>VOFK01001501.1_pt1 | contig 161616 bp, 160 predicted proteins | sample 5384121 | NCBI WGS metagenome assembly VOFK01 (sample SAMN12384730, study PRJNA508395) | human gut metagenome | isolation source: healthy gut J | host: Homo sapiens | reverse complement strand
GAATGGGAAGAAGATCCTCGTTCTGGCAGGCAAGGCACAACCGAAAGTAATACGAGAAGATAAGTTGAATGAATTGATAACACAATAAAAAGAAGTAAGAATGAAATCATTTGGACAAAAAATCGTGGATGCTTCCACAGCCGGTACTGATTATCGGCACATACGACAAGAACGGCAAGCCCAATGCAATGAACGCTGCTTGGGGCGGTCAATGGGACGCAAAGGAGATTATGATTGCCATGGGCGCACATGCCACTACGGAGAACCTGAACAACTGCCCCGACTTCACCGTGGCATTTGCTACAAAGCAGACCATGGTGGCAGCAGATTTCGTAGGCATCGTATCTGCCAAGAACGATGCGGATAAGATGGCGAAGACAGGTTGGAACGTCGAGAAGGCAGAAATATCAACGCTCCTGTCTTTACAGACTTCCCCATGACATTGGAATGTCGCATCAAAGAGAAAATGATGAGTCACCAGGGGGGTTATTATATCGTGGCAGATAGTAAACATTCTCGTAGATGAAAAAAGTATCTTGCCGAGAATGGCAAAGCCAGATATGGAGAAAGATGGAACTCATCGTGTTCGATCCCATACATCACGGCTACATTGAGCTTGGCAAGACAGTTGGTCACGCATTCTCAGACGGTAAGGCTTTGAAGGGATGATACTCAGATACATCTTCCATAGCGGCTTCTTTGCTTGAAACGTCTCAATGCATCCTGGTATTTGACTACTGGATGGATCCCGCTGGTGTCATGAGTGTGTACATGAATACATGTAAACCTGTGTACGTGTTTTCAAGTCACTTCCATGAAGACCACTTCACAAAAGAAATCTTCAAGTGGAAGAATCGCATTCCCAATGTCACATACATTCTGTCAAAAGGACATACTCAAACGAAGAAGAGCTCAGAAAGAGGATGCAGATGTTTGGATGGTAAAAGGAACAGTCTGGGAAGATGAGTATCTGAAAGTGACAGCAACAGGCAGTAACGATAGCGGTGTAAGCTGGATAGTAGAAACTGAAGGAAAAACTATCTTTCACGCAGGGAGACCTATGCAACTGGTACGCACGCTTCCTCGCCGACAACACACCTGAAGGAGAGGTCTTCAGCGAAGAGTTCGGTCAATATATCAATCCTGTGGCGGAGGAAAAGCGATTCCTTGGTGAGGAACTTAAAGACATTCGAAAGATAACTGATTCCTTTGACCTCGTGATGTTTCCTGTGGACGGACGCATCGGTAACGGCTATACGCTGGGAGGAAGGCAGTTTATTGAACGTTTCAAGGTTGGAATGTTTGTCCCGATGCACTTTGTCATGAGTGGATTTGAGAGTGTATGGCGCATGGAACCTTTCTGCAAAGAGAAGGAAGTTCCCTTTGGTGTATCGAGCATGAAGGGAGACAGCATAACAATTTCATAATCAAATCATCAAAACAATGGACGCAAAAGAAAAAGTATTGGCAACAATGAAGGAGGCTGGTCAGCCTCTCAACGCAGGTAAAATCGCAGAACTCAGCGGTCTCGACCGCAAAGAGGTTGATTCTGCAATGAAACAGTTGAAGGCAGAGGGGTGCAATCGTCTCTCCTGTGCGTTGCAAATGGGCACCTGCAGAGGTAAGGTTTATACTGCTGTCTTGAAATATAGGCAGCAGTATCTTTAGTTTTTATCAAGAAATGTTAAGGTGAGGAATCTGAATATCCTTGCCTACGGACATGAATATCCGCTGCATCTTTTTGGGGGTAAGGTGCAGACGTGTGGCTGTCAGCGTATCTTGGATTAAAACGCTTAGCGGTCACGGCGAAAGTCATTTCGTCTCTCTCCGCCGAACAAAGCTCTGAGCACATTGCCCAAAGCTCCGAACACGAAGCAGCAAACGATGATTGCAACAATATCGTCCATAAGCATTTTCTGTTTTATGGGTTATACACTATTATGAAGATTCACTATGTCCAAGCCCTGCTGCTTGGCTTCTCTGACGGTGTAGAATGTGCCGCCCTTGGGATTGCCATTGAAGTAGGCAATGAGCCGTGAACTGCGGTTGACCATGTAGTCGTTGCGCCTCAGAAGGCAGCCATTATAGTATCGCTCGCTCAATACGACCACGTCATCCACGATGCGTAGGATGGCATCATATTTGGCTTGCTCTTCCTTGCCCCACCTATCAGACTGACCACGGAACGGCACAACGGCTATCACCTGCAAGTCCTTCAACTCGCATTGCAACGAAAGGGCGGCTTCTGCCGCCAGCAGGTCAAATCCCATTGCCATGCCACAATAGAAATACCGAGTATAATAGTATAAAGTATTTACTAAGGGGATTATCGACTACGAATAGTAAAGTAGTACAATAGTATTTACTACGATTAGTTGAGTTCATAGAAGAGATAGCGGTATCATCGTCTGTCCGGCGATGATACCGCGCGGCACTCATGTGTCATGCCGCTTTAGGTATTCGGTCATTGCCTCATTGACAATATTACGCAAGGACATCCCTTTCTTGATGGCGAGGTACTTCATCTTCGTGTGGATGCTCTTGTTGATAAGGAAATTGCAATGCACCGGCACTTCTGTAGTCTCAGAAACAGACACTGGTGGGGCTTGTGTGTTTTCTGTGACTATCTGCTCTTTACTCGGCTTCTTGGTGGAAGAAAGGAGTCCGTTGAGACCGCCTTTCATTCCCTCTTTCAACATACTGCTCTTGCTCATGGCCATACTATTTTAGTTTCAACACTTCCTTTGCCAAAGACATGTAATCACTGGCACCATTGGACTTGGGATTATACTCAAAGATAGTCTTGCCGTTGATGGGGGCTTCTGCCAAAGCCACATTGTCACGGATGACGGTCTTGAAGACTTTCTCGTGAAAACTGTCATTGACGATTTCCCTCACGCTTCGGTTCAACGTCTTGCGGCGGTCGAACTGCGTGATGACAATGCCGCCCACTTTGAGGTTGGGATTAAGCCGCTCCTGAACGATGCGGATAATATCCATCAACTTTGCCATACCTCTCATGGCAAGGTATTGTGCTTGAACAGGGATGATGATGTAGTCTGCTGCGGTGAGGGCATTCAAGGTCAGCAAGCCCAATGATGGTGGGCAGTCGATGATGATGTAGTCGAAATGCTCTTTGGCGATGGCTTTGGTGATAAGTCCCTTCAAGATAAGTTCCCGTCCCGGCTCACTGATAAGCTCTGACTCAGCCGCTGAAAGGTCAAGACAAGAAGGAACAACCGTGATGCCATTGTGCAACTTGACCAACGGCAAGGTGTACTGTCCACACATTGCGCCATAGACTGTCTGTTCTTCCTCGATGGACAATCCCAAGGCTTCTGTGAGGTTAGCTTGTCCATCCATGTCAATAGCCAAGACGTGCTTCATACTCAGTTGCAGAGCTGCCGCAAGGTTTACTGCGGTCGTACTTTTCCCCTACGCCTCCCTTTGTGATTTAAATTGCAATTATCTGTGTCATAACGCGATACTACTATTAGTGAATACTACTTTACTATTCTGCTACTGATAGTACATACTAACCATAGTAAAAATAGCGATTTACTACGATTAGTACGTACTACTCTTAGTCAATACAACCCTCAGAATGGAAGGTCTTCGCTCTTGTCCTGCGGTGCATCGGCTGGCGGTACGGGAGCCTCGCCCTCTGCCTTGGCTGCCTTAGCGTGCCTTTGTTGCAGGTGTGTCGGTTGCATCCTTCTTCCCTGCATTGACAAAGGCGATGGAGTCAGCTATGATGCTATGCTGTATGTGGTTCTCTCCGTTGCGGTCTGTCCAAATGGAAGAAGTCAGTGTGCCTTCCACAAGCACCATACGACCCTTGGTGAGGTATGCAGCCAAACGGATATGGTTCTCCTTGCTGCTCTTCACCCTTACCCAAGTGGTGATTTGCTTGCCCTTACTGTAGTCGTCCACTGCGATGTCAACAGCCATGAATGTTCCGTGTGTACCTGTGATGACGCGGCAATCGCTTTGCTCCGATGCGTCCGATAGTGTGAGTGTAAATCATAATGTAAAAATGTTATAGTGGCAAGTTGGTTAGGCTTGCCGTTACCTTGTGATTTAAATGACTTTTCTTGTTATTAACATATCCTTTCTTCGTCTGCCTTGTATTGGCGACAAAAGACTTGTTGCTGCCTGTGAGACTGATAGAGCCGCAATTAACAAATCTCTCCGTCGGAATAGACTCTGTACTTCTGTCCGCTTACCTCATGCTTCTGTTTGATGCGCTCTCGCATCCACTTCTTGGCTGCGGTCAATGAGCAAAAAGGTCTCGCTCTCCTTGGTCGTCTCGTCATATACGATGCACTGGGTCATACATGCTCCTACTTCATCCATGCACCTATACTCGACGTGACATAGTCCAACTGACCGCCAAATATGTCGCTTGGCTCTATGTCGTATTGTCCATCCCTCACTTCCTTGTCCTCTCCAAGAAGCGACAAGTTTCCGTCGGCATCAAACGTGCTGCGTCTATGACGATGTCACGAGGCTCGTCAAAGAGATAACCTGCCACGATGGGCTGCTCTCCCTCGAAATGCACCTCAAAGCCTCCGTCCACCTCCGTGCCGTACTTGCGAAGAGCCGCTTTCAGCTCGTCCTGCTCCCGGTGCTGCAATGCCTGGAGTTGTCCGTGGATAGTGAGGTCTTGCAGTTCTGCCTCTCGTTTGGTGTGGGTTGCCTCGCCGGTCTTGCAGTCGATGTCATACTTGTGGTAAACCACTGGGATATGGTCTGCCGATGTGACAAGCCATGTGATGTTGTTCACTGAGAAGCCCTGTCTGGTGAGGAACTCCTCGATGTCTGAGCCGAGAAGGTGGTCGGCTACGTCAAGATACTCGATGCGTGCGTCAGCATCATGCAGGATGATAATCTTCATTGCCTTTCTATTTTTAGTGATACAAATAAGTTTGTCGCCCATGTCGCTGGACTTGTTTAACTACGTTGAAGAAACTTACGCTCAGCATAGTGAATAAATTCCCCTCTGCGTTCGCTTAACCGTTTCTTTCTCTTCCCTCCTTTCGAGACCTTTCAGCCTGTGGAGGGATATTTTCTGCTCCCACAAGCCGCAAGAAAAGACATAAAGACAAATTATGTGTGAAGAATACTCTTTTCCGAGGAAAAGGAAGATTGTTCACAGTCACAAGACCTCAAGCAGAATTTGACGATTGTCTCAGACGCGGCTAACTTTGCAGGAAATATGCCTACCACTGCGCTGATTGGAAGAAGATTATTGATATTGGCTGCAAGAGGAATGATGTGTTATATATAAAGAGGTAAGAAGAAAGATTGAAACAGTAAGGGTGGGGCAGTGAAGTGTTTGCAGGTCTGCTGTACCGACATAAAGCGAGTGTGTTGGCTGACCGGGATGCAAGTCATCAAAGCTTCAGCCTTGATAGCTTGTAGCACGGACAGACAATTCTCTCGCGTCGGTACTTCGGCATACTGTCAGCTTTGGCTAATAGCAACGTGTTGCCATCAGCCAAGGATGTCTGTATGACGACAGACCATGTAACGCTTCGCAAAGGCGTGGGGCAAAGCAGTATAATTTAGAAGTAGATAGTAACGTATATCAGGCAAGAAGAGACAGTTGCGCAACGGACAAATCGGGCACTCCTGTCAGCATGACAAATGTGCCTTGTCCTTGCCGCAGGACACTGAGGCAGATTGGACGTAGCAGACATGTCTGCCACATTCAATATGCCTGAGTGGACAAGAACTGCCTCTTGTATAGCAGAAGAGAAATTGTAAAACAGTTGATTAGTGGTAAAAGTGGTATGGGTGGGCAGAATGGCATTACACGGTCATTGCCGAAGCCCGATAATGGGACAGCCAGACAGCAATAAAGGCAGTTATCAGAAGTGGCAGTTTCTGATAGTGACATTGTTGGCTGCCTGTCACATGGGATTCGTGCGGTGTCCGTACAGTAATGCCGTTCTGAAGGTGTGGGGCGAAGCGATACAACGCACTTGGACGAAACCACCGCTTATAACAGAAAATATTTTGCAGTCAAAGAGAAGAAGAATAGTAAAGCAGGTGTGGGTGGGTAGTGAAGCTGTCGCAAGATTGACGGTCTGAATATCAAGGCGAGTGGATAGCCAGTAAAGGACACAATTATCAGAAGCCTCGGCTTCGGCATCTTGTGGCATAGATGGCAGTCCTCTCGCGTTCAGACCTTGGCATACTGTCTTTCTTGGCTAATAGCGACTTTGTCGCCATCAGCCGGGAATATCTGTATGCCAACCATCTTGGTGACGTTTCGCAAATGGTGAGGGACGAAGTGGTTAGAATAAAGGAAGACGGCGTTGCCGTTATGGTTAATAAATGCACATGGTTGTTATTAGAGAAGATTATCACACGCTATAACAGCAGATTGATGTCCCTGAGCAAAACAAAAGCGACCCGAAGGTCGCCTTGTTATGGAGAGGAAAGGCTATTTCTTGCCTTTCTTGGTTGCTGGCTTGGCCGGCTCTTCCGCAGGAGTCTCCTCCTTGTCGGGACACTCGTAGAACTTGGTTGCAACCATGATGATTCTGGAGTGCTTCACGCCATCCTTGTCTGTCCACTCCTCTGGCTTGAAGAAACCCTCGACGGTGAGCAACGTGCCCTTGGTGAGCTTGTCGAATGATTCGGTGTGCTCGTTCTTGCGCCATGCCTCCATATTCATGAAAGCCGATACGCGGTTGGTTTCCTCGCCGTTCTTCTCCTGACGGCCTACTGCCAATGAGAAGCGTGCTACGCTGGCGTTTGCGAACTGACGGATTTCTGCATCCTTACCTACGAAACCTGAAACTGTGAAGTTGTTCTCGATCTTTTTCATTTTGAATTGAATTTAAAAGTGAAACTTAATTTTTACATGCATTCAAAAGCAGGGATGTGGCACCATGTGGGAAGCACCATGAAAATCGTTCGCAATACTCTTTTTGTCGTTGGCGGTAAGGGAGAAAAAGGAAGATTACGCACTATTTTATTGGTCACAGCGATAGCGGCCACACAAGAAGGAGGAAGTCCTTCGCAGCATCACGCTACCTTTGCATGGTAAAAATAAGTGGCTTTCAAATAGCTCAATTCAGAAAAAGACGGGGCCAAACAATGGAACAAAGGTTGTAAGCAAGGAGGCAATCCGTATGCAACAGACAGGGGCACTGCTATGGCTGTATGCCTGGAGAAACGAAGCGGGAAATCCGACCTTACAGCTGTATCATCAGAAGAGTGAGGAGCATGAACACTGATGCACGATGAACGACAAGCCTAAGGGTCAGCTTAGCAATAGAGGCATCAAGCCAAAAGAGGACAGACATCAGAGGATTGGCGATAGCACTGTCATCATGCTAAGACCAAGTTCTGTGTCCGACAAGGAAGAGTCGCAAAAGACAGACGAGTAAAACCAAAAGGCGAAATGACCATTCCTATAACAAGGTACAGAGACGCTTAAAACGGCGAAGGGACTTTGGCGACGTATCGCTATACAGGTGTCGAAGCATCGCTTCTATAACAGGACTGGAGCAAGTGAGCAAACCGCACAACTTGCTCCCAAGGTATTTCAGTTACAACAGCCATAACCTCATTGGAGGATTGTCCTAAAAGAGTTTTTGCAGTCAAAGGAAGAAAGAGTCTGCAAGCCACATAGCCAACAGACTCTCTCCTGATTATTCACAGATGACAACATCATCCTTGTACTCCGTCACTTCCTTGCCGTTGATGAGCTGGACAATGACCTCACAACCCAAGTCCTCGACAATCGTTCCCTCTGTCTGACCTCTTCGGGGATAAAGCAAGGTGCAGAAACACCCTACAACGCCGTCCAACTGCTCCATGTCTATCGTTGCCATATCCGTTCCTCCTTGTTAGCCGAATGTGATTGGATTGATGCAGAAATTCGTGTCCTCTGCCTCATACTCGTATTCATTGATGAAGTCAATCATCTTCTGTTCGCTTCTTCCGTCCTGTGAGACACCAGTCTTCTCACACCACAACTTGATAGCATCACCAAAGGTGGAGTAAGCACCCTCACAATCCTCAAAGAGTTCTCCGTATGCAGTGACGTAGCACTCTTCGGGGAAGAAGTCGTTCTCATCGTGCGTATAGAAGATGTCGCAACCTGGCTCAACCTCTCGCCAACTGATTGAAAGTTCGTCGCCAAGTGCCTTGTTCACCTCCCTCCTCAAAGAACAAGTCGCATGAAGACCACGCACTTTCGGTGTCAAAGGACAAGAGGGCATAATCGTCTTCCACGTTCTCCTCATACTCTGCCCAATAGATGTGTCCTCTCACCGAGATGCCTTTCTTCTCGTAGTCAATGCCATAGTGTTCTGCCAAGAGATACAGATACACATTCTTACTGTTCACCTCCAACTCTTGGAGTGTGTTCCAAAGGTCTGCCACGGCTTTGCGTGAGCCTGTCACCTTGTACTGAGTGTCGCAAATGTTAGCCATAAGATAAAATTTTTATTTTCTTCCCTTATGTAGAACCAACTACCATCGGGATTGATTAAAGAATTATGTTGCCCCAAAAGGTGTTATGGCTCATCAATGCAAGGTTTTGCCGTCAAATACTACCTCTGCCACAATCAGAGCGTGGAGATTTCACGGACAAACCACAGGCACCGACCTTGCAGGATGAACGCCATGACAGGTACCTTTGCAACACAATTCTTATTATCCAAAGCCCGATGGGGTGGTACATGGCAGACTGCATGGTACAGCAGTGTGAAGTGACGTTATAGGTGGAGATAAGGCTATAAGAGGTTTTTGCAGTCAAAGGAGAAAAGAGTCCACAAAGTGCAGTATCTACAGGACAAAAACACTTTAGTTTACCTTGGTTAGCTCTTATATATATGCTAACCTAAAGTAAACTGTATATATGTCCGTCTAAAACCCGAAAACCGTACGGGTCAGCTTACGTCAGAAACAGAAGTATAGAACCATAGAAGTGGTTCAAGAAGTCTTTCTTCCTTTGACTGCAAAATATTATCTTTGCACGAATCATAGAAACTGTTTAAATTTTATTCAAAAATAATTTTATGGCAGCGATATGCATCATGGCTTCGTGCGTATCGGCCCTGTATTCATAGTCAATGGTCAGTCTCCTGAAGTTCTCGAGCCATGAGAAAGTGCGCTCGACAATCCATCTTTTTGGCATGGGGACAAATCTGTCCGTCCGTTTGTCGGACCTGAGTACGACATCCAGGTCGCAATGCAGCAGTCTCTTGACCGTGTTCCTGACAGTCTCGCCCCTGTAACCTCCGTCCGCCAGAATCCGTTTCAGCCCCGGGAATTTGTATCTCATGGATTCGAACACCTCTTCCGCCCCTACGCTGTCATGGACATTTGCCGGATGGACTCTCACTGACATGGGCAGCCCCAGTGTGTCAACCACTATGTGCTCCTTCCTGCCCTTTATCTTTTTGTTTCCGTCTATTCCCCTTTGACCATCAATATGATGGGAGGTCCTGACACTCCTTGAGTCGATGATCCCAAGGCTGGGACTCTCCGCCCTGCCCGAAAGACGGCGGACAATGCCGCGGAGGGTGTCGAAGATCTCTTCAAGCAGGCCCTCGTTCTTCCACTTGCTGAAATAGTAATACACTGTCTGCCACGGGCGAAATCCGATGGGAGCATTCTCCACTGCACGCCGGTCTTCACGATGTACAGGATGCCCCGTCAAAAACAGAGCGCAGTGAATATTTTCTGAATCTTTCTTTGGGGTCTAACATATTTTTTATAACTTGCCACTGTTTATCAGTCAGGTTGGTTGGGTACTTATGCATAACTTTAATGCCTTGATAATCATAAAGTTACGAAAAAAATTCCAATTAACCTACTGATTTACAACTAATTATAAATAAATTTAAACAGATTCTAATTGCCCTGTAGGATTTAATATAATTTAACACTCTTTGTTGAATGCAAGGAAGAACAGCTTCAATATGCTGAATATCAGTAGTATAACATTGTGTTAACCCTTAATCTGTAGAAAAGGATGTTATCATACAAAGTAATGTCCATTTGTACTTTTTCTATATGGTTTTATACTTACATTTGCATATCATTTGTATCTTGATAACAGTAACTAACTGATTATCAATATACTTTATATTTGAGGAAGTAATCTTTCAGTTTGCACTCCACCGCTACGGACAGTTCGTCAATCAGCGGGGCATCCACAAATTCCGACCGGGTGGCATGGAATCCCGCACGGACGAATTTGTCCGGAACCTTGTTGCCCGAAACAATGCCTACATAATCGCAAGCGATGATTTGCCCGGCTTCTGCCATGCTCACTGTGAATGCTTTGCGTTTCAGGATGTTGGCCGTTGTCTTGTGACCTTCGCTGATACAAATACTGATTTCATTCATTTCACTGATACCGCCCCAAGCCGCATTCATGGCATTGGGAAGACCGTTTTCATCGTATGCGGCGATGATAAATACCGGTTGCGGATAGGTAAAAGGTTTTGCTCCTAAATTCTTTCTCATACTATTTATTTTTTAGTCCATTGTTTAATCTCTTCTTTGGTAGCACCGTTCATCAGCCTGCCTTTCTGCCAGTTCAGGCTGGGGTAGGCTTTCTTTAATTCTTGTTCGGCGTTAGAAATGCGGCTTCCACCCGAGGTAGCGAATGGAATGAGGATCTTGCCTGTGAAATCACCTTTCTATAAAACTGTTGATGATTCTTGGAGCCAGGTTCCACCAAATGGGGAAACCGATATAGATGGTATCATAGGCTGCCAAGTTTTGGGGCTGGGAACGCAATGCGGGACGTGACGAGGCATCTGCCATTTCCACACTGCTGCGCGAGGATTTGTCGTGCCAGTCCAGGTCGGCGGAGGTATATTTCTTTGCAGGTTGTATTTCGTAGAGGGCTCCGCCTGTCACCTCCGCTATCTGTTTGGCGGCTTTCTCTGTTGTACCTGTCGCCGAGAAGTAAGCTACTAATGTTCTGTTGCTCTGTTTCTGTGCGTTTACGGTAATACACAGTATCATGATTACCGTCATAAATAATCCGAGTCTTTTCATACGATTTATGTTATTTGGTTCAAATATACGTTTTAATATTTTATGATGTTGCAAATTTAGGTATATTTGCTTGAGTTCTTTGTAGATAAATTACGGGTATCCTGACCTTAATTACAGATTCTGCCATATATATGGAGTGGGTAGCCCGGCAGGAACATTCCGGCTCTTCTTTTTATTCCCGGATGGGATAAGATTCGGTAACTAAGGTAAGATAATCCGTAATTGAGGTTATAACCTTGTCCGGATAACTTCTTATTTTTGTGACCGGAATATTTCAAATAACTGAAAAAGCTGTATTTTAGCAGACATTAAACAAGTTAGAATGATGGATAAGATATTAAATTTAGACAATGTGGACCAATATAACAGTCTATACGGACTTGAAACACTGAATCCGTTGGTCAGTGTCATTGATTTGAACAAGGCTACCCGGCAGATGGACTATGTGCACTGGAACTATGGTGTTTATGCACTTTATCTGAAATTGGAGAAAGCTTGTGATATCAAATACGGGCGTCGGAGTTATGACTATCAGGAGGGAACCGTGGTATGTTTTGCTCCGGGACAAACAACGGAAACCACATTGACCACCGACCGTGTGCAGTTGAATGTGCTTGGCATTCTTTTTCATCCGGATTTGTTACGGGGGACCACGCTTGGAAAAACAATAAAGAAATATACCTTCTTTTCGTATGAAGTGAGCGAGGCGCTGCACCTTTCGGAAGATGAGCGCAATATTATGACAGATTGCCTGAAGATTATCCGTATGGAACTGGAACGGGGAGTGGACAAGCATAGTAAGACCTTGCTGGTAAACTATATAGAACTGCTTCTTAATTACTGTATGCGTTTTTATGAACGTCAGTTCGCCACCCGCAGTCATTCGAACCGTGATGTGTTGACACGCTTTGAAGGGTTGCTTGACGATTATTTTGAGGGCGAACTTGCCGAGCGCGACGGATTGCCTACCGTGAAATACTTTGCTGACAAACTGTGCCTTTCATCCAACTACTTCGGGGATATGTTCAAGAAGGAAACCGGCAAGACTCCACAGGAATATATTCAGGAAAAAGTGATAGAACTGGCAAAGGAACGGATGTCCGACAGGAGAGAAACCGTCAGCAGGGTAGCCTATTCACTGGGATTTCAATATCCGCAGCATTTCTGCCGGTTGTTCAAGAAGCGTGTGGGCTGTACACCGAATGAATATCGTGCACAAAACCTTCTTTTATAGTATTCTGTCGTAACAAGCAATGCAAGAGACTATGTTGGACTTGAGGACTGTATATGAATGTAACCGCTGTCTGGGTTGCAAGACATTGCATCCGCAGGTGGGCATCATCAATCTGGAGAATCCTTCATTGGAAGAGGATGCGGTGAAGTTTGAATTCTATGCTGTCTTGCTGATTGAGGATTGTCCGGGCGGTTGTTGCTGCTGCGGACGGAAATACTATGATTACTCCAATGCTACCATGGTGTTTCTCACTCCCGGCGAGATCTTTCGTATGAGTAAGGAGAATACGTTGCCGGATAAAGGATATCTTTTGGCATTTCATCCTGACCTGTTGTTCCGCACCTCACTGAAGAATCATATTAAAAATTATACCTTTTTCCATTATCGCAAGGAAGAAGCGCTGCATCTTTCGCGGCGTGAAACAGAGAAAGTGACGTGTTGCCTCTCGAATATAGAGGATGAGTTGCATCATCCCATTGATACTCATAGCAGTATTATTCTTTCCCGGCATATAGAACTTCTGTTGGATTATTGCACCCGGTATTACGAACGCCAGTTTATTACCCGTGAGAATAAGAACAAGGCTCTTTTGGAAAACATGGAACGTTTGTTTGTGGAATATATCGCATCCGGAAGGTTGCAAGGCGGCAAGTTGCCCACACCCGGCTATATGGCGGGAGAGCTTGATTTGTCTGTCGCTTACTTCGATGATCTGCTGAAGTTTGAAACCGGCAAGACTTTGGAGGAATATTTGCAACTGAAGCGGCTGGATATAGCCAGGCACATGTTGTTGCAGGACGGTCATACGCCTGCTGCTGTGGCACGGAAGTTAGGCTATCCTAATGTGCAGTGCTTCAGTGTGCTTTTCAAGAAAATAACAGGTGTCGCCCCCAGTGATTACCGGCTCTCGCAGAATTGATAACCGGGTTGCAGTACCATGTTTTTGTGATACAGTTCCCTTCTGTAAAAATGGTAATTCTATCTGTAATTTATCTACAAAGAATGAATGGGGCCTGGCTTATCTTTGCATTGTGAAATGAAAGCGGCTTTGTCCGCATCGGAATGAAGCAAGACAACAGATGAAATCATTTAAACAGGTAGAACGATGTATATTGAACAAGTAAATTCTCCGCAAGACATAAAACAGTTTTCTGCGGAACAGTTAAGACAGTTGGCAGGTGAAGTCCGCAATGCATTATTGACCAAGTTAAGTGCTCACGGAGGACATGTGGGACCTAATCTGGGAATGGTGGAGGCTACAATAGCATTGCACTATGTATTCAATTCACCGACGGATAAGATGGTATATGATGTATCCCATCAAAGTTATACACATAAGATGCTGACCGGGCGTAAGGGTGCTTTCCTGAATCCGGAGGATTATGATGTGGTGTCCGGATACACCAATCCCCGGGAAAGCGGGCACGATTTTTTCACTATCGGCCATACTTCCACCTCTGTCAGTCTGGCTTGCGGTCTTGCCAAAGCCAGAGATCTGAAAGGCGGACACGAGAATATCATAGCCGTGATAGGGGATGGCTCGCTCAGCGGCGGAGAAGCTTATGAAGGTCTGAGCAATGCGGGAGAAATGGGAACCAACCTTATTATAGTGGTTAATGATAATGAAATGTCCATTGCCGAAAACCACGGCGGGCTCTATCAGAACCTGAAAGAACTGCGCGACACGGAGGGACGGTCGTCCTGTAATTTCTTCCGTTCTCTGGGGTTGGATTATCTTTATGTGGGAGAGGGGAATGATATTTCGTCTTTGGTTGCGGCTTTTGCCAAGGTGAAAGATACATCACGTCCCACAGTGGTTCATATTCACACACAGAAAGGAAAGGGATACGCTCCGGCAGAAGCCGACCGGGAGGAATTTCATTGGGAGATGCCTTTCGATCTGGAAACGGGTAAGCCGAAGGTGGATTGCAGCGGTATGGAGGATTACCATAGCCTGACCGGGAAGTTTGTTGGAGAAGATGAAGGAGGACCACACGGTTGTTGCCATCAGTTCGGGTACTCCTACTGTGATAGGTTTTACTCCTGAACGCCGGAAACAGGCAGGGCGTCAGTTTGTGGATGTAGGTATTGCCGAGGAACATGCCGTGGCATTGGCATCGGGTATCGCTGCCGGTGGCGGACGTCCGGTGTACGGGGTTTACAGTACTTTTATCCAGCGTTGCTATGACCAGTTGTCTCAGGATTTGTGTATCAATGGAAATCCGGCGGTGATCACTGTGTTTATGGGGACAGTAGCCGGAATGAACGATGTGACTCATCTGGGTTTCTTCGATATTCCGCTTATCAGCAATATCCCGAATATGGTTTATCTGGCTCCTACGTGTTCCGAAGAGTATTTTGCTATGTTGGAATGGGCTGTCCGCCAGACGGAATATCCCGTTGCCATTCGTGTGCCGGGAGTGGCAGTGGTGCATCGTAAGGAAGAGTTTGACACGGATTATAGCGAGTTAAACCGCTACAAAATGACAGCCAGGGGAGAAACTGTCGCTATTCTTGCATTGGGTTCTTTCTATGATTTGGGACAGGCTTTGAAGAATAAGCTTCGGGAAGAGTCGGGTGTTGAGGCTACTTTGATTAATCCCCGTTACATAACAGGGCTTGACGAACCGATGCTGGAAGAGTTGAAAGTGGGGCATCGTATTGTCGTAACGTTGGAAGACGGGGTGCTGGATGGAGGATTCGGCGAGAAGATAGCGCGTTATTATGGTAATTCTGAAATGCGGGTGCTGAATTACGGACTTCGTAAAGAATTTGCAGACCGCTATAATCTGGATGAGCTGATGAAAGCCAACCGGTTGACTGACAAGCAGATGGCGGAGGATATTGCCGGTATATTGGAATAACCTTTTACGGAATGGCTGAAGTCCGAGACTTCAGCCATTTTTGTAATAGTGAAATAGATAAGCCGGATTAAAACTGTTTGTTACCATAAGCATGAGAACTGGAATACTTATTCTTTTTCCAGAAGCGAATAAAACACAGGATGATAATCGGGAAGTAGTTCCGGGTGAAAAGCTTTTATCATGTCACTCAGAAGAACATCGGGTGAGAGGGGAAGATTCTCATACAAAGGTATCCATTCCAGATTGCAATAAATAACCTTCTTTTCTTTAAAAGCCCGGAAATCAGCATATTGTGGATTGGAAGCCTTTAATGCTTCATAAGAGAATTCTCCTTTATAACCATTCATCACTCTCCAGTAGCCGGCATTATATCCTTGGGCGTATACGGTTTCAAAATCCATGAGTACACCTCCTGTTTCACTATTATCCTTCATAAAGTAATCGGCCCCTGCGTCGGCGAACAAGCGGGCATAGAAACTTTGTCCTCCGGGTACATACCAGGTATCTCTTCTCATTTCTCCACTGAATACACTGGGACGCTGTTTTACATTGGAAACTTTGGCTTTCAACAGGTTATAGCGTTGTTCCATTTGTGCAAATAATTGGCATGCCTCTTCCTCTTTACCGATAAACATACCTGCTACCTTGATCCATTCGGACAGCCCCAATGGTGATGTTTCCTTGAAAGCCCAATAGGGGACCAGAGGGATGTTCAGCTCTTTCATCACTTCATACCCTCCCCGGCGGTTGGGAGATACGAAAATGATATCGGGTTGGGATGCAATGATGATTTCCGTATCAAAGTTTCCTTCCATTCCTATCTTTTTCACCCGTCCGTCTTTTAATCGGGCAAGCCATTCCTTATTCTGCATCCGGCGGGTGGTACTTGTCGCTACCACTTTGTCATAAGCGTTCAGACCGGTAAAACCTGCCAGTTGCGGCGTGGTCATGCAGATCACTCTGTCTGTCGGAGTCGGAATAACGGTATAGCCATCGGGTATCTCGGCTTTTGTTCCTTTAGGAACTAAGGCGAAAAGTTCGGGTATTGCATGGTTATTGTTCGGCTCCGAGATGGACAGAAGCTTTACTCCATCCGGACGAACAGTTATCTTGAAGCCTTTGGCATAACGGGGGGCCAGGGCTGTTTGTATGGTATCTGCGGAAGGTAGCCCGTTTTTACTCACCGGGTTGCGGCTTTTATAGCCGCAACCTGCCAGGCAGAAAGTTGTTATGAGCAGATAGACAAGTCTGGTTTTAGAGGTCATGCTAAAAATAGTTTTATTGCTTGAAACGAACCAGCAGACTGACATAGAACGAGCGTCCCGGTGTCAGAGTTGCATAATTACTGTTATAAGGACGGTCATCTGTGTAATTGAAAATGTTTTCAACTCCGACGGCGGGTTCCAGAGCAACAGATTTTAAATTGAATGAATGGCGTGTGTTGATATCCCAAAGCTGGTGGGCGGGGGCGTTGCCGTAAGTTTTAGACCAGCGTGTACCTTGATAGCGTCCGTTGATTGCAATATTGAATGTATAATCATTCCATGTTTTTCGCCAGCTGGCATTGAAATTACCCGAGTGACGTACTGTTCTTTCCAAACGGATGTCTTCCGTACGGTTGCGCCCGTCCGTGTAAATATAGTTTGCTCCGAACATGAAGCCTGTGAAGGGACGGACTGAAAAACCTATGTCAAAGCCTTTCACACGTGCCTTTTCTATATTGCGGTACTGGCGTCTGCGAGTGATGCCGTTTTCAATATCTTCGGGCGTTGTTCCTATATCTTCCGCTTCGATCTTGTCTTTCAGGTCATTCTGATAAATGGACGCGGCAATGGAGAACAAACGATGATTGTATTCTATATTCAAATTATAGAAATTGCTCTTTTCCGGGTCCAGGTCAGGGTCTCCGACCGTGATTTGTCCACGGCTTTCAGAAACGGCATACATTTGTTGCAAGGTAGGTGAACGGAATCCGGCAGCGTAGGATGCACGTACATTCAGTCCTGAATATTGGTACATCAAGGATAGTTTGGGCGTGAACTGGCTTTTAAACTTTTCATTATAGGCATACCGTATACCTGCCACTACGCTGATTGCATCCAGTAGTTTTACTTCGTCCTGTACGTATGCTGCCAGTGTATAAACACTTTGGTATTCATTATTCAGCATCTTGCTGGTTTCAGTCGGCTCCAAGCCTTCGAATACATAGTCCAGTCCGGTAAAAAGTGTATTGTTCTCGTGGGTTTTGAATACACCTTTTAGATTGGCATTGGTGTAAGTCTGGTCTTTACTGAGGACTTCGTCACCGGTTTTATGCGTTTTTGCATCATTTATATAGTCATAAAAAGAACGGAAATTGGTGGTGCTTATATTCCCTTCTATATATGAAGCCCGCTTAGCCAACAGATATTTGGCTGTTCCACCCACTGTATAGGATTGATGCTGGTTGTTGTAATCGTAGGCTCCGGTACGGTCGTTCTCGCTGATAAAAAGATTACCGTTCAAATGAAGGCTTAAACGCTCTGTGGCTGCGTAGCTCAAGGTTTGGCTCACATTATGCGAATGATTCTTATAGACCGGTTTCTTTGTGGTTTCCACCAGTTCTCCCTTGCTTTCCTCATACGGATTCAGTTGCCATCCGTCCGAAGTGCGGTAATTATAGTTCAAGTGTGCGGATAATTTTCCATCATTGGCGTCTGCGTTGACTGATTCTGAAATTCGTCCGTGAGAACTTACACGGGTATTGGAAGATACATTCAATGCAGATTTAGGATCATCGGTAATGATATTGATTACTCCTGCGATGGCGTCACTGCCATAAAGGGCGGAAGATGCTCCTTTCAATACTTCAATACGTTTTACGGCATCCATATTGATCCGGTCGTAATCTATAGATCCCGAAATATCTCCGGCTACTTTTTTACCGTTAATTAATACGAGGAGGTATTTATCAGGCAGTCCGTTTACGTATAGGGTTGTTCCCATAGCGGTGGTTTGCACCGAGATAGAGGGAACCAGTTTCACCAAGGCATCCTGGAAACTGGATGGATTGGCATTTTGCAGATCACGTTGGGAAATGACCTCTACGGGTACAGGGCTGTCTTTCAGCTTGTGGTGAGTTCCGGTTCCGGTTACCACTACCTGATCCATGTTGAAAGTGGTACTTTTCAGCCTTATCACCATTTCTTTTTGACTTTGACTGACTTTCTGAGTGACAGGAGCATAATTCAGGCAACTGGTACGCAGGGTATACGTTCCCTCTTTGATGTCTTTCAACAAAAATTCTCCTTTAGGATTGGTAGCACATCCTATTGTAGTTTGTTCCAAACGTACGTTAGCGCCTTCCACCGGCTTTCCTGTACGGGCATCCACTACTTTTCCACTTAACGATATCTGGGCGGATGCACACACCACCATGCAGCCGAATAAGGCTGTCAGTAAACATTTCTTTTTCATCGAAATAATTTAAGAATTAATAATTAGCTTTCCTGGCCCCGGGAAAGCGTGAATTATCTATGTTCAGACCTGGCAGGTTTCCTGGCTTCACCCTGAAAAGCGCCTTCCCATTTCTTACAAAGGAAACAGTGGCATGGCGAGAGTTGCTTTTCATTGACGGGTTTCACAGTAGCGGGCACTGCTTCGGATTCTATGACCGAATTCCCTTTTATGCAAATACGGAAAGTACTTACATCACCAAATCTGATGCAAAGGTAGGGTTTTATTTTAAAATCTTTTGGGATTCTGAAAATAAAAGAAACATTTTGTGATGTTTGATACTGATTTATAGGCTTCTTAATATATAAGGAAGGGACAACTAAGGACGAATGGGCATTTTCTTTGGCATGATAAGAGGCTTGTTTTCGGTTTTAAATCCATAACTACTATTAATAGGTATTGACTGCTATTGGAAATAGTTCTATCTTTGCCCCCGTTACGATGAAGAAGCATTTGATTCATATTCTAAAGCTTTTCCTTCCACTGATATTTATTGCCTATTTGGGAGGTATTACCCTTTTTACTCACTCGCATGTGGTAAATGGGGTGATTATCGTACACTCGCATCCGTTTAAAGGGGAGCATCAACATACAGAAGTGGAATTGGAAACTATCTTTTTCCTTTCTTCTTTTGCTGCTTCCGGTAGTTTGTTCACTCCGTCTTCCACAACGGTCTTTTGGGTATTGCTGTGTTTGCTGGCTGTGCCGGCTGTAGAACGCATCAAACTGATACGAACCGATTGTGGCATTTATTTGCGCGCGCCTCCCGCTGTTTGTTAAATAGTATATTTTTATGTTGGTGGAGTGATTTTCCGTTACATTATCTGTTCGCGGATTCATTCTTCTGACCGCTATCCTTTTATTTATTAATAAACAGAATAACAACACATGAAGAAATATATATTTTTCTTGATGGGAGCAGTGTGTTTTCTACTCTCATCATCGGCTGTGCACGCCAATGAATTGAATAAGTCCGATGCCAATATCATAGGTCATGTATTGGATAAGAATACGGAAGAGCATCTTTCTTTTATCAGCGTATCGCTGAAAGGAACTACCATAGGAACTATGACTGACGCCAGTGGACACTATTTTCTTAAAAATCTGCCTGAAGGAGAATTTACCATGGAGGTAAGTGCTGTCGGTTACAAGACGGTCAGCCGGAAAGTAACTTTAAGAAAAGGGAAAACTTTGGAGGAGAACTTCGAGATAGAAGAGGATTTGATAGCATTGGACGGAGTGGTGGTGTCTGCCAATCGTAGTGAGACCACCCGCCGCATGGCACCTACGTTGGTTAATGTGATGGATGTGAAAGTGTTTGAGAACACTAATTCCTCCACATTGTCGCAAGGACTGAATTTTCAGCCCGGAGTGCGGGTCGAGAATAATTGTCAGAACTGTGGTTTCCAGCAAGTACGTATCAATGGGTTGGATGGCCCTTATACGCAGATATTGATTGACTCGCGTCCTATATTCAGTGCCTTGGCCGGTGTATATGGATTGGAACAGATACCTGCCAATATGATTGAGCGTGTAGAGGTGATGCGCGGAGGAGGTTCGGCTTTGTTCGGTTCTTCAGCCATTGCGGGAACCATTAATATAATCACCAAGGAGCCTGTACGGAACTCAGGGCAGTTGACACATACTCTGACAGGCATAGGCGGTACTTCTTCTTGGGATAATAATACGACACTGAATGCTTCGTTAGTGACTGATAATCATAAGGCAGGATTGTATATTTTTGGACAGAACAGAGAAAGAAGCGGTTATGACAATGATGGCGATGGCTACACCGAATTGCCAAAACTGAAAAATCAGACAGTCGGTTTTCGTTCTTTTATCAAAACAAGTACATATTCAAAACTGACTTTTGAATATCATCATCTCAGTGAGTTCCGTCGTGGCGGGAATAAACTGAACCGACCTCCCCATGAAGCGGATATAGCCGAACAATTGCAGCATACTATCAATAGCGGGGGAGCAAAATTTGATTATTTCTCTCCGGATGAGAAACAGCGGCTGAGTGTATATGCTTCTGCACAGCATACAGGACGCGACAGTTATTATGGTGGAGGACAAGATGTGAATGCGTATGGCGCGACCACGGATTTTACCTGGGTCACAGGATCGCAGTATATCTATAGTTTTGATAAATGTTTCTTTATGCCTGCCGATTTTACCGGAGGACTGGAATATAATCAGGATAACTTGACGGATGATATGTGGGGGTATAACCGTTATACCAAACAAGAAGTCCGTATAGCCAGTGCATTTTTCCAGAATGAATGGAAGAACAAGCAGTGGAGCTTTTTACTTGGAGGGCGTTTGGATAAACATAATATGGTGGATCATGTAATCTTCAGTCCGCGTGCTAATCTTCGTTACAATCCGACCGAAAATATGAACCTGCGTGCCAGCTATTCTTTCGGATTCCGTGCACCTCAGGCTTTTGATGAAGATTTGCATATAGAAAATGTAGGTGGGACTGTGTCTATGATTGAACTGGCAAAAGACTTGACAGAAGAAAAATCACAAAGTCTGAGTATATCGGGAGATTTGTATCATCGTTGGGGAGATTTTCAGGGAAACTTGCTTATAGAAGGTTTTTATACTTCGCTTTCAGACGTATTTGCCTTACGTCAGAAAGGAGAGCGTGACGGTATTATTATCAATGAACGGTATAACGAGAAAGGAGCTAAGGTATATGGTTTGACTTTGGAAGGAAAGATTGCTTACCGTTCCTTACTTCAATTGCAGGCCGGCGTTACCATGCAGAAGGCCGAATACAAGCAGGCACGTGCATGGAGTGATGATGAAACGGTTCCGATGGAGAAAAAAATGTTCCGTACTCCGAATACTTATGGATATTTCACTTTGTCATACAACCCTTTCGTACCGATGACTATTGCATTATCCGGTACTTATACCGGTAGTATGATGGTAGAACATAAAGCAGGTTTTATTGATAAGGACATTGCTGTGAATACACCTGATTTCTTTGAATTGAATCTGAAAGCCGGTTATGATTTCAATTTGTATAAAGGCATAATTATGCAGGTCAATGCTGGAGTACATAATATCTTTAATGCGTATCAAAGTGACTTTGACCGGGGGGCAAAACGTGACTCCGGTTATATTTATGGACCGGGTATGCCGCGTTCTTACTTTGCCGGAGTGAAATTGAGTTTTTAATTTGTATATATTATTGCCGGGAGAGGAGCGCTGTCCGCCCTCTCCCGGCAATTTGCGTCATAGAATAAATAACCTGTTATAGGACTTTCGAACAGGTTATTTTAGATAATAATTCTTGATACTCTTTATTTAGAATAATTATCTAAAATAAAATGCTTTATTGGATGTAAAATCTGCTATTCCTATCTTTGTGAAGAAATAAATCTGAAATGTGATTAATATAAAGATAAATCTTCTATATAGCTGTCTGTTATATGGATTTATCGGAATTAATAAGTAAAAAGGTCAAAAAAGATGGGTATTGCTGAGTTGATAAATAAGGAAAAGAAAACAGCATTTTCTTTCGAGGTTCTTCCACCGTTGAAAGGTACTGGAATTGAAAAACTATATGCTACAATAGATACATTACGGGAGTTTGATCCTCTTTATGTCAATATTACCACTCATCGCAGCGAATATGTGTATCGCGAGTTGGGGGGTGGCTTATATGAACGTAATCGTTATCGGCGGCGTCCGGGTACGGTAGCGGTGGCTGCGGCTATACATAATAAATATGATATTACTGTTGTACCGCATATTTTGTGCAGTGGTTTCTCGCGTGAAGATACGGAATATATATTGCTTGATTTGCAATTCTTAGGTATTACTAATCTGTTGGTACTCCGGGGTGACAAGGCAAAAGATGAATCTTCTTTTGTTCCCGAGAAAGATGGTTATGCCCATGCTTTGGAGTTGGAAGAGCAGATCAATGCTTTTAATGAAGGCAAATTTATTGATGGAACGCCGATTCAGGCTCCTTTAACTCCTTTTCGTTATGGGGTGGCAGGCTATCCGGAGAAGCATGAGGAATCTCCCAACATGGAACAAGATTTATATTGGTTAAAAAAGAAAGTGGAAGCCGGAGCCGATTATGTAGTGACACAAATGTTTTATGATAACCGAAAATACGTTGACTTTGTGGAGCGTGCAAGAAAAGAGGGGATTAATGTTCCTATCGTACCGGGCATCAAACCTTTTTCCAAGCTATCACAACTCAGTGTTATTCCTAAAACATTCAATGTGGATTTACCACAGGAATTGGTTGTGGAAGCAATGAAATGCAAGGATGATAAAGAAGCGCGTGCATTAGGCATAGAGTGGTGTATCAATCAATGCCGGGAGCTGATAGCATATGGGGTTCCGGGGATACATTTTTATACAGTGGGTGCGGTGGATAATGTGAAAGAGGTGGCGACAGCTGTTTATTGATAGTCTTTAATGGAAATGTTTCTGTCAGGTCATTTATTGCTCCGTATCTTAACGGTTTAAGATGCGGAGCAAAATTATTTTGTAAATGGGTTATAAGTCATCTTCCAAAGCTGTGCTTTTGGCATAAGCCGTACTCTTTGCTTCAAAAAAATCAGTCTTTACCATATTGGCATTGGAATATTGAGATACCCAGTGCATGCTTTCCGGCTCTTTATGGTTTTCTTCGTACAGAGGGCCAAAACCTAAACTACTCCAACGGAGATTGCCTAAATATTGAATATAATCTTCTATCATTTTCCGGTTGAGTCCCTGTATATTGTCTCCTATCACATATTGTCCCCATTCTATTTCCTGCTTGACCCCCTCACGCATCATGTATTCATATATTTTTACTTTATCGGGAGTGAATAAATCCGGTTCCTCTTTCTTTAATTCCAGAATAATGTTGCGGAATAACCACAGATGCGTGTTTTCATCTCGATTGATATATCGGATTTCTTGTGCGGAACCTGACATTTTTCCATTACGGCTCAAGTTATAGAAAAACATGAATCCGCTATAGAAATAGATTCCTTCCAATATATAGTTGGCGATAAGGGTTTTCATCAATGTGAATCCATCCTGACTTTCCTGAAATTCGTTATAGCAATTGCCTATAAAGGTATTTCTTTTCAGCAGGTGTCCGTCTGTCTTCCATTGGTAAAGGATCTCGTTACGCTTTTCGGGGCTACAGATAGAATCCAGCATGTAACTGTAGCTTTGGCTGTGTACACATTCCTGAAAGGCTTGGATATGGAGGCATAGATTAACTTCATTGGCTGTGATGTATTCGCTGATGGTGGGCAGATTATTGCTTTGTAAAGAATCAAGGAACACTAAAAAACTCAGGATTTTATCATAGGCGGTGCGTTCTGCCTGGTCCAGGTGAGGATAATCCTTGGTGTCTTGGGTGAGATTGATTTCTTCGGGAATCCAAAAATTATTCATGGCCTGACGATACCAGTCACTAACCCATTTGTAGCGCATATTATTGAAATCATTCAAATTGGTGGTGTTTCCTCCAATCATTCTTCTGTGACGGAGGTCGGTATCTCCCTCAGGATTGAAAAGGGCATTCTTTTTTAATTTTATTGTATTCATGATTTATTGTTGTTTTATATTCTGTCTTCTTGTTTTACTGCTAACTCAAGGCTGTATATTAAAAATAAATTTGTTATTCATTTCTTGTAGGGGCGCAAGCATGGTGCCCCTACAAGAAATGTCTTAGCATGACAATTCAGTACTGGAGTGTTTACGAAAAGATCAGGAAGCACAGCTTTCACATTCTTCTACTTCCAATGATTTGCTGCGGACATAATATACTGTTTTTACGCCACATTCCCATGCTAGCAAATACAGGTTTAATACTTGTCTCAGGGTAAATTCATTGGTAATGTATAGATTCAGACTTTGTGCCTGGTCTATATGTAACTGCCGGATCCCTGCGGCACGGATACTCCATGTCTGATCTGTCAGATAAGCACTTTTATATATCCAATAGGTCTTATCGGACAATGCCGGTGCAACACGTGGCAGCATGGCTCCTTTCTTTTCTTCCAAGAAGAAACGTTTCATTACCGGATCTGTTCCGGCAGTGGTTCCGGCAATGATACTGGTGCTGCTGGTGGGGGCAATGGCAAGAAGATAGGCATTTCTCATTCCTTGTGTGGAAACCTTTACAGCCAATGCTTTCCATTCTGGCGAATTGTAACCCCGTTTTATAAAATAAGCTCCGGTCTGCCAGTCGCTGCCTTCAAAATAATGATAGGCCCCTTTTTCTTTTGCCAGTTCGCTACTTGCTGCTATGGCAGCATAGTTGATACGTTCGAAAACTTTATCCATAAAACTGAGATGTTCCTCGCTTTCCCAACGAATGCCGCGAACAGCAAGAGCATGATGATAGCCGCTGACTCCCAAGCCGATACTGCGGTAGCGATGATTGGTAATCTGAGCGAAAGGAATCGGATAAAAGTTCAGTTCAATCACATTATCCAATGCCCGTACTACAGTTGCCACCTTTTCTTTCATTTGTTTTTCATCCTCCAAGGGCAAATGTCCTAATGAAAGGCTGGCAAGATTACATACCACAAAGTCTCCGGGCCGGATTGTTTTGACTACCACTGTATCACCATCTTCCGTACATATCTCTGTAGAGACTGTTTCAATGGAGGACATGTTTTGTGCTATTTCCGTGCAAAGATTGGAGCAATAAATGATTCCCCGGTGCGCATTGGGATTGGCACGGTTCACGGTGTCACGATTGAATGTAAAGGGAGTACCTGTTTCTACAGCCGAACGCAGTATCAGTCTGACGATATCTTTGATGCTCATGCTGCGCTTGGAGAGTCGGGAGTCATTTACGCAATCCATGTATCTTTGTTCCCATTCCTCTCCGTAGTAGTCTTCCAGACAGTATCCTTTGACGGTCATTATTTCATTGGGGCAGAATAAATGCCATTGCTGGTTTAAATCCCGTTTCGCCATACGCCAGAATAAGTCCGGATAGCATACGGCGGGGAAGATGTCGTGCGCTTTCATCCGGTCATCTCCATTATTGGTCCGGAGTTGCAGAAACTCAGGCAAGTCTTTGTGCCATACATCCAGATAGACGGCTACGGCTCCCTGACGCATACCTAACTGGTCAACGGCTACAGCAGTGTCATTCACCAGTTTCATCCATCGGATTACACCTCCGGCCACACCTTTGAATCCGCGTATGTTTCCACCTGCGGCACGAACTTTGCCAAAGTACATTCCCATTCCTCCTCCAAATTTGCTTACCATCGCAAAATTGTCTAAGCTGCGGTAAATGCCTTCCAGACTATCGGGCACTGTATCGATGAAGCAACTGGATAACTGGTGATAAGGTTTTCGGGCATTTGCCAGGGTAGGAGTGGCCATTGTGACTTCCAGACGACTTAATATATCATAGAACTTTTTTACCCATTGCAGTCTGTTCTGTTTTTCGGGCATAGCGAGATGAAGGGCAATCCCTAAATACATTTCCTGCACAGACTCTATAGGTTCGTGTGAACGGGTACGGATCAGATAACGTTTGGCAAGCAGATCCAGTCCTGAATAATTGAAAAGCTTGTCACGTTCGGGACACATGAAGCCGGCTGCCGTTTCTATCTCCTGTGGAGTATAGGAGGCCAAGATATAATTACCATACAAGCCCTCGTCGGTGAGGTAGCGTAATTTATCATAAAATGAAAAGATGCCGGCAGCTTCCGCCTGTTCGGTCAGTTTCTTTGTCAATCGGAAATTCAGCAGACGCGCTGCAATGAATTCCCAGTCGGGAGTTTCTTGTGTTGTCAGTTCTACAGCCGCTTTGACAAGTGCCGCCAACCGTTCCCCGGATGTCATATCCGGTTTACAGAAACTTGTGAATTTCTCTGCGAGAAAGGTTAGACTATATTCCTTCCCGGAGAAGTCTTTTTGGTATCTCTTTCAGTATATTTGCTATAGTATCATCACCGGTTCCGGTAATGATTTGACTGAGGACTTTTCTTCTTCTGTGCGCTGCCAACGGTAAAGTATATAGTTTTTGGCTTCTGCGTAAAAGCCATGTTCCATCAAGCTACGTTCCACTTCGTCCTGAATGCGTTCTACACTACGATTTGCTTCGTTTTGATGCAGAAATTGTTCCACTTCATCTACTATGGTGTAGACAGCTTCATCTGTTATTTCTTTTTGGGTACTGATAAAACTTTTCCGTATGGCAACGGCTATTTTTTCCCTGTCGTAGGATTCTGTTGTCCCATTCCTTTTAATTATTTGCATGAGATGCTGTTGGTATGAATTATTGTATATTTTCGTACCGCTTCCTAACCCCACGAGTAGAAACGGCCTTTGATGAATGGCAGGTCTTCTGACTGGCTCCTCATTTCCGATGCCTTCCCGCGTTCTCGTTATGTGGAGTCAGGCAGTGGCAATAGGTACGTATCGGAAATTTTATCGGAGTTTCACAGCAGCGGGACTGTCCGGGATTTACACCCGATTCCCTTTTAATCCGGATAGAGGACATCTATTCGGAACCGATTCGGGAACAAAGATAATGGAAATTGGAATTATTACAGCATTGAGTTAGTTTAAAAATCAGAAATGATTTATAAAAGTTGGATGGTATTAAACATTTTGGACAAGTTCTACTACCATGCTTCCAAGCAGCACAGCTACTATTGTTATGAGTAACCAATTGATATACTTGCTTTTCGATCTCGTCTTTCTTTTTCTGAATGACACTGATTTTTACCATATAACCGAATGATTCCCCAATGCGATTGGCACTGCGTATCACTCGTGAAGTATGTACACCACATCCCATCATGTGAGCGGAATATTCAGAAATAAATCCACTGACATCTATCAAAGTTTCGGCTGTCTTATCCATTTAAATGAAGTTATGTTTTTCTTTTTTTAGAATCCATAGACACGACATGGCTTTCCAGTGGAAGGCATTTCCTTGTCAATTTCAATCTTTAATTTTTTTATATTCAATATTTCTTCTCCTTCAAGCATCAGGCACATAATAAGAAAACAACCGTTTTTCTCACATTCCATATCGAATAACCGGTGTTGTGAAAACATGCCTAACCCATGTGAGTCAATAAGAATAAACTTTGGATGGTTATAAAGTAATGCAGCCAGAGAGTCCCAATTAAGCTTCATGTCAAACATAAAGAAGTCTTTGGTTGCATAGTCGTTGGTTGCCATATTGCCGGTATATAAAACCAATGCTTTACCTTCTATGTCCAAGTTATTAAAGTATTCGTCGGCTGGTAGTCCGTTCCGACAATCTACCACGACGGCATCTGTTACATATTCTTTATAGCGGGGAGCTTCCATATAGCAATCCATGTGGGTGCCGATGTGTCCGAGACGTTCCGTTTCTTTGGCATCAAGTTCGAACTGTGCCAAATCTTCATCACTTAACTGTAAATGTAGTTCTTTGGTAATCGTTTCTTGTTGGTACATATTTAAAGAATTTTAAAGTTTAACCTAATGAGAGTATCAATAATTGAGCCGTAAGTACGCGTAGGAACATAGCAAGCGGATATACGGTGGCATATCCCACGGCCGGAGCGTCACATGAAGTCAGATCATTGGAATAGGCGAGGGCAGGCGGATTAGTATTTGCTCCTGATAATACACCAATAAGGGTATAATAGTTTAATTTACAGGCATAACGCCCAATGAGCCCCGTTATGATTAATGGTACGGTCGTAATAATAGCTCCATACATAATCCAAATATATCCACCTTCATTTACAATTGTCTCTATAAAATCTTTCCCGGCTCCCAACCCTACACAAGCTAGGAATAAGGAAATCCCGATTTCTCTTATCATCAAGTTAGCACTCATCGTGGTGTATGTAATCATTTTATATTGAGGACCGAAACGACTGATAAGAATGGATACAATAAGCGGTCCACCTGCTAGACCAAGTTTTACTGGTTGTGGAATACCTGGAAACATAAATGGAATACTTCCCAAGATACATCCTAATGCGATGCCGAAAAAAATGGGGATAAGATTGGGATGATTCAGTCTCTTCATGGAGTTTCCCAAAACCTTTTCGGCATGAGTGACAGCAAGTTCACTACCAACTATAGTTACACGGTCGCCCATTTGCAACTGTAAATGTGGGGAGGCTACCAAGTCTACTCTGAACGGTTGATACGGGTGATGCTCGCACCGAAGTTATTTCGTATCTTAAGTTGTGAGAGCATTTTTCCATTTAACTCAGGCTTTGTTATCAAAATGCGGCGTGAGATAAGTTTCTTGTTTAACTGTTCCCATTCCATTTCTACCTGTTTGCCAAAAAATACTGTAATCGCTTCAATGTCAATAGGGTTCGAGATAACCAGAATCTTGTCATCAATATGTAATATCGTTTCTGAATTTACTAGTTCCACTTCCTGCTGTCCGTCATGATGGCGTATGCGCGAAATGACGAAGTTGCGGTTTACCAAAGGACGTATTTCCTTAATGGTCTTCCCATGTATTGCTTCATTTTTTATCTCTAATGTAACGGGGCGTACGGTCAGTTCCTGTAAATGTCCCAATCCTTTTTCGGCATCGGCTTCTTCTTGTGATGTTTTGATATTAAGAATGTATTTCAGTGCAAGCAATGAGAGAATGGCACCAACCACCCCCAAGGGATAGGCAACAGCATATCCCATCGCAATCTCCGGTGCATCTATGCCATTTAAATCACTATTTGCCTGTTGGGCGGCACCAAGGCCGGGAGTATTGGTAACAGCACCAGAGAGAATGCCGACCATGGTGGTTATGGGAGTTCCGGTAGTAAAATGTAAAATGATAGTAATGACTACACTGATAAAAATAGCCCCCATAGCCAACATGTTCAGCGTAAATCCTCCTTTCTTAAAGGCTGAGAAGAAACCGGGACCCACCTGCAAACCAATGGAATAGACGAACAAAATAAGACCGAATTCTTTTAGAAAATGTAGCAGGTGTTCATTCAGATTCAGATTGAAATGGCCGAATACGATACCGACAAAAAGAATCCATGTGACACCAAGTGAGATGCCGGATATTTTTATTTTACCCAGCATAATTCCAAAGGCGATAACTAGTGACAGAATGAGTACGGAGTGTGCTACACCTCCGCCCCAAAGATTGGGATATCCTTCAAAGAGGTTTTTAAGAAGTTCCATAGTATTAAGAAATATATTTATTTTTAACTAAGTCATCATTTTATATTTAAAATTTCCCATCATGTGGGTTGGTAAAAGTATCCCCGGAAAAATCACTTCTGCGGGGGATACACACACATTGAACAATTACAACGGCATATTGCCGTGCTTTTTAGGCGGATTGCTTTGGTTTTTGTTGTGACACATTTCCAAAGCCTGAATGAGTTTATAGCGGGTGTCACGGGGCATAATCACTTCATCAATCAAGCCGCGTTCTGCCGCACAATAAGGGTTAGAGAATTTATCTTCGTAATCTTTGATTATTTCTTGTTTTTCTTCAGGAGTGGATTTCCGATAGAGGATATTTACAGCTCCCGCAGCTCCCATAACGGCTATTTCCGCCTGTGGATAAGCCAGGTTCACATCGGCTCCCGTCGGTTTGCTGGACATGACAATGTAGGCACCTCCGTAAGCTTTACGGGTAATTAAAGTTACCTTGGGCACTGTAGCTTCGGCGTATGCATAAACTATCTTCGCACCGTGGCGGATGATGCCGTTGTGTTCCTGTATTGTTCCGGGCAGGAAGCCGGGAACATCCTCGAAAGTGATCAGAGGAATGTTAAAGCAGTCGCAGAAACGGATAAAACGGGCAGCCTTGTCACTGGCGTCAATGTCAAGGACGCCGGCCAGCCAGGCGGGCTGATTGGCAACAATACCTACGGAACGACCTCCCCAGGCGACCGAACCCCCCACCACCACATTTTTAGCAAAGTGAGGCATCACCTCGAAGAAATACTTGGTTATCCAGCACCGGTTCGATGATATCCTTTATATCATAAGGCATATTCGGATCTTCGGAATGACAGTCTGCAACGCCTCCACCTGACGATGGATGTCATCGTTGCAGGGAACCAACGGCGCATCCTCCATATTGTTGGAAGGCAGGAAACTCAGCAATTCGCGGATACTCATCAGCGTTTCCTCCTCATTGTCGCACATAAAATGGGTCACACCGCTTTTGCTGCTGTGGGTATAGGCACCGCCCAGTTCCTCCTTGCCCACCTCCTCGTTAGTCACAGTCTTCACCACATCCGGGCCGGTGATGAACATGTGGCTCTTCTCTTTTACCATAAAGATAAAATCGGTTAGTGCTGGTGAGTAGCAGGCTCCTCCGGCACAAGGACCCAAGATGGCGGAAATCTGCGGGATAACACCTGAGGCGATAGTGTTCTGATAGAAAATAGAGGCATATCCGGCAAGGCTGTTCACCCCTTCTTGGATGCGTGCGCCTCCCGAGTCGTTCAGGGCGATAACGGGAGCTCCCGTCTTCAAAGCCAGTTGCTGAACCTTTACAATCTTGGCAGCATTGGTCTCGCTCAGCGAGCCGCCATGTGCGGTAAAATCATATGCATAGACAAACACTGGACGGCCGTCTATCTTTCCGTAACCGGTGACCATACCATCTCCGGCAATCTGCTTCTTCTCCATGCCGAAGTTGGTACAACGGTGGTTCACCAGCTTGTCCAGTTCATTGAACGTACCTTTGTCCAGCAACATTCCGATACGCTCGCGAGCGGTCATCTTCCCTTGGGCGTGTTGTTTCTCGATCTTGTCCACACCGCCGCCCAGCGACGCGCGTTTGTCCAGCTCTTCAAACCGGCTGTATATTTCTTCTCTTGTCATGATCAATCTTCTTTTATTATATCCAATACTATTAATACCTGGTTAGCATTGACGGAATCCCCTTCATTGACCAGGATATCCCTTACCGTGCAGTCCGAGGTCACTTTGTAGTTGCTCTGCATCTTCATGGCCTCCAGCACTACCACAATATCCCCGGATGACAGACGGTCACCTTTCCGGACGGGAATTTTCACAACCTTTCCGGGCATAGGAGCCACAATCTTGTCATCCTGTCTCTCCTCGCCGCCCTTTTTCATACGCAGATACTTGGTCTGGGTGTCCACTATGTCCACATGATAGGAACGGTAGAACATATTCACATCATAACTCTTTCCACCCTCCCCACGGCTCAGTTCGGCATTGAAGGAATTGCCATCGTGCAGGATGGAACAGCTTCCGTTCTCGGCCATAACGATATCCACATCATACGGTTTTCCGTCAATCATAAACTGTACCTTGTTTCCTTCCTTGCTCACCAACGTCACATCGGCTACGCGGTCTCCAATATGTATTTCCATACTTTTGCTTAATTAAATGAAGAATCAGATTCTCAACACTCCTTTCTGCAAGCCGAACTCACGCCAACGGCTGATGGGACGGGCATCAGACAGCTGGGGACTCTTGTTCTCTTCCAGATTCATCAGATAGTCAATATAAGAGGCGATCATGGCCATGTTTTCAATCTCCTCATTGTTGCCGTTGCCACGGAGCAGCATACGGGAGTTCTTCTCTATAAATAAGGTATTATACTCACCCTTCACAAAGTCGGGGGTATGCATGATGCGTTTCAGATAACTGAGGTTGGTCTTCAAGCCCGTAATCTTGTACTCGTAAAGCACACGGCGCATACGCTCTATGGCATACTTGGCGAGTTGTAGCCCACACGATCAACTTGCCTATCATCGGGTCGTAAAAGACAGGAATCTCGTACCCTTCGTACACGTAGCTGTCAATGCGTACGCCGATGCCGTTAGGCTCCGTCAGCTGTTTGATGATACCCGGCGAAGGCATGAAGTTGTTCTCCGTGTCTTCCGCACAGATACGACATTCGATGGCATGACCGCGCTGGAAAAGTTCTTCTTGCTTCAGGTGCAGCACCTCGTTATTGGCTATACGGATTTGTTCTTTTACCAGATCCACGCCCACCACTTCTTCGGTGATGGGATGCTCCACCTGCAAACGGGTGTTCATCTCCAGAAAATAGAAATCGCGGTTCTTGTCCACCAGAAACTCGATAGTTCCGGCTCCCGAATAGTTCACCGCCCTGGCGGCAGCCACTGCCTTTTCCCCCATCTCCTGGCGGAGTTCCGGAGTAAGGAACGGAGACGGGCTCTCCTCTACAATCTTCTGGTTGCGACGCTGGACAGAACACTCGCGGTCAAACAGATGGATTACATTGCCATGATTGTCACCCAGAATTTGAAATTCTATATGATGGGGTTCCTCCACAAATTTTTCCAGATAAACCGTATCATCCCCGAAAGAAGACATGGACTCGGAACGGGCGGTGTTATATGCCTCCACCACTTCGTCTTCACTGTGTATCAGCCTCATCCCTTTACCGCCGCCTCCCATAGAAGCCTTCAGCATGACAGGATAGCCTATTTCATTACAGATACGTACCGCCTCTTCGGCACTTTGCAACGGCTGTTCCGTACCGGGGACCACGGGAACGCCTGCGGCAATCATACGCTTACGGGCGGCAATCTTGTCACCCATCGCTTCCATCGTCTCGGCGGAAGGGCCGATAAAGATGATCCCCTCCTCTTTGCACCGGCGGGCAAAATCAGCATTCTCGGACAAAAAACCATAACCGGGATGAATGGCATCGGCTTTGCATCGTTTGGCAGTCTCTATTACTTTTTCTATATTTAAATAGCTTTCCCTGGCTATAGCAGGACCTATAAGATAGGCCTCGTCAGCATACATCACATGATGAGAAGTGCGGTCGGCTTCTGAAAAGACAGCAACGGTCCGTATGCCCTTTTCTCGGCAGGAACGCATTACACGTAAGGCTATTTCACCTCTGTTTGCAATTAATACTTTCTTTATCATTTTTCTTCTTATTATAACGGGGGTTAATTTCGCAGGCATAGAAACTGTCCTTGACGGCTTTCAGGCAGTCATGGCACAGGCAATCGGAATAATTCTCCATTAAATAGGTGCGTTGCAGAGCATCCAGTCGGACAGTTGCGCAATGACACGATAAAATATCATTGTGCATACAATCAAATGTTGCACCACAACGTGGACATACCTTTTTCATAGGCATTCCTCCCGTAAATTTTTTATTTTCTTATTTTCTTTCGTACTGCTTTCCTAATCCCACGAGTAAAAACAGCCTTTAATGAATGGCAGGTCTTCTGACTGACTCCTTATCTTGAAGCCTTCCCGATGTGAGGATTGTCACATCAGTGGCAAAGGTATTTTTCAAGATTCCAGCAGAGTTTCACAGCAGCGGGACTGTCCGGGATTTGCACCCGATTCCCTTTTAATCCGAATAGCAGATAGACTATCCGAAACCAATTCGGGGCAAAGATAATGGATTTTATAATTAAACGAAGCGGAAAAGATGAAAAAAGTGTTGCTTGAAGTTTTTTTTCTTTTTCCAGTTGTTTTATTGATTTAATTCCTAACTTTGTCAGTAATATCGGTTTCCGGATTAGCCGTTGGCGCGAAACGGAATTAAAAGGGAATCCTGTGCAAATCAGGAACTATCCCCGTAGCTGTAAGTTTTATCCTCCCATAGTGTGGGGAAGTGTTGTGACATTCTTAGCCACTGGTTATTGTGAAAACCGGGAAGGCGCTACAACGGAAACAAGTCAGAAGACCTGCCGTTATTGTTTATATCATTCATGGCTTTCGGGTGAAAGGCGATAGAACGAATCATACTGATCCTTTTTATTACTGGTTTCCATGAATTGTCGTGTGTGAAAGACTTATATTGAATAATGTGTGTTTTGTATAACCTTAATTTATAAGTATGATTAATTCAGAGGTATTTATTATTAAGAGAGATGGTAAAAAAGAAACTTTCTCTCTTGATAAAATTAAAAATGCAATAGCCAAAGCATTTTTGTCAGTAGGAAGTTTTGCTACCCAGGATGTGATTACTACTGTATTGAGTCGCGTTAGTGTCAGTGATGGAATGAATGTGGAAGAAATCCAGAATCAGGTGGAGGTGGCCCTGATGGCTGAACATTATTACAGTGTTGCCAAGGCGTATATGCTGTATCGTCAGAAACATTTGGAGGATCGTGAGGTGAGAGATAAACTGAAGTTTTTGCTTGACTATTGTGACGCTTCCAATCCGGCAACCGGCAGTAAATATGATGCGAATGCCAATGTGGAGAATAAGAATATTGCTACGCTGATAGGAGAGTTACCCAAATCAAATTTTATTCGTCTCAACCGTCGTCTGTTGACTGACCGTTTGAAAGACATGTATGGAAAGGAATTGTCCGATCGTTATTTGGAACTTCTGAATCATCATTTTATTTATAAAAATGATGAAACTAATCTGGCTAATTATTGTGCCAGCATTACTATGTATCCTTGGTTGAATAATGGTACGATAGCAGTGGGAGGGAACTCTACGGCTCCTACTAACTTGAAATCTTTTTGTGGTGGATTTGTCAATATGGTTTTTATTGTATCCAGTATGTTAAGTGGTGCCTGTGCTACTCCAGAGTTTTTGATGTATATGAATTATTTCATTGGTTTGGAATATGGGCAGGAATATTATAAGTATCCCGATAAGATTGTTGATTTATCTACCAAACAAAGAACAATAGACAAAATCATTACAGACTGTTTCGAGCAAATAGTATATTCTATTAACCAGCCTACAGGGGCGCGTAATTTTCAAGCCGTCTTTTGGAATGTAGCTTACTATGACAAATATTATTTTGAAAACCCGTTGGCGGAATTAAATTAGCGCATATTTAACTCTACCAATGGGTCTGTTATTTTTATAGTTGATGTATTGCAAGATTGTAAGTGCGCTAATCTTCCCGATAATCCGGGCAAACAATCCGTCTGTATCCTTCGCATAATTCCTTATAATCATAAACTGGTCACACAATTGCGAGAATAGAGTTTCAATTCTTTTTCTCGCTTTGGCAAAAGCTGGAAATGTCGGTTTCCATTTTTTCTGGTTAGTTCTGTATGGTACTTCCAATCTGATATTGGCTGTTTCAAACAGGTCTAATTGTACCTGGGCACTTATATATCCTCTGTCACCTATAACAGTACAATTACTATAGTCCACCTTCACATCCTTCAGGTAATGAATGTCATGTACACTTGCCTTGGTGAGATCAAAGGAATGGATGACTCCACTTAATCCACAGACAGCGTGTAGTTTATATCCGTAATAATACATTCCTTGTGATGCACAGTATCCGATTGACGGTGCTTTCTCAAAATCCTTCTTCCCCATACCGCAACGCTTGGAACGGGAAAAACGACATACCTCTATCGGCTTCGAGTCAATGCAGAAACAATCTTCTCCTCCATCCATTTCTGTGGCTATTCTTTCCCTGATTGTATTGCAGAGGGAAGAAGTGATTTTACGTCTGTCATTGTATTGTCTGCGGGATATAAGATTGGGAAACTCAAGCTTATACGCCTGTAACTTTGCAAACAGTAATGACTCACTGTCAATACCAACTGCTTCTGATGTCATATTCAATGCCACTATTTCAAGGTCTGAGAATCTGGGAACGACTCCTCTTCTTGGTACATTGCCTGATTCATTGACTAAATTTCCGGCTACTTGCTTGCATATGTTCAGTAATTTTGCGAATATTGCATATAGGTTGTGCATACGATATTTGTCTATTAAAAGTTTGATCACCTTTAATTTACTAAATATCAATAATATGCACAACTTTTTATACATATTTTTTTATCAATCTAATTCCGCCAACGGGTATTTTGAAAGTCTTTTTTGGTAACTTCTTTTTTCCCGATGGAAGCCAACCTGACTGGAATTCACTAAGTTGGTTGCAGAAACGTTTCATGAAATGGTTTAATAGAGCGTACACGTACTGTTTTAACATTTCCTGTAGAAACAATGGCGCTTTTGACTAAAGATGGTGATGTATTAGATAAGGAATATGGTGACTTTACGGCTGAAATGTATTCCGAAGGTCATTCTTTCTTTACTTATATGAGTGATAATGCAGATTCTTTAAGTAGTTGCTGCCGTCTTCGCAATGAGATACAGGACAATGGTTTCAGCTATACTTTGGGAGCAGGTGGGGTTTCTACAGGCTCAAAAAGTGTGCTGACTATTAATTTGAACCGTTGCATCCAGCATGCGGTGAAATCCGGTATACTTTATCCGTTTTTTTTGGAAGAAGTGGTTGATTTGGTACACAAAGTCCAGTTGGCTTATAATGAGAATCTGAAATTGTTGCAGTCGAAAGGTATGCTGCCTTTGTTTGATGCTGGTTACATCAATATGAACCGTCAGTATCTAACTATCGGTGTTAATGGTTTGGTGGAAGCAGCGCAATTTATGGGTATTGAAATCAATGATAACCCTAAGTATGAAGCATTTGTTCAGGAGATTTTAGGAATGATTGAACGATATAATAGGAAGTACCGTACAAAGGATGTTTTGTTTAATTGCGAAATGATTCCTGCTGAGAATGTAGGAGTGAAGCACGCTAAATGGGATAAAGAAGCAGGCTTCCAAACATTCCGAGAATGTTATAACAGTTATTTCTATATTGTAGAAGACAAATCGTTGAATGTTGTCGATAAATTCCGTCTGCATGGACGCCGCTATATAAAGCATTTAACGGGAGGCTCGGCCTTGCACATGAATTTGGAAGAACATCTTAGTAAGGAGCAGTACAGACAACTACTTCGGGTAGCTGCTATAGAAGGCTGTAATTACTTTACATTTAATATACCGAATACCATTTGCAATGAATGTAAGCATATTGATAAGAGATACTTGCATGAATGTCCTGAATGTCATAGTCGGAATGTGGATTATCTGACACGTGTTATCGGGTACATGAAGCGGATCAGTAATTTTTCTCAGGCAAGGCAGAAGGAGGCTGCACAAAGATATTATGCTCCGTTACGTTGATTATGACATCGTATTTCAAGAAATTCCGGATGAAGTCACTCTGGCGATCAATCTCTCTAACTGTCCCAATAGGTGCAAGGGCTGTCATAGCCCTCATTTGTTGGAAAATGTAGGAGAATCTTTAACGGAAGAAAGTCTTGGGCATCTTTTACAGAAGTATGGAAAGGCGGTGACTTGCGTCTGTTTTATGGGAGGCGATGCCGAACCCTTTGAAGTGGAAAGGTTGGCAGGATTTCTTCACCGACAGTCTATCGCTTTGGTAAAGGTGGGTTGGTATTCGGGGAAGAATGAATTGCCGGAAGGTCTTTCCGTTCAGAACTTTGAATATATAAAGTTGGGACCGTATATTGAAAAATTGGGTGGCTTGAAATCTCCTGATACCCATTAGCATTTCTATCGGATATACGGGGATGAGATGAAAGATATTATCTATCGGTTTTGGCGTATCTGAAAAAGGCGGAAATAAATTCCGCCTTTTTCAGATAAATATATTAAGTTGGTTATGCTTCCGGTTGATAGTCTTCACCGTTCTCCCATGCACTGTCATCATTCCAGTTTTCATATAAATGGTTTACCCAAATTTGGCGAATCTCAGGATAACTGCCAAGGGCTTCATATTACATCCGTCTTTAATACCATGATCGGCTCCGGCTTGATCTGTCGGGTGGCTTTCGAATGTTCTGTCTACTTTGAATCCTAATTTCTCCAAACGTTCACGCCAGCTATATTCATTTGTATTGATTTCCACATTACTTACATCGTCATCTTCGGCCATAGCTTCCAATCCCCAAAGGTCGTTGTGGGCATGGTCACCGGCAATTGACATGAAAGGTGCAAGATAAACATTTACTTCTGATGGGTTCAGACCGTTCTTTTCGCAATAGCTCATCACCTTAGAGTACATACAGTCGGGATATTGGGTTTTGTCAAATCCTTCTACAGGAATTCTATTAGCCGGCTCTTCCTCTATTTCTTTCGGGAAGAAAAGCATGTCACCATAATCCACAGTACCTACAAAGATATTGTTGTTGGCAGCAAGTTCCTGCAATGCTTTTTCCATGTCAGAGTACTTTTTGTTAGCATTGTAATTCTCATCCGGATTACCGTGTCCCATTAGAAGCACGATGTTGTTCTTGCCTGCTAATTTAGACTCATAGTGTTTGTAAAGTATCTCTGCTACATCTTTAGTATCTTCTGCACTGGAAAGAAGGTTGGTACCTTTCAATACATCAATATGCGGATACCATTGAATCATAAAGTATTTTTTTACATCAGTATTCATTAATGAAAGATATTCTTCGCCTGGAATTACATGCAATGATTGTACAGCCACACGTTTGTATCCTGCATCGCCTATTGCTTTCAACCATTGGTCCAATTCATAACGTGCTATGCCGGTAGATGCTTCTACACGTCCGATACATGTACGTGAAGTAAATGACATATAAATATCCGTATTGGGGAATTTAGCTTTAAATCCTCAATCACATCATCATAAACAGAAGGGACTCATTATAGGTACTGCCAAAAGTACAGAGTAAGATGGCTGTGTCATGTTGTTTGGTTTTGCTCACTACATCCACAGCAGGATTAACAGTACTTTCTTCATCATCATTGTCACTACAGGAACTGAATCCTGTGCAAGTTGCGGCAGCAACAAAAGCCGCCATCAGATAATACTTGAATTGTTTCATACTAATAAAAATTAATTTATAAATTGTTGGTTATTAATTGTTTTTGAATTTAATGAGGGCGGATACATAAAAAGTTCTTCCGGGAGTTGATGTAGCACGATTCCGTCCGAAGGGAGTACGGTCTACATAGTCAAATACATTATCTATCCCGGCATTCATCGTTAATGACCACCGTTTCATTTTTAATAATGAGTGGGCTGTGTTGATACGCCAAGTTTGGAATCCGTCGGCATTATTATCATTGATATAACGTCGTGTAGACTGATATCTGCCATAGATGCCGACACCCAAACGATATAGTTTCCATGAATGTTGCCATAAGACATTTAAATTTGCATTATGGCTGGAAGTGGCATCAATAGGAAGATATTTCATATAATTTATACCTTTGTTAGGATATTGCGCTTTCGGATCAGCATAACTATATCCGCCGGCAAGGCTGAGAGATTTTGCAGGACGATAGTTGAAGGTGAAATCCATACCATAAATACGTGCCTTTGTCAGATTCTTATATTGTTTGCTCTTTTCTACTTCAAGAAACTTTTCATCGGGAGTTACGGAAATTTCAACCAGCTCAATCATGTTGTGAAGATAATTCATGTATCCGGTTAAACTGGCTTGGAATTTTTGCCCTACGTACTCGATACCGATTGAAGCATATTGTGAGGTTTGTGCTTTTAGATCTGTGTTGCCATGATATGCAGTCAAAGCACCGCCTCCGATAACGCCGGTATAATTATAATAAAGTTCTTTAATAGTGGGTGCTTTGTAGCCTAAAGCATAAGACGCACGCAAATTAATATGTTCTCCGGGTTTATAAAGTCCTGATATTTTCGGACTGAAATTCAATCCTGTTTCCTTGTGTTGTGTTCCTCGTACCCCGGCAGTCAGAACCAGATTTTCTCTGGCTGTCCATTCCTCCTGTATATAAGCTGCCAACGTATAAACGGAAGCGCGGTCACCGTCAATGTGATGAGGTGATTCCAAATGATTGTACTGATATTCGATTCCTGCATTTAAAATATGGTCCTCTCCAAGATAAAATACACTTTTTACCTGGCCTAATATTTGTTTCTGAATACTTTGTTTGATACGTTGACCGGCAAAGTAGGTGATACGTTCATGGCGGTCATTGTCTAGAAAATAATCAGTATGCTCGTTTAGCTTATAGTCATAGAAGTAACCGTATCTGCCATAAGATAGGTCTGCTGTCAGATAATTCCGTTTTCCTAATTTATATTTACTTCCTACTGCAAATGTATAGTTGCGATAATAAAAATCGTTGGCTTGATATTTCCAAGGACCGTGTGTACGCATTACCCAACGCTCATAATAAGTGCCTTCTGCAGTGAGGTCTAGTTTGCGATTGACTTGCCATTCAATGTTCTCGGACAGGGTATAGTTTGAAGAACGGTTTACGGTCAACATAGTAGAGCCGGATTTCAATTGATTCTGATCCCACTGTAGGTCTGTATTCCGCCAGCCATCGGTATGCCGGAAGTTGATTCCGGTTACAGATTTTATCTTTCTATAGTTAAAGCCGAAACTGGTACTTTGACGTATATCGCCATATTCACCTATGCGGGATGTGTTGGTGAGCTCCATTTTTTCACGGTTACGTTTGGTTATGATATTGATAACTCCGGCTATTGCGTCACTGCCATAAAGTGAAGAAGCGGCCCCTTTTACAATCTCTATGCGTTCTATATTAGCTGGATTTAATTGATTCAAGTCGTTTTGCCCTCCTACATCGCCATTCATTCTTTTTCCATTTATCATGATCAGGATATAGTCATTGTTCAATCCGTTTAGTTGGATATGGCTCCCCATATCACCATCATGAAAGGTCAATGAAGGACTAAGACCACTGAGCAAATCGTCTATACTGCGTGCCTGATATTGTTCCAAAGCTTTGCTGGTTATGACTTCAGTCTGTACGGGAGCATCTTTCAGATAATGTTCAGTACCTGTACCCGTGATGACCACTTCATTCAGTAATACGGACAATTCTTTATCGTCTTTATCTTTGAGAATACTTTGGGCACTTGCAATTTGTGTACCTAATAGTAGAATAGCAGGAAGTAAATACCTCATATTATGTTTTATTTAATTTGCAAAATAAAACATCAAGTTTCCCTCTGATAAAGAGGAATGCCACAAAGGAATAGACGTTGGAAAACGCTTGTTCGAATGGACACATACTTCTAATCCTGGAAGCTTGGTGTTTATTGTTCAACAGACTTAGCAGGTATTCTGGCTTTCCTCTGATTGGAAACCTTCCCATTTCTTCAAATGAAACAGTGGTTTTAGACTATCCAATCAACATCATGAGGATTTACAGCTGCAGGTACAGCCCCGGATTTACACCGGGTTCCCTTGCATCGGGCTATGTGATAGCCCGATTACTAATTCCGTTGCAAAGATAGAGGTTTATTTTATATTATCTTCGATAAGTCTTTGATTTTTTTTAGCTTTTAAATTTTAAAGACAGACTGATGTAGAATGAACGTCCGGGGGTAAGTGTCGCATAATTGCTGTTATAAGGACGGTCATCCATATAATCGAACAGGTTTTCCATGCCGCATCCGGGTTCGATGATTACAGATTTTAAGTTGAAAGAATGGCGTGTGTTTAAATTCCACAATTGATACTCGGGAGCATAACCGTAACTTTTAGAGAAACGCTTGCTGTTGATACGGCCGTTCAAATTTATATTCAACCGATATATTTTCCATGAATGCGCCCATTGGGCATTGATATTGTATGCGTTTTTTATACTTTTGTCGATGGGTTGTTCCAATTCCACATCTTGGGTATTAAGATGAGTGTATCCTCCGCTTAAATTGAACCCGGCACCTAGGTATGCATTGGCGGATACATTGATTCCGTGGACTTTAGCCTCCGCTATATTATCACGTTGACGAACTTCCTTATGACCATATTGCTCCATAGCTTTATCTCCCGTGGCAATCGTATTATAATCTATCATGTCACGAATATTATTATAAAAAGCATTGACTGATACTGAAAAACGCTCATGTACATACTCTGCACTCAATGAGAAATAATTATTCTTTTCCGACTTTAAATCCAAATTACCTATTGTCAACCTGTCATTTTTTAGCTATGTCAGTGGCATAGAGTTCAGACAGGGTAGGAGTTCGGAAACCTGCTGCATAGGAGGCACGGAAATTGAATTTGCCGGGTTTATACATCAGTGCTACATTGGGAGTGGCATGATTTTTGAAATTTTCATGATAAATGTAACGTACACCAATCAAAGCCTGTAGGTTTCTCAGTAACTTTATTTCATCTTGTGCAAACAAGGCCAGTGTATAAGCATCTTCTTTGGCTATATTGTCTGTTTGACTTTTCAAGACATCAACGATATATTCTGTGCCGACTGAAAGTTTGTGCCGGTTACCTAATTTAAAATACCTTTTATGCTAAGATTGTGATTACGGGTCCGTTTGCGCACTTGCTCTTCACCTGCTTTTCCATTATAGGTTTTATTGTCTTTAAAAAAACAATAAGAGGAAGAAAAATGATCGGCGTAACAGTCTGCGGTAATATAATTCCCTTTATTTATCATGTATTGGGCACCAATGCCATAATTAAAGGTTTCATGCAATATGTTGTAGTCGTATGCTTCATAAGGGCGGCGTGTCTTGTTGTCATAATATCCGCCGCGGGCATAAAAAGAGAGTTTGTCGGTAGCATCGAAAGTGAATTTTTGATTGACAGTATTTGCATAGAAGCCTGTAGAAGCTACTTTCCCGGTTTCTTCCAATTCATGAGTTTTGGAGTTCTCCTCGTATGGATTCAGTTGCCATCCTTCGGCCTGCTGACGGCGATAAGAGGTGTAGGAGCCGAACTTGCCGGTATTGACATCTATGTTTACGGACTGGGTAAAACGTCCTTTACTGGCATAACGGGTATCGCTGGAAACATTGATAGCATTTTTTGCATCATCAGTAATGATGTTGATAACTCCTCCGATAGCATTTGTTCCGTAAAGAGCGGAAGAAGCGCCGTTCAATATTTCAATACGTTTGATTTTGGCAACATTGATTCGAGCATAGGTGTCATCTCCATACAGGCGTTTGCCATTTTCCAGAAAAATGAAATAATCATCAGGCAATCCATTCAGACTCAATGTTGTCCCCATGCCGTTGGTCATACTTGAGAAAGACGGGGTCAGCTTTTGTAAGGCCTCGTCCAGCGATGTTACACTGGCATTACTTAAATCCTTTGCAGTGATAACGGAAACAGGCACGGGACTGTCCGTCATGCGGTGGTGTGTTCCTGTACCGGTTACTACTACCTGGCCTATATTGGTAAAACTGTCTTGTAGCTTGATAAGAAGATTCTTTTCACCTCCTTTTGTCGTGATAGACTTGGGTGTGTAACTGACATGCGTGATTCTTAATACGTGTTTCCCATCAGGGAGATTGCTGATGGAAAACTCGCCTTTACCATTTGTGGTGCATCCTGAAAGGCTTTGATCGATACGGATATTAGCTCCCACTATAGGTTCGTTGGTATCGGCACTCACAATCTTTCCACTGATACTGACTTGTGCCAGTACGTCAATAGCCAGACAGCTTAAAGTAATTGCTGTCAATAATAACTTTACTTTCATCGAAAGAATTTAAGAATTAATAATTCACTTTCCTGACCCCGGGAGAGCATGATTATCTATGTTCGGACTTGGCAGGTTTCCTGGCTTCACCCTGAAAAGCGCCTTCCCATTTCTGGCAAAAGAAACAGTGGCTTGGTGAGAATTGCTTTTCATCAGACGGGTTTCACAGTAGCGGGCACTGCTTCGGATTCTATAACCGGATTCCCTTTTATACAGGCAGAGAAAGGCTGCCTATATCACCAAATCGGGCACAAAGGTAGGCAATTATTTTATATATGTTTTAAGATTAATGAAAAAATGGTTGCTTTTGAAAGATGTGGGGGATTTTGAACCGTAGGAGTGAATTAGATTCACTCCTACGGTAATATGAATTTGCAATAATTCTGGCGGGATCAGGCAAGTGCCAATATTAATATTTGTGCTGTGAGTACACGTAAAAACATGGTAAGCGGATAAACGGTGGCATAACCCACTGCCGGAGCGTCACAAGAGGTCAAATCATTGGAGTAGGCTAATGCGGGCGGATTGGTGGTGGCTCCGGACAATACTCCGATCAAGGTGTAATAGTTCAGTTTATAAACATATCGTCCTATTATACCTACAATCAGTAAAGGCAGCAGCGTAATAATGGCGCCGTATGCTATCCATACATATCCACCCTCGTTAATGATTGTTTCGATGAATCCTTTGCCGGCTCCTAATCCTACGCAAGCAAGGAAAAGCGAGATACCGATTTCACGTACCATCAAATTGGCACTTATGGTGGTATAGGTTATCAGTTTATAATGTGGTCCGAAACGGCTTATCAGGATGGATACGATAAGGGGGCCTCCTGCCAGTCCCAGTTTTACCGGTTGGGGGATACCGGGGAATAAAAAAGGAGTGCTTCCTAGAATACACCCTAATGCGATGCCTAAGAAAATAGGGATCAGGTTGGGATGATTCAAACGTTTCATGGAATTACCTAGAATCTTTTCGGCATGGGCTACAGCTAGTTCGCTACCCACAATCTTCACCCGGTCACCCATTTGCAATTGCAGGTTGGGAGTGGCCACAAGGTCTACACCCGAACGGTTTACACGGGTAATGCTTGCTCCGAAGTTATTCCTGATTTTTAGTTGGGCCAATGTCTTACCGTTCAATTCAGGCTTGGTGATCAGAATTTTTCTGGAGATAAGTTGTTTGTTTTGGAAATCCCATTCCACATTCACTTGTTTTCCAAAAAAGACAGTGATAGCTTCTATATCTATCGGATTGGCGATAACAAGAATCTCATCGTGTATGTGAAATACTGTAGTGGAGTTCACCAGTTCTGTTTGTCTGTCTCCGTCACAATGCCGTATGCGTGAAATCACAAAATCACGGTTTACCAATGGCTTGATTTCTTTTATTGTTTTACCTTCTACGGCTTCATTGCGTATTTCTAGTGAGATAGGGCGTACAGTCAGTTCTTGTAGATGCCCCAATCCCCGTTCCGCATCGGCTTCTTCGGTTTTTGTGTTGATGCGCAGGATATATTTCAATGCCAGCAGGGAGAGAATACACCCTACTACTCCCAATGGATAGGCTACGGCATATCCCAGTGCTATTTCGGGAGCGTCTATACCATTCAGATCACTGTTTGCTTGCTGTGCGGCACCTAGTCCCGGGGTATTGGTTACAGCTCCAGAAAGAATTCCTACCATTGTGGTAATGGGGACACCTGTTATGAAATGGAGTATAATGGTGATGGTCACACCTAAAAATACAACCATCATGGCAAGCAGGTTCAGTGTGAATCCTCCTTTCTTGAATGCTGAGAAGAAACCGGGACCCACTTGTAGTCCGACTGAGTAGACAAATAATATCAGACCGAACTCCTTTAAGAAATGCAACAGATGTTCGTCCAGGTTCAGATTGAAATGACCGAATACAATTCCTACAAAAAGTATCCAGGTTACTCCCAATGAGATACCTGCCACTTTTATTTTTCCTAACATGATGCCGAAAGCAATGACCAGTGAAAGAATAAGTACGGAATGTGCTACTCCGCCGCCCCATAAATTAGGGTACCCTTCAAAGAGATTTCTAAAAAGTTCCATAATTCATTATCTAGTTTAATTATTTATAGTATCAATTTTATCATTGTTGTATAGCTGTCATTCTGGCAAAAATGACTGCAAAGGTAGCTTATTTAATTGATAAACCATAAAACTTTAATTGCTTTCTAAGGATATTTACTTGATATGTCGGAATTATGAATTAATCTGTTATTCTAATTTCGATAATTTGCAATTTGCACTATCTTTGTATCCGTTTTTAAAGAAATACTAAAGAATGAAGCCACAATTACTCATAGGGGCCGCTACATCGGGAAGCGGAAAAACGACTTTTACGATGGGGCTGCTGCGGGCATTGCACAAACGAGGTCTGCGGGTACAGCCTTTTAAATGTGGTCCTGATTATATTGATACACAATTTCATACGCTGGCTGCTGACCATGAGTCGGTGAATTTGGATACTTGGGATGGCATCAAATACCCATGTACAACTGTATAATAAATATGGAGATGGAGCCGATGTATGTGTAACCGAAGGAGTGATGGGATTGTTTGACGGTTATCAAAGAATGCAGGGAAGTAGTGCTGAAATAGCCAGATTGTTGAATATCCCTGTAGTGCTTATAGTAAGTGCGCGTTCTACAGCTTATTCTGTGGCTCCGTTAATTTATGGTTTCAAGCATTTTAATCCGGCTGTGAAGATTGCAGGTATTGTTTTCAATCAAGTGTCATCTCCTTCTCATTTCGCTTATTTACGTGAGGCTTGTGTTGATGCAGGAGTGGAATGTTTGGGATATCTGCCTATGACAGAAGGGTTGAAAATTCCATCCCGGCACTTGGGTTTGACATTGACAGCCAAACGTTCCATGAACACCTTGATAGAACAGGCTGCGGAATTGGTTGGAAAATATGTGGATTTGGATAAGCTGCTGAGTATTTGTCATCGTAATTTCCCGTGTCGGTATACATTGCCTTATAGTTCAGAAACAGGGGTGGAAAGTTTTACTCCTTCTGCTAAAAAGATGAAGATAGCCATAGCGCGGGATCCGGCTTTCAACTTTATCTATAGAGAAAACATAGACCGCTTGTCTGCGCTAGGAAGCATTACTTATTTCAGTCCTGTATATGGTAGTGATTTGCCGGATGCTGATTTGGTTTATTTACCCGGAGGATATCCGGAATTGTTCGCCCGTCAACTACATCGGCGCAAAAAGTTAATGGAAGCATTAAGAACTTATGCAGAGGAGGGGGGGAAAATTTTGGCCGAGTGTGGAGGTATGATGTTTCTCACCCGTTCCTTGACAGCCCGCCAGGGAGGGACTGCATATGCCATGACGGGTATTTTGCCTTTGGATTGTACCATGGTGGGTGCCAGACTTCATCTAGGGTATCGTCGTATAGAATATAAAGGGATGGAGCTTCGCGGGCATGAATTTCATTATTCCAATGTTGTTGCTCCTGACGCTATGCCTTCTGTAGCAAAACAATTTACGGCAAGAGGAATGGAAGTGAGTACCCCGCTTTATAGATATAAAAACGTGATAGCCGGATATACTCATCTATATTGGGGGGAAACGGATATCTTGAAATTATGGAAAGTATGAAACGTATTTATACACGAACCGGAGATAAGGGCATGACAGGAATTCATGGTGGAGAGCGGGTTTTTAAAGATGATATCCGCATTGAAGCTAATGGATGTATTGATGAATTGAATGCTGTTATAGGAATTGTGCGTTCGTTTTTACCTCAGGAGCACGAATGGCAATCCTTGCTTTTTTCAATTCAGAAAAACATGATGGCAGTGATGAGCCATGTGGCTACACCATCAACTATCCGTGAAGGGAATCCTAATATCTTGCCTGATGATTTATGCTCTTTTTGTGAGGAAGCAATGGATACATTGATGGAACAGATGGAGGATAATAGTTCCTTTATCCTTCCCGGAGGAACGCCGGTATCAGCGCAGCTGCAGTTTGCTAGGACGGTGGCACGCCGGGCTGAACGGAGATTATGGACTTTGCATAAACAAGATCCGTTACCGGAGATAATTCTTCGGTTTATCAACCGGCTGTCCGATTTGTTTTTTGTTATGGCCCGTTATGAGATGCAACAACAGAACTGGACGGAAGAAAAGTGGCAGTCCTTTGCATATAAAAGAAAGAAGAAAGAGTGATGAAAAAGAATTTACACCCGATTATGTTGGCAGGAACAGGCAGTGATGTTGGCAAAAGTGTCATCGCTGCTGCATTATGCCGCATTTTTAAACAGGACGGTTATCGACCGGCACCTTTTAAGGCACAGAATATGGCACTGAATTCATATGCCACTCCGGAAGGGTTGGAAATAGGGCGTGCACAAGCTGTACAGGCCGAAGCGGCTGGAGTCCCTTGTCATACGGACATGAATCCTTTGTTGTTGAAACCCAGTTCCGATCATACTTCGCAAGTGGTATTAAACGGTCGTCCCATCGGTAATCGTAACGCTTTTGAGTATTTTCGCAAGGAGGGACGTGAAGAGCTGAGGCAGGAGGTAAACGCAGCCTTTGACCGTCTTGCCGCACGTTATAACCCTATTGTAATGGAGGGAGCAGGGAGTATTTCCGAAATAAATCTGCGGGATACTGATTTGGTGAATATGCCGATGGCCTGTTATGCGGATGCGGATGTGATTTTGGTAGCTGATATTGACCGGGGAGGAGTATTTGCCAGTGTCTATGGTTCGGTCATGTTACAAACTCCTGAGGACAAGAAACGTATAAAAGGAGTAATCATTAATAAATTCAGAGGGGATATCCGTTTGTTTGAGTCTGGTGTGAAGATGATGGAGGATTTATGTGGTATTCCTGTCTTGGGAATAATACCTTATTATAGAAATATACATATTGAGGAAGAGGATTCCGTAGGCTTGGACTATAAACGGATGCAAGCCGTGGAAGGCAAAAATAAACATAGCAGTTGTTCTGTTGCGTCATCTCTCAAACTTTTACAGATTTCAACAGATTGGAACGGATGAACGGGTGCACCTTTATTATACCAATAATACGGAAGATCTGGCCAAAGCTGATATTATTCTGCTTCCTGGCAGCAAAAGCACTTTGGATGACTTGTATGAGTTGAGACGGAACGGGGTGGCGCAAGCTGTCCTACGTGCGCATAGGGAAGGGGTTACTGTAATGGGAATTTGTGGGGGATACCAATTGATGGGACTTGAGATTCACGATCCGGAAGGAGTGGAGGGAGAGATCCGCCAATTGCCGGGACTGGGACTGCTTCCCGTCATTACTACGATGCAAGGGGAGAAGGTGACGCGGCAGGTGAATTTTCATTTTCTTGAGAATGCGGAAACTTGCCAAGGATATGAAATACACATGGGAGAAACCCGCCCGGTTCCGGGGGAGGCTGTAGTTCCTTTGAATAAACTGGAAGACGGTGGAGAGGACGGTTGTTTTGTAAACCAAAAATGTATGGGAAGTTATATTCATGGAATATTGGATAATCAGGCATTTATAGATTATTTGCTGGAACCATACGCAGAAAAACTGGAGTGTCATACGGTGTTGGATTACCGGACTTATAAAGAAGAACAATATGATAAATTGGCAGAGCATGTACGCAGTCATCTTAATCTGCCTTTGTTGTACCAAATAATGAGTGGGAATGATTGAAGGACATGGTGATGATGCTTATAAGTATAAAGCAATAAAGATAAATTTCAGTTCAAACGTATATAATCATGTAGACCATAGCGGATTACATCAACATTTGTTTCAGCAGATGGAAAGTATCCGTACGTACCCCGAGCCGGAACCTTATTCGTTGGAAAAGGTTTTAGCGGAACGGTTTCATCTTTCGTCTGAAGAGGTTGTGACCAATGGGGCTACGGAAGCCATTTATTTAATAGCTCAGACATTCAGGAATCAGATTTCGGCTATCTTGATGCCCACTTTCAGCGAATATGCGGATGCTTGTCGTCTGCATGGTCATAAAGTGGTTCCTATATATAATTTGAACCGTTTGCCGGATAGGGGGAGGTTGATATGGTTATGTAATCCTAATAATCCCACAGGAGAGCTTAGGGAGAAGGAAGTCTTGACAGCCTGTATAAAACAAAATCCGCAGCGTATTTTTATCATGGACCAGTCGTATGAATTCTTTACACAGAAGGCTTTGCTTACAGCCAAGGAGGCTGCGGAATTTCCGAATGTTATTCTGTTGCATTCCATGACAAAACGTTTTGCCGTGCCCGGCTTGCGTTTAGGATATATCACTGCATGTAAAGAACTGCTACATGAAATCCGGACACAGCGGATGCCTTGGTCTGTTAATCAGTTGGCTATAGAGGCCGGGCATTATTTATTGTCTTCTTCTCAATATGATATAGATATCTCTTTGTTATTGAGGGAAAAAGAGAGATTAGTTCAATCTTTACTTTCAATAGGGGGAATGGAGATCTGGCCATCGGATACTCACTATATGTTAGTCCAATTGCGGATGGGAAAGGCGGCGGCTTTGAAAGAATATCTGGCAACAGAGCATGGGATCCTTATTCGTGACGCATCCAATTTTGAAGGGCTGAATGAACACTTTTTCCGTATTGCTACACAAACTCCGGAAGAAAATGACAAACTGGTAGAAAGTATAAAGAAATGGACATATATGTATTAATTCTTCCGTTGTTGATAGGATGGATATTAGATAAATTGCTTGGGGATCCGATAGGATTGCCGCATCCAGTGGTAGGATTCGGGAAGCTGATCTCTTTTTGTGAGAAACGATGGAACTGTGGGACACATCGGATGTTGAAAGGAGGGGTGGCGGCCATTATGCTTATTTTGCTAGTGTATGCAGGATCTGTTTTGGTATTGCATTATCTGTTTGTGCTAAACCGTTGGTTGGGTATTATTCTCTCTGCTGTGCTTGTTTTCTATTGTTTGGCAGGAACTACACTTATCAACGAAGTAAGGCAGGTTTTTTTGGCTGCGGATCATTCTTTGGAGGAAGGAAGAAAGCAGGTTTCCCGTATTGTAGGGCGTGATACTTCGGAACTGACAGATCAGGAAGTGCGTACGGCTGCTTTGGAAACATTGGCTGAGAATTTGAGTGATGGGGTTATTGCTCCATTATTCTGGTATTTGCTTTTGGGAGTTCCCGGTATGCTTGCTTATAAGATGGTTAATACGCTTGACTCTATGATAGGCTATAGGAATGAACGTTATCTTCAGTTTGGTTGTGTCGCTGCACATATTGATGATATGGCGAACTATATTCCGGCTCGTCTAACTGCATTTTTAATGGTGCTGTGTGCAGGGCGTCCCGGTTTGCTGAGATTTGTAGGTAAATATGGTAACCGGCATGCGAGTCCTAATTCAGGTTATCCGGAGTCTGCTTTAGCAGGTATCTTGAATTGCCGTTTTGGAGGTCCTCATGTTTATTTTGGAGAGATAGTCTATAAACCTTTTATTGGAGATAAGGATCGGTTTATCCATACACAGGATATGCATAAAGCTGTCGATATAAACAGGAGAGCAGAAATCTTGATGGTTATAGTAAATATTGTTTGCTTATATTTGGTCGGTTGAAAAATATATATTACTTTTGTTTCCGTTTTAGAGATGCGGCAGTAGCTCAGTTGGTAGAGCATCAGCTTCCCAAGCTGAGGGTCGCGGGTTCGAATCCCGTTTGCCGCTCTGCTGGAAATCAGATAGTTATCAAAGATTCCTATCTGATTTTTGTTTTTAGAAAGTGCTGGTTTTAGCGTGGTTTAACCGTGTGAGTTAAACTGAGAGTTAAACCAAGAACAGCATGAATGCTACAATTACAGTGGTGTGCTACAAGTCTAAAATTCTATCAAATGGCGAGCACCCATTAATGTTACGCATCTGTAAAGATGGGAAGAAGAAGTACCAAAGTTTAGGAGTTTCCATTAAGGCTAATCAGTGGGATTTCGTAAGAGAGAGACCTAAACCAACCTGTCCCAACAAGGAATACATCTTAAAACTTATCCTTGACAAACAAGCAGAACTGCAACAACGAATGTTGGAATTGAACACTGAACAGAAAGAGTACACCACTACCACTCTGCTCCAAGATGATCACAAAAAGTATGAACTTAAAACCGTTAAACAGTTCTATCAAGAATTGATTGAGCAGTATATGGCTAATGAGAAATATGGGAACAGGCTTATTTATAAAAGCTCCTACAACTCTATCAATGTCTTTACCAATGGGAATTTAGAGATTCCATTTAGTGCAATAGATGTTGCATGGCTCAACAAGTACGAGAAGTGGTTGCGTTCCAAGGGAAACAAGGAAACCACCATGAGTTTGTTGTTCCGCACCCTGCGTAGCGCGTACAATAAAGCCATTGAAAGTAAATGTGCACGTAAGTCTGACTATCCTTTCAATGATTACAGGATAAGCAAGTTTGATGTAAGTACAGAGAAGCGTGCTATTGCTAAAGCTGACGTACTGAAATTCTCAACGGATGTCCGTCCCATTGGTAAACGGCAATATGTTCAACTCAGTAAGGACATATTCATATTCAGTTATCTGTGTGGCGGCATCAATTTCACTGACATAGCCAATCTAACTAAAGAGAATATCATAGAGGGGAAACGGCTGCACTACATCCGCCAAAAGACAGGCAAGCTCATCAAGTTGGGACTGTCAGAAGAAGCCTTGCAAATCATTGGACGATATGCAGCAGAGAGTAAAGGCTACCTATTCCCCATTCTCAATGCCCAACTGCATAAGACACCACTGCAAAAGCAGAACAGAATACATAAGATGCTAGGAAAGGTCAACAAGAATTTAAAGCAGCTTGCCGCACAACTTGGAGTTGAATCCAATGTCACGACCTATACAGCCCGGCATTCTTTTGCAAGTGTTCTTAAAAAAATCCGGCGTAAACATTGCATTGATTAGTGAAGCATTGGGACATTCAGATTTGGCAACTACTCAAATATATTTGGATAGCTTCGATAACGAGCAAGTAGATGAAGCAATGAAGAATTTACTCTAAACCACAAATTCCTCACTTGTAGCAATACAGGTGGGGATTATTCATTTGCTGACGTTAAGGGATATACTCATAATTTAACTAATCCGCACAGTTTTCAGATGATACATAAAATTACCACCGAAAGGTTTGGACACTTCTGATAATATGCCTTATCTTTGCATTGTCGAAAGGTTCTTGATACCAGCCGACTGGTCTTCTGATAAAGACTATAGGTCTTTGAAATCATGTACAATCTTATTCCACCTACGGAAGGCGTAGGTTACTATAAGAAGACGAACAGCATATCTTTTAAATCAAAGTGAGCAATAACGGTCATCCTCTCAAAGGATGGCTATTTATTTCATTTTAATATTATTAGATAATGCAAATAATAAATTATGGGACGGAAACAGCCCCTAAGTGGCTCGCAGTAGCCACAGTTTCAATCAAGGGTGAAGAACAAGATATTATTCCTGCATTCACCGATTATTCTATTAAACAGAAAGACTTTAGCAAAGATAAAGTCTTTACAGCAATGGATAAATCTAAAATTTTACCTACCATTTTCTGTTTAACAGATGCGGAAGTGTTCATTAAGGAAAATGTTAAACTATTCGACTATCATGGTCGAGAGATTGATGAACTCCCTGAAGGAGCACCACGAATATTAGTCTATCTTGACAAGCCGGATAACATCAATCTATGGAGTTTAGATATTCCAATCAAAGCAGAAATAGTGGAGTGTGACAGCGTAGCTGATGCCTATCAACGAGTGGCAACGACAGCATATCTATCCCAATGCCCGTCAAAGGATGATTGGATAGGATTTGCCGGAATCGTTTCCAAAGATAAACTTCTGTTACAGATTAAAAAGTTCAGCAATAGCTTTGGAATGAACGGCACAGCCGCTCAAGGTTATTTTGGTTTGGATACCACAACCTCCTTGATGCAAAGCAAGGCAATTTTAGCAAGTGCTCTGCTGCCAAAAGGAGAGCACCGGACATACAGCCAAGCTGAAATTTTAATGAAAGCCGCCGTCCAAGCATTTGGAGCAAAGGCAGCCAAACAGACCAGATACATCAAAGCCATTAATTATTGCATCTCACAATACGGTTTTGATGGAATCTGTGAAGCTCTTAACAGTATTGAAGCTGACGAGAAACTTAAATTGGATGCTTCTAAATGTGAGGATAAAGTTCAATGCCTTCAAGGAATTATCATTGAGCAGGTTCATATACTGCACAAAAATTCCAACAATAATTAATTAAGTCAAATAAGGTTGTACATAAAATAAATGAAGGGTGAATCGAACTAATCGAAACACCCTTTTTTTATTTATACCCCTATAATTTTATATCCATTTTTCCTGCTACCATCATCAAGCAGTATTTTACATGGATGAATCTTAAAGCCATATAATTTCTCTAAATCTGTGGCTTTACCCTTCTTCTTTACCCCGACCTTTTGATAGACTTCATTCATCAACTCCTTTATCCTGTCAGTTGTAAGCTCCATACCCATTTGGAAGACAGTACCCATTTTATAACGAATCTTAGCATCCGAATGTCTGATACTAATTTCATTCTTCAATTCTTTTTCCTTATAGCCAAGAGCTTTTATCCTATTACCACCCAGTTCATCATAATAATACTTCAACTCGGGATATTTTTGCTCCAAAGTAAATGCAGCCAAATCAAAGCACAGACCTTTAGATTTATACTCACAATACTGAGTCATTCTATCAACAAACGTTTCTTTCTTAACTATATGCTTCAATTGTTCTTTATAAATACCATAAGTTTGGTTCTCCGTCACATCAAAATCATTCTCAGACAATTGTTTCTTAACGATAATACCATTCCTATAATTGTACTTCTGCAATTCATAGGCATATTGCTCACTTATATATGCCAATTTATTAAAAACGAATCTGTCAGAAGACTTATCATACATAGTGTACGAATCTTGATATTGAAGCATCTTTTGTTCCCGTAAGCAATCTCTAATACGCTTAGTTCTTAATTGGATGTCCGTTTCATCATTGTTAGAATCAACTTCTCTCTCAGTCAAATAAACCTTATCATCCAGATATTTCCTAAATTCATCTTCCGATACATCCTCCTTATTCACATTATAAATGAATGTGAGGAACTTTCTGAACGGATTACAAGCCAACCGCTGCCGACCTGCAATCTGTACAAGGTCAGTTGAAATATCAATCGCAGTATTGATACGCTTGCAATCACTGATAACAAAGGTTGAAGCATTGGTTGAATAGAAATCACACCCGGCAAATGCTGTCGAAGTGCAAAAGGTGATCATTTTATGTGTCTCACCTTTTAGAGGAATTCTTCCGCGTTGAAAACCATTACCAAGTTTGGCTATCGACTTATCATTTTCCTCTGAACTACCTACTATTATATTTACCTCATCAGGTAATAACTCCGTCTGTTTGACTATATTCACAATGTTGCTTACACTGTTAAGAAATATAACACACTCTTTGGAGTAATAAGTTTCTCCATCCATGAATACAGAAGGATAGTTTTTATTTTGATATGACCGTACTATTTCTATCGCAGCACTTATGGGGTTATTTGAACGCTCCCTATACACTTTTACAACTTCTTTATTTGTCCAAATCAAATGATAATAGTTCATATCTTTAAAATAGTCTATCTGCTTCAAATACTTATCCAATATTGGAGTTGCTGACAAGTAAGTGACATACGGAAACCTCTTTAGATGCTCCAACAATTTCAATTCCACTTCTGACTTAAAACCGCTGTCGGCTAACATATATTGGAACTCATCTACTACAATTCTCCAATCCGTAGTATCTTTTATACACTCTGCCAGCTTGTAAATGGAATCATAGGACACCAAAATCTTGGGGATTTCTGTTTGTTCAATATAAGTCCTTACCTCATTTATATTCACTCCACCAATTACCAACAAAACATTGGGGTACTGTTCACTTTTGTTCTGTAACAGATTATTCCTTGGACTACATATAATGGTCTTATGGTTATCTTCAAGAGCCAAGGTCGTTGCTCCACAATTAGGTACATCTTTGTTTAATATTCCATTCGGAAGTTCAAATCTGTCAAATGTTCCATAAGGTAATTCAATATTCCTAATCTCACCTAAATACTTAATGTTCTTAGGAATTTCAATATCAGTTCTTATCATAAATTCTACATATTAGTGAGCTGATTAATAAAAAAACATCTTGAAGTTGTGTCCAATATTTCATGGATATTAATCTTAATATAAAGGAGGACATGGAATTAAAATTGGACAATTTGAATAAAATAAAACCAGAGCATTCTCCGGTCTTATTTCTGAATCTGTGCACACTTATATATAGATTTTAGGACAATAACTGTAACTTTTAAACTCCCTTATCCCTCTTTATTGATACAACAAAAGTAATCAATCTCGACATCATAAAATAATGAAAATTGGATAATGTTGAATAATCATGTTAAGGTGGCTATAAACTCCAATTATTGGTTTTAAGGCTCTCCTTGGAAGAACTACCTAACTATACAAGCACTACCATACCACTATTTTACACCCCCTCTCACCAAGCAGAATAAAAACGGAATTGGTCAGACACCTACCCACCCCCTCAACCATTATAAATTTTACTATTCACCTCACATCATTCATGGACTTCTTAAAGAGATACACAATACAGACATAATGGTAATATAGTCTAATTGTAATATCACTTAAAAGTAATTCAGCGAATTGTAGTAAAGTTCAAATCGTTATGGAGTAATCCAAGACGATATGGACTTTACCAATTCCGGAGTTAATTCAATCAATAACCATTTAATTCAATTTCATTATGAGAAATTTAGTTATCATGCCAGCTATGGCACAGAACCGTGAGAGAATGAATTTGGGTGAATATGCAGAAGAAGCTACAATTATTGTGGACGAACCTGTAAGACCTGTAAACCATTTCATTGAAGCCAATACACAGGAAGTAACATTGAATCATCTGAAACATGAGTGCATTACTCCTGTGTTCTCCAAAGACAATGAACTTACCATTAACCATGCTGCATTTGTTGAAACCATACAGGATGCAGCCCAATCATTCTTTAATGGTGAAAAAGTGGAACAGGCAGATATAAGAGTAAGCCACATTATCAAAGGCAGAATCCCTGAAGCTATCCACAAGCCAGCCAACCAACTGTTGGAATCTGACAAGACCATTTATTATGAGAGGGCAGCATTCAGCATTGATGTTCCTACCATTTATGAAACGGTTGGGGGAAATAAGCTCAATCTTTCAATTGTAGGTGTGAGGGCTTATAATCAGATGAACCTGTACAGCAAGAAAGTTCCAGAGCTGTTCAGATTGGCTATTGGCTTCAAGAACCAAGTCTGTTGCAATATGTGCATCTTTACCAATGGTTACAAGGATGATTTAAGAGTGAGCAACACAACAGAACTCTATCGTGCAGCATTGGAACTGTTCAATAACTACAATCCTGCCAAGCATCTTTATCTGATGCAGCAATTAGGCAACACTTCCATGAGTGAACACCAATTCGCACAGATTATAGGTAAGATGCGACTTTACCAATGCTTGCCAACAGGCTATCAAAAGGCATTGCCAAGAATGTTGCTCACTGATACGCAGATTAACAGCGTAGCCAAAGCATACATCAACGATGAAAACTTTGGCAGCTTTGGAAGTGAGCTTAATATGTGGAAGTTCTATAACTTGCTTACAGGGGCTAATAAGTCAAGCTATATTGATTCGTTCTTAGACCGTTCTTTAAATGCCACTGAAATGGCAGTTGGAATCAATGCGGCTTTACATGGGGATGAGCGTTACAAATGGTTCATTGATTAAATGGGCTTTATTGATTGAGAGAGGAAAGGGCAGCTATTAGGTTAGTTGTCCTTTCTTTATTTCTACCAACCTATTAAATATCATACATTATGGATAAATCTAAAATTGAAAATGCTATCAATCATATCACTTCTTTACAAGAGAAATTATGTTACTGTGAGAATAATCTGCAATATATCAAACGCTTGCAAGCACTTAAATATTGGCTGCACAAGTTTGATTCATTTTTGGATAGGAACAGCAGACAGCATGGTGAATATGCAGCAGTTTATGAAAGCTACTTCCATACTTGTTGCGGATTCTCATTTTATGATAGAGTATGCAATTCAATTCTTGTTTATGAATATGGCAACAGACCATTTTAACTGTCCAATTTTTCTTCCACCACCACATTAATATTGATAGAATGAATAGTAAAATATTAGACATGGATTATACTGTTGGAGAAGTGGAACTCACTTACAAATCCACATCAAAAAGCCGGAATAAAATATATAGTTCGGAGGATGCTTATGAAGTCTTACTTTCAACATATAAGAAAGGTACAATCTGTTACAAAGAATATTTCAAAGTCTTGTTCTTAAACCAAGCCAAGCAGTCTTAGGTTACACGCTCATTTCAGAGGGTGGAATTACTGAAACTTGTGCTGATATAAGAGTGATTCTACAAGCCGCATTGCTCACCAATTCAGTAGCCATTATCCTTGCGCATAATCATCCAAGTGGTAATCTGAAACCAAGTAGGCAGGATATGGAGATTACTAAGCAGGTCAAAGAAGCTGCAAGACTTATGAGAATTACAGTTTTAGACCACCTCATACTTACAGATACAGGATATTACAGCTTTGCTGACGAGGGAGAATTATAATAAGGTAAAAGGCACTCAATTTCTAAGTTGGGTGTCCTTACTTACATAAGCTGAACGAACATTCAGCACTTGTAACCAACTATTAATAATTGTGAATTATGAAGACATACATAGCATATCTAAGGCAATCCACCATGAAACAGCAAATATCGGGTCTTGGTGTAGAAGCACAACGGGAGATTATACACAACCATGTAAAGAATAAGCCCATACTTGCTGAATACATTGAAACGGAGAGTGGGAAGAAGTCTAACAGACCTCAACTTCTTGCAGCTTTGGCGATGTGCAGGAAAACGAACTCTATTCTGATTGTTGCCAAATTGGATAGGCTGTCAAGGAATGTAGCATTTACTTCCAAGCTGTTAGAAAGTGATGTTGAGATTGTGTTCTGTGACTTTCCACAAGCCAACAGACTGATTCTGCATATCATCAGTAGCATAGCCGAATATGAAGCAGGGCTGATTGGTCAGAGAACCAAACAATCACTTCAAGCCAAAAAAGCAAGGGGTGTAAAGCTTGGTAAATCGGAGAACTTGATGAATAAATTTGAACAAGCCGTTCAACATAGTATCATTACCAACAAGGCTAAAGCGGATAACAATCCAAATAACATGAGAGCGATAGCACTGTTACGGTCACTGTCAATGCAAGGCAAATCATTATCCGAAATGACTTGTCTGTTGAATGAGCAAGGCTTTGTTACATCTAAGGGATGCAAGTTTCAGATTACACAAGTCAAGAGATTACTTGTCAGAGCAGGGTTGATGTCGTGAAGTCACTTTGAAAGGCAGGACAAATTTAGAGCAAGGTTAGTCTTATATACCCCAATCCGAGTTTGTCCTACCTTTAATTTTAGCCGGAGAAATTTACTTGTGCTTTATAAGTTCATGTGGATTTGAGCTGTTATATTTATAAGGTGAAATATTTTATTACTTATCCAAGTGACTAAATATAAAACCTTTATATAGTTTTATTCCTTTTATATTTCTTTTATTTATAATAATATTATTATATTTGCACCCGTTATAGCATTGGTAATCAAACTAGATTATATGTTCCTCAATGCTTGATTTATTAACAGCTTATCCATAGGGAACAGGTAGGCGTAGATTAAACTTGATAATGAGAAGATTTAGATTATTGGCAACTTCATTATTAGTTGCACTATGTACAGGATTCAGTTCTTGTGGGGATGATGTTACTAATGAAATCATCCAAGAAGTTCAAGAACCGGACAATACCTTAGAATTATTGATCGGTACTTGGGAGGGAACAGGGGAAGTTGCTGGACGACTTTTTAAATTCAATGAAGATTATACATATAGTTATGACACACCTTATAGTAATGAAACTGAAAATGGTACATTTGAATACTTCCCTAACAGATATATGTTTGTTACTTATTATACGAATGATTGGGGACAAGGGGATTGGAAAGAAGAGAATATCATTTACACAATTGTTAAAATTACAGAAGATGAACTGATTCTTAATAATAATGGACATAGTGATATAATAATTTTTAAACGGAAATAATAATCCATACCAATTAGGGCAGATTAAAACAGCATTTGAGGAAACTCTTATGCTGTTTCTTTTTATATAGAAACTATTGCCCTAATCAAACCAAAGAGTTATCTTTGTAACATAGGTTTTACCTACAACGTGATAATAATATATTGTTGAACATTTCTCATGTAACGGCAAAGTTAAACCAAGAGTTAAACCAGCATAAAGAAACCGATAACAAGGATTCTCATTAAGAGCAGCTAAACGGCAGTAGCTCAGTTGGTAGCTGACGAAGGCGAAGCCTTTGGCAGCCGCAGAAGAGCATCAGCTTCCCAAGCTGAGGGTCGCGGGTTCGAATCCCGTTTGCCGCTCCAAAGAGAATTCTGATAGTTAGGTAGTTGGCTATCAGAATTCTCTTTTTTAGCACTATTTGAGGAAGATGAATACAGGTGGTTTGAACATCATTATGTAAATTGATTGAGCAGTATATGGCTAATGAGAAATATGGGAACAGATTTGTTTATAAAGGCCCATGCAGTATATTCATACGCTAAAGTATCGGCACTTACACGAATTGCATCTGCATTGCTGCTTTCTATAACGATTTTCCTTGGTTGGATTGATGTGTACATCCGATAATGAAAAGACAGGAGAAATATGAAAACGTTATTTTCATAATCTCAAATTATATGTGAAGAAACAATGTCTTTAGAAAAGTAATAAAAAGTGCAATCCATCAATAATCAGAATTGCACTTTTATTTTCCACTAATTTATATTCTTAATTTTCTTTTTTGAGGGATATCCAAAGATGCAAAAACTAACTGATTAGCAATAATTTAACTTGAATAGGTTGTATAATTTTGTACTATTGAAAGAATATCCCTAAACATATTGGATTTACTGGGTACAAATATAGAGAAAGTCCTTATTTTTTGATAATCAGTCAGAAGCTTCTTTATTAATTGGTGCAAAAATGCCAAGTACACACATTACAACTCCAGTTCAACCACAAATATCCATTTCCCTATTTTTAAATTCCCAGACACAGCCAGATCAATAGCCGCTTCGTTATTTTTTGTCTTGTCAGTCAAGCCGACACATAAGGTATACTTTCCCTGCAATTCTGCCGGAATATTAAACCGACTCAAATAATTGTATGATATTCCCTTCAACCATTCGGAAGGTTCTGCTTCCGGTTCTGTATAAAGAAATACAATTTCCTTTTTTTCATTCATCAAAACAAAACTAACCTGATATTTATAATTCCAATTGGGATGATTATTAGGCAATACACCCACACCATAGTTTTTCCATGAATGAAACAAAGTCAACGTTTTGTGGTCTTGCTCCACCTTTATATAGTCCGGATAAAGACGATAACCGCCTAAAGTTATAAAACGCTGAACTTGGTCCGGCAGCTCTTCTATCCAGAATTTGCACTGTAAAGGCATACGCAAATCCAGCGTGTTACAATGGCTGTCCAAAGCATCAGTCACAGAAACGGTAAAAGCTTCTTTGAAATCGTTCATGGCAAAACGTTTGTCTCCTTGGAAATGCTTGTATTTTGAGTTATCACCATCTTGTGCGTTAAACCACCAGCATCCCTCACCAATAAGAGCTCTTTTGGGGAAAAGTTCGTCATGTACCATCGCACGTTCTTCATTAGAAAACCAAAAACTGCCTATACCATCCCTGCGAGGAAGAAACCCCAGCTTGTCATATACTAGCGGCTTGGAAAACCTGTAGTCGCTCTGCGAAAGATTCATTACCGTAAGCACTTTTTGAAGTGTCTTGCATACGATTCGGTTATCTGTCGGATAACGCTTTCCAGATTATCTTGCTTTTCGAGTACCAGTCCATGTCCTTCTCCCCATCTTCCCAATCCATATGCATCAATATAATCTACCTCATCCGGATTGTCATATTCCTTTGCAAAAGCCTCTATGAACTTGTCCAGCTTTTCAAGGAATACTGGATTATCATAATAAGGCTGGGTTTTGCCTTCATCGTCTATTGGACTTTCTGTGGCTCCGGCTTCGTACACATAGGACGGTACTCCGTCTACACCATGAAAGAACACCCTGAAGGCCAGTTTAAGCCCTTTGTCTTTGGCTTTTTGTATATACCATTTATACCGTTCATTGTAAATCCATGCATATTTGCCCTCCTCGGGTTCCAAATCTTTCCACAGCATTCTGATGTACAGAATATTGGAATAATCAGCTGCTTTGCATTCTTCCATCTGTTTCCAAAAAACTTCGGGAGTATAGATGTTGCTTTTATTGTGGCGTGTTCCCTGAAAAGACCAGCCTTCTTCGTACATCATCCATCCCATGGCAGGATTTTTCAGTACGGTGGTCAAATCCGGGCTATAGTTTACCCATTTGTTCATTTGGGCTTGAAGTGAGGCGGATCCCAATAGGTGCATGCTGCACAAAAGGATTGCGGTTAGGCGTAAAATGGAAATACTTTTCATGGTTAGAATTAATATTATTAAAAATGTATTTTATAAAATCATTACAAAAGGTTTTTGATAAAAAAATAATCTGAGTCATTGCATGAGAGTTAATGAAACGATATACTTTTATGTCCATTGCTAAGACATTTTTTCTTCTCTAGATCCTAATATTGAAAGATATCGCTTTCGTTACTTGCTAAAACTTCAGTTGAATTACCTTGATAAATGTTTATATTAATTATTAAAAGTAAAGTAATTAGAATTGCAATCGTTTTCATGTGTCATTATATTTAAAGTTTATATATAAGCAAATTTAAGGAATAATCTGTTACGTTGTTTTCAGTAATAGGACTTTAACTAAATTTCTTTTAGTTTTTTTTGACAACCTCAATAACATACTCTTTCGGATTGGCTATCAGTCATGCGTCTTTCTTTTGTTCTTTCAGAATGTTTGTGTCAATGACCCTGTATTACAATATTGTTTTAAATGTGTTGTATGTTGGTCTATATATAGTTTATTCTGTGCATTTTTTATGCATAAGATTTTTCTTTAAAATATTTGTTATAGCTTTGCTATCACAAATAACTGAATGTGTTTTTAATTTTTAGATTCATTAAACTGGGATGTTGTAAGGCATCTTGATAAGTAAAGCAGTTTGTATTGAAAAAGGCAGGATTGGTGAATCCCGTCTTTTTATGTATCTTTGTTATAAGAATAGCCTCTGCTTGTAAAGGTAGAGGCTATTCTTTATTCAAAGAGACGCAAAATATATTATTTCAGTATTTCACCTTTTTCATTGAAGAACACCGTACTTTCAGTTCCTTCCTTGTCTGTCAGAACAACCTGATAGGTCTTACTGCCATCCTCTGCCGCTTCTACCGCTGCTTCCTTAACGGTTGATTCCGCAAAATTTTTGGCGATTGCTTCCGTTACCGCTGCCGGAAGGTCTTTCACTTCAATAGGGGTAAAGTCATTTACTGCCATGACTGTTTCAACACCTGAGGTTAAATTTTCGGCAAATGCCACTGTTGTTCCTAATCCCATTACCAATGCTACTGCAACAAAAGATTTTTTCATAATCTTATATTTTTAATGGTTGTTGTTTTACGATAATAATAGGACAATTTTTATGCCAAATGAATATTTGATCTGATTATCAGTTGGTTAATATTTTACTAATTATATGTGAAATGGAAAAAATCCTCATATAGTGTGGGATGATGTAGAAATGTTCCACATTGATATCTTTCTTCCATTAAGCTCTTCGCACCCTTGCAGAAAAATGGATAAAATCAGATACCGTCTTGTATATAACCGCCAGAACACACTAAACAGGCAGGGCACGGCTCTTGTACAGGTTGAAGCCTATTTGAACCAAAGGAAAATCTACCTGAAGACCAATGTTTACCTCAAACCGGAGTGCTGGAGCCGTGAGGGGGCACAAGTCATTAACCACCACCAATCTAACGAACTCAACGCAATGCTCTATGAATACATCCTGTATCTGCAAGGCATAGAATTGGGGTATTGGAAGCGCGGAATACCTGCCACACTCTCACTACTGAAGGATGCTGTCAAGAAGAAAAGTGCCGTGAATATCAGCTTCTCCACTTTCGCCAAATCAGCCATTGACAATTCGGACAAGAAGCAGTCCACCAAGGACAACCTGCACTCGACACTGGCGGTCCTGCATGACTTCCGTTCCGGATTGGACTTCAAGGATATTACCTATACATTCCTTCGTGATTTTGAGCAATACTTAAGGGAAAAGGGCAATGCGGACAATACGATAGCCAAGCACATGAAACTGCTCCGTATCTTGGTCAATGAGGCAATCAACCAGGGATATATGCACGCGGATGCTTATCCGTTCAGAAATTAGAGATGGTTTTACCGTTTAGATCCAATACAAGTTCCTTCCCTTTGCCACCTCAACCGGTTTCTCCAGAATAATGTCATTAGACAATATAAAGCTACCTCCGTTCTGGTCGGCTTCATCAAGAGCACCCGCACCAAAGAATTTCACGATACGGGAAACTGAAATTTCCTGCCCGTTGTTATCTATAAGAGTCACTTTCAGAACGGCCTTTTCTCCACTTATTCTTTTCTTGTTGATTTTGACTGTCGTTCCGGTACATTTCCCATCCGTAAATACAGGTTCCTTAATTTCCACATCCTTATTTTCAGCACGGGTCACAATCTCTATATCTGTAGTACCGTCCTCGCTTCTCAATTCCGCAACCAAAGCCTTATAATTTTCTGTTGTCAAACCAATAAATTCAATATCAATTGTATTACTAACGGAAGTTACCGAGAAAATATCGCAACCATCCTTGAACTTGACAGATAATATTTTGGTACGTGGTACGGTCAGCTTGGTCTTTCCGTCAGCCAGAGTGAATATGACATTATCAGGATCACTTGTGTAGTCCACTCCGTTTTCCGCAAATACCGCATCACCTCTGTCGCCTTAATCCCTGTCGATTTCCAGTTTTTGCCGCTATCCGTTGAGATTTCCCATTCATTTGTCGTGGCGTTGATTTGAACTTGGGGGCAATGGCATCATCCCCTTTGGCTCCTTGCGCCTTTATTTTTGTATCAGTCATACCTATCCGCCAATTACCGTTCTCGCCGATATGAGGTGTGATGCCGTCAGATTTACTTTATGATGTAAGAAAAATCATACTATCCCTTCTCATTTGGAGAATCCATATATCCCGATTTACAAGACGAACATAACGCTTTTTAAACTAATGTTATCAGATATTTATTAAATAATTGGTGCAAAATTAACTAAAAAATGATGCTGGCCTGTAATATAATTTTTTACATTCCAGACCGGTTCAATATATTTATATTCTTCTTTGGTAAATCGTTTTTTATTCTTATTTTGCAGAGTCTTTTTTATTGACATATCGTGACAATGGATTTTAGTGTTTTGGCAGCGATGGTGCAAGCGGATAGGATTTTTAAGTGTGTATTTTATAATCAATCAGATAAACAATAGGCAGAATGGAATTAAATGACTGGTTGGCTATAACTGGGGCTTTAAGGGATTGGAAGCTGTCCGCTGGGGTTCATATTCTGTGTAAACCGCAAAACGCACGGAAGGAGAATGCGTCTGCCGATTCGGTGGAGAATGAGAACGAGCGGAAGCAGGTTGACTGGTTGGAAGCGTATAGTCCAGTGTACTGCCAAGAGTGTAGAAAGGACAGCACTCGTAAGTCGGTCAACATCGTATATGGCTCTATCATCTCTTTGAATGAACTGATTGCAACCAATGGCAACTACGTGATTAATTTTCGGATTTATGATACAAGAAAACCGTCTGACAGCCCGACCAGGAAAGTTTTGTTACTGGCTGACGGTCACGTAGAAGGTGATTTCAGCAAGAATAGAAAGAAGGAAACTGCAACCAAAGACTGTACGGAGGTGAAAGCCGACAAGGAAACCACTTCCGATATCCATGAGGAAAAACGGTCAGAATCATAAAGGATAAAAAAGAATCCACTTTGCTTAAACAAAAAGGCTTTACCTGTGTTTGTGTAACTGTTTTGTTTGTCGTTGTGCTGATAGTAAAACATTGGCGCAACAGACAATCTTCATCATAAGACTTTAAATTTATAAATTGGACTGCCCCGGCTCGTGATGAGTCGGGGTATTTGTTTAAATACAATTTCCCAATTGGATTACACAATCAACTGAAGAGAATAGAATTTTATGTATTTTTGCCTTGTATTGTGGGGTAGAAGCCAATCTCATAACAAAAATTACTCCTTGTTTTGGGGATCTATTGTAATGCGTAATAATGTGACAAAAAATATTTTTAGAAATAGGCAAATCCTTTTGAACAAATTCGTCATTGTTTTGTTCTTGAAGAATAAAGTAGATTGTCAAAACGTAACTAATCTGAACCGTTCCGGCTTGTGATAAGTGGGAGCGGTTTTATTTCAACAATATTTTTGTTAAAAAGATAGCGCGTGAATTATATGTTCTTTTATTTTTTGTACACAGTTGACATGAATTTATGTATCATGGTGAAAAAGAAATCTTATTCCGAAGAGAAATTAAATGAAATGATCGTATGGCTCAATAATCATGCCAATGAACTTCCTAAGGAAATGCAGATAAATAAATTCGCTTTCACACCAAATTTGAAACTTACTGTTGAAAGTTGCATCATGCAGGCTAAATAATGTTTGGGTAACTATAAGATGGCTGGAGCTTTTAGACTGCTCCAACAAATCGGAGAGAACCTTGAAAACAATAAATGATATTCTTCTATTATTTAGTAAGTAAATCAAGATGTTTCTTTCATCGACAAAAATATGAAAGTATGCAATGTGTGTGCAACTTAAAAAGCCAATATGTATAAATGATTAGTTTTTCAGTGCTTTTTTATTTTTCTTCACTTTCCAATTCTTTTATCTCTTTATTGAGGAATACGGATAGGATGGTTCTTAAAACAACAATACCTCCCAATAGGGCCAATTCATTCAAAGTGGGCTCCAATACTGTTTTCAAAATATCCGAAGCTATCAGAAATTCTAAGCCAAGAAGCAGATAAGTTCCGAATGTAGCTCTTAATTTTCGTATATTGGTAATGGAATACCCTCCGGTAAAACGTCGTATTTCATTCTTCAAAAGAGAGATGATACCTATCAACGCTCCGTATGTGACAATCAAAAGGCTTGTCACACTTATAACAGCTGCTAATAAATCCAAGAAATGAGTAAGCATATTTATTTGTCTTTATGAATAGAACAAATAAATAAGCGATATGTTCTTACATCATGATAACTCTATCTTGACAATTCCTCCATAAGGAGTGAGTGCGCCAAACGCCTCTTCGGGTTTAATGATACCTGCATAAATCTGTGCGTTCAGTAAAATGCCGCCATGAGCAAAGATCGCGACTTGTTCATACGGCTTTTGGCGAAGTTCGTCTAGAAAATCGGCAACACGCCGGTATTGATCTTCAAAGGACTCTCCATTGGTCGCTTTTACATGCAGATAATCTGCATACCATCTTTCCAGGTTAGCGTCGGCAATTTCATCGAACCGATGCATTTCCCAATCTCCGAAATTTAGTTCCTTCAGGCGGTCGTCCCGTTCTGCATCCGGGTAGCCGCAAAAGGTAGCCAGGCGTACACAACGGGTTAACGGGCTGGTATAAACCTTATCAAAAGATAAGCCTTGTAAATGGGCTGCCGTTTGAGTTGCCTCCATTTCAAAAGTCGGCTTTAAGGGTACATCCGTCTGTCCGTAACAAACGCCTTGCGGAACATCAACAGCAGTATGACGCATGAAGTATATTACCATAGATTTGTATAGATTAAGTTTATAGTCAGATAAAAAGAAAACTCACATAATAGGAAAGTCGCTCCGCAACAATCACCGGTATATCCTTGCAGGCGTCTGCGCATGAGTGACATTAAAAGGATGAACATCATAGCAGGAGCGATGGCTGCCCACCAGTATCCTTTATCCAGTAATAAAAGCATAGGTAGGGCTCCGGCCATAAAAGCGGATAATAAAACATCTGGGCTCATACGGTCATATATGACTTTTGCTTTCGATTCTTCTTCTTTACGGCGTATGGAAGCGTGTTGATGATTTGTGCGGCACAAAACTTGCTCCAGGCATCTCCGCTTAATATGGCCGCACATGCCAAGGGTACAGAAAGTGTGGTGAGTATATTCCACATCAATCCATAATAGAATAATAATCCGAGCACTCCGTATGTGCCGATATGTGAATCCTTCATGATGGACAGAATCTTGTCACGTGATGTACCGCCCCCGAAGCCATCGCAGAAGTCTGCCAATCCATCTTCGTGTAAAGCACCTGTTACTAATAACCGGGCAGCCAACGCCATGAGCACAGCTATTTGTACAGGCAGAAATTCTGCTGTGATCCATAGAGTGCCTGCCATGATACCTCCTGTCAGCCATCCAACAAAGGGCCAGTAGTCCACTACTCGTTTAAAGTAAACAGGTGGTACGTCAGCTATTTTCCAAAACGGAAGGCGTGTGAAAAAAATGAGGGAGGCAAGCAGTTTCATGGTTAAAAATATTTAGTGATGGAGGCATGGGCGAAATTGTCCATCTCATTCATCATGTTTACAGAGGAAACAACGATGGGATAAGCGCATATCGCTCCTGTTCCTTCTCCCAAGCGCAGACCTAAATTTAATAAAGGGCGTACTTTCATGGCGTCCAATACTAGTTTATGACCGGTTTCATCTCCCTGATGTCCGAATATGGCATACGACAAAACTTCCGGATGAAGTTTTGAGGCGGCCAGTATGCAGTTGGTCATGATGAAGCCGTCTACCAGAATAATCATTCTTAATTCTGCCGCCCGGAGCATGCCGCCTATTGCCATAACCATTTCATATCCTCCGAACCAGGCGATGATATCTTTTGCAGAACCGTCACCGGCATAATGGTCAACCGATTGTTTCAATACATTGTATTTATGGCGGATGCCTTCTGAATCCAGTCCGCTTCCCGCACCTACACATTGCTCTAATGAAATACCTGTCAGCAAATGCATCCAGACAGAGGAAGGGGAGGTGTTGCCAATACCCATTTCGCCAAAACTGACCACATTGCAGCCGTCAGCATGAATCATATCCGTTATCTTTGCTCCACGTTCCAGGCATAATTCCATTTCTTCCATACTCATTGCAGGACCTTTTAGAAAACTGTGCGTGCCACGTCCTACGCTACAGTTGATAATGCCTTTCTCGTAAGGAAGATCGTAATCGACTCCTGAGTCTACTAATACAAGCTTAAAACCATGTTGGCGGCATAAAAAATTAACTCCGGCACCTCCATGTAAAAAATTACTTAGTTGTTGCCAAGTGATTTCTTTGGGAGACTTGCTTACCCCTTCTTCTACTATACCATGATCGGCTGCAAAAAGTACGTTGTGCGGATGGCTTAATGTAGGGGAGAGGGTTTGTTGGATTAATCCGATTTGCAATGCAAGGTCTTCCAGAACGCCCAATGAACCTTTGGGCTTTGTCAAATTGTTGATTTTGTCTATCAATGCCTCCCGAAGACCTTCATCGGGATACTCAATATGAAAGTTTTTCATTGTATTTATTATTTTATAGGAACAGGAATTCCCGATACCATCAAATATACTTGGTCTGCTTTTGAAGCTATATATTGATTCATCCAGCCCTGTAAATCTGTAAAGCGGCGTTGGATGGCGTTTTCGGATACTGCTCCGGAACCTATTTCATTGGTTACGAAAATAAAAGTGGCATCTTGCCGGATAAAATTATCAAACTCCTGTTTGACAGCCTGCAATGCAGCCTCTACATCCGCATCCAAATCAAAGAAAAAGTTGGTACACCATAAGGTGACACAGTCAATCAATACTACATTATCCTTTACTTGATGGCGGCTCAGTTCTTTTTCTTCTTCTATATTCGTCCATTCCGGTCCGCGCCTTTCTTGATGTTTGATAACGCGTTGGCGGAATTCTTCATCCCAAATACGGGAAGTAGCTATATAAACGGGAGTGGGTGATAAGCTTAATGCCAATTTCTCCGCGTATGAACTTTTTCCCGAACGTTGGCCTCCTGTGATTAAGATAATACGTCTCATTGTCCTACTTCTCGGTGGCACGCAGAATCAACGTAGTCGCACCTAATGTGATGATAGCGCCTTCCTCGATCCGTATCCGGTCCTTGTTCCCCAAAATCTCGTTCATCAGAAATGTTCCTGTAATGCTGTCATTATCACGCAGGGTATAAATGACTTCCCCTTGTTTGTTGCGTTTCACATTAATGATACAATGCCTTCTGTCCATGCTCGGATCTGATGTCTCGATGGGAATGTCCACTTCAGTGCCTTTGCTTCTGCGTCCTATCAGGTTGTCACCTTCCATCAGGGGTAATACTTGTTTGTATCCGAATACATTTTCTACTACCACGATACTTCCAAAATCCTCTTTATTGGCTTGTTCGTCCAATATTTCTTCTTTACGGGTTGCTTTCAGTTTGGACTTTCCGATACGGATACTGAATTGTTTTTTACAATGGTCGCATACAAAGACCAACGATTGGCCTTCTGTATATTTGGTTTCATCAAAAGTTATATAGTTGTCACATTTGGGACACAAAACTCTTTTCATAAAATAATCTTGTTTATTTGGAACTCAATATCCATGCATTCTTGAATGCATCATTTTGTTTCAGTTCATTTAATTTTTTATAAGCAGCGGCTTTATCTGCAAAGTTGCACAAAGACAGGCGATAACGTCCGTTACCTTCTATGATTGTTACATCCTTGTATCCTTTTTGCTTGTACTCATTAAGTACTTGCTGTGCGTCATTGGCTGTCGGTAAACTGGATACGATGATATAATACTTATTTTTTTTACTGCTCGAAGGTGTTGCTGTTTCTTTCTTCTCAAGGGCAGGTTTACTTACAGTAACAGGCTTGGCAACTGGCTGTTCTGTGCTGTTCAATTTTGCTGCAACAGTATTCTTGGGCACTGCTTCTTGTGCTTTTCCTACCTTTTCTACTTTTACAGTTACAGGTTTCAACGTGTTGATTATTTTTGATATTCGTCTTCTTGGGTTGCTGCGGTCTGGAAGGAACGGTTACCAAGGTCGTTGCCAAAGATTGGGAACGAATGGCGTCAAACAGACCATCCGTACCTAAAGAAGCATAATTACCTTTGTCCACATATGTGTTCTCTACCGGAACAGACAAGAAGAAAAATAAGACTACAGCTATAGCCACAGCTACTGCATTTCCTATCCACTGACGTTTGAAACGTACAGTTCTCTTCCTTTTTTCTTGTCGGGGAAGTAATTCTCTGGTTGCTGCAGATGTTGTTGAAGTAAGATATTCTAATCTGTTGATGGAAAACGAACTAAGCCCGTATAGGGTAGGTGATAATGCACCGTCCTCATTGGGATGGAACTCGTATGTGCTATGAATATTATAATGTAAGACCCCTATGCCATGCATTTCTGCACATCCATTTTGGTATAGTTGTTCTTTCAATCCGGCTACCTCTTCTTCTATCATGCGTGTGGCATCAGGAAAATCGGTGTGATGGGCTTGCATATACGATTGAACTAATAAACCATCGTTTATAGTCAATTGGGGATTGAAACCAATAGTACGTACAGGGGGAAGATAAAGATTTTCTTCCTTGATATACCGTGCCGGTTGATAGTGCGCTATAAAACCGCCAAAGTCTGGAATAATCACACAGTCATTTTCCAGTAACAGAATTTCTATATGTCTAGCCAATTCAATCATATCGCAAAATTAGCATTTTTATTCCGTTTCAGCGCAACTTTTATGGAAGAAAATAACAACTCACTCATAATTTATTGTAATTTTGCAGCGAAAAAGTTAGACTAACGAATTAAATAAAATGAATATAGCGATTGTAGGAACCGGGTATGTAGGACTTGTTACCGGAACATGTTTTGCCGAAACTGGCGTAGACGTAACTTGTGTAGATGTAAATGCGGATAAGATTGCTAATCTGCAACAGGGTATTATTCCTATTTATGAACCGGGATTGGAAGATATGGTCTTGCGTAATGTAAAGGCTGGACGTCTTCATTTCACCACCTCTTTAGAGAGTTGTCTGGACAATGTGGATATTGTGTTCAGTGCTGTGGGCACTCCTCCCGATGAAGACGGAAGTGCCGATTTGCGTTATGTGCTTGAAGTTGCCAAGACGATTGGTGCTAATATGAAGAAATACACCTTGGTCGTGACCAAGAGTACGGTGCCCGTGGGTACGGCCCGGAAAGTAAAAGCGGCTATCCGGGAGGAATTGGAGAAAAGAGGGGAGTCGATAGATTTCGATGTGGCTTCTAATCCGGAATTCTTGAAAGAAGGTAATGCTATCGATGACTTTATGAGTCCGGACCGTGTGGTAGTGGGCGTAGAGTCGGAAAGGGCTAAAAAACTGATGACCAAGCTTTATAAACCTTTCATGCTGGTTAACTTCCGCGTTATCTTCATGGATATTCCTTCTGCCGAGATGACCAAGTATGCGGCAAACTCCATGTTGGCCACCCGTATCAGCTTTATGAACGATATTGCCAACTTGTGCGAACTGGTGGGAGCTGATGTAAATATGGTACGTGACGGAATAGGTTCCGACAGTCGTATCGGGCGTAAGTTCTTGTATCCGGGATGCGGTTATGGTGGATCTTGTTTCCCGAAAGATGTGAAGGCGTTGATTAAGACTGCCGAGCAGAATGGTTATTCCATGCAGGTGTTGAAAGCGGTGGAAGATGTGAACGAGAATCAGAAAGGCATTTTGTTCGAGAAACTGGTAAAAGTATTCAATGGAGATTTGAAAGGCAAAACAGTGGCTTTGTGGGGACTTGCATTCAAGCCCGGTACGGACGATATGCGTGAGGCTCCGGCTTTGGTACTTATTGAGAAATTGAAACAGTCGGGTTGCAATGTCCGCGCATACGATCCTGCTGCTATGGATGAGTCCCGCCGCCGGATAGGAGAGTCGGTTTATTATGCGCACGATATGTATGATGCGGCTCTTGATGCGGATGCGTTGATTCTGGTAACCGAGTGGAAAGAGTTCCGTCTTCCTACCTGGGGAGTAATCAAGAAGGCTATGAAGCAGCCTGTAGTGCTTGACGGACGAAATATTTATGATGGTGACGAACTACAGGAAATGGGGTTTGTTTATCATTGCATCGGTCGATAAATAAAAAAATAGAGAGAATAACCATGTACAAACGTTTTTCGATAATAATGTTGGCTGTTGCGCTGTCTTCTTGTGGAACTCCGCAACAAAAAGCATCCGCTCTGGAAGAAAACAAGGAGGCAAAATCTTTGTTGGAAGGTATATGGTTGGACGATAATACGGAAACGGCATTACTGAGGGTGAAAGGCGATACCCTGTTTTATGCAGATGCCGCTACGGCTCCCGTTGCTTTTAAAATTATAGGCGATTCGTTGATTACGTATGGTGCACGGACTAATGGTTATAAGATTGAGAAGCAGGGGGAGCATATTTTTTGGTTTCATTCGGCTGTGGGAGATGTGATACGCCTGCATAAGTCTGATACGGAGAATGATTCTCTGGCATTTATCCATACTCGGGAAATCCCTGTTTATAACGAAGTTATTAAGAAAGATTCGGTGGTGACATACGATAATGTCCGTTATCGCGGATATGTGTACATTAACCCGTCAAAGATTAAAGTAATGCGTCCGGGAGTTTCGGAGGAAGGACTTGGGGTGGATAATGTATATTATGACAATATCATACACATTTGCGTGTATGAAGGCAGGAAGAGTCTTTATGCCAAAGATATCACCAAGCAGATGTTCAAGGGGGTGGTTCCGGATGATTTCTTGCAATGGGCTATATTGTCGGATATGGATTTTATGGGGGTCGATTCGAAAGGGTATCATTATCAGGCCACGGTGTGCATACCTGACGGCGCGTCTTGTTATATGGTCAATATCACTGCCGGCAAGGATGGAGGACTTGCATTCGAGTTGGTAAGGTAGTCGTGGTGGCTATGTCATTTTTTTTATTTCGCGATTACTATTTGGTCGCTATCATGCTCTATAGAGAATACCCTGAAAAATCCTTCAAAAGCTTCAGCCTGCTCGCAAATGCCCTGCCCATCGGTATTCCGGCTGAAGGATTGGGCTTGGGAATTCTTCAGCCGGAGATTGGAATCCTTCAGCCGGATTGGTATTCTTCCGATTCTTGGGGAATTGGTTTTCCTGAAGGATATTTTTCGGCTGAAACATTTCACAATGCATATCCTTCAGCCGGAATGCCGATGGGCAGGGCGTTTGTGAAATGGTTGAAAGATCTGAAGGAAAAATAAGGCGTTTCGGCATGTAGATGCCGTTATGGAAAAAACAACAGGTCAAATTTTAAAAAGCTCTTGTTCTTTCAATGAAAACGTCCTGTTCTTTTTTTTAAAGACCTTGTTCTTTTCTGAAAAGAACAGGACGTTTGAGAGGTTAGTAACGTACATGCCGGAAGGTTAGTAACGTGTCACCCCATACGTTACTAATGTGTGGGGTGTAAGGTTAGTAATGTTACAGGTGAAAGATTATATATCCTACAAGCAATACATATAATGGATGTTTGTGATTGCCTCGCATCTATTTTGCAGATGAGCCATGAAGTGACCCTCTCCATAAAATAAAATTGGAGGAAAACAAGTCCGTCTTCCTCCAATGGTTTTTAGATATCATCTCTTCCGTCTATTCTTTTGGGGTGTTTCTTCTATTATTGGCATTGGGCTTGCCCGTACCGTTCTTTTTCCCCTTATAATTGCCTTGTTTTCTGGAGCCGCCACCTTTGTGATTGCTACGACCGGCGCCACTTCGCGGGTTGTATTCGGGCGCTTCTCCCAATTCCTCGGGAACCGGGATTTTATAGATGTTCCTACCCAGGAAATTTTCAATAGCTTTGAATTGGGTCTGCTCTTTCTCACTGACAAAAGTAATGGCGCAACCATCATGGTTGGCACGAGCTGTACGGCCGATGCGGTGTACATAATCCTCGCTGTCATGTGGAACATCGTAGTTGATTACCAAACGAATATCGTCAATGTCTATTCCTCGCGAAACAATATCGGTAGCAATCAGAATATTGATTCTGCCACTTTTAAATTCACGCATAATCTGTTCCCGTTGGGACTGCTCCAAGTCTGAGTGCATTTCACCTACGTTTAGTTTCATCCGCTTGAATGCTTGTGTCACCTCCTTTACTTTCAATTTGGAAGAGGCAAAGATAATGACACGTTCGGGTGTTTGATCCTGGAAAAGGGATTGAATAATTCCCAATTTCTGGCGTTCATAACAGATATAAGCCGTTTGGATAATCTTTTCCGCAGGTTTTGAAACCGCTAATTTTATTTCTACCGGATTGTTTAAGATCGTTTTTGCCAATTGTTGTATTTTAGCCGGCATAGTGGCCGAGAACATGATGGTCTGACGTTCTTTCGGCAGATATTTCACTATTTGCATAATGTCATCCGAGAATCCCATATCCAGCATACGGTCCGCTTCATCAAGAATAAAGAAAGAAACTTTAGACAAGTCTACGTAACCTAGGCTGAGATGACTTATCAGACGTCCCGGAGTAGCAATGACTACATTGGCCCCCAAAGTTAAACCTTTCTTCTTGCTCGAAGCGCACACCATCGTTTCCTCCGTAAACAGCCACGCTGGATGCCGGTAGAAAATAAGAGAAACCTTCCATTTGCTGGTCTATCTGTTGCGCTAATTCGCGTGTGGGTGACATGATCACACAATTGATGGCATCTTCCGGATATCCGCCTTTGCTTAATTGATTAAGAACGGGCAAAAGGTATGCGGCAGTCTTGCCGGTTCCGGTCTGTGCCACTCCGATCAAATCTTTTCCTTCAAGAATGACCGGTATGGTATGTTCTTGTACAGGAGTGCATTCTTCAAATCTCATGGCATCTAATGCCTGAAGCACCCCTTCTTCTAAATTTAGTTCTGAAAATTTCATATATATAGTTACTTCTTTCTTTAGAGTTTGCCGCGTTCTTCCAGGTAAGAGTCCTTGAAGCCCAGGAAATAGAGGACGCCGTCCAATCCGATCGTATTAATGGACTGTTGTGCGTTAGCCACTACTTTGGGTTTGCATGGAATGCTATACCCAGACCGGCTTCGGACAACATGGGCAAGTCATTCGCTCCGTCTCCTACAGCAATAGTTTGTGCTATGTCCACACGTTCTACTTGAGCGATCAGTTTCAGCAGTTCGGCTTTACGTTTTCCGTCAACTACATCTCCCAGATATCTTCCGGTTAATTTGCCATTTACTATTTCCAGTTCATTGGCATATACGTAATCTATGCCGAATTTATCTTTCAGATAATTGCCGAAATAGGTGAATCCACCGGATAGGATGGCTATTTTGTAACCATATCTTTTCAACACGAACATCAGACGTTCCACACCTTCGGTGATGGGAAGGTTTTCTGCGATTTCTTTCATTACGCTTTCATCCAGTCCTTTCAGCAAAGCCACCCGTTCTGTGAAGCTTTCTATGAAATCAATTTCTCCACGCATGGCGCGTTCTGTGATTTCTCGTACTTGGTCACCCACACCGGCGCGTTCGGCTAATTCATCTATACACTCTGTCTGTATCAATGTGGAATCCATATCGAAACAAATCAAGCGTCGCATACGCCGGTACATATTGTCCAGCTGGAAAGAAAAGTCCATTTCCAGGTCACTGCTCAGTTTCATTAACGCCTGTTGCATCTCTTCCCTTTGGCGGGGGGTGCCACGGACGGAGAATTCGATACAAGCCCGTACATTCGCTTTCCGTTCATCCAATGGAATACGCCCTGTAAGACGTTTGATAGCATCAATATTCAAACCTTGTTCCGCTAATATTCCTGTGACTGCCGCGATTTGTTTGGCTGTCAGCTTGCGTCCCAGTAAAGTCAGGATGTACCGGTTCTTGCCTTGCATGTTTACCCATTCCTCATATTCTTCCACAGTAACGGGATAGAAACGGATATTGATGCCTAATGCGGAAGCTTTAAATAGCAACTCTTTCATGATATTCCCTGAATCTTTTTCCTGGCTTTTGAATAAAATGCCTAATGACAGGGTGCTATGAATATCGGCCTGGCCAATATCCAAAATGGTAACATCATATTTTGACAAAATTTCCGTAATGGAAGCGGTTAATCCCGGCCGGTCAAGACCGGTAATTCTGATTAAAATAAGTTCAGTATTATTATTCATACTTTGTGGTTGCTATTTACAGATTGCAAAAGTACGTAAATAAATCCTTATCAGCTATATTTTCTGCATTCTTTTTTCTCGATGAAAAGGACGATTTTATGCTATATAACATATTTTTTGAGAAAAAATCTTGGAGTTAATTTCAAAACTCCTTACCTTTGCCGCAGATTTCCAATTTAAATGGTATTGATTATCAGTACTAAAGATAATGTTCCGGGTGGAAATCACTGTTTAAGGGCAGTCTCGGATAGTATTAACTAAGATCGAATTACATGATTAAAAATGTAAAGTGGATTTTTGTTGTATTAATTATTAGTTCCTTGATTTCATTCTCTTTTGTAGGGAGACACGCCGACAGAAGGATTGACGATAGGAGATAAGGCTCCGACTTTTACTATCTGTGGCGAAAAGCAGTTGATTGACTTGAAGGATTTAAGAGGTAAATATGTACTGCTAAGTTTTTGGGCCAGCTATGATGCTTTGTCAAGGATGCAGAATGCTACTTTGAATCATGCCGTCGCGCAGGCCGACAATGTAGAAATGGTTTCCGTTTCATTTGATGAATACAAGTCGATATTTAACGAGACCATTAAAAAAGACCAGATTTCAACTTCTAATTGTTTTGTGGAATTGGCTGGTGTTTCATCGGATCTATATCAGACTTATCGCTTGAAAAGAGGCTTTAAGAACTTTTTGTTAGATGAAAATGGTGTTATCGTTGCCAAGGATGTCACCGTATCCGAACTCTCTTCTTATTTGAATTGAGAGAACATTTCCGAAAGGAAGAAAAATACAACAAAAATAATTACCGTGGATTCTCAATGGAATCTGCGGTTTTTTTTGCTATATGGTATTTTATTGACTTACATCATTTACCATTCACGATCAAATGCCTACCTTTACAGCGGATAAATAAAAAGATTATGAAACAGATTAAGAATATTGTGTTTGATTTCGGCGGGGTTGTCATTGGCCTTGATCGTGAACAGGCTGTAAAGGCATTTGAGCGGATAGGAGTGAGGGAAGCGGACAGTTTATTAGGGAAATACCACCAGCAGGGGATTTTTCAGGAAGTAGAAAATGGAAACATAGACGCTGAGACTTTTCGCTGTGAGTTGAGTAAAATCTGCGGGAAAGAATTGACTTATCAAGACGTGGAAAATGGGTGGAAAGGATTTGTTACGGACGTGCCGCAATATAAATTGGATTACCTGAATGAACTTCGTAAGAAGTACAAGGTATATATATTGAGCAACACCAATCCTTATGTGATGGGATGGGCGAGGAGCAATGCATTTACTTCTGCGGGAAAGCCATTGGACGCTTATGTTGACAAGATTTATACTTCCTACGAAGCCGGTTCCACCAAGCCGGATCCTGGCATCTTTAACTATATGATCAAAGATAGTAAACTGAATCCGGCTGAAACAATATTTGTAGATGACGGTGCGGCCAATATTGTTATTGGTAAAGAACTGGGCTTTATTACGATGCAACCGGAGAACGGCGAGGATTGGCGTCAAAAACTAGAAAAGCTCCTATGATTATTTAGGAGCTTTTCTGTATAAATAGATAGCAATAAATGTGTAAAGTATATTAGGAATCCATACCGCTATAATAGGAGGGGTGTTTCCGTTGACAGCAAAGGTTGCTGACACTGTTTGGAACAAAATGTATGAAAAACTAAGTGCTAACCCTACTCCTAAATGCAGTCCCATTCCTCCTTTCATTTTTCTGGATGATAAGGAAACACCAATGGTTGTCAAGATAAAAGCGGCAAAAGACATGGCTATACGTTGGTAATATTCAATTTCAAATTCCTTTATGTTGGCGAACCCACGTCTTTTCTGCTTGTCTATATATTCTTTCAGTTCAGGGCTTGTCATGGTTTGTTGCTGCCCTTTCATAATCAGAAAATCTTGAGGCTCCATTTTAATGATCGTATCCAAACGGTCACCCCGAGTGATTTTCTCACGCATACCTTCCATCTCACGTATCATATAGTTCTTGATTGTCCATTTGTGTACAGATGCTGTATCATAAGTGACACTTCGGGCAGTAAGGTGGGCAACCAGTTTCTTGTCATCAAACTTGTCTAAAGAGAAACGGTATCCCGTTTTATTATAATTTTCATAACGTTCTATGTAGGCAATGACCCCGCTGTCTACTTCCAGTTGCACATTCCGCACATATTCCTGCTTCTTTTTTTTCTTATAACGGTCCTCAAAATCCAAACGGGTTACATTTCCCTTAGGTATGACGTATGCTCCCAGTCCGAAAGTAACAACGGAAATGATTGCGGCCGAAATCATATAGGGCCGCATCATTCGTTTAAAACTCATTCCGGTGGAGAACATGGCAATGATTTCCGAGTTTTCTGCCAGCTTGGAAGTAAAGAAGATAACAGCGATAAAGACAAACAAGGGGCTGAACAGATTGGAGAAGTAGGGGATGAAGTTCATGTAATAATCAAATACAATCGCTTTCAGCGGAGCTTTGTTATTGATGAACCTGTCTATATTTTCGTTCACATCAAATACTACTGCAATGGAGATAATCAATGCAATAGCGAAAAAGTAGGTTCCCAGAAACTTCTTAATGATATATATGTCCAGTCTTTTCACCCATTTATCCAGTTTCAGCCAACTGATATTCGGCTTCCACCATTTTTTATCCTTTGGGGATGAATCTGTGTTTGTCTTGAACCAATTCTTCATTTCTAGTAATTTATAATCTTGTAGATAAGCGTTTTACCATCATTGGTTTCCACGTAGAGAAATCTCCTGCAATGATGTGTTTACGGGCCTCGCCTGCTAGCCACAGATAGAATGCCAGGTTGTGGATAGAAGCGATTTGCATGGCCAGCAGTTCTTGTGCGTGGAACAGATGGCGCAAGTAAGCACGGCTGTACATGGTATCTACATACGATGCTCCTTCGGCCTCGATAGGAGAATAATCATCCTCCCATTTCTTGTTGCGCATGTTCATTATGCCGTTTTTAGTGAACAACATTCCATTGCGTCCGTTCCGGGTCGGCATTACACAATCAAACATATCTACACCGCGTTCTATACCCTCCAGTATATTTACCGGTGTACCGACTCCCATCAGATAGCGGGGCTTGTCTTTGGGTAAGATTTCATTGACAACCTCTATCATTTCGTACATTTTCTCGGTTGGCTCACCTACGGCCAGGCCACCGATGGCATTTCCGTCAGCTCCCTTGGAGGCAATATATTCCGCTGATTGTTTGCGTAAGTCGGGATAGACACAGCCTTGTACTATGGGAAATAATGACTGTTGATAACCATATTTGGGATCGGTTTCGTTGAAATGCTTTATGCAACGGTCCAGCCAACGATGGGTAAGCTGCATTGATTTTTTTGCGTATTCATAATCTGCGGTTCCCGGAGTACATTCGTCAAAAGCCATCATGATATCTGCACCGATAGTCCGTTCTATGTCCATCACCCGTTCAGGAGTGAACAGGTGTTTCGAACCGTCTATATGTGAGCGAAATTCCACACCTTCTTCTCTCATTTTGCGGATACCTGATAAAGAGAATACCTGAAAACCACCACTATCAGTCAGCATAGGACGGTCAAAGCCGTTGAATTTATGCAGACCTCCGGCACGTTCTATTATATCCAGTCCCGGTCGTAAATACAGGTGGTAAGTGTTGCCCAGGATTATCTGTGCTTTAATGTCCTCTTTCAACTCATGTAAATGCACGCCCTTCACCGTTCCCAATGTGCCTACAGGCATAAAGATGGGGGTTTCTATTTGCCCGTGGTCAGTTGTTATCAATCCGGCACGGGCATTCGATTTGGGGTCTGTATATTGTAAGTCAAAAGTCATATTTATTTCTTTTCTTCTGTTTTTTGATTGGTAATATTAAAATCAATGGCATCGTTTACTTTTCATTGGTGAGAGCCAAAGCCAATACTTCCTTAATATCCGTGACATAATGGAATGTCAGTCCTTCCAGATACATCGGCTGAATTTCTTCAATGTTCTTGCGGTTTTCCTCACATAAAATGATGTCTTTGATTCCGGCGCGTTTAGCGGCTAGGATCTTTTCTTTGATACCGCCTACGGGCAGGACTTTTCCACGTAATGTAATCTCGCCTGTCATTGCCAGATTTGCTTTCACTTTACGCTGGGTGAGGGCGGATGCCAATGAAGTCACCATGGTGATACCGGCTGACGGACCATCTTTAGGGATGGCTCCTTCAGGTACATGGATGTGGATATTCCAATTGTCAAAGATATCTTCCTGTAAATTCAGCAGTTTGGTATGTGCCTTGAGATATTCCAAAGCCAGCATGGCCGACTCTTTCATTACGTCACCCAAGTTCCCGGTCAATGTCAGTTTACCGCCTTTTCCTTTGCTTAAACTGGTTTCTACAAACAAAATTTCACCTCCGACAGCTGTCCACGCCAGCCCTGTGACAACACCGGCGTATTCATTTCCTTGGTATTTGTCGCGGCTATATTCTGGCGTGCCCAGGTATTTGCGTACATCGGCAGGTTTTATTTCATGCATCACTTCATAGCCGTCACGTGCAAATTCCAACGCTATTTTACGCATTACCTTGTTTATCTTCTTCTCAAGTTCGCGCACCCCGCTTTCACGAGTATAATTTTCTACAATACATTCCAAGGCAGCTTTTAGAGAACTTCACATATTCTTTTTTTTTAATGCCGTTGGCTTCCAGTTCTTTGGGAACAAGATGCCGGCGGGCTATTTCTACTTTTTCTTCTGTGATATATCCGCTGACCTCTATCAACTCCATACGGTCCAGCAGAGCAGGAGGGATGGTGCTCAAATTGTTTGCCGTAGCGATGAACATTACTTTAGACAAGTCGTAATCTACATCCAAATAGTTATCGTGGAAAGTGTTGTTCTGTTCGGGATCAAGCACTTCCAGCATAGCGGAACTGGGATCTCCGCGGTGGTCACTGCCCAGTTTGTCTATTTCGTCCAAAATGATAACCGGATTAGAGGACTCGGCTTTTATCAAACTTTTGATGATACGGCCCGGCATGGCACCGATATAAGTTTTACGATGGCCACGGATCTCGGCTTCGTCATGCACACCACCCAATGACATACGTACATATTTACGTTTCAATGATGCCGCTATGGAACGCCCTAAAGAAGTTTTACCGACTCCCGGAGGACCATAAAGGCAGATGATGGGTGATTTCATATCACCTTTTAGTTTCAGCACTGCTAAATGTTCAAGGATACGCTCCTTTACTTTCTCTAGTCCGTAGTGGTCTTTGTTCAATGTCTTTTCGGCATTACTTATATTCAGGTTGTCAGTGGTAAAGACATTCCAAGGTAATCCTAACAGGGTTTGCAAATAGGTAAGTTGCACATTGAAATCCGGTGATTGGGAATTTGTCCTTTCCAATTTGGAAACTTCTTTTTCAAAGAGTTCTGCCATTTCCGGACTCCATTTCTTGGTTTTTCCTTTTTGGCGGAGTTCATCTATTTCATCTTCCTGTCCGGCACCCAGTTCATCCTGTATGTTTTTAATTTGTTGCTGCAAGAAATATTCGCGTTGCTGACGGTCAATATCTTCGCGTGTACGCATTTGAATGCTTTGTTTGATATCAGCCAATTGTACTTCACGATTTAAGATCTTGACCAGCATATACAGGCGGCTTTGCAAATCGCCAGCTTTTAGCAATTTTATCTTTTCTTCTACCGGAATAGGGAAGTTTGCACAAATGAAATTTACCAAAATTTCCGGATTGTCCAAGTTCTTGATTGCAAAAACCGTATCCGGACTCATCTTCTCGGAAGCCTCTATGAACTTACTCGTCAAATCCTTGCAGGTGTCAATCAATGCTTTGAATTCGTCCGTTTCCAGTTGGTCATTTGCCTCCGGAATAGGAGTCACCATCCCTTTCAAATATGGAGACGTTTTGGTGATACTGTCCAAATGTACTTTGGGCCCGTTTGACTGCATAATTACTGTGGTATTTCCACCTGGCATTTCGAATACACGGAGAATCTTCCCGATAACTCCTACATGGTACACATCATTAAAACCGGGATCGTCCATATCTCCCTGTATCTGACAAACTACCGCTATGGGAAGTTTTTTCTTGTATGCAGCATTTATCAATTTCAATGTGCTGGGGCGTCCAATGGTCACAGGCATTACTACAGATGGAAACATTACCATGTTGCGTAAAGGCATAACAGGTATTTCTTTATTAAATTCCATAGCAGTTACTTCATCCGGATCCGTTTGGATTTCAGCTAACATAGAGATGTCATCGTTATCAGTATTCAACAAAATATCCTCTTTCTTATTCCTCTTCATAATTTATTCCTCTTGTGTTAAATTGAGCCCAATGCCCAAAACGGGGACAAAGTTAATCATTCCTTGTCGAATAAGGAAAATTCATGGGAACTAATTGAGTTTTAAAAATCAAATATTTCCTAATAATTGGAGTAATTAAATGGATTTTCCTATTTTTGACAGCTAATTTAATAAATATAGTATGCCAAATCCTTATTTTTCTTTTAAGCAATTTACTGTTTATCATGATAGATGTGCCATGAAGGTTGGTACGGACGGAGTTTTATTGGGAGCTTGGGCCGATGTGGTTTCCGCCCGTAATATTTTAGATATTGGTACTGGAACCGGATTGATTTCTTTGATGATGGCACAGCGGTGCAATGCCCGGATAAGAGCGGTTGATATAGATGCGGATGCTGTGGAACAGGCTCGTGGAAATGTGGCGGCATCTCCGTGGCAGGATAGGATAGAAGTGGAGTTGCAGGATATTTGTCATTTTACATCGGAAACACTCTTTGATGTCATTGTTTCCAATCCTCCTTATTTTACCGATTCATTGAAATGCCCAGGGAAACAGCGTAATATCGCCCGGCATACAGATTTTCTTGATTTTGACAAATTAGCAGGATCTGCAGCCCGTTTGCTTCATCCCGAAGGCGTTTTTTCTGTGATTATTCCTGCTGATGGTAAAGAATCTTTTTTGATGGCTGCCACTCGTTACGGATTACATCTCTCACATCAGACTTTCATTCATACAAAACCTGGATCGGAGCCCAAACGGGTGCTGCTTGCTTTCAAATTCTCTGTGGATAAGTGTGTTACAGACGATTTGACCATCGAATTATCACGTCATGTGTATAGTGAAGAATATATAGCCTTTGACTAAAGAATTCTATCTGAACATGTAGAGAGCGGATTATTCTGAACATCATAAAGAAACTGTTTTTATTTGCAGAGTCTTTACTGATGTTCAGAAAAAAGATATTTTTTAGTTGTTTTTTGGATAGACGACGCAATAAACTTTTGTTAAATTCAAATAAATGGCTGTGCCGGAAAGCAAAAAGTTTCAGCTTTAGGTTTCATACCACTGAATATTTCGGATATTTGCTGTAAGAGACTAAAAGGTTCGTTCTCTTTTTTTTTTTATCAGAAACAATGATGTTGAGTCCGTGTGGAATCAATTCTACCTCAATATCTTTTCCTCCCATGATCGGATCTCCGTCATAATGCATAACTCCGGGTTTTGAACGATGTATTTTAATCTTTTTAGTACGGAATGTCTTGATCCGGCTGTTTTGGTCTATGGTTTTGTTGAAAAGTTGAAAAGATAAAGAAGGAACATCCAGCACTGTGAACGGCTCTAATATTGTGACATCCATCAACCCATCGGTTAACGAGGCCTGTGGAGCAATATATGCGTTGTTCCCATATTGGGAGGCATTGCCGCAGGCTATCAGGAAAGCTTTGTATTTTACCGTTCCTTCTTCATTTTCTATTTCATAAGTTTCAGGTTTGTAACTCAGACTTTCATGCAAGGTATTTTCCAGATAGGTTAGTAGTCCGCGTTTACCTGAATCAGCAAACTTTAAGCTGACAAACGCGTCAAAACCTACTCCGCATGTGCAGAAAAAGGGTATATTGTTTATTTTTCCGTAATCAATACAGGCAACAGAACTTTCGTTTATAATGTCAATAGCAGCCTTGGGTTCCAAAGGAATTTGTAAATGCCGTGCCAGTCCGTTTCCCGATCCGCAAGGTATAATGCCTAATGCCGTATCCGTATGTATCAATGCACGTCCTATTTCGTTTATAGTTCCATCTCCTCCAATAGCCACTACTATATCTACTTTCTCTTTGGCAGCTGTAGCCGCAATCTTTTCAGCATGGCCGGCATATTGTGTTTTGACAATCGTATAATCATAAAGTGTACGGTTTATACGTTCGTCAATCCATTTTAATATGGCTCTTTTCCCCTGTGTCCCCGAGATAGGATTAACGACAAATACAATTTTCTTTTTCGTGGTCATACTTTTACTTTGGTAGTTTAGCTCTTTATTAAACGCAAAAGTAATACATTTTGTTTATAACTGCCCTAAATCCTAAAAGTTTTGATGCCCCTAAATATTTTTTTTGAAAAAAAGTACAATCGGTTGTAGAATTTACTATCTTTGCAGCCTGTTTTGACGGGAACACCTTGAAAACAGAATGTATTAGTGAGTTTATATACATTATTTTAAAGTAGGCCGACGAGGCTTACATATACAATAGGATATGGGATTATTACAAGACAAGTTAAGTAAATTCAGATTGCCTCAACTATACATGGAAAGAGGCGTTTACCCTTATTTTCGTGAGATAGACAGCCATCAGGATACAGAGGTTATCATGGATGGTAAAAAGGTGCTGATGTTTGGCTCCAACTCATATATGGGGTTAACCTACGATGAACGGATTATTGAAGCAGCTGTTGCTGCAACCCGTAAATATGGTACAGGTTGTGCAGGTTCACGCTTCTTGAATGGTACGCTTGACCTGCACGTTCAGTTAGAAAAGGAATTGGCGGAATTCGTAGGGAAAGATGATGCATTGGTTTATTCTACCGGTTTTACTGTAAATGAGGGTGTGGTATCTTGCCTGACAGACCGCAATGACTACATTATCTGTGATGACCGTGACCATGCTTCCATCGTAGACGGACGTCGCCTTTCTTTCTCCACCCAGTTGAAATACAAGCACAATGATATGGAAGCCCTTGAGAAAGAACTTCAGAAGTGTAAACCGGAATCTGTGAAACTGATTGTGGTGGACGGGGTTTTCTCTATGGAAGGTGATTTGGCTAACTTGCCTGAGATTGTTCGTTTGAAAGACAAATACAATGCAAGTATCATGGTGGATGAAGCACACGGCTTGGGTGTGTTCGGTCGTGACGGGCGAGGTGTCTGTGATCACTTCGGACTGACAGATCAGGTAGATGTTATTATGGGTACATTCTCAAAGTCACTGGCTTCTATCGGTGGTTTTGTTGCTGCGGATAAAGATACAATCAACTGGTTGCGTCACAACTCACGTTCATATATATTCTCTGCAAGTAATACTCCTGCTGCAACAGCTGCTGCACGTGCTGCACTTCATATCCTCAAGAGTGAGCCCGAACGTCGTGAGAATTTGTGGAAGATTACAAATTATGCTTTGGATTGTTTCCGTCAGGCCGGTTTTGAAATCGGTGATACTGAAAGTCCGATTATTCCACTTTATGTTCGTGATACGGATAAGACATTCGAAGTGACTAAGCTGGCATTTGACGAGGTATATTTATTAATCCTGTTATTCCACCGGCTTGTGCACCACAAGATACTTTGGTGCGTGTTGCTTTGATGGCTACTCATACAAAGGAACAAGTTGACTATGCTGTGGATAAACTGACTAAATGCTTTAAGAAGTTGGAAATCATAAAGTAAGATATCACAGGTTGCCTTTACAAAGGCAACCTGTTTTTTTATTATGTATTATTGTCTATCTTTGTATCCGCTTTACTTGAAAAGGACATGAATCGGATAAAAGGTATTTTATATGCAGCAGTGTCTTCTGCGACTTTCGGATTGGCACCGTTTTTTTCCATAAGCTTGTTGGCTATTGGATATTCTTCTTTCGAAGTGCTGACTTATCGTTGGGGAGTTGCTACAGTTGTCTTGCTTGTTTTTGCTTTTCTTACCAAATGTGATTTTCACATAGGGTATAAAGATTTTAAAACAATTTTCGGACTGAGCTTGCTGCGTGCGCTTACTTCGTTCAGTCTTGTCATAGCTTATCAGAATATTGCAAGTGGTGTTGCTTCTATCATCCATTTTATGTATCCGCTGGCTGTTGCAGTAACAATGGCTGTTTTCTTTAGAGAAAAAAAAGTCTATTGTGACTTTCGCTGCTATCGTTTTATCATTAGTAGGAGCATCTTTATTATCTTCCGGAAATATAGAATATAATGGTGGAAATAGAATGATGGGATTGATAGCGGCCTGCATATCGGTTTTCTCTTATGCCGGTTATATAATAGGTATAAGAAAAACCAGAGCAGTGGAAGTTAATTCTACGGTATTAACTTGTTATGTGATGGGGCTGGGAGCCTTGTTCTTTTTGCTGGGAGGACTTTTCTATGATGAGGGGGTCCGTTTGGAAACCAATGTAATCACTTGGCTCTATATCGGAGGACTGGCACTTCCTGCAACTGCGATCTCTAATATTACGTTGGTGAAGGCTGTAAAATTGGCAGGACCGACGTTGACTTCCTTATTGGGTGCATTGGAACCTCTTACGGCAGTCCTGGTAGGGGTATTTGTATTCAAAGAACTCTTTACTACATACAGTGCTTTGGACATAATCCTTGTTGTGATTTCTGTAAGCTTGGTTCTTTTTCAGCAAAAGAGAACATATACATAGACGTTTGCTATTCAGCTTTTAGGCTGTTTACCGGATTAGTGCGTGCACTGAGATAACTATGTATTGTTATCGTAATGGTTGTAATTACCAATACAATAAGAACAGGGGTCAGGAAATTCCATTGTGTGGCTGAAATTCGATAAGCAAATTGCTCCAGCCAATGTTGCATTAATAACCACGTTATCGGAATAGCGATGATGTATGCTACTAGTATTTGCCATAGAAACGAACGGTTTAGTAACCATACTATTTCCCAATTGGAAGCACCGTGCACTTTACGGATTGCAATTTCACGGGTACGATGACGTACAGCGTACCATGAAATACCGAACAGGCCAAAACAGGTCAGGGCCAATGCAATAAATGAGTAGCTGATAAGGATTCGGGAGAGTATAATTACTTTGTTATTACGCAACATAAATTCTTTATGCATATCTACATATTTGAAACCTCTGTCACCATTCATTTCCTTCCATAATTTTTCAATAGATACCAATGTTTCTTTATAATATTCAGGAATGAGTTTTATTTGTATGAATGTTCCTTTCTGAATTAAATCTTGTTCTGTTCCAATAGATATTTGTTGACCACCGATTTCCTCTTCCAGGGAGTTTAATGGGAAGTTCTTGAAAATACCTGCAATAGTACTTAATGAATCCGAGAATTTATCAAATTCATTTAGTTTATGACCTATGTGGGAAACATCTATGTTCAGCAGACGCGCAAGCTTTTCATTGATAAAAGCCGGATGAGTATATTCCCGACAGGCTTGGGAGGGAGATACTCCGGCAATTTGCCGGATATGCATGGTTTGGAAGAAAGTTGTGTCGGTAGGGATGTGTGCTATAGAATTATGTTGGATACTACCGTCTGTTTGTCGGATAGGAAGTTCACGAAGCCAACAGTAAAGTACAGAACTCATGGAAAGACTTATAGACTCTATTCCATCCATTTGTTTCAGTTCCTGATAGAGCGGAAACAGAGGAAGGGTGCCACTCCCTATTTCTATTGTATTTTCGTAATGGTATGCACGGGATTTGATTAAATCCATTTGTTTTTGTGCAAGAGTGGTTGCATACACTAACCCGATTGAAAATATAAACTGGATGGTAACAAGCAACCATATAAATTGTTGCTTTTTCTTTCCTGTATAAGCTTGCCGATACTTGCTCAAAGTCTGTTGAGAGAGTTTATGGCTGATATACAGACCAGGAATGACAGCCATGAGGAAAATGAAGGATAAAAGTAAAGGTAGAACTTGCCGGCTGAAAAAGAAAGAGAAGGAAAGGCGGGTAGACAACAGGTTGTTAAACCACGGCAGCATGTCATTAATAAGCAATAATGATAACAGGAATGCAAATAAAACGGTAAGTGCTGCATCAAGAAATAACTGACTGCGGATTTCTTTTGATTTTGCTCCCATCAGCTTTTCTATATGTATCATTTTAAGTTGCTGCAGGGTACGTGAGAGAGTCAGATTTGTATAGTTGAAACAAGCGATGATAAGCACAAGCAGGGCCGAAATCAGACTGATATATAGTAATAATACATCACAATGTTGGAAAAAAGCCAACTGTTGCTGCTTGCTGTCTTTTCCTGTATTAAAGTATAGTTCTTTTATCGGATCAATATAATATCGTGAATCCGGTACTAATGCTGGAATCTTGTCTTTTTTAATTTTTTCCTGTAAAGCTAAGGGAGATGCACCTGGTTGTAGTTTCAATAATACAGGACCTCCCCATGATTTGTCGGATAGTCCTGTCAGCAAATCAAAATGCAGAAAAGATTGTGGACGATCTTCTAATATAGCTGCTACTTTATAACTTTTACTTTGTCCTTCTTCATTGATTATTTCCAAGATTTCTCCAATACCGGAATGATTTCCGAAAAGTTGGTGGGCAAATCTTTTGTTTACAGCAACTTTGTCCGGAGTCGTGAGGACTTCTTCCAGGCTGCCTTCTGAAGTTGTATAAGGAAAAAATTGATTTAAAGTAGAGTCGGCACTGATAAAAAGAAACTGTTTGATATCTGTTCCATTATATTTGCAAAGATTACCAGACATTCCGTTTACACGCAGAATATCTGTAATTTCAGCATATTTTTCTTTTATCTGTGTGGCTGCGTCTGAGGTAGAGTAGGCTACTTTAATACCTTCTTCCATTGGAGAGTCTTGACGTAATAGATAAATGAGGTTACGGTCGGTATTATATTTTTCCACATTATATTCATGGATAAAAAAAGTCATAAGCAGATTGGTGCATCCTAATCCAGCTGTAAGACTGAATAGTGAAATCAGAAAAAAAAGTTTGTTCCGCCACCAGTTGCGGACAATAAGTTTGATGTTTAAGAAGATGTTCATTGTTATAATATCCTTTTGTTATCATTGAGGTGGTTAAACCACCTCATAATAAATTGACTTATATTTTTATTTCATTCACCACCTGCCCGTCAAACAAATTAATGGTTCTCCCCGCATAGCCGGAATCGTGTTGGGAGTGGGTAACCATAACAATTGTTGTTCCTTCTTTATTCAGTTCGGTCAGAAGTTCCATTACTTCCTTGCCGTTTTTGGAATCCAGATTGCCGGTAGGCTCATCTGCTAGAATCAGTTTCGGATTTGCTACTACAGCACGGGCTATTGCAACACGTTGTTGCTGTCCGCCGGATAGTTGTTGTGGGAAATGTTTTACCCGATGGGCAATAGCCATACGGTTCATGGCATCTTCTACCCGGCGTTTGCGTTCTGCCGCCGGAATCCCCATATACAATAAGGGTAACTCGATATTTTCGAATACATTCAATTCATCAATCAGGTTAAAGCTCTGGAACACGAATCCGATGACCCCTTTACGTAAATTGGTGCGTTGTGCTTCGGTAAATTTGGAAACGTCTGTTCCGTTCAGTTCGTAAGTGCCTTCCGTGGGATTGTCCAAAAGGCCGAGGATATTCAGCAGGGTGGACTTTCCACAACCGGATGGTCCCATGATGGCTACAAATTCGCCTGCTTTGATTTCTAGATTGACATTGTTCAATGCCCATGTTTCGACTTCTTCTGTTTTGAAGATTTTCTGTAAGTTTACTGTTTTGATCATAATCTTATATTTTATAAAGTTATTCGTTTTTGATTACTTTTGCAGGGTTAATTCGTGCAATTCCCAGAATACGGAATAATACCGTGAGGGCCGTAATAAATGTTATTCCGATGAAAATTCCTGCCCAATATATGATACCGTCATTAAAGAATACAATATATGCTTTTTTCCATATTTGTATGACTATATAAATTAATGGAAATGCAATAATTGCGGAAACAGTCAGCAGTTTTATATAAAGGCGGGCAAACAATAAAATAATCTGTTTCAATCCTGCTCCATTTACCTTCCGGATAGCTACTTCCTTTTGTCTGCGTTCCGTATCCAATGTGATGGTCGAATAAACTCCCAACAAAGTAATGAGCAGGCTGACGATAGAAAAGAATAGAATAATCCCTTTCAATTTATTTTCTATTGCTTGTGCTTCATATATATCTTCCTGCAATGTAGTGACATGAGGATGAATACTTTCCGGGAGTGTTTCTTTCAATGTCTTTTCTATCATTTTTTTTATATCAGCCGTTTCCCCCGGCTCGCATTTCAGATAGCAATGACCTACATAATAATTGAAGTCGCTGGGTAAGAATACAAATCCAGGACTTTGATTATATACATCGGCGATAAAATCGTCACATACACCGCAAATGGTATAACTTTCCGAGTAATTGTATAAAATAGTTCCTAACAGATCTTTTTTCTGGCGTTCCGCCCATGTTTTGTCTACTACCAAATCCTCTTTGGCTTTTAATGTGTGTCCCGATAGTAAAGGTATGTTCATGAATTGGAAGAAGTTAGTGGAAACATTCATGACATTTACTTCAAAACTGCTTTCCGGGTTACCTTTTTCCATTTGCATCCCAGTACCTGATATACCTTTCAGATAACTGATGTCTGCCAATAATTTGTCTTGTACACCGGAAAATTTGGATATACGTTCTATTAAAGCCAGTTTCTCTTCATTCTTCATAAACATATAATCTATGGAGAAACTTAGTATATTGGCTTTTTCTTTTTCAGTCAATGTGTTGAATAGGGTAGATTCCGTTTTCTCCGCTTGCATATAAAGAGCTACGGTAAATGCGACAAAAACCCAGCATATAAAAATTGGATACCTAACAGAATATTCCGCATTCCATGTTTATGACGTTTTATCTCACTGCCATGAATCTCTGTCTGGATGGGTGTGTAATGTATGCGCAATACAGTTATAAAGCATAATATCATACATAAAAATAAGATGAATACCATATACTCTGCGGTCTGTATAAACAAGAGGTTCTTTTCAATGATAAGAACGTAATTAAATAAATTGAAATTCAAATAGGGACTGATTATTTCAATCAAGCAGAACGTAAACAAGAAAGCGATGAATGCAATGATGACAGACTGGACAAAGAGTTGGTAAAAAAGTTGCTGGTTTCCACTGCCCATAACTTTGCGTATCCCGTATTCACGGTTACGATTCAAAAAAGTTCCCATAAGAAAATGGAAGAAATTAAGAAGTCCGGTCAGTAAAATCAACAGGCCTACTATCATGGTTATTCCTGCAAAATAAGGAGCAATGGACTTATCCCAAAATTCCTCTCCAAAGGGCGAGGCGGTTATAGCTGTTTCTTCGTCATATATGTGGTGCTTCATATTTATGGAGCGAAAACGGGCTTCTAATTTTCGAGCTGTTTTACCCGGATGTAGCAGGGCAAAACCAAAACCTCCGGTCATATTATTACGACCGTTGAATTGCAATGTTCCTTCACTGTCATTCAAAGTCAGCATATCCAGTTTCTCAAGAAAACTCAGGCTGGTATTCAGGGGAATATCTTCTATCACGGCTTGAATGGTATAGGCTATGCCTCCAGTACGAGGAGTGGTATCCGGTGCTGTAAAAAGACGTTGTGTCAATATCATACGTTTGCCTATGGGATTTTCTGATTCACCGAAAATCCTTTTTGCTAAAGAGCGGGTCAGTATGATGGCATTGGGGGTGTTGGAGGCTACTTCCCATGATCCCTGTAGTATTCGGGAGTGAATACTTTCCTAAAAAGAGAGTCTACTTCCATTGTCATCAAATGATCGTATGGCAATTCTTTCCCTTCTTTTATCTCTACGTTGTAACTCCGCTCTCGGGGATAAACGGTAAAGGTAAAATCTTGAACCTCATCGAATCTAAGTTTGCGCAATTCTTCAATCGTTGTTGCCGGAATACCAGAATACAAATCTCCCCGTGTTGTACATAAATTTATGTCTGCTATGAGTTCTTTATTGGAAAAAAGCAAGAATCTACTTCGCTGAATGAACCGGCTACAATAAAGACAGATACTAAAACATAATATCCCGACGGATAGCCCTACGATAGATATCAGATTTTGTATCTTATTTTTTAATAAGTGGCGCATTGCCATTTTTATATAATGCCTTAACATATTTCCGTTGTTTTATAAAATTATTCTGTTTTCATGATTTGTGTCGGATTAATATATGCCGCCTTTTGTATTTGGTATGCTAAGGTGCCCAGTGATATGATTATTACCAACAGCAATGATATGATAAAAATGTCTATACTGACAGGTGCCCTTACTGCAAAATCTTGAGTATAGGTATTTATCAGATAATAAGCCAAAGGAATAGCTATGACAAATGCTATAATTAAAACGGTTATATATTTGCGGAATAACAGTCGGTAAAGGTCTTTGGCACTTGCACCGTTCACTTTACGAATCGCTATTTCCCGATATCGTTGGCGAATGTCAAAAAGAGAAATCCCTAACAGGCCAAGACTGGAAATAATAATAGCCATACCTGCAAAAATAGAATAAATAGTGGCTGTTTGGCGGTCTTGTGTATACATCGCTTTGATATCATCTTCCAGGAAAGTATATTCAAAGTCTTCACTTCCATAGACTTTATATTCCAAATTACGTAAGAAATCAATCACTTCTTTCTTTTTGCCGGGTGTATAAGCTATCTGATAAAGATCACCACTGAACCGTGCTCCGACAGGATAGATAGTAGGCTTGATTCCAGATGTCAAATGTCCTTCAAAATAATCCTCTACTACTGCAACGATAGGTTGAAGAGAAGCGTTAGCATTAGCCCTTTTTTGATTTTCTTCAATCACTCCAGCGCCATTGATTGAAGTATAGCCTAATGCTTTCAGTGCGGCTTTGTTTACAACAAAAACAGTGCGCCGGTTTTCTTTATTTATATCGGGTATCTCACCTTCAATTACTTTTATATCATATAATTTGAAAAATGCAGGAGTGGCGTAATGAATATTCAGAAACACCTTTTCTCCTTTATTGTTCAGATAGTTTGTACCAAAGGTAGGAGTAAGGATATTTTCATTGCTAGGTTCGTACAATTCAATAAAAGGACATGCATTAAGTTCATTATCCAATTGCATGACACGTTGGCGACGTTGTTGCATACTTTCATAAGTATAACTGCTAAAATCTTTCGATTCATATACTAAATTTACATTCATTATGTTTTTTTTTAGTACGAAAGCCGGGTTCGGTATTTAACAACATTCCAAGTTGTCGATTAAAAATAAAGTGATAATACCACTAACAAAAAAGTTATAATATACTGTGCCCCTAGAAAGAACATACGAAAATGTTTGGAATGACTTTGGACACCGATAGAGCGAATGGAAAGAATGGGGGAGGTGTAATTGTATTTAATGTATGGATAAATAGAAGTTATTACTGGTAACAATAATAAAATACTTGCCGAAAGCCATCCGTCGAAAGCCGTATAAGAAAAGTGAATGTCGAACAAAAAATATTCAGTAGGGGCAGACATTATTTCAATAATAAGCCAGGATACTAATAAGGCGCTCAGAACTAGTAATGTATTTTCAATCCATATATTGGCAAACAATGTTTTGCCGCATACACCAAATACTTTCTTCAATCCATATTCTTTTCCGCGGCGTAATAATGCTACCAGGTAAAGATTAATAAAATTCAAGATGCCGGTGAGGAGCAATAACAGGCATACGCCCGACAAAATGATTAAGTGGGAATGGTTTCCCGAAAAGAAACATAGCAGGTTCACGGTCTGTTAAAGAACCGTCCCAGTAAATATCCTTCACAGAAATTAAAGAAAATGTATGTGTGCGAGTGTCATATTTAGGGTCATTTATATACCGTGGAACACTACCTGTCTTATTTATGGCATTTATATCTGTACCGGGTAGGAAACGATAGAGCTCTGTATTCATCCTTTCCCAATGTTGGGATAATTTAGAAGAGAGGATGATATCAAAGTTAATTGTAGTTTTACACTCAGGTTCTCCTACAATGCCTTCTACGGTAATATCTTTGCCATTGCTATAACGTAGTACTTTACCTATCGGATTTTCATTACCGAAAATCTTACGGGCGTATTTTTCTGTTAATAATGCCGACTGAGGTGTTGTGAGAGATAGCTTTCCTTGCACTATAGGATAATGAAATAACTGGAAAAATACACTGTCGGTAACGAGGCAACGTGCCGGAATACGGTTGGTACCGGAAATGACATAGTCCTTTTCCAATGGAATATAGGTGGTCATAGCTTCTACGAAACGATTGTCGATAGAAATGGTATCATAGTTATATTGTTTCAGTCCACTCAGTCCCCGGTTACCTTCTGTATTGGTACAGATAGCATACACATGCTCCCTGTCGATGCAATGTGTGTCCACTGTCAGTTCCCTATGGATATATCGCATCAAGATGATACTGCATGCCAGACTGAATGCCAGTCCCAGCAAATTAATGATAGTATACGATTTAGAACGCATTAAAAAGCGCCAAGCATATTTCAGTGTTTTCATATTTAATGTGTGTTTATTCTGATCTTATAATTTTTGCGGGATCAATTTGAGCAGCTTTGTGTATTTGCCAAATTAATGTGCTTGATGAAATAAAGGAAATGATAGCTAGAACTGCTAAATAAATTCCTATATCTACAGGTATTTTTAGTACAAAATCCCGTGTATACATATATATGAGGTAATAGGCAAGTGGAATAGCCAATACAAATGCACAACCTATTACTTTGATATATTTGCGGAACAATAGCAGGTAAAGGTCTTTCATCCCTGCGCCATTTACTTTGCGGATGGCAATTTCACGATAACGTTGTCGGATATCAAATAAGGATAATCCAAATAATCCCAAACAGGAGATGATGATTGCTATCAAGGCAAAGACAAAGTAAATGTTTGCTGTTTGACGGTCCTGAGCATAAAGTTTGTGGACTTCATCTGTCAACCAAGTATAGGTGAAGTCTTCGGTATTATATATTTCTTTCTCTGTTTTCTTCAGATATTCTATGACTTCTTTTTCTTTATCGGGGTTGACGGCAATCAAAAAATCGCTGTTGCCGCTGCTGGGCCCTACGACAAATGCCATCGGTTTTATTCCTTCAGTGAGATGGCTTGGGTAATAATCGTCTATTACAGCCACTACAGGCATAAGTTTGGTTCCACCTTCTTCCATTTCTCCTTTTTCGCTGACACTAATCCAAAGCGGGGATTCGCTGCGTACAAAAGCATCTTCTAGCCGAGTATAGCCCATAGCTTTCATTGCTGCTTTGTTCAGTACCATTTTATTGTCACTCCAACCTTCAAATTTTTGGGGGATTTCTCCTTCCAGTACTTTTAAATCATATAGTTGGAAGAATTGTGGAGAAGGAAATAGGGTGAGCATGGGTTGACGGGTATCCTGGTCATTTAACAACATGCAGATAGAGCCTCCCCTTAATATAGAATAATGGGAATTCATCCACATTTCAATGTGAGGACACTCGTTTAATAGTTGCTTGATACGGTCTTGGCGGGCAAAGCGCTCATTGCGCTTTTCTTCTGTATCAGAGCGCAGATAATTTTTGTTTTCGTGTAACAACTCAGCTCTGAGAATTCTTTCTGTCCGATATCCGGGAGAGGTATTCAGCAGGAAATGCAGTTGCTTGCCAAAGTAAAAGGACAGGATAAGGAGTAATATGGTTATAATGTATTGAAAAAAAAGGAATGTCATACGTACAGTGATAGCATGACGGTTTGATGTTATTGAACGGATAGACACAATAGGAGGGAGATAATTATATCTGATGTATGGATAAATAGAAGTGACCAAAGGTAATAATATGATGAATCCCAAAGACAATTGCCAGTCGAATGCCGAATAGCTAATTTGTTCATTCATTAACCGGCTGACTGGTACTTGGGTTGCTTCTATCAACAGCCAGGCGGTTAGCAATGCGGCAAAGGCTAATAACAGATTTTCTATCCATATTTGTAAAAACAAAGGTAGACGCTGCAAGCCGAATACTTTCTTTACTCCATATTCTTTAGAACGTTTCATCATAAATACCATATAAATATTGATGAAATTCAATATACCTACCAATAGCAATATGGTTACTCCTGAAAGAATATACAGGTGTGTACGGTTACCGAATTGCATGATGGAATCGTAATCGTCATCGTGACCAATGGAATTTCTCCAGTATAAATTTTTCCAAGTAATAAATTCCCAGCGTATTCTGTTTCCCCTTTTGTCCTTTCTGTACACATTGCTTGCTTTGTTTATCTTATCCAGATCTACACCGGGGAGTATGCGCATCAGTGATATATCCATACGTTGCCAGTGTTCCACCAATCTGTATGATACCAGTAGATCGAACCGAAGTAATGATTTGCATCCCAATTCTCCAATCACTCCCTTGATGGTGATGTTTTTACCATAATATTCCAATACTTTTCCTATCGGATTTTCTTTACCAAATATATTACGGGCATAGCGCTGGGTGATGATGGCGTCACCAGGGGCATCTAAATGGGCCTCACCGGCTGCAACCGGGTAGTGGAAGAAATGAAAAAAAGTGGAGTCAACTGCTGCTATATTCATTGCATAGTTACTGTTTTCATATACCACATTGTCTCGCTGCTGTAACATCAGGCGGCATTGTTCCACTATTTGATGGTCAGGAATATAAACAGAATCAGTTTCAGACCAACCTTGTTGCAAACTTCCCGGATGAAGATTTCCTTCTATATCCCGTATAGGAATGATGATATGTTCCGGATCTACGCTATGTGCATCCACCGTCAGTTCCCTATGGATATATCGCATCAAGATGATGCTGCATGCCAGACTGAAAGCCAGTCCTAGCAAATTAATGATAGTATACGATTTAGAACGCATTAAGAAGCGCCAGGCATATTTCAAAGTTTTCATGTTGCATGTTTTATTTTAATATCAATTCTTCTGCGTCACCAAAGGTATCATATCCTGTGATAATTACAAATTCTCCAGGCTGTAAACCTTCAGTGATTTCATATTGAAGCGGGTTTTGGCGTCCTATATTCAATGGAACTTTTACAGCTTTTGTTTTTGATGGGTTTATTTTGTAAATCCATTGTCCTCCAGTAGACTGGTAGAAATTTCCACGTGGGATAACTATAGCTTGTTCGGGTTGGCCCAATTCTATTTGTACCCGGAAGCTCTTTCCTACACGGACATTCTCGGGCATTTCTCCGGTAAATACCAAATCTACATCAAACATACGGTCTTTTACCTCAGGAACTACTTTAGTAATTCTCAGGGGGTAGCGTTTCCCTTGATAGTTTACGGTAGCCGGAAGACCTGTTGTGATGCGGTCAATGTAATATTCACTTAAAGAAGTATGAATTTTATATTGATCCAGCACTTTTATTTCAGCTATACTTTCTCCCGAAGCAACCTGTTGGCCGGGAGTTACTTTCACAAAACTTAGTTGGCCGCCAATCGGAGCTTTTATTATCAAATCCTCCAACCGTTCTTCTGCACGTTTCAGTTTTTGCTTTCACGTTCCAGATCATTTTTCAATAATTCTTTGCGGATAAGGGTTACGGATGAATCATGTTTCAGGCTTTCCATTTGTAATGCCGTATTTTTCAGTTTATACTTATATTCATCTTCAGATACTTGAAGCTCAGCCTTGCTCTTAATTCCCATTTTGAATTCCTCTTTGTCCAGTCCGAAGCTCTTGCGCAGTCGTTCCATCTCATATTGTGCCTGTAATGTCTGTTGCTTCAGTGTCAGACTCTTTTGTTCCATTTCTATCTCTTTCTCTTTATAAGTGATTCGTTGTTTTTCCATTCGTCACGTTGGTCTTCAATGGAACGAATCAGATCCGGATTAGTCAATATCAACAAGGTGTCACCTTGTTTCATCATATTCCCTTCTTCTCCAACAATGCGGTCTACACTGCCGGCTTCACGAGTATTTACTTTGATGGTAAGAATGGGTTGCACCAGTCCTTCCACATCTACATACTCCATAAATTTGTCGTCTTTTACTTCGGCTATCTGAATGTTGTCTGTTTCGATACGCAGCTTGCGAGGACCTAATGAAAGGCTTATCACATAGATAAGGAAGATAATGAAGGCCAGTGCAGCTATCATATAGTAGCGATAGCGGATGTACCACGGTTTCTTTTCAATTTTTATATCCATTAGTTTATGTTTTTTGATATAATTTTTTTTATTTCTTTTTTTAGTATGGCGATAATACAAAGATCATTTATATCTGCCGTGTAGTTAAGGTTTAGGTATAGTACATGAAATCTCTGCTTTTCTGAGGAAATCATATCCCGTCATACTTCTAATACCATAATACAGACTCCAATAAGTTTTCAAAGCTGTTATATAATTTCTCCGTGCGGTATCTTTTTCTGCAATGGCGGCATTGAGGTCCAGAATTGTCGATTTTCCTAAGATATAAAGCCGACGTGCTACATCGTGGCGCCGGTCGGCCGTCTTGTCCGTCTTGGCGGCTACTGCTACACGGTATGCTTGAAGATTGAATTGACGGACCATTTTACATACATTCAATTCAAAATCTTTCATTCCCTGTTCAGCCTGTGTATCTACTAAGTCTACATTGGAACGAGCTACACGAACGCGTCCTTTTCCACGACCCCAATCCAGGATAGGTAAAGAAATACCAATACTGGCATATTGTTGGTTCATGGGGTTTCGGTAAGAATCTGCAAATTTATTTCCGGTTTGAGAAAGCCCGAATTGTACATACAGGTCGGCTTTCAAACCTGCATTGGCTTTTGCAGAAGCTAATGCGCTGCGGCTTTCTAATTGTTTGCGTTTATAAGTGTCAGGATCGGGACTGTTTTTGAATGCCAGTTGTAATGCTTTTTGTAAAGGGATTTCGAGTTGAGGAATGCTGTCTTCCGGAACAACTCGTAAATTTATTTCCCGATTAATGCCAAGGAAGGAACGGAGTGTTTGCATTTGGTCCTCTACTTCGATGCGGGCATTCATCATATTGGTTTCTTCTGTCAGTTTGTTTATTTCCAGCTGTAGCATTTCGTTTTCAGTTATGGTTCCTATATTATATCTTCCCTCGGCATACCTGTATAAAGTATCGGCAGAAGCATAGTTGTAGGCGGCTATGTCAAGATTAGTTTGTGCAGTTGCCAGGTTGAAGAAAAGAGTGCTGGTTTCTGAGGCTACAAGTTCCAATGCTTCTGCATATGCTTTACGGGCTTCCCGGTAGCGAAGGGGTTCGATACGGTGATCCCATTTTAAAGAATTATATCCAAAAAGTTGCTGCTCGTAACCTATTACTATGGGTTGGGTGTTATACGCTGTATGATTATCTTCGAATTCATCAATGCGTTGGGTGGTAGTTTTTACAAACAAGCTGCCACCGGTAAACCATATATTTTGATTTATTTTAAGGCTGAGATCTGTGCTTAACTGGTCTTGCTGGATAAATTGATTTGTTCCATCCGGTTGGGTAATCTTGTTTATCTCCCGATTTAGGGTAGGAGATGAAGTTAATGTGACGGAGGGAAGATAATTCGCCCGGAAAAAACGGTAGTTCCAATAAGCTGCCCGATAGGTATGACGGGCAGCTTGTGCTTCCGGTGAGTTTTCTTGTGCTATTTCAATAGCTTGTTGCAAACTCAATGTTATTGATTCTTCTTGTTGTGCTGTGGCTGTTTCCGGGCGAAGCAGAAGAGAAAGTGCTATAATACAATATAGTTTCATGTTCGTTTTTTTATGTCTTTATACCTATTAGTACTTTTGGCTTATAGTTAGGTGAACAGGAGTGGGGCTTCGGTGTCTTCTTTGGATAAGTCGCTTTTTATTTTGGTTAATGCTTCCTTTGCTTTTTCATGACCGTTGTCTATAGCTTTTTGGAACCAGAACCGGGCTTGTTGTAAGTCTTTTTCTACGCCTTTGCCCCACTGATACATGCGTCCCAGGTTGTATTGTGCAGGAGCATTCCCCTGTAAAGCAGCTTTGGTCAGCCACTCGGCTCCTTTAGCAAAGTCTTTTTCCATTCCTTCGCCATAACAATACATATTTCCTATATTATATTGAGCTATCGGATTATTCTTATCTGCTGCTTTTTTTAAACCAAAAAAAAGCTTCTTCAAAGTCTTGGGGGACCCCAAGTCCGTTTTTATATAAATAACCGATATTGTTCATGGCGTCCGTATTACCATGAGCTACAGAACGTAGGTACCAAGTCATAGCAATGTAACAATCCTTACGTACTCCCCAACCGTTTTTATAAAGGCTCCCCATACCAATTTGAGCTTCTGGATTTCCTTGAGTGGCAGCTTTGTTCAACCATTTGAAAGCTTGGCTGTAATCCTTAGTGACTCCCAAACCATATGTGTACATAAAGCCTATATTGTTTTCAGCATACGTGTTTCCGCCCGCTGCCGATTGATGAAAAAGTTTCAAAGCCTTATCATAATCAATTTCACCTCCTAAGCCTTTTAAATACATATCGCCTGTCAGATATTGGGCATGATGGGCCGTATCAATGTGAGCTATCTTTTCTAATAACTCGCGTGCTTTTTCATATTGTCGATTAACATAGTGAGTTTGTGCTTCTTCCCACAATTGATGGCAGTCACCTATATAAAGCATATAGATCTTATTGCCGAATAGAGTTACTATGCTTGCTATAAGGCATAAATTGATAGCTATTACTGATTTTTTTTTCATAACTTAATATATTAGTATTGTAGACTAATCAAATAGCGTGCCATTATCTTATCTCTTTGTTTACCAGTTTTTTGTGGGATAAAAGATAATGATGTTTCTGTGCGGATACGCACTATTTTTGTGCGTATCCGCACAGACAACACATTAAAAAAAACAATATCTTTGCAAAAAAAGCGGATAGAAAATCTTTTATTCGTATAACAAGATATATTGAGGATAAAATAATGAATGCAAAAGGAAAAATATTGATTATAGATGATAATGAGGACGTGCTTTTTGCACTAAACCTTTTATTGGATCCCTACGTGGAAAAAATAAAAGTTACTACTCAACCGACTCGTATTGAGCATTTCATGACTACTTTTCAACCTGATGTTATTTTGCTTGATATGAATTTTCGTCGGGATGCTATCAGCGGGCAGGAAGGATTCGATTGTCTAGAGCAGATATTAAAGTTAGATCCGCAGGCTATTGTCTTGTTTATGACTGCTTATGCGGATACAGATAAAGCAGTACGGGCCATTAAGGCTGGAGCTATTGACTTTATTCCCAAACCTTGGGAAAAAGAAACTACTTGCTACGCTTTCATCGGCTATCAAACTTCGTGATTCTCGTAAAGAGGTCAGGCAACTGAAAGAACAAGTTGTAGCATTGAGCGCGCAGGATGAAGAGATGCCTCAAATGATAGGTCACTCAGCGCCTATGCGAGAGGTTTTTGATACTATTCGGAAATTATCGGATACTGATGCTAATATTTTGATATTGGGTGAAAATGGAACCGGTAAAGATTTGGTGGCCCGTTCTCTACGTTATTTTTCTTCCTCGTCGTGAATGTCCTTTTATAACGATTGACTTGGGGAGCATACCTGAATCATTATTCGAAAGTGAATTGTTCGGCTATGAAAAAGGGGCTTTTACAGATGCCCGCAAAGCAAAGGCGGGACGTATGGAGGTGGCATCAGGAGGAACGCTTTTTTTGGATGAAATAGGGAATTTGTCATTACCTATGCAGGCCAAATTACTAACAGCCATAGAAAAACGGCAGATTTCACGTTTGGGAGCAACGGATATAATTCCTATTGATGTTCGGTTGATAAGCGCAACAAATGTAAATATCCGAGAATTGGTGGAGGAGGGTAATTTCCGTCAAGACCTGTTGTATCGTATCAATACGATTGAGATTACTATTCCTCCATTGCGGGAAAGGGGAGAGGATGTTCTCTTACTGGCTGATTATTTCTTACAAAGGTATACTCATAAATATAAGAAAGAGATAAACGGACTGAGCCGCGAAGCCAAGCAGAAACTCATGCGTTACCATTGGCCGGGTAATGTCCGCGAATTGCAGCATGCCATAGAACGGGCAATTATTCTTTCGGACTCGCCATTGTTAAAGCCTGCAAATTTCATGTTGCAGCCACAACCCGAGAAGAGGGTGAATACGGATGAGATACTGAACTTGGAACAATTAGAACGCAATGCCATAGAACGTGCTATGAAACGCAGCGAAGGGAACTTGAGTCGTGCAGCGGAATATTTGGGGATTACCCGTTACGCTCTTTATCGGAAACTTGAAAAATTAGGGTTATGAGTCGTTTACAAACTTTACGGATGATAGCTTGTATGTTATTAATGGGGGTAGTAGCTATAGCTGCATATCTCTTTTATCAACATTCGCTCTATTTTTGCTTGTTTTTTTCGCTGATGATTATGGCAGGTATTATCATTTATATCTGTCAGTGGCAGTATAAAACGACCCGTATGATATCGCGAATGATAGAAGGTATTCGTTATGCAGATTTCTCTTTGAGTTTTTCTACCCAGCACAAAACTCGTACAGAACAACGATTGGCACAAGAAATAAATAATGTTGTTGCTGAATTCCGTACTCGGTTGTCCGAGAATGAAGAGCGATATCAATATTATGAAACATTATTGAATACTGTTGACAGCAGTTTGCTGGTAGTAGATAGTCAGTGCAATATACATTGGATGAACCGGGCAGCCATGCAGGATTTGTGCGGTTATCGTATTCATTCTGTCAGGGAATTGGCTCTGTTAAATTCTGATTTTCCTACTATTATCCTGTCATTACAGCCTGGAGAGATTAAAACAGTACGAATACATAAAGGAGATATTATACAAGAATTGGCTGTTACGGTATCCGAATATTCCGCTCAACATGGTACGGAACTCCGGTTGGTTAATTTAAAGAATATCCATGCTGTATTGGAGGAAAATGAGATGGAAGCATGGCAGAAGCTGATTCGTGTACTCACTCATGAAATAATGAACTCCATTGCGCCCATTATTTCATTAAGTGAAACATTAAGTGAGCGTGCTGTACAAAATGGTATGAATGAGAGAGATTACAATATCATGTTGCAAGGGATGCAGACTATTCATAGAAGAAGTAAAGGGTTGCTGAATTTTGTGGAAAACTATCGTAAACTTTCTCGTCTGTCTGTTCCGATACTGGCTCCAGTAAATATAGGTGATTTACTGAGTGATATGAAAAAACTGTTTCCTAATAAAAACATACAATATATATATAAGTAGAAAACCCAGAAACGACACTGATGCTGGATCGTTCACAGATAGAACAAGTATTAATCAATTTACTAAAGAATGCAGGTGAGGCTTGTGTAGAGCAAATCTATCCCGAAGTTATCATTAGCACACATTGTGATTTAGAAAAACATCTATTTTTCCTTTCTGTCTGTGATAATGGTAGTGGCATTCTTCCAGAAGTATTGGATAAAATCTTTGTTCCTTTTTTTACAACGAAGCCAACAGGTAGTGGTATAGGACTCAGTTTATGCAAACAAATTATGAATTTACATGGTGGAAGTATCTCGGCGAGTAGTGAAATCGGAAAGGGGAGTTGTTTTACACTGAAATTTCTTTGCTGCGGATAAAAAAAAGTTTTAAGATTAATGTTTTGATTTATAATTTGATAAGTAATAATGCGAAAAAAAAGTAGAAAAAAATCGCTTTAAATATTTGCATATATAAAAAAAAGCCGTACCTTTGCATCGCTTTTGAGAGATAAAGCGATTGAAAAAATAAAAAGATTCGGGGTGTAGCGCAGTCCGGTTAGCGCACCTGCTTTGGGAGCAGGGGGTCGTGGGTTCGAATCCCGCTACCCCGACGGATGAGAGTCAAGGAGTTACGGTAAAATGTAGCTCCTTTTTTTTATTCTCCGAATGGGGCGGTTTACCTTTGGTTTAACCAAGTGAGTTAGGGTCAGCGGATTTTCCCGGTTGGCAAGCTTTCTTTTAAGCGTATAGCCTAGCCAGTCTGAACATGAAGAATTTCCATCAGCCACCCCTCTTAACTGGCTTCGAAAAGCTTTGATTTTAGCATTGAACGACTCTGCTGAAGCATTTGTCAATCGTTCTTCAAAATAATTTATGATGGTCGTACTATGGTTTGAAAAGGTGTGTTAAACCAAAAATGAACATGGATGCTACAATTTCCGCTGAGCCGAAATTTCGGCTCAGCGGTTTCCGAAATGCCAATTATTTTTTAGCTTTCCAGACGTGCGTATTCATGTGTATTATGGATTAACTCACTGGTACTTTTATCCACCCCGTAGGATAGATATCCGGAGCTTCGGAATGCTGGAACCAACGACTAGGCACAATTACCGTTTTGTCCATATTGGGATTTAACCATGCTCCCCACCAGCTGAATGTACTGTTGCAGATGATGTGATGTTTGCAATGACTCATAAGCATCATATCTTGCCAACTGTCTTCATCCGTATTCCAATCAATATATACTGCATTCTGCAATGGAAGATTTTCCTTTACCCAAGCAATGTCATCTGAAAAAATATAGTAAGATGGAGAGGCAACTCTTCTGCTCATTTCCGCTATTGCGTTTTGATAGTAAGGTAACTGGCATACACTTCCGGTAGTAGCCCAATGCTTGGGTTGCAAATAATCTCCACGACGAATATGTAGAGATACTGCGTTTTCATCCTTGTCCAAAATTTCAAGCATATTAAGACTTCTACTGTTGGCTTTATTCTTGTCAAAAGTGAAAGACTCCCTAACTTCATCCTTAATATCTGCAAAGAAACGTTCCGACTGATAAAATCCTTTAAAATAAAGTAAAGGCCAAAAGTATTTCTTTTCAAAAGCTCGTAAACTATTGGGAGCTTGTTTCCGTTCATATATTTTTTTGAAGAAAAGGAATTCGATAACTTTTTTCAGAGGTTGGTTTATACAAAATTCTGTATGGGGCAGATTAAACACACGATGCATTTCATATCCGTAGTGCACTTTATAATGCATCATGTCCGAAAGGTCTATACGCACTTTGGGATAGTACTTTTTCATTCGCAAATAAAAAGCGTAAATAAACATTTGATTTCCCAAACCACCTGTTACTTTTATAAGTCTCATATTTCTTTGTCCTTTTTTTGTTATCTGCAATATTTCAATTTACATTTCGACATTGTTTATATATAAATTGACTTCGCAAAGGTATTAATTTTATCAGAGTCTACAAACATCTTAAAAAAATATTGTTTTCTCTAATAGCAGCTTATTATCTTGTTATTATATAGTGAACTAACCGTATGAAAGAGTACAGGGTAAAGTTTAGAAGAAAGATCAGAAGATAGTATGATCCTTTCTGTGGTACAGCATGTAAGTAATGGTTCTTTTGATGGAAGTGGGTTGCTTTGTCAACGGAATGAATTTCCGAGTTTACTCTCATTAAAACTCTTACGATATTTCTAAATGTCGAATGCTGTAAAGTTTAAGGTAGAGTGAATCTCTGAAATATTTTGTATTTTAGTTATGTTTTGTTAGAATGTTTTTCTTGTTTTCATTATTGAGTATTATTTACAGAGAAGTACCTAAAAATACAGAAAATGATTGGTTTGATACTCTTTAAGTATGAATTAACTAGTTGGTTTTATGTTTTTTTACTGGATCTTTTTGATTAGTTATGCAGCATGGAGTGCTAGATTGTTCTTGTGCCGTGCATTTTTCACCTAGTATAATAGTGCTTCACCGATGTTTCGGCAAATATTACCGAAAAAAATTAAATATATTATCTTAGAGTTGTATGCTTGATACAGAATACGGTGCTTAGGTTCTCTCTTTTAAGTGATAAGTTTGGTTTTTATCAATTATATATGATATCTTTGCGGCTTTAAATATCCGACTATTTAGGAATGTAAAAATATATTGGATGATTTATTGGAACATTGCGAAACTATACTGTCAGGATGTGCTGGCATATTTGCAATATGATCGTGACAAGCTGATTAATTTTTATTTGTTAAACGAAAAAAATGAATTTATTATTATTGAATGCAGCCTCAGGCAGTAAACTTGAGCAAGCACTGGAGAAACTGGTAGATTTTGGAATGGACGCTGGTAAGGATATATTTGTCGCCATTCTGATATATTCAGTCGGTCGTTTTATCATTAAGCAGATTAGTGTATTAATAGCCAAAGTTCTTGAAAAACGGAAGATAGAAACCAGTGTACAGACTTTCTTGAAAAGTTTAGTGAAAATTTTATTGAACATGGTACTTGCTTTTGCCATAATCAGCAAGTTGGGAGTGGAAACGACCAGTTTTGCTGCACTTTTGGCGTCAGCCGGTGTAGCTGTAGGTATGGCGCTTTCCGGCAATCTTTCTAATTTTGCAGGTGGTTTGATTATACTTGTTTTTAAACCGTTCAAAGTGGGCGATTATATAGATGGACCTGGAGTAAGTGGTACAATAAAAGAGATACAGATTTTCCATACCATACTTTCCACTCTTGATAATCGGATGATATACGTTCCCAACGGGATGCTCAGTGGAAACGCTGTGACTAATTATAGTAAACAGGAAATGCGTCGTGTTGAATGGGTATTCGGGGTAGAATATGGAGAAGATGTGAAAAGGGTCAGAACCGTATTGCAACGTATTATTTATGCGGACAAACGTATTTTGGATACTCCTGCTCCTATCATTGTTTTAGGCTCATTAAGTGCGAGTAGCGTTGACATTACTGTCCGTGTTTGGGTTAAAACAGCTGATTACTGGAATGTTTTATATGATATTAATGAGATTGTTTATACGACATTTAATAAAGAAGGAATCGGATTCCCTTTCCCACAACTTACTGTGCATCAATCTTCAAAATAATAGAAACATATTCAACTTCTTAAATAAATGATCATGAAAAAAATAATTTGTTTTTTACGATTTTCGTATTTTGGGGAATCACTGATAGTATGGCTCAGGGATTACATTTTGGGGTAAAAGCCGGTGTGCTTGGCAACAAAGCAAATATTAGTGGCATGCGTGACCAGTTTAAGGAAGAGAGTTTGACAGGATTTCAAGTAGGGCCTATGTTGCAATATCAAACAGGATTTCATGGTATCGCTTTGGACTTTTCTCTGCTGTATGTAGAGCGTGGAATCAAACTGACAAATACCTCTAACAGACGCAGCGCTGACATTAAAACACAAAGTATTGATATTCCTATAGAGCTGAAATGGGAAATGGGAATATCAGATGATTTTGATTTATTTTTGGGAGCAGGTCCTTCCTTTTCTTTTTTGGTAGACAAGGACAACTGGGGACGCAAACTTGCTCATATAGCTGTGGATGTTATAGATAAGGATCTTCCATCTATGGGATGGCGTTCGACTGAAGTCGGATTGAACTTGGGAGGTGGAGTGAAAATTGTAAATCATTTAATGGTAAGTTGCTATTATAATATAGGATTAACCCAGTCTGCCAAGCATAATATAGGAGGCAATAAGCATGATGCCATAGATCAAATTTTTGATGGTGATGTATTCGAAAGCAAAAATAGATATTGGCAGTTATCACTTGCTTATGTGTTTTAGTCAGATAATTGCGGATCGTTTTTAGCAATACAAAACTAAAAAGCGACTTTTATTATTGAGAAGGTTTGTAGTAAAACATCCAATAAAAGAGTCTGAATAACAAAGTGATTGCATCCGTGTGTGGAAAACACACGGATAGCATGAATAAATAATTTTTTTTGCAAAATGAAATTATATATTTTGATTCAACAGTTATTGAGAAGAAAATTTGTTCAATATTTTGTTCTTTTCTTCATTCTGATTTCAATTATAGCCGTCATTGCAAGTTCATTTGAAGAAATGGCCACATACAAAGTACTGTTATTCGGCATTACTTATGTATCTTCTTTTATTTTTCTTATTGAATACACAGCCCGTATCGTATCTGCACCGGCACTCTATCCCGGTATGAAAACAGCAAAGGCACGTCTGAAATATACATTCTCTTTTTATGGTTTTGTTGACTTCGTGGCAGTACTGCCTTGTGTTCTTACCTATGCATACTGGGATACGGAAGTCGTTCATGTCATTATTTTACCCTATATCTTCATTATTTTAAGTTAATACGGCACTCGCGATCTTTCCGAATTATCGGTATGGCTCTTGCTTCTGTCAGAGAAGAACTTGAAACAGCCTACACAGCTAGTTTCATTACAATTTGCTTTTCCGCCATTTTGATGTATTATATTGAAAGGAATGCACAACCTGAAGTCTTTAAAAATATCGGTGACGGAATCTGGTGGGCCATTATTACATTTGCTACAGTCGGATATGGTGACATTTATCCCATTACCTTTTTGGGGAAATTATTGGGTTGTATTATTTGTCTGGTAGGTGTGGCAATGGTAGCCATTCCGACCGGTATCATTAGTTCTTCTTTTATCAATATCGTACAAAAGAAGGAACAAAGAGAGAAATTCAATAAGGAAGAGGAGAATAGACGATAATAAAGTTCCCCAAAAACAACTGTTGGGGAGTATATTCTTTTCTTATAGATAATTTCTATAGTTATATGAAAAACTTTGGATTCTTAAAAATAAACCATATAATCTTTAGAATGTGCATAACAAAAGTCTGCTTGAGGTGACAACGAACTTATAATTGTTATATCTTTGCATTGTCATTGTTGAAGCAATGATAAAATAAATAATCTTTAATCAAAACTTATGATTATGAAAAAAAGTATTTTAACCGTATTGTTTGCGTTAATCTGTACTATGGGATTTTCGCAGGTGTCTTTTAATGTAAAGGCTGGTCTTAACCTTAGTAGTTATATTGGTGAGAATTCAGATCACTCCGAATTTAAACCCGGAGCACGTATCGGAGTGGGGATGGAGTATCAGTTTAATGATATGATATCTTTACAGCCTTCATTGTTCTTTTCGCAAAAGGGGGCAAAATATTCAAGTGGATTTGACGGAAATATAATAGATGCTGATGCTGATGTGAAAATTAACCAGCTCTATCTTGAATTGCCTGTTAACGTACAGTTTCGTTTTAATATTGCAGATAACACCAACCTTGTCATCGCGACAGGCCCTTATTTGGCTTGCGGAGTAGGTGGTAAGGCTAAATTCGATGGTGACGCATCCGTTGGAGGCATCCATATTAATGGTGATGACAAAATAGACACATTCGGTGATGACGGACTGGATTACAACAGATTTGATGCAGGATGGAACATTGGTCTGGGTGTGGAGTTCGGAAAGATTCTCGTAGGTCTTGATACCCAACTTGGTTTTTGCAAGGTAATGGATGGCGATGCCCCCCATAATGCAAATATAGGCATTACTTTAGGATATAAATTCTAAGCAAACTCTTTCATACCCCCTCTCCAGTCTGTGCTGGTTTGCACGGTTTTGAGAGGGGTTTTATTATAATTTTCACAACCGATGTCAGTTCTTGGCGAAAGTAAGAAAATAGCAGTAAGGTAGTTGAAAAAGTTAGAGACATTCAGAAAATAGTATAAAGGCCGCTTTACCATCATGTATGCAGGTTATTTTATCATTATTGCCAGCAAGAAACCATTTAAAACAATCATTGGGAAGGAAAAAAGAAGTAGTTTTTTTATCAAAATGTAAAATTAGACAGTATCTAAATTCTCCATAAAAAATTGTGTATTGCTTTTTTATATCTATATTTGCAATTTCAATAGTTTTATTGCCAAATGGTTTTAATATGAAACGAATTCAAGTACTGTTATTATTTATAGTCATTTCTTGTTCCATGTTTGCACAAGACAGGCTTTCTCTGTTCATAGGCAGGGCGAACAAGTATGCAGCTGTGGAGTTATCCGACTATCGGAAACGTTTATGCGTAGAATATAATATATCTAATCAATTATTGGATGATTATTACAGAAGATGTGGTAGTAATTGGGGGAATGTCGGTTTGGCTCTTGAAATAGCAAAGACTTCCGGCAGGCATATGCGGGAGGTGTGTGACTATTACAAGCGTTACCACCGGAATGGCTGGAATCGTATATTGGTAGAGATAGGCATAAAACCAGGGTCGATGTACTATGATCCATTTTATGACAGGATTCGTTATCATAGCGAATGCTGGCGTGAACATTATTGCTCTTATTGTGACCATCATGATAAGCATCATCGCAAGCATTATAAAAAACACAAGCGTCATAAACATCATAAATGGCACGATGATGATGATGATTGGGATGATGACGATGAAGACGATTAACACACTTATATATTTTTAAAAATGAAAAAGATCTTTATTTTTTTAGGACTGATGTTTGTCATGTTGAGCAGTACCTACGCTCAAAAAGGCAGACAGGCAATTGGATTTGGATTAAGTTACGGAACAGAAATTGAAAGTGCTGGATTGGGAATTAAATACCAGTACAATATCACTAATCCTCTCCGTATTGAACCTTCATTCAATTATTTTTTTGAGAATGACAATGTAAGTATGTTGGATTTAAATGTGAACTTCCACTATCTTTGTCCGGTAGCTCAAAGTGTCAAACTTTATCCGCTGTTTGGTCTGACCATGTCCAACTGGATGTTTGACATGCATGATTTGGATGTTGACTGGGATGGAGACCACGTCCATGTTGATGATGGGGGTAACCATAATGAATTCCGTATCGGGGTTAATCTCGGAGCTGGGGCGGAATTCGCTTTGGGACGTAACTGGGCTATGAATGTTGAATTCAGATACCAATTGGTTGATGATTTTGACCAAGGGGTTATTAATTTCGGAGCTGCTTATCGGTTCTAAAAACATATTAATGTGTCAAAACGAAAATGACTGCTCCTAAAAGTTACAGATAGTAATTATAACACTTAAAAGGGTCGTATCAAACTCTGTCTTGAGTAATGATACGACCCTTTCTTTAGTCTTTTAGGATGCTTAAATTTCAGATTATAAGTTTATGTTTTCAAAAACTGAGTTTTGTTTCTTGAACTTTATTAAAATCACTATTTCTAGGTATTTCAGAATCTCTTTCAAACCTTTTACTTTGCAGCAAACAAATTAAATGATTTGCTGTATGAAAAAAATGGGTATAATTTATGGTTCCTCTACTGGAACTTGTGAGAGCATCGCACAGACAATAGCTGAAAAATTAGGTGTGGCATCAGTTGATGTAATTGATGCAAGTAAAATTACCACAGAAAAAGTGGAAAGTTATGATATTTTATTGTTAGGGACTTCTACTTGGGGAGACGGTGAATTGCAAGATGATTGGTATGACGCCATTAAAATGATAAGGACTGCAGATTTGAATGGTAAAATAGTTGCTCTCTTTGGTTGTGGAGATTCAGAGTCCTATTGTGATACATTTTGTGACGGTATGGGAGTTATATATGACCAGTTAAAGAATTCCGGTTGCACTTTGTGGGGGCAGTTTCTGCCGATGGGTATTCGTATTCATCTTCTATAGCGATAATCGATGGGAAATTTGTAGGTTTGGCTCTTGATGACGTGAACGAAAGTGGCAAGACCGAAGAACGTATAAACAATTGGATTGAAGAAATAAAGAAGAACCTGTAATTTTGACAATTGCCTTATGATAGCTTCAGACATAAACCCGGTAGAATTGAAAGTATTTCTGAATCATATTTATGAATTAAAAAAGGAGTACGTCAGATGGTACTCTATACTACCAATAGGAAGTATGAAGATTTTGCTGTAAAACGGCTGACCAATCAAAAGATTAATTACATAATCCAGCCTGTGGGGAATGATAAGATAAACCTGTTTTTCGGTAGAAAAGAATGCATTAATGCCATTCGTTTCCTAGTGACTCAGCCACTGAACAAACTGTCACCCGAGCAGGATTTTATTCTTGGAGCTATGCTGGGGTATGATATTTGTGTACAATGCAAACGTTATTGCGACCGTAAAGTATAATAATCTCAATTTCACGTAGTTTTAAATGTAGTAGTAAAGGGGTGTCTGAATAATTTTCAGGCATCCTTTTTCACTTTTTATGTGAACCATCTTTTTATCTATTTTGTTGCATTATTAGCATAAACCTTAAAAATGAGAAGATATGGGTAAAGAAGAAAAGAAAAAGATGGAACAAAAGGATGAGCTGACGAATAGTGGTCAGCGGTTTCCTGTTGAACAAGTGTCCAATACTGGTAAGCCTACCAAGAAGCAGGTGAAAGCAGCGGTAAAAGAGTTGAATCCTGACGTGAACAGTTTAGGAAGTAGAGGATAATTTAAAATTGAAAACAGTAATGGATATAACTGGAAAAATAGAAGAGGTAAACCAGTCGGACTCATTATTGCTGGTTGTGTATGCGGATTGGTCTCCCCATTGTGAATGGATTGAACCGCTGTTACATGAATTTGAAAAACCGGTCAATATTGTAAGAGTCAATATAGAAAGTAATCGGAAAGTAGCCGATGCCTATGAAATAGAAATAGCTCCCAGCTTTGTCCTCCAACGTAAAGGCAAGATGTTGTGGGAGAAAACTGGTGAAGTATTTCCAGGAGAATTAAGGGATGTCATTGAAATGTTCAAGAATTGAGATCTGTACATCCAGATTAAAAAAGTTCCGTTGGTATACAGCTACGGGACTTTTTTTTTGTAGGCGGTTTTGTACAATGGAAAACATATCGTACCTTTGCCAAACAATTGATTAAATTTAAGAATATATGTTCAGAAGTCATACTTGCGGAGAGCTCAGACTTTCCGATGCAGGCAAAAGTGTAACGTTGGCAGGTTGGGTACAGCGTGCACGTAAAATGGGAGGGATGACGTTTGTCGATCTTCGTGACCGTTACGGTATTACCCAATTGGTATTCAACGAAGCGGTGAATGCCGAACTTTGTGAACGTGCCAATCACTTGGGGCGTGAATTTGTGATTCAAATAACCGGTGAAGTGAACGAGCGTTCAAATAAGAATATGAATATTCCCACCGGTGAAATTGAAATTATCGTATCGGTATTGAATGTACTTAATTCAGCGGTAACTCCTCCTTTTACGATAGAAGATAATAGTGACGGAGGTGATGATATCCGTATGAAATTCCGCTATCTGGATTTACGCCGTAATTGTGTGCGTAAAAATTTGGAACTTCGTCATAAAATGACAATGGAAGTGCGCCGATATTTGGACAGCAAAGGGTTTCTGGAAGTGGAAACTCCTATGTTGGTAGGTTCTACTCCTGAAGGAGCCCGTGATTTTGTTGTTCCTTCACGTATGAACCCGGGACAGTTTTATGCACTGCCACAGTCTCCGCAAACACTGAAGCAATTGCTGATGGTTTCCGGCTTTGATCGTTACTTCCAGATTGTAAAGTGTTTCCGTGATGAAGATCTTCGTGCAGACCGTCAGCCTGAGTTTACTCAGATAGACTGTGAGATGAGTTTTGTTGAACAAGAAGATATCATTTCCACTTTCGAAGGAATGGCAAAACATTTGTTCAAGGAGTTACGTGGAGTCGAGTTGAGCGAACCGTTTCTGCGTATGACATGGGCCGATGCCATGAAATATTACGGTAGTGACAAACCGGATTTGCGTTTCGGCATGAAGTTTGTGGAATTGATGGATATCATGAAAGGTCATGGCTTCTCTGTTTTTGATGATGCGGCATATATTGGTGGTATCTGTGCGGAAGGCGCTGCAAGTTATACCCGTAAACAGTTAGACCAATTAACAGAATTTGTCAAGAAACCTCAGATCGGTGCGAAAGGTATGGTTTACGCCCGTGTGGAAGCTGATGGCAATGTAAAATCCAGTGTAGACAAATTCTATTCACAGGAAGTACTTCAGCAGATGAAGGAAGCTTTCAGTGCCAAGCCGGGTGACTTGATCCTGATTCTGAGTGGTCCTGATGCTATGAAGACCCGCAAGCAGTTATGCGAACTTCGTCTGGAAGTGGGACGTCAGCTGGGACTGCGTGATAAGAATAAATTTGCTTGTCTGTGGGTTGTTGATTTTCCGATGTTTGAGTGGAGTGAAGAAGAAGGTCGTCTGATGGCCATGCACCATCCGTTCACTCATCCGAAAGAAGAAGATATTCCTTTGTTGGATACAGATCCGGCTGCTGTTCGTGCCGATGCTTACGATATGGTAGTAAACGGTGTAGAAGTAGGAGGTGGTTCAATTCGTATCCATGATTCACAATTACAGGCCAAGATGTTTGAAATTTTGGGCTTTACTCCGGAAAGAGCACAAGAACAATTCGGCTTCCTGATGAATGCATTCAAATACGGAGCACCTCCTCATGGTGGTTTGGCATACGGTCTTGATCGTTGGGTTTCTTTGTTTGCAGGACTTGATAGTATCCGTGACTGTATAGCATTCCCTAAAAATAATAGTGGACGTGATGTGATGTTGGATGCTCCCGCTGCTTTGGATCAATCACAATTGGATGAGTTGAATCTGGTCGTTGATATAAAAGAGGATAAGTAAGTTTTTTCCGCTTTTTATATAGGATATTGTATAAAAGGCCGATAACGGGACGATCCGAACAAAGCGTAGTGAATGCTGTTTCAGCTAATTCGCTACGCTTTGTCTTTTTGGTTTAAAGTAGTCCGATAAGCTGAAACAGCTTATAAACATATGAAGGAAGCATATAAAAAGTGTATGAAAGAGAAAAATACGATCAAGATAAAGAGTTATGAATCACCCTGCGGAGTGTTGCTGCTCGGTTCATTTGGCGGAAAACTCTGCCTGTGTGACTGGCAGGTGGAAAAACACTGCGATCGTGTGAATCAACGGTTGAAGCGGGTATTGTGTGCCGAATTTGAAATAAGTACGTCAGAAATAATCGAAGAATCAATAGAGCAACTCAACGAGTATTTTGCAGGACAACGCAAAGAATTTAGTGTGCCGCTTCTTTTTGTGGGCACGGATTTTCAGAAAACAGTATGGAATGAACTGTTAAAGATACCGTTTGGCAGGACAATATCTTATGGTGAAATGGCCAGGCATATCGGGATGCCCCAAGCAGTTCGTGCGGTAGCCAATGCTAATGGTGCAAATTCCATATCAATCTTTGCACCTTGCCATCGTGTGATCGGTAGTGACCACTCGCTGACAGGATATGGAGGCGGACTGTCCGCTAAAAGGTTTTTAATTGGAATTGGAATCACAACCTCGGTTAATGTTATGAGCAGACAAGAAACATTTCCAATGCTATAATAATAAATAAAAAGGAATGGGTAGTGAAAATGCCCATTCCTTTTTCTCATATCTTCTTAATGAATTACCATGTTGTTCCTTGGAATACACTACTTTCGTATAGGGAACCAGATATCCGTTCATTGTCAGCGTATTGCCTGAGAAATTTGGATTTATAGTAACACTGGCCTGATTGGTTCCGCCAGTCAGTACAATGGAAACGGTGGCCGAAACGGCAATCCCATTAATTCCATAATTATAGTACACATTACCGTCTTTATCCTGGCGCATACTTATTCCGTTCACATTTCCCTGAACCGTGACACCGCCCAAACCGTTCGGGCTCCAGTTATACACAAAGTTAGTGAAGGCGGTCTGAATAATACCTTGCCCATCGTTTACTTCCACATAATTCGTGTTAGAGGAAACAAAACGCATTATTCCATTACGGAATACAACGTTATCAGCTTCTAATACAAAAGAACCGTTTTTTAAAGCATTAATTGCTTGGACGTAGGATACAGAGTCCTGCTGAGCTTCCAAGGCTTTCTTTTCCTGACGTTCTTTCTTCCATGCTTCGCGTTTGGCGTCTTCTCTTTGTTTTCTGGTTTGTGCATTTGTCACTCCGCTGAAGCAAACAAGTAACAATGCGGCTAAAAATAATACTTTTTTCATAATTAAGCTGTTTAGTAAATCAATAATATCTTTTGAATATTCTGATAACTAAAACAGCCTTAACCATGAATTGTTTAACGAATATGTGAATTTATATAACGATAACGTTTGTATTTAATCTATAAAGCGTCGGGTTAGATTTTCAAACTCATCAATACGCCGGTCACGGAGGAAAGGCCACCAGCGACGAACATTCTCACTACGGGTCATATCCAGTTCCACTACCATATTTTCTTCATCCATATTGTTGGCTTGTGCCAGTATTTCTCCTTGAGGACCTGCCACGAAGCTATTACCCCAAAATTGGATACCATTAGTCTGACCGGAAGGATCGGGCTCATGTCCTACACGGTTCACGGCGATAACCGGCAGACCGTTTGCCACGGCATGTCCACGCTGCACGGTTACCCATGCACCTAGTTGACGGATTTTCTCTTCTTGAGTGTCTGTGCTTTCCCAACCTATAGCTGTAGGGTATATAAGAATTTCAGCACCTTTCAGTGCCATCAGCCGTGCACCTTCGGGATACCATTGGTCCCAGCAGACTTGTACACCTAGTTTTCCCAGTGATGTCTGAATAGGTTCAAATCCCAGGTCACCGGGAGTAAAATAGAATTTCTCATAATAGGCGGGATCATCGGGAATATGCATTTTGCGGTATTTCCCTGCTATACTGCCATCTTTGTCAAAAACGACGGCTGTATTGTGATATAGCCCCGGAGCACGCTTCTCGAATAACGAAGTAACCAGTACAATACCGTATCCGGCAGCCAACTCACTGTAGAAGCCGGTAGAAGGACCGGGAACCGGTTCTGCCAAATCAAACATATCCGTATCTTCTGTCTGACAGAAGTAAGGGGTGTTGTGCAACTCCTGCAATACAACCAGCTGTGCACCTGCTGCCGCCACCTGTTCTATATTGTGGTGCAGTTTGCTCAAATTGTGACGGATATCATTAGTGCATGTCTGTTGGATAATTCCTACTTTAATCGTTCTTTTCATACATATATTTATTAATATACACCTTCGGGATATTGCATGGTGACGCAATGCAGCGAGCCATGTTGCTTTATTAAAGCAGTGCAGTCAATACCTACTATCTCTCTTCCGGAAATGCTTCAGCCAATACTTCTTTGGCGCGCATATCATTCACAGAATCAGCATAAGTAGGATAAAGCACAGCTTCATTCATTATCAGAAAATTGGCATAAGTTGCCGGCAAGCGATGATGTTCCTCATCATAAACAGCACTTGCCATAGGTAGCGGAAGCAGACGGTATGGCCTGCCGTCCAAAGTACGGAACGCTTTTAGTTCTTCTTCCATCATTGCCAGTTCCTTATAGTGTTCATCTTTTTCATTGGTGCACTTTACATACACAATGGTATCATCCGGACAGAAACGTGCCAATGTGTCCACATGGCTGTCTGTATCATCACCTGCCAGATAACCGTGTTTCAACCATAGAACCTGTTTTAAGTTAAATGTTTCTTTTAGAAAATCCTCCACTTCCTGTCGGTTCATTTCATTTCTGTTTTTAGCCAGCAAACATTGCTCTGTAGTCAGCAGGCTTCCTTTCCCATCACTTTCTATGGAACCTCCTTCTAAAATAAAATTCCGGCAGAAAACATATTCACCTTTCAGAACAGGATGGTGAAAATACAGTTCGTTATTAATCTGGTTATCATAATTTGCGGCAAACTTCATTCCCCAGCCATTAAAACAGAAATCCAGCAGCAGGAGTAGCGTCTTCTTTCAACAGGGTGATAAAAGCATGATCGCGTGCCCAAGTATCATTTGTGTTGATTTTTGATGTGACTAGTTTTTGGATATCAGCTCCATAATTATCTATACTATCTCTTATGGAATCGGGGTCTGGAGCCACAATCAACAAACTCTGACGTTTCAAAACCTCATAAGCTATCTTAAGAAAACAGTCATTCACTTCGTCCAACATGTATGCCCAGTCTGTGTCTTTATGGGGCCACGTTAGTTGAATCAAACTTTGTTTATGCCATTCGGCGGGTAAATAGGACATATTCATATTTTTAAATTTGTCTTGCAAAGATATGAAATAAACTTTATAGGTTAATTAGTCATCGCTTCGTTTTTGTAACGAGCTTTTCCGTCTTTTCCATAAGAACCAGCGGAACAGTTCATCCCAAGTATTGAAATCTTTTTTATACATGAGACCTACTCCTTGAGTGGTCAGGGTAGATTTAGTAAAATAGCGGTCATTGGTCTGATTATACCCTCTCAAACGGAAATCTCCGTTTTTTGTCAATAACCATATCGCTTCAAAGTCTCCTACGAAGTTGCTATTTGCCATCACATTCTCCTTATAGCCGAAGTTTCCATTTATCATCAGCCTGTTATTCAATAACCTGCCGGACAACATAGCTTCTGCTTCCACATCTGTCCAACCTTTTTCACCGGTACTCAGGTTGGCGCCTATGTTCCAGTTTTTATTGCCCATCCATTGGGACAACATATTGTTCAGCTGACCGGAAAGTGTACTGAAGGCTAAAGAACTGGTTGCATTAGAGGATTGGTCATTATTGGCATAATCATAGGTGTAGAACTTACCAATTCCCAGCAAATAAATAATCTGTGTATTCATTTGTTCTTCCGTACTGGTAGCACTACGTACCAATTCCCGGTCTTCCTCGCTTACAGTGGGCAGTTCCAAATCGAATTTAATATCCGGATTGGATAAATTTCCAGTCAGATTCATCAGACAGTTTACCTTCACCGTACCTTGGTTGCGCGAGGGATCTACTACCAAATCACTTAAAGAAGCAGAATTAACCGTGTATACCGCCTGTAAATCAAGATTCGCCTGATAAGGGTCACCTGAGAAAGTCACCGTGCCACCTGATTTCAAGGTAAAGTCCTTGCGTATTACTTCCTGCATGCTTAGTTTATACATACCTTGATCTATGACATAGCTACCGAACATACGGAAATCACCTTTATTGAAAAAATTCACTTGCAGGTTTCCATTTCCGGTTGCTGTAATATTATCTCCCGCTACAGGATCCATGATAATTTTCATGGTAGCGCTGGGAGTTGCTTCTATCAACATGTTGATGCGGAGATCCATAGGAGGTCCGTCGTCCTCTTTAGTCTTACGCACATTAGAGTGGTGGTAAAGATTGGTTTCCACATTATCGTGAATGCGCTTGGGGGTTTTGTCTACAAAAGTGATAAACTGATTGCTCGCTGCTTCCGTGGTTACTCCGGTTATATAAGTGAAGCTGGTATTGTTGCCTGTGGTCAGTGAAGCGTCCACTGTCATCGCATTATTTCCACCATCCAGTACCACATTTCCTGTACCATATACTTTTCCGTAAAAAGGCATATTCCCGGCTTCGTAGGTATTGTACATCAACAGGTTGTTGCCTCGTATATTGAAATGGTACATCAGATTTTTCAGCTTTGTGTGATGCAGATAACCATTTACCAGTCCGTCATGTCCCTCACGGTCATAGACTTTACATTCCTGAAATCCAGACTGCCCGAAGATATATGTATGGAGTCATCCCGGATTTGGAAATAAGTGTTCAACACATCAATTTTAGCATCCATTTTGGCCCTCACTTCACCTTCCAGATCCAAATGCTTGAAATCGCCATATAAACGGACATTTCCGTTGACACGGCCATTTATTTCACTGAAAATTCCTTCTATAAAAGGTTGTAAGAATCCCAGATTGGTACTATCTGCCCGAATCGACAGATCAAGACCTTTTAACTTGGGAGAGACATACCCTGTCACATGAGTGGAGGAAATTCCTTTTTCCGCTATTTGGGCATCCAGTCGTACTCCGCCCAATTCCTTATCCCATACACCTGCAATGTTGGCTTCTCCTAATAAAGAACGGTTCAGACAGAATTTGTGCACATTCAGACGGGTCCGCATCACCGGGTTCTTCATGACACTTTTCAGATGAACCTTTCCGGTTACAAGTCCGCCGAACTCTACATCGTCAAACTGCACAATATCCAGTACATAGTCCAGCTTGATATTTCTCAAATCCACCCGGCAGGAATCACTTTCCTTCTTGGTCAGTTTACCATCTATCCTTAAATACTGGTCCTCATGTTCAAACAGGAAATTGTCAATGAATACGCGTCCCGAATCTATGGCGATATGCGAGGGATGAATGTTCCATACCGTATCATTCAGCACTACTTTTGTGGGCTGTATGTTTATATCTGCCTGAAGAATAGGGTGGGGACCTTCCGTTTTGAAGAAACGGGTATCGGCGGCAAATTTACCACCGTAAGTCACATCAGTATTGTTCCCCCAGTTAATTGTTGTTTCCAAATGATCGTTTTTGGCATTGGCTTCCACCGAGAAGTTAAGCATTGCACCACTTTTCATCAGCATACCGCCTCGCAGTGAACATTTGAACCGGTCAGAAGGATTCTCACAAAATAAAACGCCCGAATCATAACGTGTTCCATTGTATCTGAATTCCGGAAAATGTCCTTCTACGTGCAACTTTTCCTCGCCGTCGTTAAAATATCCTTTTAAAGATGCCGGCAGGTATAATTCCAATGGAATCTGAAATAATTTGGATAGCACTTCGGCATTTTCCAGGCAGATATCAAACTGGAAGTTATTGTGAGGCTCAGGCATATTATCCTTTATAGTCAGTAAGGACGGAATATAGCGTTGTACCGTCTTTACCACGCTGGCCGGAATGGTGTGGTAGGAATAGTCACCTCGTATCACCGCTGTCATGAAGGATGAATTTATGCGCAACTCTTTTTCACCGCTTACCTGTCCGGCTGTAATAGTCAGATTGTCAAGGAAACACCCTCCTTCATCGGGAGCGTTTAATTGCAGGCTGTCCAATGAAATGCGCCCGTTCATGTCGTCAATGGATTTGCCGGTGAAATCAGCAGTGAGGCCCAGTGAAATACTGGCATTCTCATATTTGTCCGACAGATGGAGGTCGTGAGGGCGCAGGTTCTTTACGGATGCCTTCAGGTTAAAGTCAGGGATTGTTTTGGCAACATTGAAATTACCGTCTATCTGGACAGAACCGTTTGCGTCGTCCATGGATAAGCGCCCGTTAAAGCCTCCGTCCTTATATACGCCATCCAACATGATATTTTCATATTGATATTGACTATATTCAAAGGAAGATATGATTCCTTTGATGTATGATTCCGGATATCGGTTCTTATAGTTGAAACCTTTCAGTTCCACATTGAAATCCACCTTGCCGAATTTCTTTTCCTGATTAAGTAATTTTCCCAAATCCAGGTCTGCACTCGCCACACTACCCGAATAGGTTCTGCTCATACTTTGTTCATCAATGCTCATCATCACGTCCGTTTTCACCATGCCTGCCCCTGTATGGAACAAGCCTGTCAGTGTGAGATCATGCAGATAGCCCGCCGCTTCCCCGTTAAAGCGAATATAGTCCAAACGTTGCAAAATGGGAGGAACCTTTCCCGTCAGGTTCGTCATCAGAACGTTTATGCCCTCTTTCGTCATGGTCAAGTTACCCAGTTTGCCGTAAATGTACATATCCATGCCTGCATCCCAGTTACTTAAGGCAGCTTCCCCTGCAATCATCAATCCGTGGTGGTTAGTCAGCCGCAGGGTGGGGCAGTCCAAATGTTTGCCGTGACCGGAGAAAACCAGATTTAGATCCAACGGTTCTTCAAAGCGTGACAAGGCAGGCACAAAAGGAGCCAAATCTTTCAGTATAACGGAAGCCTTCAAAGAGCCGTCATATCTTACATTTTCTGTCATTTGGGGCAATTCGGGCAGGCTGTCATACTTCAAGGTCAGACTGTCTATCTTTAAAGCGGTATTTGAAAGCTCCACTCCAAAATCCTTAATATCCAAACGTTTATTGTTGGCTGTAACTTTCATGGCGAACTTCTGCAATGAAAAACCACATTGTTCGTCAAAGCTGACCCGCCGGATGGCGGCATTCAACGAGTCGCTGCGCAATGCCTTCAGTGAAAGCGTTGCAGCGAGATTCTTCACCGATAGATGATGGGCATTGAACTTACCGGGAGTTTCCGGTTCCGATAATATATCGTATGTCACTCTGCCACGCCTTATCAGCACGGAATTAATTCGTAAATCCAAATTAGATTTTGTTTTAACCGTATCTTTGGACGCGAAAGCGTCTAACACAAACTGGAAATTAGGGGCAGATTCCGGAGTTTCCCGGTTCAAATTGACCGTAAATCCAAAAAGCTGGACACTGCTGATGGTGACTTTACCGTTCAATAAAGGCAGAAGGTCGAATTTTGCCGATAAGCGGGCTACTTTCAGCATCTCCTGGTTCTTCCGGTCATGCAAAAGGACATCTTCCACAATGATACGGTTTAGCAAACCCATATCAATCCGTCCTACAGAAACCTCCGTATTCAGTATGTTTTTTAATTCCTTAGTTACAAAAACAGATAATTTGCCCTGAACATACGGTATGTTCAGCAGCACAATTATTCCCAGGTAGACACCAATCAGTGTACCTAGCAGAATACGCACAGTGTATTTAAGACTCTTACTAGAAATCATTGTTTATTTTGGGCTAACAAAAATACGAATAACGTATGACGTAGCCCAAAATAAACGATTTTTTTTACTTGTTTTTATGCAATCTTTTCAACTCGAAGGAGAAAATGACACGGAAACATCCGATAATAAGAAAAGTGATGGACAGCATATAGAGCACGGTAACAGCACCAAGTCCAGGTTGCCAGATGATAGCCATAGAGCAAAGAATAGCCAGAATGCCAAACACCAGATACCACCCCCAGTCCTTTGTGCCATAGCGTTTCAAATCTGTGGAATAGCCACACAATGTAAACCCTCTGAACATCAGCCAGAGAGCAACAATAAACGGAATCAGTTCCATGCTGACCAACGGATAGAATACCAGATAAATACCTATCAGCAAATCAATAATACCTCCGGCAAGATACCATCCCCAACTACTGATTGTTTTTTTGTTTCCGGCAGCAAAAAAAGAACTTCCAGAACGCCACTGACCAGAATCGAGATACTGAAGATGACACTCAGTGCCACATAACTGCTCACAGGAGCGAACAATAAGCATAGTGCTACCGCAATGTAGAGCAAGCCCAGCAACAGGGACATCCACCAATTTTTTACAGCGTAGCCTAAGCCACCAACTAATTCATTCATATTTGTTAAGTTTTAGGTTATAATTTGAACTAATAACGCCCCCCTTGCAAAAAGGTTTACCTGCAAATACAAAAAAAGTCTTTAAATACCGCCGATTGACTTTTAGAACTCAAAAAATATTCCGAACTTTGCACGCTGAAAACCAAATTGATAGTTCTATTTACATTTTGAATAAAAATTGAATAAAAAAAGAATGAAAGATAACAAAATCCCTTCACCGTTAGTATCCCTTTACCCGTATTCGTACTTATTTTATTATTGTTTGTCACTATCCGTACATTTGGAAGTGATGCCTTGTCCGGTGGCAGCCAAGTCTGTCTGCTAGTGGCTACAGCTGTTTGTGTGCTGATAGGTATGGCGGGATTCCGTCGTTCGTGGAAGGACTTCGAACTGGCTGTCACCAATAATATAGCCGGGGTAAGTACCGCACTTATTATCTTGCTGATCATCGGAGCTTTGTCCGGAGCATGGATGGTCAGCGGTGTAGTCCCTACATTAATATATTATGGCATACAGGTTATTCATCCTCATTTTTTCCTGGTATCCACTTGCATTATTTGTGCGGTAGTATCTGTCATGACAGGCAGCTCATGGACTACCATCGCCACTATCGGCATCGCACTGATGGGAATAGGGAAGGCGCAAGGTTTCGGTGAAGGTTGGATTGCAGGTGCGATTATCTCCGGAGCCTATTTCGGTGATAAAGTTTCTCCGCTTTCGGATACCACCATTCTGGCATCGTCCGTAACGGATACACCGCTGTTCACTCACATCCGTTACTTGATGATTACCACCGTTCCATCACTTGTCATCACTTTGATAATCTTTACCATAGCCGGATTGTCACATGAAGCCACTGATACCGGTCATATCGCCGAATACACCCGTATATTGAGTGATAAGTTCCATATTTCATGGTGGTTGATGATTGTCCCCGTTGTCACAGCGATACTGATTGCACGTAAAGTGCCTTCCATCATCACTCTATTTGTTTCTACGGCTCTGGCTACCGTCTTTGCCTTGATTTTCCAGCCCGGACTATTATGCGAAATCGCCGGACAAGGAGTCGAAGGGATTGCCGCCTTGTTCAAAGGAGGAATGGGAATGCTTTATGGTGGAACCCAATTGGAAACCGGTAATGCGGAAATAAACGAACTGATATCCACTCGCGGAATGGCGGGTATGATGAATACCATCTGGCTGATTATCTGCGCCATGTGTTTCGGAGGGGCGATGACAGCCGGAGGAATGCTCGGCAGTATCACTTCTGTCTTTGTACGTTTTACGAAAAGCGGGTAGGAATGGTGTCGTCCACAGTTGCATCGGGCTTGTTCCTGAATCTTGCTACAGCAGATCAATATATATCCATTATCCTGACGGGTAATATGTTTAAAGACATCTATAGTGCAAACGGTTATGAAAGCAAACTGCTGAGCCGCACGACGGAAGATTCTGTTACAGTCACTTCGCCATTGATACCCTGGAATACATGCGGTATGACACAGGCTACTATCCTTAGTGTTCCCACCATTGTGTATCTGCCTTACGCATTCTTTAACATTATCAGTCCCTTGATGAGTATCACAATTGCTATACTGGGATATAAGATAAAGAAAAAAGCAGAACAGCCGGGCCTGTCATAATAATGATAGGATCTGATGATTATATATCTTTCACGTGAAAGATTAGCAGGGTTCAAAAATAACTTGTACATTTACCCACCCTAATAAATCATTTTATATTTTTACAATAATATGAAGAAACACATCACATTCGCTCTTCTGTTTGCGGCTGCATTGACAGCCCAGGCACAACAGGGAGGCATTTCAGGTGAAATGCTGAATCAAATCAAACAAAGTTATAAGGCAACCCCTGCCGACAAAGCCATCCGCAACGCCTTAGGCGGAACAAGTATCAACACGTTGGCATTGAACCAGGAGAACCGTGCCGATTTTGATACGGAGTTTTCACACAAGGTGCTATCCAAGGGAATAACCGACCAACAATCTTCCGGTCGTTGCTGGCTTTTTACCGGACTGAACGTACTCCGCAGCCAGATGATTGCCAAATACGGACTGGATGAGATGGAGTTCTCACAGAACTACTGCTTTTTCTACGATCAATTAGAAAAAGCAAACTTATTCTTACAGGGAATCATTGATACCAGTGGAAAGCCCATGGACGATAAAATGGTGGAATGGCTGTTCAAGCATCCCTTAAGCGATGGGGGACAATTCACAGGAGTATCGGATATTATAGAGAAATACGGACTGGTCCCCAAGAGTGCAATGGTGGAAACTTTCAGCAGTGAGAATACCGGAAAGATGAGTAGTCTGATAGGACTGAAACTGAAGGAATTTGGTTTACAACTACGCGAAGCCGCCGCTACCGGAGCGAAGCCGGCCGAACTGGAAAAGAAAAAGACAGAAATGCTGGGAACGGTTTATCGTATGCTGGTGCTGACCCTTGGCGAACCTGTTTCCACCTTTACATGGAGTCTGAAGGGTGGGGAAGCGAAAGAATATACTCCGGTGTCTTTCTATAAAGAGTTTTTGGGAAATGATTTGACCAATAACTATGTAATGCTGATGAATGATCCCAGCCGCGAGTTTTATAAATGTTATGAAATAGATTTTGACCGTCACCGTTATGATGGCAAGAATTGGACTTATGTAAACTTGCCGATAGAGGATATTAAAGAAATAGCCATAGCTTCCATCAAGGACAGTACCATGATGTATTTTTCTTGTGATGTAGGCAAGTTCCTTGATAGTAAACGTGGCTTGCTGGACCCTGATAATTATGATTACGAATCATTGATGGGAACTACTTTCGGCATGGACAAGAAACAACGTATCCAAACTTTCTCCAGTGGCAGCAGCCATGCCATGACCTTGATGGCGGTGGACTTGGATAAAGCGGGAAAGCCGAAAAAATGGATGGTGGAAAACAGTTGGGGCAGTGCCAGTGGATACAGAGGACACCTTATCATGACAGATAAATGGTTTGATGAATATATGTTCCGTGTGGTGGCAGAAAAGAAATATGTTCCTGCCAAGGTGCTGGATATTTTAAAACAGAAACCAATCCGTCTTCCGGCATGGGACCCGATGTTTGCTGACGAAGAATAAGCGTTATCTCTCTACATTGTATATAATTTAAGCGGACTGTACAGAAAAGAAAGACTGTACAGTCCGTTTTTTTATTCTAAGGCATTGTGTATGTCTGTCATTTTTACTTCTCTCTTGCAAAAAGAAACATAATAGGGAAAATAGGTTTGTTGCAGTGATGAGTTATTGTATAATAGGCTTGCAGAAAGGTGTTTCTTGCATATTTAGGTATAATAAAAAATGGGAATCTCTTCGTAAGAGAACCCCAAAGTCAAGTTAGATCTCTGATATAATAAAAAGCGCTCATTCATAGGAATTTCCAGATAGAATTCGTTTCTTTGCGGTCAGAAACCATAAAATCATCTTTATTATGTCATCCCGCTTTGTAAACCCTTTCACGGATCTCGGCTTCAAGATAATCTTCGGACAGCCTGCCAGCAAGGATCTGCTGATAATCCTGCTTAACGAACTGCTGTCAGGTGAGCATCACATTGAAGACCTGACGTTTCTGGACAAGGAGGACCGTTCGGAGAATATTCACGACAAGGGCATCATCTATGACCTTTACTGCCGTACCTCTACGGGCGAGTACATCATAGTGGAGATGCAGAATCGTTGGCATAGCCATTTCCTGGACCGTACGCTCTATTATGTGTGCCGTGCGGTGAGCCGCCAGATGGAGAATCCGTCCTCTAAAGAGGTATGTGTTCCCGATACTCCGTTGGAGGGGGATTGCGGTCTGCTCAGGGAAGAAGAGGCTTCTTACGGTCTCCGTTACAGGCTTCCTGCCGTGTACGGCGTTTTCCTGATGAATTTCAAGGAGGATGGTCTGGAAAGGAAGTTCCGTACCGACACGGTGGTTTCCGACCGGGACAGCGGTCGTGTGGTGAACCGGAATTTCCGTCAGATTTATCTCCAGTTTCCTTATTTTACGAAGGATCTGGACGAATGTTCTACTTTATCCGATAAACTATAATGTATGCACTGAAGAATATGAACAACTGGAACAGAATGCCCGATGCGCTGAAAGAACAGGTTTTCAGCCATCTTGACCGCCTTGCCGCCAAGGCTCACCTGTCTGAGGGTGACCGTATCGCTTATGATAAGGCGGTGGACCGTTATAACGGCCGTATTGTGGAAAATGATATCCGTGAACAGGCTGTCGCGGAAGGACGTTTGGAGGGACGTTTGGAGATCGCCCGTAAACTGAAAGAGAACGGTTTTTCCATTGCGGATATTGTCCGGATTGCCGGACTTTCGCCAGAAGAAATTGATAAGCTGTAACGGCGTGTACGAATTTCTTTATAAAGCAGTGCTCATTCGGGAAAAAGACTTTTCAGAATGCTACAGCAAAAAATGATAATGAATGGTGAAGTGATATAAGTATCATGATAAAGCATTGAAAAATGTATGAGCAATAAAATATATCCCATCGGAATCTAGAATTTCGAGAAAATCCGTCAGGACGGTTATTTCTATATTGATAAAACGGCCTGGGTGTACCAGATGGTAAAGACCGGAAGTTACTACTTCCTGAGCCGTCCGCGACGTTTCGGAAAGAGCCTGCTCATCTCTACCTTGGAAGCTTACTTTCAAGGTAAGAAGGAGTTGTTTGAAGGTCTGGCGATGGAGAAGCTGGAAAAGGACTGGATCAGATATCCTGTTCTGCATCTGGATCTGAACATCGAGAAGTATGATACTCCGGAGAGTCTGGATAAGATTTTGCATGATAATCTGGATGCCGAACTGCATGAGTTTGCTGAAGCGAGAGGAGTGTCATACGACAAGCTTTGTGACTATTTGAAAGCATATTATGACGGCTATCACTTTACACATCATTCTATCGGCATGTACAATCCGTTTAGTTTGCTCAATACGTTCAAATATAAGGAATTCGGCAGTTATTGGTTCGAGACGGGTACTCCTACCTATCTGGTGAAACTGCTGAAGAAGCATCATTACGACTTGGAACGGATGCCCCACGAGGAAACGGACTCCCAGGTGCTGAACAGTATAGATTCGGAATCCACCAATCCCATTCCGGTGCTCTATCAGAGCGGCACCTCACTATAAAGGGATATGATGAAGAATTTGGAATGTACCGTTTAGGTTTTCCGAACCGGGAAGTGGAAGAGGGGTTTGTACGTTTCCTGCTCCCTTTTTACGCGAACGTAAATAAGGTGGAATCTCCCTTTGAGATTCAGAAATTTGTCCGTGAGGTGCGTTTCGGTGATTATGACTCCTTCTTCCGCCGTCTGCAAAGTTTCTTTGCGGATACTACCTACGAAGTGATCCGCGAACAGGAACTGCATTATGAGAATGTGCTTTTCATCGTATTCAAGCTTGTCGGCTTCTATACCCAAGTGGAATATCATACGAGCAAAGGGCGCATTGACCTTGTCCTGCAGACTGACAAGTTTATCTATGTGATGGAATTCAAGCTGGACGGCACGGCCGAGGAGGCTTTGCAACAGATTCATGACAAGCATTACGCGCTTCCCTTTGCTTCGGACGGACGGAAGCTCTTTTAAATAGGGGTGAACTTCAGTGCTGAAACCCGCAATATCGAAAAGTGAATAGTAGAAGAATGAAATGTAGAAAGGAAACAGAGTCCGAAGAAAAGAGGTGCACACTGCTGCAATATCCGGTGAAACTTTGGTACAAGATCCGCGGAATCTTGTACCAAAGTTTTTGTAATCTTGTGACGGGTGACGGCTAGTTCCTTTGAACATTGCAAAGATAACTTCACGTCCGTGCGGCGTGATCTCTTCTGACCCCTTGGCGGATTGCAGGGAGTTTACGGGGACACGGGGACAGTGGGGACACCCCCTTTTTTCCTCACACACGCATGCGTGTACCTATAAAGGGAGGATAAGTGGGGTGATATATTCCCTTGCCGTCCACACTTACCGATACCTCTTATTTGGTGAAACGTTTGAGTCTGATGAGGACGGTGCTTTCGGTTATTCTCCCTGTCGTGCGTTTTTTTTCAGAAGTTCCGGCCGGATATAATCCTGTGGAAAGGCAGGGGAAAGATGATTTTCCCACCTAGTTATATCGCGCGTGCGTGTGTGAGAAATTGGGGTCTGTCCCTGCTGTCCCCACTGTCCCTGCTTGGGAGAGCCGGTATGAACTGCCATCTCTAAATTCTCAATTTTTAATCTCCCTCCGTATCAACGTTTCCTCGTTCTACGAGAGGAAACAAGCTCGTACCGGCTCCTTGCCGGAACGTTTCACGCCTTTGCCGGGATGATTTTTCTTATTATCCGCACTGTTGCTGTGGAAATCATAGACCGCTTGTACGTAGTTTATCGCCCCATGGGGATTTTATTGCCGGTGGTGTTTTCCTACGGCGGTGTGGAATTGCTGAGGGTAGGGGAGACTTTCCATAGCCGTACAAAAAAAGCATACGCTTCCATGAACGGGCTGCATAAAGACAGCATCTGCTTTTATGAATATTACTTGAAGATACCGGATTATCGCGTACCGAAGTCCTGCAAGCTGGTGGATTCCGTATGGTCCACGGTGTTTGATGTGTTCGCCTGCTTGTTGGCAGGGGATGACGAGGAAGTTTATTGGTGCTGCGGTCGTCTGGCCGACCGGAGCATCGTGGTGATGGACGGGGCCGGAAGGTATTACCATGTGGAAAAAGGAAAGAGGAAGCGGTACATTGCCGCTAACCTTCCCGAACCCGGTGAGCAGGACTTCGACACGGCTGTAAAGAAGCTGAAAGAGGAAGCCGGACAGCGGGCGGAGGAAACGGACCGGCAGAAGAGAAGGAACGAGGAAGCGAAAAGGCGGAAGAGGCTGGAGGAGATAAGAGATGCCCTTCCGTACCGTATGGGCATGAAATGGGGCTTGAAACTGGGGGAACGTATCATCGTTCCTCCCAAATACAGAAAGATTCTTCCTCCTGTGGGCGTTTATTGTGCTTTTGAAGAGAGCGCCTGCCGGTGGGGGGTGATGGCACTGGACGGGAAAGTGATGGTGGAAGCCCGCTACCAGGAGGTGGATATAGAAAACAACGGCACGGTACACCTGACCGTCATTCCCGGCAAAGTGAAGACCGTCAAACTGTAAGTGTTTCCGGAATGAAACACAAATGACGCGAATGACATAAATTAAAAATCAAGATAAATTTATGCCATTCGCGTCATTTGTGTTCTAAAAAAAAAGTGAGCATCTGCCTGAGTTTGCACATACATTCAGAAAGGTTTCTATTATTACAGAATTTTTTCCATAATAAGCACCATTTCTTTCTTTTTTCACATTTTTTTTCTGTACTTTTGCGCTCAAATTTAAAAACCATTTTTTATAACCCAATATGGCAAATGTGATTAAATTACACAAAGGCTTGAACATCAACCTGAAAGGGAAACCTGCTCAGGAGTTCTTTGACGTGAAGCAGCCGGACATCTATGCGATAGTGCCCGATGATTTTCATGGCGTGACTCCTAAAGTCGTGGTCAAGGAACAGGAATATGTGACGGCCGGGGGAACATTGTTTGTTGACAAGAACCACCCCGAAGTGAAGTTCGTATCTCCGGTAAGCGGTGTCGTTACCAGCGTGGAGAGAGGCGAACGTCGTAAAGTCCTTAGCATCTCCGTTGCTGCGGCAGCAGAGCAGGACTACGAAGAGTTTGGAAAGAAGGATGTTTCGACTCTGACAGGCGAGCAGGTAAAAGCCGCCCTGCTGGAAGCCGGACTTTTTTCATTCATTATCCAGCGCCCCTACATCGTGGTGGCTGACCCGAATGCCAAGCCGAAAGGCATCTTCGTTTCTGCATTTGACACTAACCCATTGGCTGCTGATTTCGAATTTGTTCTGAAAGGCCAGGAAAAAGATTTCCAGACTGGTCTGGACGCACTGGCAAAGATGGCAAAGACGTATCTGAATATCAGCGTAGAACAGAAGAGCCCTGCACTGACCAACGCCAAAAATGTAACTGTAACTGCCTTCGACGGTCCTAACCCCGCCGGAAACGTAGGCGTTCAGATTAACCACATCAGTCCTATCAACAAAGGCGAAACTGTTTGGACGCTCCGTGCGGAAGAAGTGATCTTCATCGGACGCCTGTTCAACACAGGTCGCGTAGACCTTACCCGTACTATCGCCCTGACCGGTTCGGAAGTGAAGAAACCGGCTTATTGCAAGCTGAAAGTAGGAGCCTTGCTGACAGATATTTTTGCAGGACGTGTGAACGGAGGTAAAAACTTACGCTACATTAACGGTAACGTGCTGACCGGAACTTTGGTGAAGCCAAACGGATTCCTGGGTGCGCACGCTACAAGTCTTACTGTGATTCCCGAAGGGGATGACCGGCACGAATTCCTGGGCTTTATCATGCCGCGTACCGATCAGTACAGTGCCAACCGCAGTTATTTCAGCTGGTTGTGCGGTAACAAGGAATACACACTGGATGCCCGTATCAAAGGTGGCGAACGCCACATGATCATGTCCGGCGAGTATGACAAAGTATTCCCGATGAGCATTTTCCCCGAATATTTAATTAAAGCTATCATTGCCGGCGATATTGACCGTATGGAAGCACTTGGTATTTACGAAGTGGCTCCCGAAGACTTCGCTGTATGTGAATTCGTTGACTCTTCCAAATTGGAATTGCAACGCATTGTGCGTCAAGGCTTGGACATGCTTCGCAAGGAAATGTGCTAAGTAATTAAAAACTAAGAATAAAAAGTTAATGAAAGCGTTAAGAAATTATCTCGACAAGATAAAGCCAAACTTTGAAGAGGGCGGCAAACTCCACGCGTTTCGTTCGGTGTTCGACGGTTTCGAAACATTCTTGTTCGTACCCAACAGCACTTCGAAAACAGGAGTTCACATTCATGATGCGATTGACAGTAAGCGTATCATGTCGATTGTGGTTATTGCGTTGATACCGGCTTTGTTGTTCGGTATGTACAACGTAGGTTACCAGCACTTCTTGGCTGTAGGTCAGGAGGCAGGTTTCTTTGAAAAGTTCATTTATGGTTTCCTGGCTGTTCTGCCTAAGATTATCGTATCATACGTAGTCGGTCTGGGAATCGAATTTGTGGTGGCACAATGGAAGAACGAAGAAATTCAGGAAGGTTTCCTGGTTTCAGGTCTGTTGATCCCGATGATCGTTCCTGTGGAATGTCCGTTGTGGATTCTAGCTGTCGCTACAGCATTCTCTGTTATCTTCGCTAAGGAAGTATTCGGCGGTACAGGTATGAATATCTTCAACCCTGCATTGATTACCCGTGCTTTCTTGTTCTTCGCTTATCCTACCAAAATGTCCGGTGATGCCGTTTGGGTAAGCACTGACAGCATTTTCGGTATCGGTGGCGGACAGGTAGTGGACGGTTTTACCGGCGCTACGATGTTGGGACAGGCTGCTACAGCCGCTCCGGGTGCAAGCGAACTGATTAATGTGAACGGTACTCCCGCTACCATGTGGGATATGGTTGTAGGTTTGATCCCGGGTTCTATCGGTGAAACCAGCGTTATCGCTATCGCACTGGGTGCCATCATCCTGTTGTGGACAGGCGTGGCAAGTTGGAAGACCATGTTCTCTGTCTTTGCCGGTGGTATCGTGATGGGATTGATCTTCAATGTATTCGGCTCTACAGATAACATGATGGCTCAGTTGCCTTGGTACGAACACATCGTATTGGGCGGTTTCTGCTTCGGCGCCGTGTTCATGGCTACCGACCCTGTGACTTCCGCACGTACGGAAAAGGGTAAGTTCATCTACGGCTTCCTGATCGGTGTGATGGCTATCGTTATCCGTGTGTTGAATCCGGGTTATCCCGAAGGTATGATGCTTGCCATCCTGCTGATGAACATCTTCGCTCCGCTGATTGACTACTGTATCGTACAGAAGAACATCACAGCCCGCGAAAACAGATTAAAATCAACTAACAACTAAAATATCGGACATTATGAATACTAATAGTAATAGTTATACTATCATCTATGCTTCGATAATGGTTGTTATCGTAGCATTCCTGTTGGCATTCGTGTCTTCTTCTCTGAAAGAAAAACAGTACCAGAATGTAGAACAGGACACAAAGAAACAAATTCTGGCAGCTTTGAACGTTTATGACGTAAAAGATGTGAATGCAGAATATGATAAATATGTGAAAGAAGACGATTTGATGCAGGCAGACGGTTCTTTGGTAAAGAACGATGCTGCTTTCCAGACTTCTTATAAAGGTGAAATCGCTAACGGACGTCTTCATGTATTCGTTTGCGACGTGGATGGTCAGACCAAATATGTGCTGCCTATTTATGGTGCCGGTCTTTGGGGACCTATCTGGGGATACATCGCATTGAATGATGACAAAGACACTGTATACGGCGTTTACTTCTCTCATCAAGGAGAAACTCCGGGTCTGGGTGCAGAAATCACCACTACTAAGTTCCAGGATCAGTTCTTGGGCAAACATGTAATGGAAAACGGTACTGTAGCTTTGGGTGTTGAAAAACACGGCAAGGTGGCAAAACCTGATTATCAGGTAGACGGTATCTCAGGTGGTACTATCACTTCTAAGGGTGTAGATGCGATGATTAAGGATTGCCTGAGCATGTACAATTCATTTTTAACTAATAAATAAGAGGAGGGTAAATAGAATATGAGCGCATTATTTTCTAAAAAGAATAGAGAAGTTCTTTTAACTCCGCTGGGTTTGAATAACCCTGTCACCGTACAGGTGCTCGGTATCTGTTCTGCACTGGCTGTAACGGCTCAGCTGGAACCGGCTATCGTGATGGGTCTTTCCGTAACCATTATTACAGCCTTCTCGAACTTCGTTATCTCCTTGTTGCGTAACACCATTCCCAACCGTATCCGTATCATCGTTCAGTTGGTGGTTGTTGCCGCATTGGTAACTATCGTTAGTGAAATTTTGAAAGCGTTCGCATACGATGTAAGTGTGCAGCTTTCTGTATATGTAGGTTTGATTATTACAAACTGTATCCTGATGGGACGTCTGGAAGCGTTTGCTATGATGAACGGTCCTTGGGAATCATTCCTGGATGGTATCGGTAACGGATTGGGTTATGCCAAAATCCTGATTATCGTGGCATTCTTCCGTGAACTGCTGGGTGCCGGTACATTGTTTGGCTTCCAGGTTATCCCGCAGGCTGTTTATGACTTGGGCTACCTGAACAACGGCTTGATGTTGATGCCTCCTATGGCGTTGATTATCTGTGCTTGTATCATTTGGTACCAACGTGCAAAACACAAAGAATTGCAGGAAAGTAATAATTAATCCCCGTTATAAAACGAAAAGAATATGGAATATTTAAGTTTGTTTGTAAAGTCCATCTTTGTGGACAATATGATTTTCGCATACTTCCTGGGGATGTGTTCTTACCTGGCAGTATCGAAGAACGTAAAGACAGCCGTAGGTCTGGGTGCAGCCGTTACTTTCGTGTTGATTGTAACTCTGCCGGTGAACTATTTGCTGGAAAATTACGTACTGGCACCTAATGCGCTGATTGATGGAGTAGACCTCAGCTTCTTGAGCTTTATCCTGTTTATTGCCGTTATTGCCGGTATCGTTCAGTTGGTGGAAATGGCGGTTGAACGTTTCAGCCCGTCGCTCTATGCTTCATTGGGTATCTTCCTTCCGCTGATTGCTGTAAACTGTGCCATCATGGGTGCTTCATTGTTTATGCAGCAACGTCATTTCATCAACATTGGCGAGGCAACCACTTACGCTTTGGGCTCAGGTATCGGTTGGGCACTGGCTATTATCGGCCTGGCTGCCATCCGTGAAAAAATGGCTTACTCTGATGTTCCCGCTCCTTTGAAAGGTCTGGGTATCACTTTCATCACTGTAGGTTTGATGGCAATGGCATTTATGTGTTTCTCTGGTTTGAAAATCTAAAAGGAAAGGAATAAGACAATGGATATGAATTTAATATTAGCTAGTATTGGAGTATTCCTTGGAATTATACTTCTGCTCGTTGTTATTTTGCTGGTAGCTAAGCAGTATCTTACTCCGAGCGGCAAAGTAAAGATAACTATCAATGGAGAGAAAGAACTGGAAGTAGAACAAGGTTCAACTTTGCTGAACACCCTGTCTGTCAATGGCATCTACCTGTCATCGGCTTGTGGTGGTAAAGGTTCTTGCGGTCAATGTAAATGCCAGGTTGTAGAAGGCGGTGGTGAGATTCTTCCTTCTGAAAAGGGACATTTCAGCCGTAAACAACAACAGGATCATTGGCGTCTGGGTTGCCAGGTGAAAGTAAAAGGTGACCTGGGCATCAAGATTGATGAATCTGTACTGGGTGTTAAGGAATGGGAATGCGAAGTAATCAGCAACAAGAACGTTGCCACTTTCATCAAAGAGTTTATTGTGGCTTTGCCGAAAGGTGAACACATGGACTTCGTTCCGGGTTCATACGCTCAGATTAAGATTCCTAAATTTGAAATGGACTACAACAAGGATATCGATAAAGACCTTATCGGTCCGGAGTATCTGCCCGCATGGGAAAAAAATTTCGGTCTGTTCGGCTTGAAATGTAAGAATACGGAAGAAACCATCCGTGCTTACTCTATGGCCAACTATCCTGCCGAGGGTGACCGTATCATGCTGACAGTGCGTATCGCTACTCCTCCGTTCAAACCGAAAGATCAGGGTCCCGGCTTTATGGATGTGAATCCGGGTATCGCTTCATCTTACATTTTCACGCTGAAACCGGGTGACAAGGTAACGATGAGTGGTCCTTACGGAGACTTCCACCCGATCTTCGATTCTAAGAAGGAAATGATTTGGGTAGGTGGTGGTGCCGGTATGGCTCCGTTGCGTGCACAGATTATGCACATGACCAAGACACTGCACACTACCGACCGTGAACTTCACTATTTCTATGGTGCGCGTGCATTGAACGAAGTATTCTATCTGCAAGATTTCCAACAATTGGAAAAAGACTTCCCTAACTTCCACTTCCATCTGGCTTTGGACCGTCCGGATCCCGCAGCCGATGCAGCAGGCGTGAAGTATACCGCAGGTTTCGTTCACAATGTGATGTATGAAACTTATCTGAAGGATCATGAAGCTCCCGAAGATATTGAATACTACATGTGTGGCCCCGGCCCGATGTCTAATGCAGTTGTTAAGATGCTGGATAGTCTGGGTGTTGAGCCTTCTTCTATCATGTACGACAACTTCGGAGGATAATATCAGGATATCCTTTTATTAATAATGAAAATAAGCCCGGTAAAAGTGAACTTTTATCGGGCTTTTTCTTTACTTTTGTATAAAACGAAAATGAATATGATAGAGAACATACTAGCCAATTTGAAAATTGAGCGGCTGAACCCGATGCAAGAGGCGTCCATCAATGCTTGGAAAGAGGGAAAAGACCTAATATTATTGTCTCCTACGGGATCCGGCAAGACGTTAGCTTATCTGTTGCCTTTGGTGCAGAGTTTGAAGCCTGGTATAACAGGCGTACAGGCTATAGTGCTGGTTCCTTCCCGGGAACTGGCTTTACAAATAGACCAGGTATTTAAATCCATGAACACACCCTTCAAGGCTGTAAGTTGTTATGGAGGACGACCGGCCATGGAAGAGCACCGTACCATCAAAGGGGTGCAGCCATCAGTTATCATCGGTACTCCGGGCCGTATGAATGATCATCTTTCCAAACAGAATTTTGATGCAGATACGGTCACAACTCTGGTAATCGATGAATTTGACAAATGCCTGGAGTTTGGCTTCCAGGAAGAGATGGCGACTGTCATAGGACAGTTGCCCAACTTGCAACGCCGTTTTCTGTTGTCGGCTACCGATGCGGAAGAGATTCCGCAGTTTACGGGGCTGGACAAGACCATTAAATTGAATTTTTTAAATCCGGAAGAGCAGCTTACCCACCGTCTGTATTTATATAAGGTACTGTCTCCGGAAAAAGACAAACTTGAAACCTTATATAAATTGCTTTGTACCTTGGGAAGCCAATCGACATTGGTTTTCTGTAATCACCGTGAAAGTGTGGAACGGGTAGGGAAGTATCTTCAATCCCAGAAGTTTCAATGTGGCATTTTTCATGGCGGCATGGAACAGGATGACCGCGAACGCTCCCTATATAAATTCCGCAACGGAAGTTGCCATGTGCTTATTTCTACCGATCTGGCCGCTCGCGGACTGGATATCCCCGAAATAGAGAATGTAGTACATTATCATCTGCCTGCCAATGAAGACGGATACATTCACCGCAACGGACGTACCGCCCGCTGGGAAGCCGAAGGTAATTCTTATGTTATCCTTCATGCCGAAGAAACAGTGCCCGCATATATAACCGATGAGCCGGAGGAGTTCATTTTACCCGAAGTCACCCCCAAACCTTCTTTACCCGAATATGTGACATTATATATAGGAAAAGGCAAGAAAGATAAAATCAATAAGATAGATATTGTGGGATTTCTCTTTAAAAAAGGAAACCTTAATAAAGACGAAATAGGACGGATTGATGTAAAAAGACCACTATTCTTTTGCAGCCGTATCTCGCAAAAAGATAAAACAAACTTTGAATTTAATACGAAATGAGAAGATAAAGGGCATAAAAACACTTATTGAAGAAGCTAAATAATGACAATTTGTCAATTCTCGAAATAAAATGATTAAAGAATAATTCAAAAAGATATTTTTTTTATGCTTTAGATCATTGTTTACTAGGGATGTAGTTACAAAATGAAAGCATAAAAAATCAGATTTAACTAATTTGAAAGAAAATTATGCGGAAATTCGTAAATTTATTAGCGATTTTTGGAAAACTGAAAATAATGTGTAATTTCGCCCAATGTAAGATATAAACAAATTGTATAACCAAAACAAACGTCAAATGAAAAAGCATAATTTCAATGCGGGACCATCTATCTTGCCTCGCGAGGTAATTGAGAAGACAGCACAAGCCGTTCTTGATTTTAATGGGTCAGGCCTTTCCATCATGGAAATCAGTCACCGTGCTAAAGATTTTCAGCCTGTAGTAGACGAAGCTGTTGCTTTGTTTAAGGAACTGTTGAACATCCCGGAAGGGTACTCGGTACTATTCTTGGGAGGTGGAGCCAGCTTGGAATTCTGTATGATACCTTTCAACTTCCTCGAAAAAAAAGCTGCTTACCTGAACACAGGCGTATGGGCCAAGAAAAGCGATGAAAGAAGCCAAGGCTTTCGGCGAGGTAGTAGAAGTGGCATCTTCCGCTGAAGCGACCTATACCTATATTCCCAAAGATTATACGGTTCCCGCCGATGCAGATTATTTCCACGTCACAACGAATAACACAATCTATGGAACAGAACTTCATGAAGATCTGGATTCTCCGGTTCCTATGATTGCTGATATGTCATCTGATATTTTCTCTCGTCCTATCGACGTTTCTAAATATATTTGTATCTATGGCGGTGCGCAGAAGAATTTGGCTCCGGCCGGTGTCACTTTCGTTATTGTAAAGAACGATGCTGTGGGCAAGGTATCACGCTATATTCCTACTATGCTGAATTATCAGACTCACATTGACGGCGGCTCTATGTTCAACACACCTCCTGTACTTCCTATTTATGCCGCTTTGCAGACTTTACGCTGGATAAAAGCCAACGGTGGTGTAGCAGAAATGCAGAAACGTGCTAAAGAGAAGGCAGACATGCTGTATGCTGAAATAGACCGTAACAAAATGTTCCGTGGCACAGTAACGGATAAAGCCGACCGCTCTTATATGAACATTTGCTTTGTAATGAATGACGAATACAAAGACCTGGAAGCCGATTTCTTGAAATTTGCCACAGAAAAAGGTATGGTGGGTATTAAGGGACACCGTTCTGTAGGCGGTTTCCGTGCATCTTGCTACAACGCTATGCCGAAGGAAAGCGTTCAGGCTTTGATTGACTGCATGCAGGAATTTGAGAAACTTCATTAATAATTATGTTCACCACAGATTATACGAATTGCACAGATAGGAACAATAAATGGAATCTGTGATAATCCGTGATAATCTGTGGTGAACCTTTTTAATACAATAAGACCATGAAAGTATTAGTAGCAACAGACAAGCCGTTTGCAAAAGTTGCAGTAGACGGTATCCGTAAAGAAATAGAAGCAGCAGGTTATGAACTGGTATTGCTGGAAAAATATGGTGAAAAAGCTAAACTACTGGAAGCTGTAAAGGACGTTAACGCAATCATTATCCGCAGTGATATTATTGATGCCGAAGTATTGGATGCGGCAAAAGAACTGAAAATCGTAGTACGTGCAGGAGCAGGTTATGATAACGTGGATTTGGCGGCTGCTACGGCACACAATGTGTGTGTTATGAATACTCCGGGACAGAACTCCAATGCAGTAGCCGAACTGGCTTTTGGCATGATGGTGATGGCTGTCCGCAATTTCTATAACGGGACTTCGGGTACTGAACTGATGGGCAAGAAGTTAGGTATCCATGCATACGGCAATGTAGGTCGCAATGTGGCTCGTATCGCTAAAGGTTTTGGCATGGATATTTATGCTTTTGACGCTTTCTGCCCGAAAGAAGTTATCGAAAAAGACGGTGTGAAAGCTGTTTCTTCTGCTGAGGAACTGTATGCTGCTTGTAATATAGTGTCCCTGCATATTCCTGCTACGGCTGAAACTAAAAATTCCATCAACTATGAATTGGTCAACAAGATGCCTAAAGGAGGAGTATTGGTAAATACTGCCCGTAAGGAAGTGATCAATGAAGCGGAATTAATCAAACTGATGGAAGAACGCACCGACTTAAAGTATGTTACTGATATCATGCCGGTTGCCCATGCAGAGTTCTCGGAAAAATTTGCCGGCCGTTATTTCGCTACACCGAAAAAGATGGGGGCCCAGACGGCTGAAGCAAATATCAACGCAGGTATCGCTGCTGCCAGACAAATAGTAGGCTTCCTGAAAGATGGTTGTGAAAAATTCAGAGTAAATAAATAAGTAATCCAATAACCGCAGGGGCGGATTGAATCCGACCGGATGCATATAGCTTATGTTTTCGGTCGAATGCAATTCGCCCCTGCAAGTAAATCTAATACCTTTATTTTATGGCAATAATAAAACCCTTCAAAGGCATCCGCCCTCCGAAAGAATTGGTAGAACAAGTAGCTTCACGTCCATACGACGTACTGAATTCTGAAGAAGCACGCGAGGAAGCGAAAGGTAATGAAAAGTCACTTTATCATATTATAAAACCGGAAATTGATTTCCCTGCCGGAACAGACGAACATGATCCTAAAGTATATGAGAAGGCTGCCGAAAATTTCCAGATGTTTCAGGACAAGGGCTGGTTGGTGCAAGATGAAAAAGAAAATTATTATGTATATGCACAAACCATGAATGGCAAGACCCAATATGGACTGGTGGTAGGAGCGTATGTTCCCGATTATATGAACGGGGTCATCAAAAAACATGAACTGACCCGTCGTGACAAGGAGGAAGACCGCATGAAACATGTCCGCGTAAATAATGCCAATATAGAACCGGTATTCTTTGCTTACCCGGATAATGCGGAATTGGATGCTATCGTTAAGAAATATACTTCACAACGGCCGGAATATGATTTTATCGCTCCGGGTGACGGCTTCGGACATTCATTCTGGGTGATCGACAAAGAAGAAGATATAAAAAGCTATCACAAAAAGCTTTCGAAGCCATGCCGGCTCTTTATATTGCCGATGGTCATCATCGCTCGGCTGCCGCAGCCCTGGTAGGCGCCGAAAAAGCGCAGCAAAATGCAAACCATCAGGGAAATGAGGAGTACAATTATTTATGGCTGTATGTTTCCCGGCCAACCAGCTGACTATTATTGATTACAACCGTGTTGTAAAAGACTTGAACGGGCTGTCTCCGAACAATTCCTGACCGCTGTCAGCAAGAATTTTGTGGTAGAAGAGAAAGGAACTGAGGTCTATAGACCGCAGGCTCTTCACAATTTCTCTCTCTATCTGGACGGTAAATGGTACAGCTTGACAGCAAAACCGGGCACATACGATGACAATGATCCTATCGGAGTATTGGACGTGACTATTTCTTCCAACTTGATATTGGATGAAATATTGGGAATCAAGGATCTTCGTTCCGACAAACGGATTGACTTTGTAGGTGGTATCCGTGGCCTGGAGGAATTAAAGAAGCGTGTGGACAGCGGTGAAATGAAAGTGGCTTTGGCCCTTTACCCTGTTTCTATGAAACAATTAATGGATATTGCCGATACCGGCAATATCATGCCGCCCAAAACAACTTGGTTTGAACCGAAACTTCGTTCGGGATTGGTTATTCATAAACTGAGCTGATCCATAGTGGAACACGGACAGAAAGAACAAACCTGCATTTCCCTTTCTGTCCGTGTCCGTTCAATCATTTCATATAATTTTTCAGCTGCTACAGGTGATATAAATTCTTTTATATTTGTTGATTAGGTATAATTAAAATAAATAGATGTCAGAGTGAAAGAATAAAGCATTTTTCCTTTGTTTATTGCTGACAAATATCTAATTTCGCGCCGATTTTAAAGCGTGTAATAAAAACGATGACTAACAACAAGACTAAAGGATTTCTCCTTGGGGCAATCGCAGCAGCCAGCTACGGCATGAACCCACTGTTCACCCTTCCTCTTTATAGTGCAGGAATGAGCGTAGACTCGGTATTATTTTATCGCTATGCACTGGCTATAGTTGTACTAGGTATCATGATGAAGATGCAGAAAGCAATCTTTTGCCATTAAGAAAGCGGATGTGCTGCCACTTTGCATCATGGGACTGCTGTTCTCATTCTCTTCCCTGTTTCTCTTTATGAGTTATAACTACATGGATGCCGGTATCGCATCCACCATACTGTTTGTCTACCCGGTACTGGTAGCTATTATTATGGCTGTAGTATTTAAGGAAAAAGTATCGCCGGTCACTATGTTTTCCATAGCGCTGGCCTTTGTGGGAATTTCCTTGCTCTGTAAAAGTCCGGGAGGACAGACACTCAGCCTGGTCGGGATTACTTTTGTCTTTTTATCATCCTTGTCTTATGCTATCTATATAGTTGGCGTAAACCGTTCTTCCCTGAAGGATATGCCTATAGCCAAGCTTACTTTCTATGTCCTGCTTTTCGGCCTGTCTGTTTATGTGGTGCGATTGAAGTTCTGTACAGGATTGCAGCCTATCCCTACACCCTTGTTATGGGTGAACGCAGTTTCACTGGCTGTTTTTCCTACTGTTATTTCGTTGGTGACCATGACAAAGGCCATACACTACATTGGTTCCACCCCCACTGCTATTCTGGGTGCTTTGGAGCCTGTTACAGCTTTATTCTTCGGAGTACTGATTTTTGGAGAGCAGCTGACACCGCGCATTATTCTGGGCATTTTGATGGTGATTACTGCCGTAACTCTGATTATAGGAGGAAAAACATTGCTGAAAAAAAGCAAGATTCGGTTAAGGCATACTGGCAGATAAAGTCGGATTTTGTATCTTTGCCCTTGCAATTATAAATTTTCCACTATGAAAAAACAACTGATGCAATGGGCAGGAGTGGGAATGTGGATGGTATTGGGGCTGTCCGCATGTTCCCCTACAAAAACAGAAATTGGAAATCTGAATGTCATTCCGCAGCCCCAAGAAGTAAGTCAAGACATTCAAGCCCACCCTTTGTTATTAATCCGCAAACCGGTATTGTTTATCCGGAAGGCAATGAAAAGTTGCAACGGACGGCAGAATTTTTAGCTTCCTATATTAAAGAGGCAACGGGAATTACTGTCCGGACAACAACTGAAGCCGCAAGGAAGAACTCCATCATTTTGGCGGTTGACGGTTCCATTACCAACAAAGAGGGGTATCAACTGGAGGTAACTTCTGAAAACATCCATTTGAATGGAGGAAGTGAGTCGGGAGTATTTTATGGAATACAAACGCTCTACAAGGCTTTGCCGTTGACCAAAAACAAACAGGTATCCGCTGCCATCCCGGTGGGAACTGTTAATGACTATCCTCGTTTCGGTTATCGTGGTTTCATGGTAGACGTGGGCCGCCATTATTTTCCGGTTTCTTATCTGAAACAAATCATTGATATGCTGGCACTGCACAATATCAATTATTTTCATTGGCATCTGACCGAAGACCAAGGCTGGAGAATTGAAATCAAGAAATATCCCAAACTTACGGAAATAGGTTCGATGCGTCCGCGTACATTGATTGACCGTGAAACCCAGACCTACGATGAAACTCCTCATAGCGGTTTTTATACACAGGAAGAAGCAAAGAAATTGTCAAGTATGCCGCTGACCGTTTTATTACTGTAATCCCCGAAGTTGACCTTCCGGGACATATGATGGGAGCTTTGGTTTCCTATCCGGAATTAGGTTGTACGGGAGGTCCATACGAGATTCCTTGTAAATGGGGGGTATTCCCTGATGTGCTGTGTGGAGGAAACGACCGGACTTTACAGTTCGCCAAAGATGTATTGAATGAAATAATGGATATCTTTCCATCTCCTTATATCCATATTGGTGGGGATGAATGTCCGAAAGTACGTTGGGAAAAATGCCCTGTATGTCAAGCTAAAATTCGGGAACTGGGTTTGAAAGATACACCAAAACATAGCAAGGAGAACCAATTACAGACCTATTTCATGTCCGAGGTAGGCAAAGTTATCAATGACAGAGGGCGTAAAATGCTGGGCTGGGATGAGATGTTGGAGGGAGGATTGGCTCCAGGTGCCACAGTGATGTCATGGACCGGTGTCAAAGGTGGTATCGAAGCCGCCCGTCTGCACCATGATGCGATTATGACTCCTATTCAGTATCTTTATTTCAGCAATCCTACTTACAACCGGATAAAAGGGACTAAAAGCCTTGGACGTGTCTATACATTTGAACCTGTTTCTAATGAATTGGCAGAGGATGAACGAAAATATATCATCGGTACCCAAGGATGCATATGGACAGAATGGACGCGTGACAGTTTGAAGATGGAATGGCAAATTCTTCCCCGTATGGCTGCCTTGTCCGAGATTCAATGGACGGAACCGTCACATAAAAATTTCGACAGTTTCTTGAAACGTTTACCGGCTCTGCTGGCTATCTACCGGGATAGAGGTTATGATTTTCGCCAGGACATTTATGATGTGAACATTGATATTGTTCCGGCTCCCGATGAAGGAAAAGCCCGGATTGCTTTTCAGACGTTTGATGACGCGGAAATACATTATACATTGGACGGCAGCGTTCCCGATGTGCAATCCCCATTGTATACCGACACTATACAAGTGGATAAAGATGTTATCATACAAGCCATTGCAGTTCGTCCGCAGGGTGCCAGTCAGATAAGTAAGGAGGAAATACATTTTAATGCAGCCACAATGAAACCGGTTACCTTGAATACCATTCCTCATAAATCATATACTTTTAAAGGAGGAAGTACCTTGATAGACGGATTATATGGGGATATGAATTATCGCTCAGGGCGTTGGATTGGTTTCTACGGGACAGATATGAATGTGACCCTTGATTTACTTGAGCCTAAGGAGGTGTCTTCAGTTTTCGTAAACACAATGTTGAACACAGGCGATGCTATCTTTGGTACAACAGGTCTGAAGGTGGAAGTTTCTGAGGACGGGAAAAATTTCCGCAGGGTAGCCTCCGAAGATTTTCCCGTTGTGGAAAAAGGAACTAAAATGCAGAGCCGCAAAGACTCTGTCTCTTTTGACAAAGTAAAAGCCCGCTATATTAAAATCATAGCAGAAGTTACTCCGAAACTTCCCGCATGGCATTCCATGCCTGGCGAAAAAGCGTTTTTGTTTGTTGACGAAATAGGAGTGGAGTAAATCCGCCTTCGGAGCAATGGCTTTCTAAAGAACAAATACCAAACAAGAAACGGACATTCTGACAAAAACAGATGTCCGTTTCCTTATTCATAAGCCTTTCATGTATTTTCAAAAGCTGTTCAAGAAAAAATGGCGATAGAGATTCACTCTGTCGCCATTATGTGATGTGGAATGTCTAATTCCTTATGCTTTAGGAAGTGCTTCTTTTACAACCATAGTACGGTTTACATATTCTGCACCGTTCAATTGCTTGATAGCTTCTTTGGCTTCGTCATCATTAGGCATTTCTACAAAAGCAAAGCCTTTAGAACGACGTGTTTCACGGTCAGTAATAAGTTTTACTGAAGCTACTGTTCCATACTCTTCCATTACACCTCTCAAATCACCTTCCCTAACATTATAGTTAAGGTTTCCAATATACAAATTCATAAAATAAAAATTGATAAATAAATAATTAAGTAAACTTTGAATTTAAAAATTTAGTTAGAAGAATAGAAACGGTTCAAGTGTGAGATGAATTGAATCAATCGAAAAAACTATCTTTTTATATTCCGTTGTCAAAGGAACGATAAATAATTGGATTATCCACTATATTTCTCTTTTTATTTTGATATTTTTTAGCCGGTGACTCTTTTTATACTTTTTAGGCTTAAAGCAGGAGCCTTATATCATTCATATTCACTAATTTTGTATCAACAGCTAACTTATAACTAAGATTTATATGATATTGAATGAAAGAGAAAGCCGCCATGAGCATGTGTTGCATGTGGCCCGACAAATGATGACGGCAGCGCGCACTGCTCCCAAAGGAAAAGGTGTTGACATTATTGAAATAGCCATGGTGACGGATGGTGATATCAATATTTTATCGGAAATGATGGTGAAAATGGTTGCGGAGCATGGAATGAAATTCTTTCTGCGCGATGCGGAAAATATTCTGAATGCGGAATGTGTCCTGTTAATAGGTACCCACGAACAGGCGCAAGGATTGAATTGTGGTCATTGTGGATATGCCACCTGCGTGTCTCGCAAAGAAGGAGTGCCGTGTGCTCTCAATAGTGTCGATGTGGGCATTGCCATCGGATCAGCTTGTGCCACGGCAGCAGACAACAGGGTGGACACACGGGTCATGTTCTCGGCCGGACTAGCAGCGCAGCGTCTGAACTGGCTGGAAGGATGCACCCAGGTTTATGCCATCCCTGTCAGTGCATCCTCTAAAAATCCTTTCTTTGACCGGAAACCTAAAGAATAAATTTCTCTACTACCGCGGCTACACCATCTTCTTCGTTAGAAAGGGTGATGTAGTCGGCGTTTTGACGGACTATTTCTTGAGCATTGGCCATTGCTACCCCCAATCCGGCATATTGTATCATAGAAAGATCGTTAAAACCATCACCAACGGTAATCATTTCTTCTTTTGTCATACCGATTTCTTTTAGCAATACGGCCAGTGATTGTGCTTTATCAATACCTTTAGGGACCAATTCCAAAAAATAAGGTTCGGAACGGAATACCCCCATACGGTCTTTCAAGTGTTCGTACATTTCTTTTTCAAGCACTGCAAGCCGCGTAGGTTCACCTACAATCAGACATTTGGCAATAGGAAATTTTATTGCCTCCAGAAAATGATCCACTTTCTTGGGAGTCATCACATTCAGAATAGCTTCTTTCAATACATATTCATCTTCCGGATATTCAGTCAATACATATTTTCCATCGTAAGTGACGATAGCAAAATGATTGTCGGTGGCACATTTATACAGGTAAGGCAATATATCCGGATCGAGCACATTCTCGTACATCATCTCACCGGTTTTCCAGTCTATGATCTCACCTCCGTTATACGAAAGTATATAACCTTCGTATTTCTGCAACTCTAAGATCTCGGCCAGTGGAGCCACACCGTATGTGGGACGCCCCGATGCCAAAACAATTTTTACTCCGCGCTCTTGCGCTTCGATAAGTGTACGACGTGTGTGTTCCGTTACCTCTTTCTTTTGATTGGTCAACGTTCCGTCTAGGTCTAAAACTAATAATTTATACTTCATATACTATTTAATGGAGTGCTTTTGCCAAATTCGCTGCAAATATAACGATTAAATTCATGGCTTTTTGCTACATTTGCTCAAAATAAACAAGAATCATGACAGAAATTTTATTAACCGTAATTATCCTGCTGATAATTAATATTGTAATCGCACTTACTAAAAACAATCGTCTGCAAACCGAACGTCTGGAAGGATTGCTACGCGAAGAAATGAAAGAAAACCGGGACGAGCTGGGAAGAAATATCCGCGAACTGCGTAATGAACTGAATCAAACCTTGAACTATTCTATCCGCAATATGCAGGATACTTTGCATAAAAACCTGCTGACCGGTAATGAAATGCAACGGGAAAAATTTGAAGCAATGGGCAAGCAACAGGAAGCCTTGGTGAAAAGTACGGAAAAACGATTGGATGACATGCGGCAAATGGTAGAAGAAAAATTACAGAAAACATTGAATGAACGTATAGGACAATCCTTTGAAATAGTACGTTCGCAGCTGGAGAATGTACAGAAAGGATTGGGAGAGATGAAGAGTCTGGCACAGGATGTAGGAGGATTGAAAAAAGTTTTAAGCAATGTGAAGACACGGGGTACATTCGGAGAAGTACAATTAGCTTTATTGGACCAGATGCTGAGTCCGGAACAATATGCGGCGAATGTCAAAACCAAGAAGAATGCAACGGAATTTGTGGAATTCGCCATTAAACTTCCGGGAAAGGAAAATAGTAATGATACTGTATATTTACCTGTGGATGCCAAATTTCCCAAAGATGTATATGAGCAATATCAGGATGCATACGAAGCCGGAGATGCCGCATTGATTGAAACTTCATCCCGCCAACTGGAAATCACAATCAAAAAAATGGCAAAGGACATTCACGATAAATATGTAGACCCACCTTTTACAACAGATTTTGCCATTATGTTTCTGCCATTCGAAAATATCTATGCAGAAGTGATCCGCCGGACCGCATTGGTGGAAATGTTGCAAAAAGACTGGAAGATAGTGGTTACAGGTCCTACCACCCTGGGAGCTATCCTGAATAGTTTGCAAATGGGATTCCGTACACTGGCCATTCAAAAACGAACAAGCGAAGTATGGAATGTGTTAGGGGCAGTAAAGACCGAATTCGGAAAGTTTGGAGGATTGCTGGAAAAGGTACAGAAAAATCTACAGAATGCAGGAGACCAGTTAGAGGAAGTTATGGGAAAACGTACTCGTGCCATAGAGCGTAAACTACGCCAGGTAGAAGCCCTTCCGGCAGAAGACAGCCAACGAATGTTGAGTTTGCCCGAACTGACAGATGATGAGGACGATGAATAAACAAGGAGGACTTAAAGATGAGCATGACGTGGGATTTTATTTTAAGATTGTTTGCGGCAGGCGCTTTGGGTACTGTTATTGGTCTGGATAGGGAATATCGTGCCAAAGAAGCCGGTTACCGTACCCATTTTCTAGTATCACTGGGAAGTGCTCTCATTATGATTGTGTCACAATATGGTTTTATGGAAGTAGTGAAGATGGAGGGAATAGACCTGGACCCGAGTCGTGTGGCCGCACAGGTTGTCAGCGGTATCGGTTTTATTGGAAGCGGGTACTATTATTTCAGAAACAAATCGTGCGCGGGCTTACTACCGCTGCCGGAATTTGGGCTACTTCGGGCATCGGTCTGGCTATTGGAGCCGGTATGTACTGGCTGGGAATCTCAGCAACAATCCTTACGCTGATTGGTCTTGAGGCACTTAGCTATCTTTTTAAAAGTATAGGTATGAAAAGTTCCATGGTGGAGTTCTCTACAGACAATAAAGAAACACTGAACCGTATGGCCAAGAAATTCAATTCCAAGGAGTACAATATTGTTTCCTATCAATTGGACGAAAAGAGGTTGGGAGAAGTAACGACCTATTATGTTACAATGGTTATAAAATCCAAGAAATACAATGATGAAGGTATGTTACTGACATTATTACAGGATTTTAGCGATATTACCGTTCATAGGCTGGAGTAAGCTTTTCCGGCTTGGTTCAAAAGCAGCAGGGGAGAGCGCTTATTGAAAGATTCTCTCCCCTGTGCTGTGATCATGCTTTTAACCGCATAACAAACGTACTTCCTTCTCAGCTTACTGTCTACTGTAAGCGTACCATTATGGGCCTCGACAAAATCCCGGGAAATGGACAGACCTAAGCCGCTTCCTTGTACTTTAGTTCCGGGAACCCGGAAATAATGGTCAAAGATGCTTTTATGATAACGTGGATCAATCCCTTTCCCGAAATCCCGTACAAACATCTCAATGAATCCATCATCTGTCTGACGTGCCCCTATTACTACACGACCGTTTTCCGGTGAATACCGGATGGCGTTGGAAAGAAGGTTGGTCAGCACCCAAGCTATCTTCTCACTGTCGACAAACAGTTTACCTATTTTGTCTTCAGGGTACTCCACTTCTATTTGAATGTTGAACTTCTCGGCTTGCACACGGTTTGCCTTTATTGCATATTCTATCAACTCTATAGGTTTGGTTATCTTAGGCTTCAACTGTAGTTTTCCTGATTCTACCTGCGTCATATTCAGCAATTCGCCGGTGATATTAAGCAGCCGTTCGCTATTTTCCTTGATACTGTTTGCCAAATCTTCCTGTTCTTCATTTAAAGCTCCGATACGCTGGTCTTCTAATAATTGCAGACTCATCATAATAGCCGAGATAGGAGTCTTCAATTCATGTGAGATTGTAGAGATAAATGTGGTCTTGGCCGAATCCAGTTCCTTAAATTCGGTTATATTCTTCAACATAATGACATATCCTTTTTTCTCCATAGTAACCCCATCTTTCCCCGGTTGGGAAATACTCATGTATTTTACTTGGAAAAAACTCTCTTTATTGTCCGCATAAATCTTCAGAGGTTCTTTCTTTTCTTTTTCCTTGTCTTTGACTGGTTCCCCAGGAATTTCCACCAATTCACGAATCAGGCGGCGCAACAAATCATTGCGCAGGGAAATATCCTGTGCAGAATGTTTAATAACTTCTTCACGCTTCAGGTTGATCACATTCAATGCTTCATCATTGATGAACAGGATTTCCATATCATTATTTAAACCGATAATAGGCTCGTTGATACTGTTGATGATAGTCTCCATATATTTTTTAGATGCCATCATATCGGATAAAGTACTTGCATGATAATCTTCCAGACGTTTGGCCATGCGGTTGAAATTTTTAGATACTTCTGAAAATTCTTCACTGCTGTTCAATTCCAAACGTTTCTCATAATTATGGTTTGCAATTTCCTGTATAGCGTTGGTCAGCTCTTTAATAGGATTATCAATTGATGCGGGAAGACGCAACCACATACCAATACCAATACATATACATGCGGCACCAACAACATATATCCACAATAAAGCCCGCTGTAAGCCGGGACCTGCTGCCGGACTGTCAGGTTCCGTGGCAGTCAGTATTTGCAAATTCACAACAGAAAGTACAACCAACAGTACAATCATTGCCACCAATATCCCTATGGCGAGGGTTAGTTTCGACTTTATATTCATAACTTTTATTTTTTATGCAAGTATAATCAAATCTATGTCCATTTCTGCTAAAGAGTGTAGAAATTTTCGATATTTGGAAAGACTGAATAATGCACCGGGCATTTTGAAAGCAGGATGCCCCATACAGACAGTTGTAATTCCACGTTGACGACAAGTCTTAATTATTTCTCCCATAATATCGGAAGATGAAACTTGGATAACTTCACCGCCCAACTCGGTAACCAGTTTAAAATGATTAAGTAAATGCCGCTGTGTTGCCAATGGAATACGTTCCGTACTTTCGGCAGGCGTTTGTACATAAAGGGCAAAAAAGACCGTATTGTACCGGGAAGCAAGCCGTGCCGCTTTACGGATGATATGTCGGGGAGTCCGTTCATTACTGCTGATACATGCCAAAAACTTCTCGTGCCGGATACCCTTTTTCGCCTGTAACAATTTCATTTTCAACTTTTTTCTCGACTCGAAAGGCCACTTCTTTTTTTAGTGCCAGTTCACGTAACTGAAGAATATTCTCTGTCTTAAAAAAGTTATTCAGTGCCAACTGAATCTTTTCAGGGCGATAGATTTTCCCGGCTTTCAACCGGTTTATCAGTTCTTCGGCAGTAAGGTCTATATTTACCACTTCATCCGCATCCTGCAACACCTTGTCCGGAATCCGTTCCTTAACCTCTATACCTGCTATGCCTTTTACGTCTTCATTCAAACTTTCTATATGCTGGATATTAACTGCAGAAATTACGTTTATACCGGCATCCAACAATTCCATTACATCTTGCCAACGTTTCTCATTCCGGCTGCCCTCGATGTTGGTATGTGCCAATTCATCTACTATAACCAGTTCGGGATGTAACTGAAGAATGGCATCAAGATCCATTTCTTCCACTTCCTTACCTTTGTAAAATATCTTTTTCCGAGAGATAACAGGCAATCCTTCCAACATAGCAACGGTTCCTGCACGTCCGTGCGTTTCAATATAACCTATCTGTACATCTACACCGTTCTCCAACATTTCGTGAGCTTCTTGCAGCATACGATAACTTTTCCCTACACCGGCTATCATTCCGATATAGATTTTAAACTTCCCACGCCGTGAACGTTTAATCAAATCTAAAAAATGCTGTACACTTTCTTCTCTGTCTTCCATTTGTTACTTTATCATATTGGCAATATAACAATTTTCCGCATATTTAATATCAGTCCTTTTATAACAGGCAAAGAATATACCAATAAAACAAACGGCTTAGCTACAATGCCATAAGCGTGTCATCAAAGACTAAAGCTTACCAAAATGAAAGGGGGCTCTTTCAAAATGAAACACTTTCTTAATCACTATAATTATTGCCGTTAGATCTCCCAGAATAGTTTATTCCTGCTTTTCTAGCTTGTGTATGTTGAAATTGACGGGCTATTTTATATTCACGTTCTCCTTTTAGTAATCTGTATCCGGTTTGTTTAAACCAAAAGCTTATATTATTTTCTATACATTGCCGACGAATGTCCAATACCCAGTCATAATTACATATACGCGCTTCTTTGCCCGATTCTCCACCTACCACAATCTGTTCTACCCATGTACCGAGTTCTCCCTTGAAGTTTATAGCGGACAACAACGGTTCACAGATAATGATTTTATGCTTTACAGGAGCTGCTTTATAAAGAGGAAGACGGTAATCCACTCTGTCTTGATTTTCCATGGTGCAACAAATGGTAACATTATCATACCCGTCCCCCCAATCCGGAGGCAGACATTGGCCGAGCCGGTCTATGCGTTTAGTTATAAACAAGAAATGAAGATCGTATCGTTCCCGCATCATTTTCCATGCTTCTATACGCCATTCATCGGCTTCTTCTATCAGAAAATCGGAGGTAAAACAAGTATAGACGAGATTGCCGGAAGGGATCTTGTAAGTCTTATCCTTTTTCCGTCGCACGGGCAGATTGAATTGTCCGGTTTTGGTTATTATGGAACTGTCTTTCCCATGTTTACTATCTCCGCGATATACATAACAATGCCGGCAACCTGTACTTAGCTTATGGCAGCCATGCCAAGGATTCCATAGAGAAGACTCCGGACTTATTCTATTTTCCATTCTGTCTGAATAAAATTTATCATTGTCTGCAAAGTTAGCTAAAGTCTTTTCATCATTTACATAATTCATTCCTGAATTTCTTCAAAAAGAATGGGAGTGTTATAGTTAATGCAAATGGATTAATGTACCTTTGCCGGTATAATCAATTAAGCCACTGGCAAGAATAAATTTTATAATGTAGAATATAAAACAAAAAACTTATTATATGAGCACAGACGATAGAAAATGGGAGATTATTGAAAGTGAATATCTTATCCGCCGCCCTTGGCTGACCGCACGCCGTGACCGGGTTAAACTACCTACAGGAGTTGAAATTCCTGAATATTATATTTTGGAATATCCTGATTGGGTAAATGTAATTGCTATCACCAAAGAAGGTAAATTCGTATTAGTACGCCAATACCGTCACGGAATAAAAGAAACACGTTATGAAATTTGCGCCGGAGTTTGTGAAACCGGAGAAGAACCTTTGCTTTCTGCCCAACGCGAATTGTACGAAGAAACAGGGTATGGCAATGGAAATTGGACAAAACTTATGACCATTTCAGCAAATGCCAGCACCATGACAAATATCACTCATTGTTATCTGGCTACGGAGGTAGAACGAATCTCTACCCAGCATTTGGAAGAAACTGAAGATCTGACAGTGCATTTGCTGGATGAAGAAGAAGTAAAAGCGTTGTTATTGAATGATGAGGTGAAACAATCATTGATGGCTGCACCGTTTTGGAAGTATTTTGCTTTATATTCTCGTTTATAATAAAGACTTTTAGGGAGACTGAAAAAGCTCCCTAAAAGTAAGTTGAATCATTTATTCTATTAAACCGAGTTAATCACTTTTTATACTTCTTTGTATCGTCATTCGCTCACCTTCTCAGTGAGAATCCTTTTTTGCAGATAAAGAATGCATAGCCATAATATGCTTTATACTTACTATATAGCTCAGCCTCATGATGATTGGATATTATCAATTCTTCTACGATTCTGCTTCCTGCATGTTTTCTTCTGAATATTTCCTCGGCTTTAGCTTGAGGAGCAAAATAATGTTCTATCCAGCAATTCTCCGGAAGAATGAATGTCGCAACCGGAATATATCCTGCTTTTTGTATCTGGGCTACTTTGTTGGGAACCGTATCTATTTCCGTATAAGCACTCATCCAGAAATCATGAATTTCTGCCGGGCGTTGATCGGTAAACCAGACACTTTCAGAAACGGCAAGGTATCCTCCCGGTTTCAAATAGTTGCGCCACTCTTTCAAGCCTCGTTCAAAACCAATATTATAAATGGCTCCTTCCGACCAGATCAAGTCCAAAGAGTCCTTTTCAAAAGAAAGGTCATCCATCGAACCGACTATGCCTTTCACCCTATTCTGGAGATTCAGTTTCTCGGCATTCTTGTTGAAACGTTCAATGAATCCCGGGAAAAAGTCGATGCCTGTAATCTTCCCCGGCGCATGTTGTGCCAAGATCATTGTCTGCCCCCCTGTTCCACAGCCGAGATCGGCAATAAGGGATTTGTCGGTAAGATTATCTATAAAGCTTAATGCTTTAAGAGTTACTTCGGGACTTCCGGGTCCTTGTCGCTCCGTATTTAAGAAAAAATCACAAATCAAATTTACATCGAATCCTAGAATTGTATTGTTGTCATTATTCATTATCGTAATATATTAAACATACACTGAAAGCATAGCCATACTCCCTGTGTAATTAAAAAATAAAATTATAGTAATATGAAATTGCTCTCGAAAAAATATCCCGAGAATACACGAATAAACAATCTATTTATGAGAACAGATTGTTTACGATACCAAATCCGATATACGAGTTTTTTAACATAGTGCAAAGATACACCTATTTCAGTAAACTTCCAATTTTAGGGTAGCCCCTTTTAGACGGGCGCCAGTCGGCACCCGTCTAAAAAAAAGAATCCACAAAATTTAACGATTATTATTTGCATATTGTCATGGGAAGAAGGTTTTCGTAATCCGTTCTTCCCTTCTTTAATTCTCTTAGCAGCTTGCAGAAGTAATTCCTGAAGGAGACTCCTGCCTGTTTGCAGGTTTCTATAAAGGTATTATAGATTGCGGAGTTCTGTATTCCTTTCACGCTTCCGAAGAACAGGCTGTTCTTTCGTTGGACAGTGATTGGTCTTATCGCTCTTTCTGCTGTCATATTGTCTATGGAGTATTCTCCGTCATTTCTGTAGGAGAAGATCTGATTCCAGAAGTTCTTCAGATAGTTAAGGGCCTTGCTCATAAGTTCGCTTCGGCTCTCATCCGGATTTGCCAGCAAATCATAAAGCTCCGTCCTTAACTTCTCGATGATTTCCGTCGTTTCCTTACCGTTCCTTCTGCTGTAAATCTCGTCCGCAGTAAGTTTTTTCCCGACGACGGTAAGTCTTCCATGCCGTATAGCTTTGCTATCAGCTCAAGGAAAGATTCTTGCCTGCAGACTTCCCCTGGTCGTAGGCGTACTTGAACTTGGCTCTTGCATGAGCCAGACAGCAGAGATGCTCTATATCCATAAGTTCATTGTCTAGATACATATATACGTTGTAACCGTCACTCTGCAGTGATTTGATTTTTGCATCACCAAGGAACTCCTTCAACACATTTCTGTTCCTGCCTCCATGTTTCTGTACACCTTCATCATCCGTTGTATCCTCGTAGAAGAAGATGACTATACGCGCTTTTCTGTTTACCAGACACCACATATAGGTCTTTCGTTTCTTATTGTATGCGTGATAGCGGAGCCATGTCTCGTCCACATTCACGTTGGCACCGTCCTGAAGGGCAATCTTCTTGAGGGCAGGTATCAGCTTATTGAGCTGCATGGCACCTTTGTCGGCCCAGTTCAGCAGGTTCTGCACAGAGGTGTTCCAGTCCATATCCGACAGACGGTTCTTCGCCTCCCTGTATGCCGGTGTTGACATCTGGAAGCGGTTAAACATCAGATACGAGAGCATGTTTGCCGTAATGCTTGTACCCGGTACTATCTCGTCATAAAGGCTTGCCCGGACGTCATCCTTCATAGGAAGGAACATGCTTTCAATCCTGCCGTCGGCATGCTTCACCTTAAGTACCTCAAAGTGATGTTCCTCAATATGGCTCACAATGCTTCTTATTTTACGGTAGCTTGACGATATTACAACAGAATCCTCAGGAAGCATTGTATAATCAGACCTGTGTATAATCGGTGTACCTACACAAGTCTTATTGTATGTCATTCCTTTCCTGTATGGTCTTTCCTTGGAAAGGGAAGCCTTCGGAGTATCCTGCGTGTCGCATGATGCGGAAGAGTCCGGCTGTGGGACCTCGCTTGGTGGAGCAGTAGGAGTACCGTCAAAATCATCCTTGTCATCATGCTTCCCTTTTACGACCCTTTTACGGTCAATACCTTTGAGACTTTTGGAAGAGGCATAGGTCTGGGTATTCATAATGGAAAGACGTTCTAAAAGGGCATTATACTTTTTCTCAAGTTTTTTATACTCCTTATCGCGGAGCTTGTATTCAAGGACAACCTTGTCAGCCTTGCTGTTTGCCTTAAGCAGGGCATTTGTAAGGGAGTCTATTTTCTTATTGGACTCCTTCAGGTCTTTTCCTATTTCATCAAGCCGTGCTATCATTTCGTCAAGCTGCTTGCTCTTGCTCTGATTCTCCTCAAACAGGAACAGGGCGAACCTCTTTATCTGCTCATTATCCATACCTTCAAGGGGTGTATGCTCCTTTTCGGGTCTGTTCATCATCTCTTCAAGATGCTTCTGTCTGAGTATGTGTTCTATAAGTTCCTCTGTTTCCATGTTCTCTAAATTTTATGTAAAGATACTCATTTTCAGTGAGATACGCAAATATTTAGAGAGCTTTTATTGCTGATATTCAGAGTTTTATCATTAAATTCTTATGCTCGTTATTACCGGAGTTTCAAGTATCGTGACCAGGTCTTTCCAGTCTATCTTATACACTGTCACGTCATCCTTGCGCTCTATCCTCATGAACCTGTAGCCCTTTATGAAGGACTTCTCATGAAGATAATAGGCATTGCGCTCATAGTGTATCATGCGAACCTTGCGCTGGTCTTTAGACATGAACATGTAAACATCACCATTCAATGGATCACGGTGGTATCGACCTCGGATTATCTCGCATATACGCTGAGCCTTGCATCTCATATCGTGAAGCTCAGGAAGGTAGTAGAAGTTGTGAAGACCGTTGATGCTCAGCATAAGCCCTCCAGTTTCTCTACCAGTGTTTTCAGCCCCTGATAGTCTAAGCCTTTCTTCTGTATGCACAAGCCCTCACGAGTTCTTATCGTCACCATAATGCTTCCTTTATGGGGAGTTGTACGTTTGAGCTTGTCTTTAGCAACCTCCTGCCGTTCTTCATTGCCTGTCCGAATCAGCTCTTCCGGAATTCCTTCAACTTCTACAGGTACAACCTTTTTCTGTGTCTTCTTGAACCAGTCATAGAATGCCGTGTATGGAATATTGTTACCAATGCAGAACGAGTTGATGGAAACTCCATTGGGCTCACCCTCGGTTTTGTAGAGGAACCACAGTCTTTCAAAATCTTTTTCGCTAAACATAATCTTTCAAGTTTTAAGTTTAGCACGAAGGTATGGGAAAGAAACATGCTAGTCAATACGCCAATTTTGGAAGCTTACCCTATTTCATTGAAAAACGAGTAAACTTCCAATTTTAGGGTAGCCCCTTTTAGACGGGCGCCAGTCGGCACCCGTCTAAAAAAGAATCCACAAATTTAACGATTATTATTTGCATATTGTCATGGGAAGAAGGTTTTCGTAATCCTTTCTTCCCTTCTTTAATTCTCTTAGCAGCTTGCAGAAGTAATTCCTGAAGGAGACTCCTGCCTGTTTGCAGGTTTCTATAAAGGTATTATAGATTGCGGAGTTCTGTATTCCTTTCACGCTTCCGAAGAACAGGCTGTTCTTTCGTTGGACAGTGATTGGTCTTATCGCTCTTTCTGCTGTCATATTGTCTATGGAGTATTCTCCGTCATTTCTGTAGGAGAAGATCTGATTCCAGAAGTTCTTCAGATAGTTAAGGGCCTTGCTCATAAGTTCGCTTCGGCTCTCATCCGGATTTGCCAGCAAATCATAAAGCTCCGTCCTTAACTTCTCGATGATTTCCGTCGTTTCCTTACCGTTCCTTCTGCTGTAAATCTCGTCCGCAGTAAGTTTTTCCCGACGGTAAGTCTCTTCCATGCCGTATAGCTTTGCTATCAGCTCAAGGAAGATTCTTGCCTGCAGACTTCCCTGGTCGTAGGCGTACTTGAACTTGGCTCTTGCATGAGCCAGACAGCAGAGATGCTCTATATCCATAAGTTCATTGTCTAGATACATATATACGTTGTAACCGTCACTCTGCAGTGATTTGATTTTTGCATCACCAAGGAACTCCTTCAACACATTTCTGTTCCTGCCTCCATGTTTCTGTACACCTTCATCATCCGTTGTATCCTCGTAGAAGAAGATGACTATACGCGCTTTTCTGTTTACCAGACACCACATATAGGTCTTTCGTTTCTTATTGTATGCGTGATAGCGGAGCCATGTCTCGTCCACATTCACGTTGGCACCGTCCTGAAGGGCAATCTTCTTGAGGGCAGGTATCAGCTTATTGAGCTGCATGGCACCTTTGTCGGCCCAGTTCAGCAGGTTCTGCACAGAGGTGTTCCAGTCCATATCCGACAGACGGTTCTTCGCCTCCCTGTATGCCGGTGTTGACATCTGGAAGCGGTTAAACATCAGATACGAGAGCATGTTTGCCGTAATGCTTGTACCCGGTACTATCTCGTCATAAAGGCTTGCCCCGGACGTCATCCTTCATAGGAAGGAACATGCTTTCAATCCTGCCGTCGGCATGCTTCACCTTAAGTACCTCAAAGTGATGTTCCTCAATATGGCTCACAATGCTTCTTATTTTACGGTAGCTTGACGATATTACAACAGAATCCTCAGGAAGCATTGTATAATCAGACCTGTGTATAATCGGTGTACCTACACAAGTCTTATTGTATGTCATTCCTTTCCTGTATGGTCTTTCCTTGGAAAGGGAAGCCTTCGGGAGTATCCTGCGTGTCGCATGATGCGGAAGAGTCCGGCTGTGGGACCTCGCTTGGTGGAGCAGTAGGAGTACCGTCAAAATCATCCTTGTCATCATGCTTCCCTTTTACGACCCTTTTACGGTCAATACCTTTGAGACTTTTGGAAGAGGCATAGGTCTGGGTATTCATAATGGAAAGACGTTCTAAAAGGGCATTATACTTTTTCTCAAGTTTTTTATACTCCTTATCGCGGAGCTTGTATTCAAGGACAACCTTGTCAGCCTTGCTGTTTGCCTTAAGCAGGGCATTTGTAAGGGAGTCTATTTTCTTATTGGACTCCTTCAGGTCTTTTCCTATTTCATCAAGCCGTGCTATCATTTCGTCAAGCTGCTTGCTCTTGCTCTGATTCTCCTCAAACAGGAACAGGGCGAACCTCTTTATCTGCTCATTATCCATACCTTCAAGGGGTGTATGCTCCTTTTCGGGTCTGTTCATCATCTCTTCAAGATGCTTCTGTCTGAGTATGTGTTCTATAAGTTCCTCTGTTTCCATGTTCTCTAAATTTTATGTAAAGATACTCATTTTCAGTGAGATACGCAAATATTTAGAGAGCTTTATTGCTGATATTCAGAGTTTTATCATTAAATTCTTATGCTCGTTATTACCGGAGTTTCAAGTATCGTGACCAGGTCTTTCCAGTCTATCTTATACACTGTCACGTCATCCTTGCGCTCTATCCTCATGAACCTGTAGCCCTTTATGAAGGACTTCTCATGAAGATAATAGGCATTGCGCTCATAGTGTATCATGCGAACCTTGCGCTGGTCTTTAGACATGAACATGTAAACATCACCATTCAATGGATCACGGTGGTATCGACCTCGGATTATCTCGCATATACGCTGAGCCTTGCATCTCATATCGTGAAGCTCAGGAAGGTAGTAGAAGTTGTGAAGACCGTTGATGCTCAGCATAAGCCCTCCAGTTTCTCTACCAGTGTTTTCAGCCCCTGATAGTCTAAGCCTTTCTTCTGTATGCACAAGCCCTCACGAGTTCTTATCGTCACCATAATGCTTCCTTTATGGGGAGTTGTACGTTTGAGCTTGTCTTTAGCAACCTCCTGCCGTTCTTCATTGCCTGTCCGAATCAGCTCTTCCGGAATTCCTTCAACTTCTACAGGTACAACCTTTTTCTGTGTCTTCTTGAACCAGTCATAGAATGCCGTGTATGGAATATTGTTACCAATGCAGAACGAGTTGATGGAAACTCCATTGGGCTCACCCTCGGTTTTGTAGAGGAACCACAGTCTTTCAAAAAATCTTTTTCGCTAAACATAATCTTTTTCAAGTTTTAAGTT
>VOFK01003467.1_pt1 | contig 162618 bp, 215 predicted proteins | sample 5384121 | NCBI WGS metagenome assembly VOFK01 (sample SAMN12384730, study PRJNA508395) | human gut metagenome | isolation source: healthy gut J | host: Homo sapiens | reverse complement strand
TCAATTGTACTTCGTTTGCCAGTTACACATGTTACTGCGGAAATTCTTGAAAGAACAGCTGGTTGAAATTGCGCCGGAAGCGGATATCCATGACCTGCGCATTGTGCCCGGCCCCACCCATACCAATGTGATTTTTTGATTGTGCCGTTCCCGCAGACTGGCTGGCCGCCAGGACCACCGCGCCAACAAAATCCCGGCTGCTTTGCGCAAAGCGGTATCGGACCGCTGGCCGGACCATTTCTGCGTGATCCAGCTGGAACCGATTTATGCAAAACTGAAATAAAAACAAAATCCATACAGGAATACGAACAAAGGAGCAACTACCATGGATTACAATGCCGCCGCACTTGAAATGCATGCAAAAATACCCCGGCAAGCTGACGGTCAACAGCCTGTTTGAAGTCAAGGACCGTGACGCCTTGTCCACTGCCTACACCCCCGGCGTTGCGGAGCCCTGTCGCCAGATCAAGGCGAACCCGGACGATGTGTATAAATACACCTTCAAGGGCCGCACCGTGGCAGTTGTCACAAACGGTACTGCTGTGCTGGGCCTGGGCAACATCGGCCCCGAAGCTGGTCTGCCGGTCATGGAAGGCAAGTGCGTTCTGTTTAAGGAGTTCGGCGGTGTCGATGCGTTCCCCATCTGCCTGAATGCTTCCACCCGCGAGGAAGTTATTGCCGCTGTCAAGGCCATCGCTCCGACTTTTGGCGGCATCAACCTGGAGGATATCCGCAGCCCGGAGTGCTTTGATATTGAAGCGGAGCTGGAGCGCGACCTGGATATCCCTGTGTTCCATGACGACCAGCACGGCACCGCGATTATCGTGCTGGCCGGCGTGCTCAACGCCCCCTCAAGGTTGTTGGCAAGCGGCTGGAAGATGTCAAGATCGTGCAGAACGGCCCCGGCGCGGCGGGCACCGCCATCATCAAGATGCTGCAGGTTGCCGGTGCCAAAAAACATTGTTGCTGTGGATGAACACGGTATCCTGTACCCCGGCCGCCCGGCGGGCCTTGCCGACCATAAGGAATGGCTGGCAACCGTGACCAACCCCGAACACCCTGACCGGCACCCTGGCCGATGCCGTGCGCGGTGCAGATGTCTTTATTGGCACCTCCGTTGCCGGTGCGCTGACCACCGAGATGGCCGCCACCATGGCACCGGATGCCATTGTGTTCGCCATGGCCAACCCCAACCCGGAGATCATGCCCGATGCCGCCAAGGCAGCCGGTGTGCGGGTCATCGGCACCGGCCGCAGCGATTTTCCCAACCAGGTCAACAATGTTCTGGCGTTCCCCGGCATCTTCAAGGGCGCACTTTCCGTCCGCGCACGGGACATCAACCCCCAGATGAAGATGGCTGCCGCGAAGGCTATTGCCGGCCTGATCCCGGAGGACGAGCTGAACGAGGAAAACATTCTGCCCAAGGCCTTTGACCCGCGTGTGGCACCGGCTGTGGCTGACGCTGTGGCGCAAGCTGCACGGGAAAGCGGCGTGGCGCGGGTATGAGCATCCGGGAAGTAAACGCCACTGCCATTACCGATGCGGTGGAAGAACTGTGCATCCGCGCCAACACCCAGCTGCCGCCGGATGTGAAGCAGGCGCTGGATAACGCCCATGCCGCCGAACCCTGGCCGCTGGCTCGCCAGACGCTGGAACTGCTGCAGCAGAACCTTTGCGTTGCTGCAGAAAAAAGACCTGCCGATCTGCCAGGATACCGGCATGGCCTGCGTGTTCATTGAGCTTGGCCAGGATGTGCATATCAACGGCAATCTGGACGAAGCTGTGAACGAGGGCGTGCGCCGCGGGTATGAGAAAGCCTACCTGCGCAAGTCCATCACCGCGGACCCCTTGCAGCGCGTGAACACGGGGGATAACACCCCGGCGTTTTTAACGGTACATCTTGTGCCGGGGATGTCTGCAAAATTACCGTAGCCCCCCAAGGGCGCAGGCAGCGAGAATATGAGCCGCCTGACCATGCTCAAACCTGCCGATGGCGTGCAGGGCGTAAAAGACTTTGTGATGGAAACCGTCAAGCAGGCGGGGGCCAACCCCTGCCCGCCCATTGTGCTGGGCATTGGCATTGGCGGCAGCTTTGATAAATGCGCAGCTCTGGCCAAAAAGGCACTGCTGCGCCCGCTGGACCAGCCCAACGCGGACCCCTATTATGCCGCGCTGGAAAAGAGCTGTTGGATGCCATCAATGCAACCGGCTTTGGCCCGCAGGGCTTTGGCGGTGCAACCACCTGCCTGGGCGTCTGCATTGAACAGCTGCCCACCCATGTGGCCTGCCTGCCGGTGGCAGTCAACGTAAGCTGCCACGTTACCCGCCGCGCCAGCGCTGAGGTGTAAGGACTTTTTACGGGCATTGTTGTCCCTTCTTTGAAAAGAAGGAAGCAGAAACTTTGAACAATATAGGAATAAACGGTGGGAAAAAACGGCGAAACAATGAAATATGGGCAACATCAACTGCGAAATGCGATGTGAGCTAAGCCACCAAAACCCAAAACGGGGGAAACAGCATCATAACATGCTGCCCCAAAGCAAGGGCAGATACCGCATAATTCTAAGTGCCGATACGGCGAGCGAGGTGCGGCAGATGCTAAGCCAAAAGCGCAGATAATACTGGATGCTGCAAAGGTGAGCGCCGCCAGTGGCGGAAACAGCGAACCGAAGCAGGGGCAGCGGTCGCAGAGTGCGAGGGGCTTTGCCCCGAAGCACGATGCGGGTACCGAACCGCGAAACATTATCGAGCATTTTGGCAACGCGAAATGCCGTGCCGCAGCCGCCGAAGCGGTGCTTAAGCCGTCAGGCGGGGGCAATGCGGTGTTGCCCAAGACACAAAAATTTTTAAGGAAGAGATCAAATTGGCAAACAAACCGCAAATTGATATCCCACTGGGGGAACCGGATCAGCATAAACCGGGCAGTAAAATCGATATCTCCTTGGATGATGACCAGCCGCCCAAGCTGCGGCCGGACCCGGCACCGGGGCAGATTTTTGCAAACTGAAATGGAAATTGTAAACCGCCACCATGAGGAAGTCAGGGAGCAGCACCGCCGCGCGCGCGTGCAGCAGGAAGGGTAATTTTTATATGCAGGTACGTTTAACAACGCCGATTACACGGCAGGAGCTTGCCCGCTGCACGCGGGGATACTGTGCTGCTGACCGGCACCGTATATACCGCCCGCGATGCCGCCCACGCCCGTATGAACGAAGCGCTGGACCGTGGGGAACCGCTGCCGTTCGATATCAAAGGCGCGGCCATCTATTATGTCGGCCCCACACCGGAGCGCCCCGGCTGTGCCATTGGTGCGGCGGGTCCCACGACATCCGGCCGCATGGATAAGTTTACCCCGCGCCTGCTGGATCTGGGCCTTGCCTGTATGATCGGCAAGGGCAAGCGGGATGAAGCTGTAAAGGCCGCCGTTGTGCGCAACGGTGCTGTGTACCTGGCAGCCATTGGCGGGGCAGGTGCCCTGATGGCTGGCAGCGTAAAAAAAGCTGCGAGATCATCGCCTGGCCGGACCTTGGGTGCGAGGCTGTCCGCCGCCTTGTGGAAGTGGTGGATATGCCCCTTACCGTTCTGCTGGATGCCCATGGCGGCGACCTGTACCAGTCCGGCCCGCAGGCATACCTGCAAAGCCTGACCTGATACGAAGCCTAATATGACCCGTCTGCCTGCATTGACAAAAAGCGTGATACCTGCTAAAATACAAAGGTATTTTGAGCGGATATGGCGGAATTGGCAGACGCGCTGGTTTTAGGGTCCAGTGTCTACGACGTGCAGGTTCAAGTCCTGTTATCCGCACTGAATAATAAAAATCCGAACCTTTTCTCGACAGGGGAGAGGGTTCGGATTTTTGGTTTTTTTCAACAATCAAAAATGAAGATACAAATGAGTGCTGCATCTCGATTTTTCTCTCGGGACGCGGCACTTTTTAACTCTTCTGGTCAGTGGCAGCTCCCGGCACAGCCGCCTTTGTCCTCGTGGCAGGAATGGGAGCCGCAGGCGTGTTCTGCTTCGTGGACATGATGATTGCAGTGGGCGTTGGGGTCAAAAACAAGCCGACCAGCCAGATAATCTGCGGCAGCGGCATCCGCACTGCCGAAAATACCGCCAAACAGCTGGATGCCAGCCTGCGCAAAGGGCGGCCTGGGCACCGGCACCAATCCCGCCGCATAAAACCACATTGACCTGATGCTGAACCAGGAAGCCTACCAGCGCACCATGGCCCTGCCCGTTGGTGGAAACAACCTCGCTGCTCAAAAATTAGGCCGTTTTCTGCATCGTAGATTTTGAATACGCCGGTGGCTGCCCAAAAACGGAGCCGCCGGCCTTTGCTATTTGCTGCATGTGAGGATACTTCACAAAAGCTGACGCAATCCGGCGTGAACACAGCAAAAATGCCAGACATTTGTTGCCTGCCGCGGGAAAACAAATAGCAGATGCACCCAAGGAATCTGTGACAAAAAAAGTGTAAATTTGGAAGCTTTGCAGGTTGAAAGCCGCACAAGGATATGATAAAATAAACTACATAATTAAAGGAACAAGATAAAACGAGCAGACGTTATAAAATGATAAAATACATTGTAGCGTCTGTAAAAAAACAAGGATGTCAGGTGATTGAGGTTGAAAACGTTGAACCAGAAGATGGAATACTTACGGAACGGCGTGCGGTACTGCCTGTTGCTGATTTTGTTGGTGCTTGCCTTTTGCAACAGGTGCCCATGCGGCACAGGATGATTATTATTATCCCAATTATGATGCATCGGCCAATGGATGTGTGGACTTGATGAATTACGTCAAGCGTGTTACCGTTACGGTCAATGGTGTGGACTATACCCTGAACCAGCTGGACCAGATGCGCCAGCAGGGAACCCCGCTGACCATGCAGGTTGGCGATACCATCTCCTTCAACGTGCTGTTCGGTTTGCAGGGCCGCGCTTATGACCCGAACGATGCCACACTGGTGGATGAGTCCAATTCGACCTATGTGACCTATACCCATGATACAACCATGCTGGATGGCACAACGGTGGCAGCGGGCAGCCAGGCAATCCTGGATGACTCCAGCCTGATGAAAGAAAACACCACCAAGGGCAACAGCTACCTGCGTATGGATATCGGCTGGCTGCTGGATGCCTGCCCCGGCAACTATAATATCGAGTATACGGATGGCAACGTCAGCTTCTATCAGGGCGGCGAAAACAACCGCTATCTGTATGTTTACTTCCCGCACGGCATCGGCAATGATACCTATGCTGAGAACGGCTACTTTACCATTACCACAACCCTTTCCCGCACGATGGACAGCATTACCATCCCGGTACCCAACTGTTTTTTTGGTTCTCGTACCAGCTGGATCGTGTACGTTATGGTCAAGGAACATGTGGAAAACAGTTACTCCGGCAACATCAGCAGCTATGGCCGCATCACGGTCAAGAAAAAGTGGATTACCGATGACAGCAACCACGGCCCGGCCAGAATTGTGCTGACCTATACCCAGGATGGCCAGCAGCGCAGCGCCACCCGTACCATCACGGGGGGATGGCACCGCTTACTTTGATATCCGCCAGGGCATGACCAACTGCAACATCAGCGAGGATATGACCGGCCTGGATGGCTATGTTTCCACCATGACCACCAGCGATGACGGCAAAACCTTTACCTTTACCAACGCCAAGCGGCAAAAGCTGATCGTGAGCAAAAAGTCCGCCACCGGCAGCGATGAACTGCCCGGCGCAAAACTGGTGGTTTACAGCGTAGGCTCCGATGGCACCCAGAGCGAGATCGACAGCTGGAAGACCGAAAGCACTCCGCACGAGATGCAGCTTTCGCCCGGCAACTACCTGCTGCGCGAAACTTACGCTCAGGCAGGCTATGCCATGACCAGCGATATTACCTTTACCATCAATTCGGATTTTACCGTTGCCGTAACTTCCAAATCCGGCAAGCTGGATGGCCAGACATTGACTGTTATTGACCAGCCACTGGAAGTCAAGCTTTCCAAGGTGGACCCCAACGGCAACTCTCTGGCAGGGGGGCTTCCATGACGCTGACGGATAAGAACACCGGCAAGCTGGTTCACAGCTGGGTTTCCGGTACAGAACCGGAAAAGCTGGTGATGACCGGCAACACCGGCGAGGTGCTGGTGGCAGGCCATACTCATCATGCACGAGGAAAGCGCCCCGGAGGGCTATGCGCAGGCTGCGGATGTAGAGTTCTACTTTAACGGTGACGGCACCATCCCCAACTGTGGTTACCACCTGGTCAAGATGGTGGACCAGCCGAGCGCAACGCCGACACCGAGCAATCCTTCGGAGAACCCGGACAAAACGCCCAACCCGGATGGTGGTCCGACCCCGGTAATCCCGGCGACAACCCGAATATGTCGGGTAACGCAATACCCAATGGCGATGGTGATACCCCCAAGATTAGCCCCACGGCCCCGCCGAATGTTCCGGCTTTTGCAAACGGTCAGTACGGTCTGCCCACCGGAGACAGCCCGGTGATGTGGATCTTCCTGGCGCTGGCAGCTGTATGTATTGGCGCGGCTGTTGGTGTGACCGTGGTGCGCAAAAAGAAAGAAAACGGCGATGATGCCTCGCATTCCGACAGGGGGTAAGCATGAACAGACAAAATCCCTCTTATAGCGGGCAGCCCCGCCGCTCCACAGGCAGCAGTACCCACCACAAATCCAGCAGAAAGCAGTACACCATGTACCGTGAGCCGCCGGAGAAAGACCCCAAGCCGCGCCGTCGGCGCAGTACGGATGGCGTAACGGCAGCGCAGCTTTCAAGTTTATTGTACCGGCGCTGCTGGCTGCCGCGGTGGTGTTCCTGCTGTTGTTCTTCTGGCAGTGGACAAGCTACCAGAAAAGTGATGAAGAATACCAGACCCTGCGCACCCAGCTTGTCTGGATGGATACCAGCACCGGCGGCGATAACGCCCCGGCTTCCCGCCTGGACTTTACCGCGTTGAAAGAGCAGAACCCGGACGTTACCGCATGGCTCAGTGTGCAGGGGCTGGAACTTTCGCTGCCGGTGGTGCAGAACGAAGATTCCAACTATTACCTGCGCCGCAGCTTTTCCGGTGCAAGCAGCAACGATGGCTGTCTGATCCGCCCTTCGTGGGATTCCACCAGCTGGGCGGACGGTCTGTGCCATGTGATCCATGGCCACAACATCCATAACGGCGCCATGTTCGGCAAGCTGGATGCTTACCGCAAGCAGGATTTTTACAGCGCAAACCCAACGTTTACCCTGTACACGCCGGATGGCGACTACCAGTGCCGCATCTTCTCGGCACACGATGCCAAATCGGACGACCCGTGCTATGCGCTGGATTACAGTGAGGGCGAAGATTACGATGCCTTTTTGCGGTATCTGAAAGAACTTTCGCTGTATGATACCGGCGTGGATGTTCCCAGCGGCAGCCATATCCTGACGCTTTCCACCTGCCGCTCCGCCTATGCTTCCAACAACCAGCGCTTTGTGGTACACGCCATCATGGAACCCATCAACCACGCGCAGTAAGGTTGCGGGATAGCGAGACAAAAAGCACCCGAAATGATAAGACAAATTTAGATAACCGCCCGTCTGTTTGAATATGACATTCCGGCAGGCGGGCGGTTGTTTTGGTTTTGTATTTGTATAGTATGAAAAGAGGGCAGAAACCCTGCCCAATTTGTGGAACGGTCAAGACCGTTCCCTACAGAGCAATAAAAAATATCATCTAAAACAACCAAGGCCCCTTGCTGCATCCCAAAAAATCCTGTGCAATGGGCCTTGATCTTATTTTTGTATGTAATACGAGATTAAAAGTTTCTTCGGTTCCTTCTTTTCAAAGAAGGAACACAAACCCTCGTAGAAGGAACACAAACCCTCGTAAAAAATCACACTCTCACCATGTTGCGGGTGATCTCGGCCAGGGAATGTGCACCGCACATACTCATGGTGTCGGCCAGCTCACCGGCCAGCTTGTCCACATACACCTGAACACCCTCGGCACCGGCACCGTAAATGGCGTTTCACAAAGGGGCGGGCAATCAATACGGCGTCTGCGCCAAGGGCCAACGCCTTAAATACATCCACACCCGTGCGGATGCCGCCATCCACCAGAATCTTGCAGCGGCCATTGACGGCCTCCGCAATTTCCGGCAGAACTTCTGCTGTGGCGGGCACCTGGTCCAGAACGCGCCCGCCGTGGTTGGAAATCACGATCGCCGAAGCACCGGCTTCCACCGCTTTCTGCGCGCCGCGTGCCGTCATGATGCCCTTTGATGATGAACGGAACCTTGGCATCCGCAATAATGCCGCGCAGCTCCTCCACCGTTTTGCTGCCGGCGGGCGGGTTCAGGTTCTTCAAAAACGGCAGACCGGCGGCGTCAATGTCCATGGCAACGGCAAACGCGCCGGTGGCACGCACCAGGGCCATCTTTTTCTGCAATCGTCTCGGCATCCCAAGGCTTTACGGTTGGAATGCCAAACCCGGCATTGGCTTTTACCGCCTTGCAGGCACCCACCATAACCGCGGGATTGGTGCCGTCACCGGTGAAAGCCAGGATCCCGGCATTGTGGCAGGCAGGAACCAGAATATCATTGTACTCCAGGTCGGTGTACTTGGTGCCGTAATGCAGCTGCATGGCACCCACCGGCCCGGCAAAAAACCGGGATGCGGTAACTGTGGCCGAACATTTCCAGCGTGGTGTCCGGCTCACCCGATTCGCAAATGGTGTCCATGTTCACCCGCACGTTCTGCCATGCGCTGTAATTGCGGATGGCAACATCACCCACGCCCTTGGCACCGGGACCCGGCACCGTGTTGCGGCAGGCACGCCCATCACACACAGGGCACGCTTTGCAGGGCCCCATCTGGCCACGCGCTGCAGTAAGTACTTCGTTATACGTCATGGTCGTTTGCTCCTTTGTGGCGGCAAAAGCCGCAGTGTTTGCTCACTGCCATTGTAGCCTATTTGCCGCAAACCCGCAAGTGCATTTTGCCCGCCGCACAGGGGGCTACCCAAATACCTGTTGGTGTGCTATGATATTATCATAACAAGGTTTAGCGCCAAATGCCCGTGCCTGCACGGAAAAATACTTATCCGTTGGGAAAGCCGAAAGAAGCAAAAAAATGGCCTGTTTTTGCAACGTGGCGGACTTTTTGAATTTCCGGTATCCCCAAAATGGATGTACAATAGAAAGGAATCGCTATGAAATTTTCAGAAATGAAGTACGAACGCCCGGACCTGGATAAGGTTCTGGCCCAGTGCGAAGAGTATGCCAAAAAGATGGCCGCTGCCCAGAGCGGTGAAGAACTGGTACAGCTTTACCGCGAAGAAAACGCCATGATGGCCCATTACCACACGGCATCCTGCCTGGCATCCATCCATTATACCCAGGATACCCGCGATGAATATTGGAGCGGGGAACAGGAATGGTTTGATGCAACCGGCCCGGCGGTCAGCAATGCAGCACGCAATGTTGCGGAGGCGATTCTTTCCAACCCGCACGCCAAAGCGCTGGAAGAAGCGTTCGGTACCCGCATTCTGCCCAGCCTGCGCAACCTGGTGCTGAGCATGGACGACCGGGTGATCGAACTGCAGAAAGAGGAAAATGCCCTGACCAGTGCTTACCAGAAATTATACGGCGGTGCAATGGCGGAGCTGGACGGCAAACAGCTGACCATCCCGCAGCTGACGCTGTATAAGCAGAGCACTGACCCCGCCATGCGCCGTAAGGCTTACGAGGCGGAAGCCGTTTACTTTGACGCCCACCGCGCCGAGTTTGACGAGATCTATGATAAGATGGTCAAGAATCGCAACGAGCAGGCACGCATCCTGGGCTACAACGATTACAGCGAGCTGAGCTATATCCGCATGAACCGAATCGGTTACGGCCCGGCGGAGGTTGCCGCGTTCCGCCAGGAAGTGGTGGAGCAGGTGGTGCCCATGATCCAGAAGGCTCTGGCTCTGCGCAACAAGCGCACCGGCATTGAGAACCCCATGTTCTGGGACAGCACCATCAGCTTTGCGGACGGAAACCCCGTGCCGCACGGCAGCTATGACGAGCTGATGGCCGGTGCCCGCAAGATGTACCATGAGCTCAGCCCCGAAACGGCAGAGTTCATCGACTTCATGCAGGATAACGAGATGTTCGACGTTCTCAGCCGCCCCGGCAAAATGAGCGGCGGTTATGAGGAAATGCTGCCCGATTACAAGACCCCCCTTCATCTTTGCCAACTGGAACGGCACGGCGGGGGATGTGGATGTGCTGACCCATGAAGCAGGGCATGCGCTGGAAGGCTACCTGGCTGCCCGCAGCCCCAAGAACATCCCCGAAGATATCCAGTGCCCCGGTATGGAGAGCGCCGAGATCCACTCCATGAGCATGGAGTTCCTGACCGCCCCGTGGCATCACCTCTTCTTTAAGGAGGATACGGATAAATACGAGCTGCTGCACGCCGAGGACAGCTTTATCTTCCTGCCATACGGCTGCATGGTGGATGAATTCCAGCACATTATGTATCAGCAGCCAGATCTTACGCCGGATGAACGCAATGCCGTCTGGCTGGAGCTGGAAAAGAAATACCGCCCCTGGAACAAGTTCGGCGACCTGCCGTTCTATGGCCGCGGCGCAGGCTGGCAGCGCCAGCTGCATATCTTTGAATGCCCGTTCTACTATATTGATTACTGCCTGGCAACCGCCATTGCCCTGCAGTTCTTTGTGGCCAGCCTGAAGGACCACAAGGACGCCTGGCAGCGCTATATGAAGCTGACCAACCTGGCCGGTATGGCAACCTATACCGAGCTGGCCGAAAGCGCCGGAATGAAAGCCCCCTTTACCAAGGGCAGCCTGACCGAGCTTTCCCGCGCGGTGGCGGATTGGATTGAGCAGCATCAGGTAAGCTAAAACAGAATAAGCATCACTTTTATGCCGCAGGCTGTGCCTGCGGCATTTTTTGCTGCCATTTTTGAAATAGTGGGAAAGAACCAGATAAAATATATTGACTGACATAATATTATATGATATATAATATATAGAACAAAATAATAACGGCAGAGCCGCCGCCACACGCAGCGGCACTGCCGGGTTAATACAACAGGGAAGGGGGCACCCACATGAGCTTTACCACAGGCGCGGCGCTGCTGGATGCCGTGGTGCTGGCGGTCGTATCGCGCGAGGAAGAAGGTACTTATGGCTACAAGATCACCCAGGAGATCAAGCAGGCGCTGGAATTGAGCGAATCGACACTGTACCCGGTGCTGCGGCGGCTGCAAAAAGATGGCTGCCTGACCATTTACGATGAACCGTTCAATGGCCGCAACCGCCGCTATTACAAAATTACCCCGCTGGGGCGGCAGCAGCTGGCAGGCTACAAGGCAGAGTGGAAAGTTTACGCCGCCAACATTGACCATATTTTTTTTGGGGGAGGATACAAAATGACAAGGCAGGAATATATGCAGCAGCTGGCAGCTCTGCTGGCCGCAATGCCGGAAGCCGAACGCCGGGATGCCCCTGGATTATTACGAAGAATACTTTGATGCTGCAGGCCCCGAAAAAGAGGCCCAGACCATCCAGGAACTGGGCAGCCCCCAGAATGTGGCGGAAAAGATATGGGAGGGTACCGGGGCACAGTTCGGCACGCCGATGCCGGATAACAGCATGCCAGAACAGGGCAGCAGACGCAGAAAAGCCCGGTGTGGATTGTGCTGGCTATCCTTGCAATTTTGATTGTTGTGCTGCTGGTGTTCATCGGCTCTTTCAAAATTGTGACAAAATATCAGTACAGCATTGCAGAGAGCGCAACGGCAGAGGAGGTTCCCCCCGCAGGAAGCCGCTGGGGGAGCAACCGAAAACATGGACGAAAGCACGGATGAAAATACCGAAACAGCCATCACAAAGGAAAGTGCAAAAAGCGAAAGCACCAATCGGTTGGAAAGCAGCACGATGACGCTGGATGCAAAGCAGGTCCAAACGATGGTATTGAACCTGGACTGCGGTGAGGTTGCTTTTTGTGCGCAGCAATGCAGCGGATGAGATAACGGTTCGGTTTGAAAATTTCTATTCCGACTGGCTGGAGCGTACCGTGGACGAGAGCGGCTTTAGCGTGCGGTACAAAATACCCAAAGGCTATATTTCCGGCAGTGACCCCACGCCCACGCTGAGCATCGCCCTGCCGGAGATAGAACTGGAACAGATAGAGCTGAATCTGGACCTGGGCAGCGCCGACCTTGGTACACTGAAAGCCAAAAGCATACAGGCAGACCTTGCCCTCGGCAGCTTGTATGCGGATGAGCTGCAAACCGGGCAGCTGGATGCAACGCTTGCCCTGGGCAGTGCAGAGCTTGGCACCGTGCAGGCAGAGCGCGTGACGATTGAAAACGCCCAGGGCGATGTGACGATCAGCCGCCTGGTGGGGGCCAGCCAGGTGCAGGTAACCGACCAGCTGGGCAATATTGCCCTGACCCTGGGGGAAAAAGGCAGACGGTTACAGCGTGCAGGCTGCATGCGGCCTGGGCAGCATTACGGTAAGCGGCGCCAAGCAGGCAAGCCCTTACAGCGCCAACAGCAAAGCAGCCAACGCTGTGATTCTGGATGCCGCGCTGGGGGATATTACCCCTGAACTTTGAGGAATGAGCGGGGAAAAAGAGCATCACATGTGCGGCATGCCGGAACGCGTTTGGAGCCCGTTCCAAACGGCAGACGGGTGCCGATGTGCAAAATGTTTTGATTAGTCATACTCTTGTGCCTGGCCATGGTGCAGTTTATACAACTTTTGCCCAAAAGGCCAAAAAAAGATTTAATGCAACAAATTTTGCATATTGTACGCGAATGTGGTACAATAACCAATAAGCAAATCAGGCAACGAAAAGGGTAAAGGAGAATTGCGAAATGGCGTATTATTTTTAGTGAACCGTCCCGTACCTTCGGCGAGTATCTGCTCGTCCCCGGCTATTCCTCTTCGGAGTGCATCCCCACGGCAGTCAGCCTTAAAACCCCGCTGGTCAAGTACCGCAAGGGCGAAGAAGCCTGCCCCCTCCGACCATGAACATCCCCATGGTTTCGGCTATCATGCAGTCCGTTTCCGGTGAGAAGCTCGCCATTGCCCTTGCCAAGCAGGGCGGCGTTTCTTTCATTTACGGCTCCCAGTCCGTTCAGTCCGAGGCTGATATGGTTCGCCGTGTCAAGGCTTACAAAAAGGGCTTTGTCACCTCTGATTCCAACCTGCCGCCGGAGGCTACCCTGGCTGATGTGTTGGACCTGAAAACCCGTACCGGCCATTCCACCGTTGCCATCACGGCTGACGGCACCCCCACGGCAAGCTGCTGGGCATTGTGGCATCCCGTGACTACCGCCTGTCCCGCATGAGCACTGATCTGAAAGTGACTGAGTTCATGACCCCGCTGGACAAGCTGGTTACCGCACCGGCCAACACCAGCCTGCATGACTGCAATGATATCATCTGGGATAACAAGATCAACTCTCTGCCGCTGGTAGACGAGCAGGGCCAACCTGCAGTATATGGTTTTCCGCAAAGATTATGATTCCCACAAGGAACATGCCAATGAGCTGCTGGATGCCAACAAGAGCTATGTTGTCGGCGCCGGCATCAATACCCGCGACTATGCCGAGCGCGTGCCCGCCCTGGTGGATGCCGGCGTGGATGTGCTCTGCATCGACTCTTCCGAAGGTTACAGCGAATGGCAGTCCCGTACCATCGCCTGGATCCGTGAGCATTACGGCGACAAGGTAAAGGTCGGTGCAGGCAACGTGGTGGACCGCGAGGGCTTCCTGTTCCTGGCAAAAGCCGGTGCAGACTTTGTCAAGATCGGCATTGGCGGCGGCTCCATCTGCATCACCCGCGAAACCAAGGGCATTGGCCGCGGCCAGGCAACTGCCGTTATCGAGGTTGCCAAAGCCCGCGATGAATACTATGAGCAGACCGGCATCTATATCCCCATCTGCTCCGATGGCGGCATTGTGCATGACTACCACATCACCCTGGCATTTGGCAATGGGCGCTGACTTTGTTATGCTGGGCCGTTACTTTGCCCGCTTTGATGAATCCCCCACGAACAAGCTGCGCGTTGGCGGCAACTATGTGAAGGAATACTGGGGCGAAGGTTCCAACCGTGCCCGCAACTGGCAGCGCGCTATGACCTTGGCGGTGCCCAGAAGCTGAGCTTTGAGGAAGGCGTTGATTCTTACGTTCCGTATGCCGGCCCGCTGGCCGATGGCGTGCAGACCACGCTGTACAAGGTGCGTTCCACCATGTGCAACTGTGGTGCGCTGTCCATCCCGGAACTGCAGCAGAAAGCCCGCCTGACGGTCGTTTCTTCCACCTCCATTGTGGAAGGCGGTAGCCATGACGTTATCCTGAAAAACAACCCGAACAATGTTTAAGCTGTTCCGGGTTGGGGCACCACGGCCAGCAGAATTTGCGCTTGCAATCTGATAGGATTTGTGGTATTATAACCAACATGAGATGCAAAGGGGCAGCTACCAATACAGCTGCCCTTTTTTGCACTTTTGCGGGTTCAGGCGGTAACATTGTGCGTTTTAACCGCCTGGGGCCGGGGGCTCAGCCCCAAAACAATCAGGGACGCGGCAGAATGGCTGCGCCAATTAAGAGAGGGAAAGAATTATGAAAAAATATTGCCTGCGCTGCGCTGTGCACTGCACTGCTGGCCAGCATGCTGGCTGCCTGCGGCAGCTCCGCATCCACCACCCCAGCGGCTTCCTCCGCTGATACATCCTCCGATACCGGGGCATCTTCCACCGAAGCTGCCGCTTCCACCGGGGCTGCAGCAGATGGTTCGCTGCACGTTGCCATGAACACCGATATCCAGACGATGGATGTGCACAAGACCAACAACGACTACATGGTGCCGCTGAATATCTTTGACCGCCTGTTTGAGATCAAAACCAATGCGGACGGCTCCACTGAGCTGGAGAAGAGCCTGGTGGAAGACTACACCGTTTCGGACGACGGCCTGACCTATGATTTCACCCTGCGCAGCGGTGTTACGTTCTCTGACGGCACCCCGCTGACCGCCAACGATGTCAAGTATACCTTTACCCGTATGCTGGCCCTGCCGGACAGCGTGCAGACGGATTATGCCTCTGCCATTGCCGGTGCGGAAGCTGTGATGGATGGCACCGCCACCGACCTGGAAGGCATTCAGGTGATTGATGACACCCACTTTACCGTTACCCTGTCGGATCCGTTTGCCGGTTTCCTGTATGAGCTGGCAACCGCTTCCTGCTCCATCATGAGCGAGAAGAACGTGGAGGAAGCAGGCGACCAGTTTGGTATGGACTGCTCCAAGACCATCGGCTCTGGCCCGTATGTGGTCACCAGCTGGACCCGCGACAGCAGCATTGTGCTGGATGCCAACCCCAACTACTGGGGCGAAAAGCCCAGCGTGCAGCATGTGGAAATTTCCATCGTGCCGGATTCTTCCACCATGAGCATGATGTTCCAGAACGGTGAGCTGGATATCCTGGACTGCGATTACATTGACGCTGCCGTTGTCAACTCTACCTACAAGACCCAGTATGCCGATGATATCGTAACCTCCAACCGTCTGGGCACCACCTACATGGCTCTGAACGAGAATGTGGAGCCGCTGAACGATGTCAAGGTCCGCAAGGCCATCCAGATGGCCATTGACCGCCAGACCATCCTGGATACCGTGTATAACGGCGATGGCAGCCTGGTGGACGGCATTTACCCCAAAGGCCTGATCGGCTACACCGAGGACAACGAGGGTTGGCTGAAGTACGACCCCGAACAGGCCAAGAGCCTGCTGGCCGAAGCCGGTTACGCGGATGGCTTTACCATGGAGATTGCTGCCGATAACTCCAGCAGCGATTCCACTCTGCTGGTCATCCAGATCGTGCAGCAGTACCTGCAGCAGATCGGGATTAACGCCGAGATCAAGAGCTATGACCCCGCCAGCTGGCTGGATCTGCGCAAGAGCGGCGATATGGTCAGCTTTGTCAGCTCCTGGACGGCTGACTATAACGACCCGGATAACTTCATTTACACGTTCTTCGGTACCCCCCGAAAAGAGCAATGTGCGCAGCCTGAACTACTTTAACACCGACGTTATGAGCCGTGTTGCTGCCGCCCGCGGCATTGTGGACGACACCGAACGCCTGACCGAGTACGCCGCGCTGGAAAAGCAGATTGTGGAAGAGGACGCTGCATGGGTACCCATGTTCAGCCGTTCCCACCTGTTTGTTAAGGGCGACCGGATCGCCTCCTTCACCCCGCACTGGGCCGGTTATAACGATACCCAGTATATCAACGTTACCTTGAAGTAATTTTTGGACAAAAAAAAGTTACAAATAATGCAATGCAGGCTGCGACCACAGGTTGCAGCCTGCATTTTTTATGTTATAATTTTAATGCTTGTATATTTTACAGCATAAAAGTGTAAAAAATATACAGCCGCTCAAACAGACTGTCCATAAGGTAAAACTGCATTCTGCCTGGCAGGGACCGTAAGGGCGCACATTGTGCGCCCACGAACCTGAAAACCAAGGGCAACACCGCACAATTCCCGCCTAGCGGCTTAAGCACCGCTCCGGCAGCTGCGGCACGGCATCTGCGTTGCCAAAATGCTCGATAATGTCGGGTTGCGGTACCCGCATCGTGCTTCGGGGGCAAAAAGCCCCTCGCACTCTGCGACCGCTGCCCCTGCTTCGGTTCGCTGTTTCCGCCACTGGCGGCGCTCACCTTTTTGCAGCATCCAGTATTATCTGCGCTTTTGGCTTGGCATCTGCCGCACCTCGCTCGCCGTATCGGCACTTAGAATTATGCGGTATTGCCTTAGCGCTTTTTATAAAAGCGCTGTGCCGAAGCAACGCCTGCGGGGAAAATGATATTCACCTGCACAGAGCATGGTTTTAACCGATTGGCAGTTTGGAAACAGCGGCTGTGAGGGACAAAAGAGGAGTGACTCCGTGTGAAAAGCGTGATAAAGCGCATTTTGGGCACCATTCCGGTGCTGATCGGTGTGGTACTGCTCATCTTCATCATGCTGCGCATTGTTCCCGGCAATGCGGCGGCTATGCTGCTGGTGAACATGTGGACCAGGCCACCATTGACCGCCTGACTGAAGTGATGGGGCTGGATAAGCCGCTGATCGTGCAGTTCTTTGACTATCTGGCCGGGGCGATCCATGGGGATCTGGGCATCAGTTATAAATATAACCGCGCTGTTACCGATATGATCATAGAGGCGTTCCCCTACACGCTGGAACTGGCCCTGCTGGCGGCGCTGTTCGCCTGGGTGCTGGGCCTTGGCACCGGTATTATAGCAGCCATCAGGCAGAACAGCCTTGTGGACCACCTGTTCATGGGCGTTTCGCTGGCTGGCGTTTCCATGCCTATTTTCATGGTGGCGCTGCTGCTGCAATACCTGTTTGCCTTCAAAATCAAGGCATTCCCGCTTACGCTGGATGGTACCTTCCTTTCCATGATTCTGCCCGCCATTGCCCTGGGCTGGAACAGCGCAGGCAGCATTGCCCGTATGACGCGCTCCAGCCTGCTGGAAGTGATGCAGGCGGATTATATTGATACCGCCCGTGCCAAAGGCCTGCGCAAGCAGGCGGTCATTCTGGGCCATGCGCTCAAAAACTCCATGCTGCCGGTCATTACCATGATGGCATTGCAGTTTTCCGGCATGCTGTCCGGCGCGGTTATCACCGAGAGCATTTTTGCCATTCCCGGCATCGGCCGCCTTGCCACCACAGCAATCCAGAACCGTGATATGCCGGTGCTGCAGGGGACCGTGCTGTTTACCACCGTGCTGGTCATTGCAGGCAACCTGATTGCGGACCTGCTGTATTCTGTGCTGGACCCGCGCATCAGAAAGGAGGCATAAGCCATGGCAGACGAAATGTTGAAAAATGCCCAGCCGCAGGAATTGGAAAGCCAGATCGGCGAAGAGGACGGCCTGAAAGAACAGCTGCTGCGCATGTGCCGCCAGAACAAGCTGGCCGCCTTTTCGGCTGTGCTGATTCTGGTTGTCATCCTGATGGCTATTTTTGCTCCTGTTCTGGCCCCCTATGGTGAGGCTGAGCAGGACCTGATCAGCCGTTTGCAGGGCCCCAGCGCTGCCCACTGGTTTGGCACGGATGAACTGGGCCGCGATGTGCTCTCCCGTATTCTGTATGGCTCGCGCCTCTCGCTTACCATCGGCATTCTGCCCAGCATCATCTCGCTGGTGGTGGGCATCTTCTTTGGCCTGCTGGCCGGTTACTTTTGGCGGCTGGGTGGATTATGTCATCATGCGCCTGGCGGATATTATGCTGTCCATCCCGTCCCTGCTGCTGGCCATGGTGGTTATGTACACCCTGGGCCAGTCCACCGTCAACCTGTTTATCGCGCTTTCCCTCACCAGCTGGGCCAGTGTGGCCCGCGTGGTGCGCAGCCAGACCCTGAGCCTGAAGGAGAGCGAATATGTTGAGGCTGCCCGTTCGATCGGCGTCAGCAACGGCAAAATCATGCTCAAGCATATCCTGCCCAACTGCATTCCCTCATTGATCGTTCTGTTTACCCTGAATGTTCCCTCTGCCATTCTGTCTGAAAGCTCGCTGAGCTTTTTGGGCATCGGCGCACAGCCCCCGGCAGCATCCTGGGGCCTGATGGTCAACCAGTCCAAGCAGTTTTTGTTCACCCAGCCCTGGCTGGCCTTGGCACCCTGCATTGCCATTATGATCGTGGTGCTGGCGTTCAACTTTTTGGGTGACGGTCTGCGCGATGTGCTGGACCCCTACATGAAGAACCAGTAACGGCGGGGGAGAAGTAAAAGATGGAAAATAACAATAATGTTCTGGAAATCCGCGGCCTGAACTCCTATTTCTTTACCGAAAAAGGCGTGGCCCCGGCGGTGGATGGCCTGGACCTGGATATTCCCAAGGGCAAGATCATCGGCCTGGTGGGGGAGAGCGGCTGCGGCAAAAGCATGACCGCCAAATCCATTATGGGCCTGCTGAAATACCCCGGCCGCGTGGCGGGCGGCAGCATCCGGTTTGAAGATCAGGACCTGACCAGACTTTCGGATAAAGAGCTGCGCAAGATCTGCGGCAATGATATTTCGATGATTTTTCAGGAGCCGATGACCAGCCTGAACCCGGTGCTCAAGGTGGGCCGCCAGGTGCGCGAAACGCTGCTGGTGCATAACCCGACCATGAGCAAGGCGGAAGCCAAGCAGCGCGTGGTGGAAATGTTCCAGCGTGTTGGCATCCCCGAAGCGGAAAAAGCGCTATGACTGCTACCCGCACGAGCTTTCCGGCGGCCTGCGCCAGCGCGTGATGATTGCCATGGCTATGGTATGCAAGCCCAAGCTGCTGATTGCCGATGAGCCAACCACCGCGCTGGATGTGACAATTGAAGCCCAGATCCTGCGCCTGATGAAGGAGCTGCGGGACGAAACCGGCATGAGCGTGCTGATCATCACCCATAACATGGGCGTTGTGGCGGAAATCTGTGACTATGTGTATGTCATGTACGCAGGCAAGATCATGGAACAGGCCGAAACCTTTGAGCTGTTTGACCATACCATGCACCCCTATACCAAGGGCCTGCTGGATTCCATCCCGCGCATTGGCCAGAACGCCGAGCGGCTGCACACCATCCCCGGTGTGGTGCCCAACCTGCTGCACCTGTCGCAGGGCTGCCCGTTCAGCAACCGCTGCGAATATGCCACCGACCAATGCCGCACGGAAAAAGCGCAGCTGCATCCCGTTGCACCGGATCATCAGGTGCGCTGCTTCCGCTGTGAGGAGGAACATCAATGAGCGAGGTAAAACACGAAGTTCTTTTGCAGGCAAAAGGTATTTATAAAAACTTTGAAACCAGCAAAAAAACCAGGCCGTCCATGCCCTGACCAATGTGGATCTGACCCTGTACCGCGGCGAAACGCTGGCCCTGGTGGGGAGAGCGGCTGCGGCAAAAAGCACCCTGGGACGCACCCTGATCCGCATGCTGCCCGCAACCAGGGGCAGCGTGACCTTTGAAGGGCAGAACATCACCGCCATGAAGGATAAGAAATTTGCCCCCCTGCGCCGCCGGATGCAGATGGTCTTCCAGGACCCGTATGCCAGCCTTGACCCGCGCATGAAGGTGCGGGATATCATTGCCGAACCGCTGGAAACCTATCATGTATGCAAAACCAAAGCCGAAACCACCCACCGCGTGCTGGAATTGATGCAGGCTGTTGGTGTACCGGCAGAGTTTTTGAACCGTTACCCGCACCAGTTCAGCGGCGGCCAGCGCCAGCGCATCGGCATTGCCCGCGCCATTGCGCTGCAGCCGGACCTGATCGTCTGCGATGAACCGGTCTCCGCATTGGATGTTTCGGTGCAGAGCCAGGTGTTGAACCTGCTCAAGGACCTGCAAAAGCAGTACGGCCTGACCTATCTCTTCATCGGGCATGATCTTTCTGTCATCAACTTTATTGCGGACCGCGTCTGCGTAATGTTCCTGGGCCATGTGTGCGAGGTTGCCACCAAGGAAGAGCTCTACAGCCGCCCCATGCACCCCTATACCGCCTTTTTGATGGATGCCATCCCGCAGGCGGATCCACACCGCCGCAACCAGCACCGCCGTGTGCTGATGGGCGAAGTGCCCAGCCCGGTCAACCTGCCGTCCGGCTGCTGCTTCCATACCCGCTGCCCTTACGCAACGGAGCGCTGCCGCACCGAGGTTCCGGAGCTGCGGGAATGGGATGGCCGTATGGTTGCCTGCCACCGCGCGGGCGAAAACTGGGACTGAGATAACACAGTGAGGAAATAACAATGCAGGCAGTAATCAACGTGGCCATAGCGCCGCTTACCACAAACCCGGCCCTCTGGGCGCGGAACCCTCAGCAATCCCGTTTGGTGGATGAGCTTTTGCTGGGCATGCCGGTGGAAATTACCGGCGAAGCCGAACAGCACATGGTGCCGGTACGCACCTTTTACGGCTATACCGGCTGGGTAGCACAGGATGCTTTACTGACTGGCCCCAAGGCGGAAGAATGGCTGGTTCAGCCGCAGATGGTGGTCATAGCCCGCTGGGCTGATGTGCTGGCGGAACCCCGTGTGCAGGGGAGCTGCGTGGCTGTTGGCCTGCCCCTTGGGCGCCCGCGTGGCCGTGCAGGGGGAGCCGGAAGACGGCTGGCAGGCCGTAACGCTGCCGGATGGCCGCACCGGTTACCTGCGTGCGGACGCGCTGGCCCCGCTGTACACCCAGCCCTGCGAGCAGGACCAGGAAAAGCTGCGTGCAGCCATTGCCCAGGCAGCCAAGCGCTACCTTGGCACGCCCTACCGCTGGGGCGGCAAAACCCCGGCGGGCATTGATTGCTCCGGCCTGTGCAGCATGGCATACCTGCTGTGTGGTATTTCCATCTGGCGGGATTCCGAGCTGAAAGAGGGCTACCCCATCCATCCGGCCCATGTTTCGGATATGCGCGTGGGAGATCTGGTGTATTTCCCCGGCCATGTGGCGCTCTATCTTGGCAATGGAGAGTACATTCATTCCACCGCGCGAGCAGGGGATAATGGTGTTGTAATCAACAGCTTTTACCCGGATTCCCCCCTCTACCGCCCTGACCTGCCCAAGCAGATCACCGCAGTAGGCTCCTACTTTGCCCGCCGGGAGGCAACCTGATAAAATTGAAATGAAGAAAAGCGCCTCTCTGTGATAGGAACAGAGGGGCGCTTTGATATGGGTTTTATAATAAATGCGGTCAAAAGTGCGGTCAGATAAAAAAACTAGACGATAAAATATACGTTTTAACGTTCAACACTTTGGCGGGAGCTGGTGGATTCGCCAAGCTGCGGTCTAAGCAACAGTCCGCAGGACTGTTGCTTGCCGCCTTCGGGCGGCCGACCTGTTCGAACCCTACCAGTTCCAGCACAAAAAAGACCCGCAACCTCAGTTGCGGATCTCTTTGGTGGGAGCTGGTGGATTCGAACCACCGAAGCATTAAAGCAGCAGATTTACAGTCTGTCCCCATTGGCCACTCGGGAAAGCTCCCATATTCATTTGTGCGCCTGCCTTAACAGTGCTTGATTAGTATATCAGAGCCTGAGCAAAAATGCAAGCCCTATTTTGAAAAAAATTGAAGTTTTTTGCTGCAATGCGGGAAAATGGGGTAAAAGATGCTGTATAACGAACAATTTTCGCGCGAGAAGGCACAGTGGTTAATAATTTGAAGAAAAGCCCAAAAAGCCCTTTTGCTTTTTGCGGCGGGTATGCTAAAATACTTTTTGCAATGCCAAGGCATTGCCTTATGCGGAAGTGCTGGAATCGGCAGACAGGCACGTTTGAGGTGCGTGTGTCTATGACGTGTGGGTTCAAGTCCCATCTTCCGCACCAACCAAAAGAGCGCTGAATCGTTAAGGTTCAGCGCTCTTTTGGTTTATCAGTACCCACTCTTTCAACAAAGCCTCTCACAACGTACATAGAACAAGCAAAAGGCCGCACAACCTGCGCCATTCTTTAATGGCGGCAGCCATGCGGCCTGGTCTATTTGAATCATTCGTAGGTGCGGCGTCCGGCAAAAATGCACAGAGGGCGGTTACACTTGCCGGTGCCCATCAGCTGGGTGGCGGCACACAGGGTTGCGCCGGCGCTGGAACAGGCGGGGATGCCGTCATAGAACAGCACCTCCCGTGCGGCGCGCTCGGCATCGGCCGAGGAGACCGTCAGCACGGTATCCACTACATAGGGGTTATAGTTTTCCGGCACAAAACCGGGCCCGATGCCCGCAATGCTGTGGTGGCCAATGAACCCGCCGGAAATGGCGGCGCATTCGCTGGGCTCCACGGCCACAATGCGGATCATGCTGTTCCAGGCTTTCAGGTATTCCGCCACGCCGGTAATGGTGCCGCCGCTGCCCACGCCGATCACCACAGCATCAATCGCATCCCCGGCGGCTTTTAAAATCTGGGGGCCGGTCACGCGGCGGTGGTATTCGGGGTTGTCATCATTGGCAAAGTAGTTGGTAAAGTAACCGTTATAGCGGGCGGCGGTGTCTTTGGCAACCTGTTCCAGCGCACGGCGGCCGCCGCTGCCGCATACCACAATGCGCGCCCCCAGGTTTTGCAGATGCTGCCTGCGGGAAAGCGGTAGGCTGCTGGGCACCACCAGAATGCAGGGGTGGCCTGTGGTGGCGCAGCTTACCGCAAGGGCAGCGCCAAAACTGCCGGAACTGGCTTCCACCACCGGCATGCCGGGCTGCAATGTGCCGCGCTCGGTGGCAAAGCCAGCATGGTTTCGGCCACGCCGTCCTTACAAGTGCCGGTAGCGCCGCCGAAATCCAGATATGCCAATATGCTGGAAGCAAGTTCGTGCCGCCCGGAATACCCCGAAAGCCGCACCACCGGGGAACGGTACACGTCCTGATAATAGCTCTGCAATATTGCCATAGCCTGGCAGACCTCCTTGCAAAAATCAGGCAGGGGAGAACACGCAGTCCGTAAAATCCGCCCCGTTCTGTAAATTTCACCCAATATACAACATATTATAGCATATCCGGCGCGGCTTTGTACATGAAAAAAACATATTTTGCCGCAGTTTTTACGGCAAAAATGCTGGGCGGGCACAAAAAGCTGAAAAAAACGCAAAAAACAGCCGGATACCGCACCTTTGGGCCTTGACAGTATGACTTTAGAGTGTTATAATTCAAAAGCTGTAAAGAAAAAAAACACTTTACAGCAGTCAGAGGAACAGACAACACAAAGGGGGCACGGCCGTGGCAGCCAAAGCAGGTAAGGACCTTGGGTTTTCCATCCTGCTGGATTATTATGGCATGGTCCTGACGGAAAAACAGCGCAATATTCTGACAGAATATTATAACGATGACCTTTCGCTGGCCGAAATTGCCGAAAATTATGGCATAACCCGCCAGGGAGTACGGGATGCCATCAAGCATGGCGAAGCGACCCTGATGGAGATGGAGGAAAAGTTGGGCACTGCCCGCCGGACCGAAGCCATTCGGGCAGATCTTGCCCGGCTGGAAGAGCTTGTCAGCGAGGTGCGCGTGTGCAATACTGGGTTGTTTGAACCGGATACCCGCGTTCAGCGGGCTACCGAGGAGATGCTGACCATTATTCACCGCCTTGATACGCAGGGAGGAACTGCCCGATGGCATTTGAATCTTTAAGCGAGCGTCTGAACGGCGTTTTCAAAAAACTGCGCGGCAAAGGCAAGCTGAGTGAAGCGGATATCAAGGCTGCGATGCGGGAAGTCCGCATGGCGCTGCTTGAAGCGGACGTCAACTACAAAGTCGCAAAGGATTTCTGCGCGCAGGTTTCGGAGCGCGCCATGGGCCAGGAAGTGATGGAAAGCCTGACCCCCGCCCAGCAGGTTTTCAAGATCGTTAACGAGGAACTGACCAAGCTGATGGGCGGCGAGGAAAACCCCAGACCCTGCACATCAAAAAAATAAGGGCCAGACCGTTATGATGATGTGCGGCCTGCAGGGGGTAACGGTAAAAACCACCCATGCGGCAAAGCTGGGCCGCTATTATAAAGCCCAGGGCCGCCGCCCACTGCTGGTAGCCTGTGATATCTACCGCCCCGCAGCAATTGACCAGCTGCGCATTGTGGTGAGCAGGCAGGCGTTCCCCGTTTATGAGATGGGCACCGAAAAGCCGGAAAAGATTGCCAAGCAGGCAGTTGAGTACGCCAAAGACCACGGCTATGATATCGTTATCATTGATACCGCAGGCCGTTTGCAGATTGACGACCAGCTGATGGACGAGCTGGTGCGCATCAAGCAGGCTGTTGAGGTGGATGAGACCCTGCTGGTTGTGGACGCCATGTCCGGTCAGGAAGCCGTCAACGTTGCTAAGACCTTTAACGAAAAGGTTGGCATCAGCGGCGTGGTCCTGACCAAGACGGACGGCGACACCCGCGGCGGTGCGGCGCTTTCGGTTCTGGCCGTTACCGGCAAGCCGATCTACTTCCAGGGCACCGGCGAGAAGCTGGATGCGCTGGAACCGTTTTACCCGGCGCGCATGTCCAGCCGTATCCTTGGCATGGGCGATGTGCTGAGCCTGATCGAAAAGGCCCAGACCTTGCAGAATGACAAGGAAGCCGAAGAAGCCGCCAAGCGAATGATGGCCAACAAGTTCGATATGAACGATATGCTGACCCAGTTCGCCCAGATCCGCAAGATGGGTGGTGCGTCCGCGCTGCTGGCCATGATGCCCGGCGCCAACCAGATCAGCTCCGAACAGATGGACCAGATCGATGAAAAAGGCGGTGCCCCATATTGAAGCCATCATCTACTCCATGACGCCGGAAGAGCGTGCGCATCCTTCCATCATCAACCCCAAGCGCAAGCGCCGCATTGCGGCGGGCAGCGGCCAGACGGTTGAGGACGTGAACAAGCTGCTGCGCCAGTTTGAAGCCATGCAGAAGATGATGAAAAGGTCAAACGCAACCCCAAGGGCTTTATGCGCGGCCTTGGCGGAATGATGAGAGGCCTGCGCTGAGCAGCCTGTTATGAATTTGATATGACCCGTAAGCCTCTCTCTGGCCCCAGGGTGATATATAAATTGCAAGCCCACGAGGGAAAACCACGGGGCCGTAAAAACAAAATTTTGGAGGATATTTACCATGGTTAAGATTCGTCTGCGCCGCATCGGCGCCAAGAAAGCTCCTTTCTACCGCATTGTTGTTGCTGACAGCCGCTTTGCTCGTGATGGCCGCTTCATCGAAGAGATCGGCTACTACGATCCGACCAAGGAGCCCAGCGTTGTCAAGATCGACGCCGACAAGGCTAAGCAGTGGCTGGCCAACGGCGCTCAGGCTACCGATACTGTTCGTGTTCTGCTGAAGAAAGAGAACATCCTGTAATTAAACGGAGGAACGCCACATGCAGGAACTGCTGATTGCCGTTGCCCGTGGCCTTGTGGAAGATAAGGACGCGGTGCAGGTAACGGTTGACTCCGCGCGTGAGGACGGCACGGTTGTGTACCATCTCACGGTGGCAGAAGGCGACATGGGCCGCGTGATTGGCAAACAGGGCCGCATTGCCAAGGCAATCCGTGTTGTCATGCGTGCCGCCGCCGTCCGCCAGAACGAAAAAGTCGTGGTGGAAATCGGCTGATTTTTGCCACCCAGCACTCTGCCGCTTTGCGCGCAGGGTGCTTTTTATTTGCCGCCGCTTTTGTGTGATTTATTCTAGGAGGTTCCCCCTATGCAAAACTATCTGCCCGCCTGCAAAATTGTTTCCACCCACGGTGTCCGCGGCGAAATGAAAGCTCTGCCGCTGTGCGACGGCGCACAGTTCCTGGCCAAGTTCAAGCGCCTGTACGCTGCCGCAAACGGCAGCGGCGAAGTTGCGCTGCGCGGGGTGCGCGCCCAGGGCAATATGCTGCTGGTCAAGCTGGCCGGGGTGGAGGATATGGATGCCGCCCGCGCCCAGGTGGGCAAAACCTACTATTTTGCCAAGGCGGATGCCAAACTGCCGGAGGGCCGCTATTTTATTGATGATCTGATCGGCTGCACTGTGCTGCATGCGGACGATGGCCGCACCCCTTGGCATCGTTGCAAAGGTGGACCACCCCGGCGTACAGGATATCTATATTGTGCGCGATGCAGCGGGGGAGGAGCACTGGATCCCTGCCGTGCCGGAGTTTGTGGTGGATGTGGATATTGCGGCCCGCACGGTAAAAATGCGCCCTATTGCGGGTATGTTTGATGAGCCGGTCAACGGCGATGAGGAGTAATTGATGCGCATTGATATTGTCACCCTGTTCCCGGAACTGTGCGATGGCTTTTTGAGCACCAGCATCCTGGGGCGCGCCCGCGCCAAAAACCTGTTTGAGGCGCACTGCCACCAGATCCGGGATTATACCAAAAACAAACAGCGCCAGACGGACGATTACCCCTATGGCGGCGGCTGCGGCATGGTGCTGTATGCTCAGCCCATTGCAGATTGCCTGCGCGCTGTGGCGGACCAGTGCGCCCAGCAGGGCCGCGCCAAGCCCCATGTGGTTTTTGACCGCCGCCGGGCAGCCCTATAACGAGGAAACCGCCCGCCGGCTTTCCAGCTATGAAAGCCTTGCGCTGGTGTGCGGCCACTATGAGGGCATTGACCAGCGCGTGATCGATACCTTTGGCGATGAGGAAATTTCTATCGGCGACTATGTGCTGACCGGCGGCGAGCTGGCCAGCCTGGTGGTGGCAGACAGTGTTCTGCGCCTGCAGCCCGGCGTTCTGGCCGAGGAAAAAGGCTATCAGGACGAAAGCTACTGGGACGGCCTGCTGGAATACCCCCAGTTCACCCGCCCGGAAGTGTGGGAGGGCCAGGCCATCCCGCCGGTGCTGCTGACCGGGGACCACAATAAAATTGACGCCTGGCGCGGCCGCCAGAGCCGGGAACGCACCCGCCAGCGCCGCCCGGACCTGTATGACCCAGTGGTGCGCCACCCACCCGATCACCCAGATCCCGCGCTGGAAGCGTACCGGAGCGTGCCCAGCTGATCAAGACGGATGCCCAGCTGGATGCAGCCGCAAAACTGTTTGCCGAAGGCTGCCGCACCGTCTGCCGGGATGTGTGCACCGAAGCAGGCCTTGCAGAATATACGCCGGAAGTCATGCGCCAGCGCCTGGAAGAAGAGCGCAAGGCGGGCTGGGCATTCTACCTGCACACCACTTCGGATACGCCGGACGGCATGGTGGGTGTCTGCCATAAAACAGGGGAGATCGGCCACCTGTTTGTCACACAGTCCGCCCGCGGCAGCGGCATTGGCACAAAGCTGCTGGATTTTGCGCGCAAAAAAAACTTGCGGAGACGCCCGGCCCTGGCTGGCCGTGCTGGATGTAAACACGGCGGCCATCGGCCTTTACCGGCGCATGGGCTACCTGCCGGATGGCGTGCGGAACATGTACCAGCCGGGGGTGGATGCAGCATTCTGCAAGCCCTGCAAAGAGCTTGTTATGCGCTATCAGCCCCAGGATCAAAGGGCTGAACCTGCGGTATTCTGTCGGTTTTTTTTCGTACAGGTTTTGTAGTCTATCTACAATCCGGTTGAAAATAAACTGGTAAAGTTGCACAAGCGGGCCCGGCGCGATTTGTGCCAAATGCGGAATCCTGCCAAAATTGCAAATTTACACTGTACAAAGTCGAACAAATGGGATAAAAATATAAACAATCAAGGCGGCACTGATTGTGCAATACCGCCTGAAAGGAGCCCGCGGTAGAGAACTTGGGCGTATCTTTTCATATAAGTAGGAGAGAATAATTATGTACGTTAAAGAAGTTACCGTTGAGAATCAGGTAGGTCTGCACGCTCGTCCGGCCACCTTCTTCATCCAGAAGGCAAACGAGTATAAGTCTTCCATTTGGGTCGAAAAGGAAGAGCGCCGCGTCAACGCTAAGTCCCTGCTGGGGGTTCTGAGCCTTGGCATCGTTGGCGGCACCACCATCCGTATCATTGCTGACGGCACCGATGAACAGGCTGCTGTGGATGGTCTGGTCAAGCTGGTCAACTCCGGCTTCTCTGAATAATCAGATCTTTTGTTTTTGCGGCGGGTGACTGGTCACTTTTGTCTGGCGGCCATGCCGCGCAGACAAAAAATCACCACCACCCTTATTCAAAAACCATGACAAAACAAGAACTCTACAAAAAGCCTGTATGCTCCCTGCTGCTGCCGGGGGGTGTATATTATCCGCGATAAAACGGATACCATCATCTATATTGGCAAAGCCAAGCGTCTGCGCATCCGTGTTTCACAGTATTTCCGCGAGGGCGTGCCCCATGACGCGAAGGTCACCCAAATGATCAACCACGCATTTGCGTTCGATGTCATCGTCTGCCAAAGCGAATTTGAGGCCCTGGTGCTGGAAGCCAGCCAGATTAAGGCCCATACGCCAAAGTATAATATCTTGCTCAAAGATGATAAGGGCTACAGCTATGTAAAGATCACCCACGGCCCCTGGCCGCGTATTTCTGCTGCCCTGCAAAAGGACGATGAGAACGCCGATTATATCGGCCCGTTCACCTCGGCTTTTGCGGTGCGGGAGATGGTGGAAACTGCCCAGAACTGTTTTTTGCTGCCCCGCTGCAATAAAGAGTTCCCGCGTGATATCGGCAAGGGCCGCCCCTGCCTGAATGCCCATATCGGCAAGTGCATGGCCGTGTGCAGCGGCAAAATCACCTGCGAAGCTTACAATGAGGCCGTGCAGGGGGCTCTGCGCATGATCCGGTACGGCAAAAAAGATATCGTCAAGCAGCTGAAAGAGAAGATGCAGGCGGCGTCTGACCGGCTGGATTTTGAAACAGCCGCCCTGCTGCGGGATCAGATCGCGGCCATTGACCGCGTGGCGGCGGGCCAGAAGGTGGTTATGGATGCCGGGACAGAGATGGACGTCATCGCACTGGCGGGCACCACCCGCGCGGTATGCGCAGCGGTGCTGCGCTACCGGGATGGCCGCCTGACCGATAAGCGGGAGTTCGTCTTTCATGATACGACCGATATTGAAGCCGTGCGGGAGGAATTCCTGCCCCAGTATTATCTGGATGGCGAGACGATCCCCAAAACCATTGCGGTGGATACCCTGCCGCCGGACGCCGAAGCGCTGAACCAGGCGCTGAACGAAGCACGCGGCAGCAAGGTGGAGCTGTATGTGCCCCAGCGCGGCGATGTGGCCAAGCTGGTAACAATGGCCTACACCAACGCTGTGGAGCGCCTGGGGCGCGAGAGCGGCCGCTATACCCGCGAGGAAAAGCTGCTGGAAGAAGCCGCCCAGGTGCTGGGCCTGAAAACCCCGCCGAGGGTGATAGAAAGCTATGATATTTCTAACTGGGGCGATGGCTCCAGCGTGTGCGGTATGGTGGTGTTCAAGGATGGCAAGCCTTACCGCGCCGGCTACCGCCGCTTTTAAGATGCGCACCGTTGCCGGCACGGACGACTATGCCTCTATGGCGGAAACGCTTTCCCCGCCGGGCTGCGGAGTACGAGGCGGCCCGGCGCGGCGAAAAGCCGGATAATGAAACCAACCAGTTTGCCACCATGCCGGATCTGCTGCTGATCGATGGTGGCCGCGGGCAGGTGAGCGCCGTTAAACAGGCACTGCGCGGCACGGCACTGGAACATGTGCCCACCTTTGGAATGGTCAAGGATGACCACCACCGCACCCGCGCCATTGTGGATGATGCGGGCGGGGAAATCGCCATCAACCGGCACCGCAATATCTTTACCTTTGTGACCAATATCCAGGATGAAACCCACCGCTATGCCAACGATTACCGCAAGCGGATGATGCACAAAAAGTCCTATGCGGCAACCCTGACAGAGCTGCCCGGCGTTGGCCCCAAGACCAGCGCGGCACTGCTGGCACATTTCAAAACCGTAACGGCAGTCAAGCAGGCATCTATTTCGGACCTGGAAGAGGTCAAGGGCATCAGCCACGCCAAGGCGGAGAACATTTATAATGCTCTGCGCCAGTAAGCTCAACGCCGGCAACGGCAGGAGAGGGGAAAACCCGGCTGGATTGCAGGCTGGGTTGTAAAATAAGAATGAATGACGGTAAACTCCCTTGACAAGCGGATTTGAACCATCCATAATGTATAAGGCAACACCGCACAATTCCCGCCTTACGGCTTAAGCACCGCTTCGGCGGCTGCGGCACGGCATCTGCGTTGCCAAAATGCTCGATAAGACATCCAGTATTATCTGCGCTTTTGGCTTAGCAGCTGCCGCACCTCGCTCGCCGTATCGGCACTTAGAATTATGCGGTATTGCCATAAGTGCAACTGTTTATCCCGAATAGGAGTGCTCTGGCTTGAGCTTCCCAGCGGGATGGGTGGCTGCCATATAACAAATGAAAGGCAGGCGGCCTAACATGATGCGTGTGATTGCAGGTACAGCCCGCGGCAAAAACCTTGCTGCGCTACCGGGGGAGGATGTTACCCGCCCCACCATTAACCGCGTAAAGGAGGCAATGTTCTCCAGCGTACAGTTCTCTGTGCCCGGCGCGCGCGTGCTGGACTTGTTTGCAGGCAGCGGCCAGCTTGGCATTGAGGCATTATCCCGCGGGGCCAAGCGCTGTGTTTTCCTGGATGCTTCCCGCGAGGCGATCCAGATCGTGCTGGCCAACTGCAAAACGGCGGGCGTGTTTGCGCAGAGCCGGGTCATCCCGGATGATGCGTTCCACTTTTTGGCCACCACGCAGGAAGAGTTTGATCTTGCCCTGCTGGACCCGCCGTACCACCACGGCACGGTAGCCAAAGCACTGCCGCAGCTGGCAGCGCACATGGCCCCTGGCGGTGTGGTGCTGTGTGAAACAGAACTGGACGCCGAGCTGCCGGAACAGGTTGAGGGGCTTGTTTTGGCAAAACAATATAAGTACGGCAAGATTTTGGTAAGCCGCTATGAGAAAGAGGAACAGCTATGAATGTTGAGGAACTGCTGGATATGCTGGAGGAAACGCTGGAGGAGGGTACCGCTGTGCCGTTTGCCGCCGCCAAGCGTGTGGTAGATGTGGACCGCTGCCGCGATATCGTGGATGAGGTGCGCAATAACCTGCCCGATGAACTGCGCGACAGCAAAAAGATTGTGGCAGACCGCGAGCAGATTTTAAAGAACGCCCAGACCGATGCGGATAACATCATCAAGCAGGCAGAGGAACGCGCACGGGTACTGGTATCGGACAAAGAGATCACCAAGCGCGCACAGAAGTTGGCCGTGGAGCTGGTGAACGCCGCACAGGCACAGGCGAAAAAGATCAACAATGCCTCCGCGGCTTATTGTGAGAATATCCTCAAAAACTCGGAGGAAGTTCTGGCCCGCAGTGTGGCGGATATCAAAAATACCCGCATGAACCTGCGCAACCTGGCCAGCCGCGGCCCCCATGGCCCACAGAAACCGAATCTGTAAAATCGGCCCCCTGTGCGGGCTTTGTGAAAGAGATCTGCACGGTTCCTGCCCCGCAAAAACAACAAATAAGACAGCATTTGTGAAAACTTTATGGCCCGCAGCGCTTTTTGGCGCTGTGGGCTTGCTTTTTGTCCCGCGATTTGGTACTATATAAGTGTTCCAGTGGGTAAAAGTGGGCAATTCGGGGTTAAAGTGGTAAGTTAACCACACATTCCACAGGGTTGTTAACCGCGAAATTCCGCTGAAACGCTAAAAAAGCGACAGTTCCAACCGGGAAGGGGGCGGGTTCGACAATGTTCATGGGTCAGTATGACTACGCAGTGGACGCAAAGGGCCGTCTGAATTTCCCCGCAAAGTTCCGGGATGGAATGGGCGAAACCTTTATCGTGACCCGCTGGCTGGACCATTGCCTTGCCGCGTTCCCGCCGGAGGAGTTTGAAAAAGTGGCCCAGCGCATTGCCGAAAAAGGTATGGTAAAGGGCCGCAATGTCAGCCGTATGCTGTATTCCTCTGCGGTGGAAGTAACACCGGATAAGCAGGGCCGCATTCAGCTGCCCGCAAAACTGCGGGAATACGCCAACCTGGACCACGATGTGAGCGTGATCGGCAACCGCAACTTTGCGGAGATCTGGAACACCCAGGATTGGGAAGCCCGCCAGGCGGAAAGCGATGAAGATTTTACCGCCGCAATGGAAGACCTTGATTTTTAAGATACAGGCAATACTGCATAATTCTAAGTGCCGATACGGCGAGCGAGGTGCGGCAGATGCTAAGCCAAAAGCGCAGATAATACTGGATGCTGCAAAGGTGAGCGCCGCCAGTGGCGGAAACAGCGAACCGAAGCAGGGGCAGCGGTCGCAGAGTGCGAGGGGCTTTTGCCCCCGAAGCACGATGCGGGTACCGCAACCCGACATTATCGAGCATTTTGGCAACGCAGATGCCGTGCCGCAGCTGCCGGAGCGGTGCTTAAGCCGCAAGGCGGGAATTGTGCGGTGTTGCCTACACTTTGAGCGGGGGTGTACCCCTGCATGTTAAACCGTGTGAAACGGGGAAAGAGGAGAATACCGTGGAATTTAGTCATATCCCCGTTTTGCTCAGCCAATGCCTTGATGGGTTGGCCATTGACCCTGCCGGGATTTATCTGGACGGAACGGCCGGCGGGGCAGGCCACTCAAAGGAAATAGCAAAACGCCTGACCACCGGGCGGCTGATCTCGCTGGATCAGGACCCGGATGCGGTGGCAACCGCTGCCGCAAGGCTAAAGGGCTTACCCGCCCAGGTGGTTCAGGCCAACTTCCGCGAAACCGCCCGCGTGCTGGATGAACTGGAGATCCCCTTCATCAACGGCGCGCTGCTGGACCTTGGCGTTTCCAGCCACCAGCTGGACGATGCCGAGCGTGGCTTCTCCTATCACGCGGATGCCCCGCTGGATATGCGCATGAGCCAGCAGGGGCCCACCGCGGCAGACTTGGTGAACACCCTGGACCGTGAGGAACTGACCCGCATCCTGCGCGATTATGGTGAGGAACCGTATGCCTGGCAGATTGCGGGTAAAATCGTGAAAGCACGGGAGGAAACCCCGATTTTGACGACCCTGCAGTTTGCGGACCTGATTACATCCGCTATGCCGCCTGCCGAGCGCCGCAAGAACAAGAATCCCGCCCGCCGCAGCTTCCAGGCAGTGCGGATTGCCGTCAATGGGGAACTGGATGCCCTGAACGAGGGGATGGAGGCGATTTTCCGCCGCTTGGCCCCCGGCGGGCGGTTCTGCATCATCACGTTCCACAGCCTGGAGGACCGGCTGGTAAAACAGAAGTTCCGCCGCTGGGCCCAGCGCTGCACCTGCCCGCCGGAGCAGCCTATTTGCACCTGCGGCGGGATACCCAAAGCTAAACTGATTACCCGCAAGCCGATTGAAGCGGACGCTGGTGAGTTGGAAGAAAACCGCCGCAGCCGTTCCGCCAAGCTGCGCGTACTGGAAAAATTATAAGCGTGCCAGGAGGGAACATTGGCAGCGCGGCATGGCGCTTGTGACCATGCCGCACAGCTTAAGGAAAGCCGAAATTTTACGATACGAGAAAGGGGGCGGCGCCCATGGCTTCCACAGCAGCAGAGATTTCAACCAACAATCATTCCGGTTCCTCCCGCACACCGCGGGTGCGCGTTGTCAAGGGCGGACGCTACGGCCTGAGCAAGGCACGCCAGTTTGCCCGCACGGCGGGCACGGTGCTGGTCATTGCCATCTTTTTTGGTTTGTTTGCCAGCATTGTCGCCAGCCAGGCACGCATCACACAGCTTTCCGGCGAAATTGATGACGCCAAGTCGGAACTGACCAATGCCCAGAGCTATAACGACTATCTGTCCACCACCATGGATCAGATCACCAACAGCACCAGCGTCCAGCAGGAAGCGGAGGATCGGCTGGGGCTGGTTAAAATGGACCCCAGCCAGGTGACGTATGTCCGGCTGGAGGATGAAAGCGTGATTGAACGCGCAGCCGGCACAGCAGACAAGTTTTTTGCCGGTATCAAAACCGCAGCGCTCAGTCTGCTTGGCAGTTTTGACCCGTAACCGATCCGGTCAAGGCAATACCGCATAACTTTGGGTGCCCAAGCCGTCAGGTGGGAATCATGCGGTGCTGCCCTTACATTGCGCCAAAGCGTGCATCCCAACAGGAGCACGCTTTTTTTGCCATCATGGGCGGGCGCGTATTCGTGCAAACAGTCTTTTCTGTAAAGGAATGAACCTATGCCAAAGCAACCCGACAACAAGAATCAATCCACGCGTCATCACAACCGCCGCAGCCCGGAGCCGGGGCAGAATCATGCGCTTACGCTGAACGGACGCATCATGGTTTTGCTGCTGGTGATCGGCTTTATCGCTGCGGGGTGCGGCGTTCTGATTTATAAGCTGTATACCCTGCAGATCCGGGATGCTGAGCAGTACCGTGTTCAGGCGGCGGAACAGCAGCTTTCCGATACCCAGATCCCTGCCACGCGCGGCTCTATTTATTCCGCTAACGGCAAACTGCTGGCCAAAAGCAGTGTGGTGTGGAACATTATTGCCAACCCGTCCAAGTGCAACCAGGATTATGTGGCGGAAGCCAGCCAGAAAATCAGCGAATTGCTGAACGGGAGCGTCAGCGCGGAAAAAATTCAGGAGCAGCTGAGCAAAACGAACAGCCAGTACCGCGTGATTGCCAAGGACATTGATATGGTAACGGCGCAATCCATTATTGACTATGCCAACACCAAACGCATTACCAACGGCAAGGCGGAGGGGGATCCGGATGCCAAGTACGAAACGGTGCTTTCCATGTACAAGGAATCCTCCTCCACGCGGGAATACCCTAACGGAATGTACCTTTCCTCGGTCTTGGGCTTTTGTGATGACAGCGGCAACGGCATGTACGGCCTGGAAATATCGTATGATGAGAAACTGGTCGGTACACCGGGGCGCAGCATCAGCAGCGAGAACGCATGGGGCTATGAACTGGCTAACGAGGAAAGCGATACCCATGCGGCTATCAACGGCTATAACCTGAACCTGACCATTGACGATACCATCCAGACCGTGCTGGAAACCGAGCTTTCCAACGCGATTGATGACTATGATGTGCAGAACCGTGCCAGCGCCATTGTGATGAATGTGAACACCGGCGCGGTGCTGGGTATGGCAACGACGCCGCAGTTTGACCCCAACGATCCGTATAATATCACCGAACCCAAATTGCAGGCTATCCTGGATAATGCCGGAACGGCGCTGACGGAGGACGATATTTCCGTCCTGCAAAGCCGTTTGGGGCAGGACGCCGTAGCTGATATCATTGCGGACGGCGTTGTGAACCCCAACGGAACAAAAAGCACCGACGAAGAAGGCAACAAAATCGACGTTCCCAGCGAAAAAAGCCAGCTGCAGGGCATGATCCGTGAGGCCGAGTGGAAGAACAAAGCCGTGACGGAGTTGTATTACCCCGGCTCAGTCTTTAAGCTCATGACGGCCGCTGCGGCGCTGGATTCCGGCCTGATGGGGGGCGGACCAGCAGTTTTACTGCGGCGGCAACCTGACAGTATTCCCCCAATACCGAGTGGGAACACAGCTACCGCTGCGCCGAGGGCAACACTCACGGCTGGCTGGATATGGCCGGGGCGCTGAACCACAGCTGCAACCTGTACTTTATCCAGGTGGCGGAAAAAATGAGCGCCGAATTCTTTTTATAACTACTACCAGGCGTTTGGCCTGACCCAGACCACCGGCATTGACCTGCCGTATGAGGCAAAGGGCATCTCCAAAACCCAGCAGGAGATGGGGCAGGTGGAAACGGACCTGTACTCCACCGCGTTCGGCCAGTCCCAAAAGCTGACCCTGATCCAGATGGCAGCCGCCGTGGCTTCCACCGTGAACGGCGGCTACCTGATGACCCCCTCATGTGGTGGATAATATGACGGACGACACCGGCAACGTGGTATGGCAGGCCGAAACCGACATTAAGCGCCAGGTCGTCAGCGAGGAAGTCAGTGAGCAGATCCGCACCATGATGGAAAACAACGTGGGTCACACCGGTACCAGCAATGACCTGGACTATCACGGTTGTGCCAGCGCTTATGTGGCGGGCTACCGCATCGGCGGCAAATCCGGTACGGGAGAACAGCTGGACTGGAAAGGCGCTTACAAGTACCGCCCGGACGGCGACTACCGCAAGGCCATCAGCTTTGCCGCCATCCTTCCGGCGGACGACCCGGAAATTCTGGTGCTGGTCATGATGGATGACCCGCGCTGGATCTTTGACTACGCTTCCCAGATTGTGGCCCCCGTTACCGGCAACATCATCAGCCAGATCGCGCCGTATCTTGGCATTGAACGGGATGCTTCTTATGATAGCAACGGCAGTGTGGAAGTGCCAAATGCCATTGGCACCCGCTGGACTTCCGCCCAGGTCAAGATGAACGCCGCCGGGCTTTCCCACCGGTTTGTGGATACCAGCGACGGCGATGTTGTGTATCAGTACCCCGCAGGCGGCACCGTGGTGCCCGCAGGCTCCACCGGTTTACCTGTATACCCAGTCCACCACCGACGCCACCACCACCGTGCCGGATGCCACCGGCAAAACCGGAACCTTTGCCGCACAGATGCTCAAGGCTTCCGGCGTCAATGTGGCAATTTCGGGCAGTGCATCGGACCGTGTTGTCAGCCAGGATATTGAGGTTGGGAGTGTGGTGCCCTACGGCACAGTCGTTACCCTGACCACGGAACCCGACGGCAGCAGCGATGCCCAGCAGGATGCAGATACCCCGCAGGACGATGCCGCCCAGGACGATACGCCCCAGGACGCCGCCGGTGAAAACGATCAGGATAGCACGACCCAGGATGATACCGGCAGCGATGCCGAGCAGCAATAACCCCGGCCACGGCAGGGGGACCCCACAGCAAACTGAAAACATGCCGCAACTAAACCAACCAAAAGGAGCGTGTTCCCATGAAACCCATGAACGCGAACGAACTTCTGGCCGGGCTGGCACTGGCCCGCCCGGTGCCCATCACCGCCGTTGTAACGGACTCCCCGCAAGGTGCAGCCGGGCTGCATTTTTGTCTGCTTCCCCGGCGAGCGTGTGGACGGCCACGACTATGCCGCCAAGGCGTACCAGGCCGGGGCCGAGTATGTGATCGCCAACCATCCCGTGGAGGGCGTGCCGGAGGATCACCTTGTCATCTGCGAATCCAGCTACCTTGCCATGATCCGTATGGCATCCAACTACCGCACGCTGTTCAGCCCGCTGATGATCGGTGTAACCGGCAGCGTGGGCAAAACCACCACCAAAGAGTTCTGCTATGCGGTTCTTTCGGCTTTTGGCAATACCTTAAAAACAGAGGGCAACCAGAACAATGAGATCGGCCTGCCCAACACGCTGTTCCGCCTGGAGGATACCACCCAGTATGCGGTGGTGGAAATGGGCATGAGCCACCTGGGCGAGATCGCCCGCCTGGTGCGCGCAGCGCGGCCGTCTGCCGGTATCATTACGATGATCGGCGTTTCCCACCTGGAGAAAATCTGGGCACGCGGGAGAATATATTGAAGGCAAAGATGGAAATCTGCCAGGGCCTGCCGGACGGCGCCCCGCTGGTTCTGAATGCGGACGATGACCTGCTGCCCACCGCGCAGATCCCCGGCCGCCTGCGCCCGGTGTGGTTCGGCATCCGCTCCAGCTCCGCCGATGTGCGCGCCATCAATATTCATACCGTAGGGGAGGGTACCGGCTTTACCCTGGTGGATAACGTGGACGGCGAAACCTATGAGTTCAGTGTAACCATCCCCACGGCAGGCGTTCATACCGTGTATGATGCCCTTGCTGCTTACACTGCAGCCACCCGCTTGGGGCTGGAGCGTGCCCGCGCCGCCCGTGCGCTGGCCAGCTATCAGACCACCGGTATGCGCCAGAACATTGTGCAGCACGGCGGTGTGACCTTTATTGAGGATTGCTATAACGCCAGCCCGGACAGCATGAAAGCAGCCTTGCAGATTCTGCATGACCGCCAGCCCGGCCCCGGCGGCCGCCGCATTGCCGTGCTGGGCGATATGCTGGAACTTGGCGCTGCCAGTGAACCCGGCCACCGCCAGACCGGCAAATGGGCTGCCGATGCCGCCGACCTGCTGGTGGCTTACGGCCCGTTGAGCGCAGCCATGGCCGAAGCAGCCCGGCAGAAAGGGCTGCAAACCATCCATTGCCAAGCGGCGGAGGAAGTAGTAGAATATCTACGGCAGAACGTCCGCCCCGGCGATGTTGTGCTGGCAAAAGCCAGCCACGCCATGAAGCTGGATGATGTATTAAAGCAGCTTTACGCGGCGCTGCCAAACGCATAATTGCATATTTTGGGGGAATATCACATGGGAATGATCGTTTCTTGGATGCTGGTTGCCGCGGCAATCGGTGCGTTTGCCGTTACGGCACTTTCAGGCTGTTTTGTAATTCCGGCACTGCACAAGCTGCACTTCGGCCAGACCATCCGGGAATCCGGCCCGACCTGGCATAACAAAAAACAGGGCACACCCACCATGGGCGGCCTGTGCTTCATCTTTGGCATTCTGGTGGCCTGCGGCCTGGTGTATGCCGGGTTCTACCGCTATGCACAGGACCTTTTGGGCATTGTGCAGGTGCGCGCCGCCTTGCTGGCGCTGTTCCTGGCGTTTGGTTCCGGCTTTATCGGTTTTCTGGATGACTATATCAAGGTCGTCAAGCACCGCAACCTGGGCCTGCTTGCCTGGCAAAAGCTTATCATGCAGTTCATTGTTACCGGCGGCTTCCTGGTGGGGCTGCACATGCAGGGCCTGCTGACCACCATCATTATGCTGCCCTTTATCGGTGCGGTAGATCTGGGCTGGGTGTATTACCCCATTGCGTTCTTCGGCATCATCTTTTTGGTCAATGCCGTCAACCTGACGGATGGTCTGGACGGCCTGTGCTCCTGTGTGACCTTTGTTTCCATGCTGGGCTACCTGCTGGCTGCCAGCATGCTCAGCTTTTATCATGTGGCCGTTCTGGCGGCGGCAACGGCTGCTGCGGCAGCGGGCTTCCTGGTGTGGAACTTCTACCCGGCCAAAGTGTTCATGGGCGATACCGGCAGCATGTTCCTGGGCGGTATGGTAACGGCCCTTGCCTTTATCATGGGCCGGCCGGAGCTGGTGTTCTTCTTTGGCATTGTGTATATCTGGGACGCCATGACCGTTGTGATCCAGCGCGTTTACTTCAAGCTGACCCACGGCAAGCGCATTTTCCGCATGACACCGATCCACCACGCATTCGAGATGCGCGGCTGGAAAGAAGTCAAGATCGACTTTTTCTTCAGCCTGATCGCCATTATCGGCGTGGTGCTGGGCCTGATGTACGTTTACATGGCATAAAATATCAGAAAGGGGGCTGTGCCGCAAATGACGTTTGCCCAGCTTTTCGATTTGGCCTTTGGCAACATTGGCAGGTTTTTTAAGGAAATCGCGTTCAAAAAAGAGGAACGCGGCAAACTTTCCTATGGCCTTGTCGGCACGTTGATCCTTGTGTTGACTTCTGGGCTGATCATGCTGTTCTCCGCCAGTTATTCCACCGGGTATTACCGCTTCAAGGGGGATATTTACCACTTTATCCGCCCGCAGGTAATTCTGGCGGTGGTGGGGCTGGTGCTGATGTATCTGATTTCCAACATCAACTACCGCAGCCTGCGCCACATGAACTGGTACTTATACATTTTAACGCTGCTGCTTTTGGTGTGGGCCCTGTTTAGTGAGCCGTACAACGGCTGTTACCGCTGGGTGTATATGTTTGGCACAACCCTGCAGCCTTCGGAGCTGGCAAAGTTTTCAGCTATTTTGGGTCTTGCCTGCTTTGCGGACCGGTATTATGAAAAACGGGGAACACTGCTTTACGGCATTGTGCTGCCCGTGCTGCCGCTGCTGCCGGTGGTGGTTCTGCTGTACAAAGAACCCCATAACTCTGCTATCATGCTGATCCTGCTGATTGCGGGCAGTATGATTTTGTGTGGCGGTGTGGGCCGGTTCTGGTGCATCCCGGCGGCAGGCGCGGCTGCGTTTGTGATTTACAAAATGCTGACCGGACAGAATAACTATGTTCAGCAGCGCCTCGGCGCATGGAACGGTGACGAGGGCGATATTTTGTACCAGACCCAGCAGAGCCTGTATTCCATTGCATCCGGCGGGCTGACCGGCCTGGGCATTGGCAACAGCCGCCAAAAGCACCTCTGGCTGCCGGAAGCCAGCAACGACTTTATCTTTTCCGTTCTGTGCGAAGAGCTGGGCTTTATCGGCGCGGTGATCTGTATGGGCCTTTTTGCCGCACTGATCATTCAGGGCGTTATCATCGCCCTGAACTCGCCGGATTATTTTGGTACGATGCTGGGTATTGGCATTATGTCGCAAATTGCCTGGCAGACCATGATCCACATTGCGGTGGTCACCAATGTGGCCCCAAATACCGGCATCAGCCTGCCGTTTTTTTCCTCCGGTGGTACCAGCTTGCTGATTCTATTATGCGAGATGGGCATTATACTAAGCATATCGCGGGCGGGCAACGCGCAAAACGCTGCGCGCAGCAAGCGCTCGCATGAAGAACTTGCCCGCCGGATGAACCCGCAGCGCCACACCCACAAAGCCCTGCACAGCAACTGAGAATTCCCGCATGCCTGCGGAAAGCATTGTTCTCTTTGGTTTCAGATATAAGGCAATACCGCACAATTCCCGCCTTACGGCTTAAGCACCGCTCCGGCGGCTGCGGCACGGCATCTGCGTTGCCAAAATACTCGATAATACACAAAGTATTATCTGCGCTTTTGGCTTAGCAGCTGCCGCACCTCGCTCGCTGTATCGGCACTTAGAATTATGCGGTATTGCCATAACATAAACGTTCGATTTTACGGAGAAAAGAGGAACCATTATGCGTGTTTTGATTGCTGCCGGCGGCACAGCCGGCCATATCAACCCGGCGCTTGCCATTGCCGGAGCCTTAAAGGCGGCGGACCCTGCGGCCGAGATCCACTTTGCCGGGCGGAAAGAGGGTATGGAGTACGGCCTTGTAACCAAGGCAGGGTACCCGTTCCATCATATTGAGATCAACGGTTTCCAGCGCAAGCCAACCCTGAAGAACGTGGGCCGCAACGTGGTAGCGCTCTACCACCTGGCCCTGTCCGGCCCGCGCACGGCGGCTATCCTGAAAGAGGTCCGGCCCGATCTGGTCATCGGCTGCGGCGGTTATGTCAGCGGCCCGGTGGTGCGCGCCGCCGCCAAAAAGGGCATCAAGACCGCCATCCATGAGCAGAACGCATTCCCCGGTGTGACCAACAAGCTGCTGGCCAAGGATGTGGACGTAGTGTTTGCCGCTTCCGCCGCTGCGGTGGAAAAGCTTGGCGCGCCGGAGAAGACCCTTGTGGTTGGCAACCCTGTCCGCCCGGAAATTTTGAACCGCGACCGCGCCGCCGCCCGTGCTGCTGTGCACGCGGGGGACCGCACCGTGATTTTGAGCTTCGGCGGCTCTTTGGGGGCCCGCCGTATCAACGAGGTTGTGGCAGAGCTGTGCGCGTGGGAGCAGGCAAACGATCTGCCCGTGCTGCACCTGCACGCCACCGGCAGCCGCGGCGTAAAGCTGTTTGAGGACCTGGAAGCCAAGAACCACTTTGCCCCCGGTGCCAACCTTGTGGTAAAAGAATACATTGATAATATGCCGGATCTGCTGGCCGCGGCGGACCTTGTTATTTCCCGCTCCGGTGCGCTGACGCTGGCGGAGCTGGAAGCCATGGGCCGCGCGTCCATCCTGATCCCCAGCCCCAATGTGGCCGAAAACCACCAGTATTACAATGCACTGGAGCTGCAAAACGCCGGTGCCGCCATTGTGATTGAAGAAAAAGACCTGACCGGTGTCAAGCTGATCGAAACCGTGCATGCCCTGTTGGCAGAGCCCGGCAAACTGACGGCCATGGGCACCGCCGCCAAGACCCTGGGCAACCCCAAGAGCCTGGAACTGATCACCGCAAAGCTGCTGGAACTGGTGAACGGAAAGTAACCTGCCGGAACAAACCGGCAGCAAATAAAAGCTGAAACACAGAAAGGAGGTACACCCCATGGACCGCAATCAGCGCAGCCGAAACCAGAAAAAAAGTGTACCTCCCCGCAAGGGTCAGCCCAGTCATCGCAACACCAAAAGCGCCCCGCCGCAGCGCAGCAGCCGCCCGGCGGGCAGCCAGCAGCGGCCAAAGGGCAGCGGCCAGCGCCCCGCAAAACAGCCCGAACGTCAGCCGCCCAAACAGCAGCAAAAGCGCCCCCGCCCCCAACAGAACCCCCAAAAGCCGGGGTACCGTTCCAGCGCGCCACAGGTGCAGCGCCGCGTTACCCGCGCGGAACAGCTGCGAATCCGCCGCCGCAAGGCCATCATCGGGGTGCTGTGCGTTTTGGCAGTGCTGGTGGTCGGCATTGTGCTTTCCATCAACCTGTTGTTCAAGGTGACGGATTTCCGGGTGGAAAATGCGGACCGCACCACCCCCGCCAATACCGGCATTTATACCGAACAACAGCTGATCGATGCAACCGGCATTCAGGTGGGGGATAACCTGTACGGTTTTTCCACCAAAGAAAAATCTGACCAGCTGTTGGCGCAGATGCCGTACCTGGATGTGGCAGTCGTCACCCGCCAGGCCCCCGGCACCGTGATCATCCGGGTGCAGCCTGCGGTGGAACGCTTTAAGATGGAGTATTCCGGCAGCTGGCTGGTGCTGAGCGAACAGCTGAAAGTGCTGCGTGTGGAGCCGGCAGAGCCGGATAATCTGGTGCAGCTGGATGCTCTGCTGCCAGAGGGCGCGGCCACCACGCCGGGCAGCTTCCTGACACTGGATGCCCCCAGCGAGCCGACCGCTCTGGCAACGGCCATGCCAAGCGGCACCGCAACGCCGGAAAATGCAGACGAAGCCGATACGCCACAGGAGACCCCCCAACGAGGTGCTGAACGAACTGCTGGGCGAACTGGACCAGTATGGCCTGCTGGATGGCACTACGGTGCTGACCATGCAGAACATGACCGAGCTGAGCTTTTTGTATCAGGGCCGTGTGTCGGTCCAGCTGGGCACGGCAAACAATCTGGATTACAAGATCCGGTTTGCCGCCTATATCATTCTGGATACCGGTGGCGATGGCCTGGCAAGCAGTGACCGCGGTACGCTGGATGTTTCGGACCAGCAGACGGACGGCACCATTCAGCCGCGCTTTTTGCCGGCGGAAAACCCTGTGGCCACCCCGGAGCCGACCCCGGAACCCCCGGCAGAGGATACCACGGATGCTGCCGCCGATGCAGCGGCAGATGGTGCAGACCTGACTGCCGCTGCGCCCCAGGATGACACCCAAAGCCAGGAATAAAAGAACAACCGATCCTGCCGATGCCGTTTCCAAGCGGTGCGGCAGGACTTTTTTTATCGCTGCCTGTAACAAAACGGCGGCCGCGGCCACCAATATCATGTAAGGCGCCTGAACAAAGCGAAAGGAGGTGGGCCAAAGCATGAAACTGCCGGAGCTGGAGGAACTGTACCGGCGCTACCGGATGGATCTGTACCGCTACCTCTGCTTTTTGACCCACGACCCTGTGCAGGCGGAAGACCTGTTGAGCGAAACCTTTGTGCGGGTCATCAAGCGGCTGCCCACTTTCCGTGGAGAGTGCGAGGTAAAAACCTGGCTGTTTGGCATTGCACGCAATATCTGGCTGGAAAGCCTGCGCAGGCGGCGCCAGTCCGTCAGCCTGGACGATTTGATGGAACGCTACATAACCGATGATGCCCTGACCGAAACCACCGCCGCCCGCCAAAAGCTGCACCGCGTGCAGGCTTTGCTGCAGCAAAAGGACGAGCGCACCCGCAGCGTGGTATACCTGCGGGCGCAGGGGTATTCGTACCAGGAAATTGCCCAAAAACTGCAAATAACCGAAGCATCCGCGCGGGTGGTGGAGCACCGTACCCGCGCCTGGCTGAAAGCAACCCTGCAAAAGGAGGGATACGACGAATGACGCAAGAAAAAGAAACAAACCGGCAAGCAGAACAGGGAAAAGCAGAAACCGAAATTCCCTGCGCGGTCTGCCGGGATTTGATCCCGCTGGTGCAGGATGGCGTTGCCAGCCCGGAAAGTGAAGCGCTGGTAAAAGCCCACCTGCAAACCTGCCCGGAATGCCGCACCCTGTGGCAGGCGGGCGGCGGGCAGGCCCTGCCACAAAGCCTGCCCGCACCCGATGATGCCCGCCTGCTGCAAAAGATCCGCCACAAATACAATACCGGCCTGCTGATGTTTGCAGCGCTGGGCATGGGCTTTGGGGTGCTGACAAGTTACGGCGAACATTCCAACTGGATCATCCTGATTTTCCCGTTTGTGTGTGCTGCGGCCGTGTATCAGGACCCCCAGATGTGGAAGCTGCTGATGGCAGTGGGGGAGGGCATTGCCCTTTGCGCGCTGCTGCGGACCTTCGTGCGTTATTGGCAGTATGGGGCCACCTTGATGGAGTACCCGGTCACCCTAATTGTGTACAGCGTTTTTTTATGCTGGGGCTGTGCGGCGTTGGCTGCCTGATTGGCTGGCTGCTGAACTATGCCAGCGGGAAGGGAGAGAAAAAACATGAAAGTGAAAAGTAAGCGGAAGATGGCAGGCATTCTGGCGGCGGTGCTGATTGCTTTGCTGCTGCTGGCCTTTGACTGCATCAACGGCGACCCCATCAGCGAGCGCTGGGCCATGCACCGGGCCATACAGTTTGCGAAAAAAACTTTACCCGGACCAGACCTTTACGGCGGAAGGCGCGGGTTCGATGCGGGGGTTCTGCTATACAATCAGAGTGCAGTCCCAGCAAAGCAAGGATACCTGGTTTTATGTGGAAACGCACTTTTGGCTTTTTACCAGTGATATCTATACGATCGACCACACCCAGTACATAGATGCGCGGCTTAATACATCTAATCGCATGGATCTGGAGGCGCGAGATGAGCTGGCACCGGTTCTGGTTGATGCTTTGTCGGAATACGACATCCCCTACGATGAAGAGGAGCAGTGTGTGATGGTTATTCTGCCGTATGAATCAGGGAAAAATGTCTTTGATCGGGGCATAGAATACCAGCAGTGGCTGCCGCTGGATGCGCCGTTTGAAAAAAGACATCTTGCAGCATGTACCGGCCAAACTGTGGGTCACGATTGAAACCGCATCGCAGCCCCAGCGTGCAGATTTGCAGTCCGCCCTGCAAAAAATAAAAGCCGCCTGCGAAGCAAACGGCTACCATTTTGCCACCTATAATGTGACCATGATCCAGCGGGATATCCCCTATGAGACCGCTCTTGCCCAATGCATAGAATCCGGCGATGTGGCGGCGGGGGAGATTTGAAGCATTGATTAAAGTTTCCTGCTTGCACTTCGGACAGAATAACGGGAAATTTATCAATTCTGTATCGCCCCGTATTTTTGGTTCGTGTCTTGTTATTACAAATAGGACATAACACCCATGGTTGATTACTCATAGAAGCACCACCTTTTACGATAATAGATTTTTTAAAATCTATTCTTTATATTTTTGTGTGTATGACGCATTAGTTTTTTCCAAACTACTCAAATAGAATTGATATAACAAATACCCTATAGAAAATATACCAATTAACAAATACGCCACATTTTCTTTTAAAGATACTAGATACGATGAGAATACAACAAAGCCAATAACCTTGATTACCGCTTTAATTTTTCGATTTTCAATCTTATTAATTTTACAACAAATAAAACGTATTCCAATAACCATAGGAGAAAATAAGATTGCAATCAAAATTAATATAATATTTTGCTTATTAAAAATAAGCTTTGATAACTGTTTTTTCTCATTATCCTTGATGTCCAAATACTGGTATAGCAATATAAGAGAGGCTTGGTCAGGAACACTTTTTCCCAATTCCCATTTCGAAATTGTCTGTCGCGTAACAAAGACAACATCAGCCAGTTGTTGTTGGGTTAAGCCCTTTTCAATTCTGGCTGATTTAATCAAATCTGATATTTCCATAGTTGTACTCCATTTATTATCTTCTTTTATATATAACATCGCATAATTTCATTGCTAAATAAGTTACTATTGCAAGAAAAAAATAATCTGATGTTTAATAACTAAATAAAATAGGCTGATTGCCAATAACATAACGATAAAAGCAATCATACTATACTTGTATATCCTAGGATGCTTTTGGGATAATGTACCTAATATTTTTACAATTACCGCTATCATAGGAATAATTAATACCCCCATAACACCAAATAAAATTCCAGTTGCAACGACACTCATTTTGTTTTTCTTTAATTCCTTCAACATAAAAAGAACCTCCTTTGTTTTTGATACTTTGATATTAAAATAGAATTCTTTTTTTATGTCACGCAACGCTTGTGAAAACAGGCGCAACGGTAACGATTTTCATTCTGGTCATCGAAAGCAAAATAGGAATTTACAAATTCTACAAACACTGATTGGTATATTTCTTAATTCATACTATATCATAATGAAACGCAGAACAGTATAGATAAAGCAATAAAACACTATACTATTCTGCTGTAATATTCATCCTACAATCTTCCAGTTATCGTCCTTATGAAGCACAAGCTCATACTGTGAGATTTGTGTCATTTTCGACTTGTTATCCAAATACTTTACGGATACGCTGACTTTGAGGTTGTCGCCGTCTTTGGTAAAGACTGGGTTTACCAATTCTGAAAATACATAGTCGCCGGACACAGGGAGCAAGCACGCCGTCCTTGACATAATAGGCAAGTTCCTTTTCCGTAGCTGTCGGGTACAGCTTAAAGAATGTTTCCAAGAAAGCGGTAGCGTCCTTGACTGTGTCGGAACTGACACTGACATCGGTTTCCTGTACTTTCGGTTCATACTTTGATTTCTGCATTGCCGGAGCAAGGGTAGGATTCTGGGTAATGACCATTGCACCGTCCTTATCTACATGGACAGTTACAGTATGATAATAAAGCCATCATTTACGGTGCGGTAGGGCGGAATGCCCTCATCCCGCCGTGGAGAAACCTTGCCGGTTGCGGCAAACGCCGCAACTAATTTGTAGGAGACGATGCTCGTCATCGTCCCGTGAACGGGCTGTGGCCAATCATTTACCCCCACATATGGCAAACGACCGCTGGCGCACAATGTGCGCCCCTACGGGTGGGATGTATGGTAAATGATGATTGCGCGTTATAAAACGCGCTCTGTAGGGAACGGCCTTGATCGTTCCGAAAACCATAAATTAGATGCATGATGGAATATAATCCCCCTAAAACTCAAAAAGGCTGCTCCTTCAACCGAAGAAGCAGCCTTTCGCTTATTCATCCAATCACGATGCGATCGTAATCTTATAATTCCTCAAGCCCAAATAAATCAAACATTCAGCTCCACATGCTGGCCAAGATCCTCTTTGTTGGCGTCCAGCACGGGACGGATAACTTCGGCCAGGAACTCTTCCACCTGCTGCGGGGCGCGGCCGGTGAAATCTTCGGGGCTCAGCTCGGCCTCGATCTCCTCGCGAGTCAGACCGAATGCAGGGTCAGCTTCCACGCGGGCAATCATATCATTGGGCTTGCCCTCCTGCTTGACTACAGCGGCAGCGGCCACGGCGTGCTCGCGCAGGCGCTCGTGCAGCTCCTGGCGGTCGCCGCCTTTCTTGACGGCTTTCATCATGATGTTCTCGCTGGCCATGAACGGCAGCTCAGCCATCACGCGGCTGCGGACAACCTTGGGGGGTAAACCACCAGCCCGTCCGAAACATTCAGCAGAATGTTCAGGATGGCATCAGCGGCCAAAAAGCCCTCAGCCATGGCGATGCGCTTGTTGGCGGAATCGTCCAGCGTGCGCTCAAACCACTGGGTGCCGGCGGTGATGGCAGGGTTCAGCACATCCACCATCAGGTAGCGGGAAAGCGCGCAGATGCGTTCGCAGCGCATGGGGTTGCGCTTGCTTGTACGGCATGGCGGAAGAACCGATCTGGTTCTTTTCAAACGGCTCCTCCGTCTCCTTAAAGTTGGCCAGCAGGCGGATGTCGGTGGCCATCTTCATGGCGCTCTGGGCAAGACCGGCAATGGCGGAAAGCACATTGTAGTCCACCTTGCGGCTGTAGGTCTGGCCGCAGACGGGCACAACCTTGTCAAAGCCCATCTGGGCGCACACATCGGCTTCCACTGCCTTGACCTTGGCAGAATCGCCGTTGAACAGCTCAATAAAGCTGGCCTGGGTGCCGGTGGTACCCTTAACGCCGCGCAGGGCCAGCTGGCTGATCTGGTGGTCAATCTCCTGCAGGTCCATGTAGAACTCGTTCATCCACAGGGTAGCGCGCTTGCCAACGGTGGTCAGCTGGGCGGGCTGGCAGTGGGTGTAAGCCAGGCAGGGCATATCCTTGTACTGCTCGGCAAAATCGGCCAGGTTGGCCAGCACGCCGATCAGCTTTTTGCGCACCAGCTGCAGGCCTTCGCGCATGATGATAACATCGGTATTATCGCCAACATAGCAGCTGGTAGCACCCAGGTGGATGATACCCTTTGCCTTGGGGCACTGCAGGCCGTAAGCGTAAACATGGCTCATGACATCGTGGCGCACCAGCTTTTCGCGGGCAGTGGCTTCCTCGTAATTGATGTCATCCTTGTGGGCTTCCAGCTCGGCAATCTGTTCATCGGTAATGTCCAGGCCCTGCTTCTGCTCAGCCTTGGCCAGCGCAATCCACAGCCTGCGCCAGGTGCGGAACTTGTTATCGTCCGAGAAAGTATACTGCATCTCATCGGAAGCATAACGGGTGGAAAACGGAGAAATATAACGATCATGTGCCATTGGTCGGGTTTCCTTTCTTACAGCATGTCTTACAGTTTAAAGTAGTTCACGCCGCCTTCAAAAATCGGCTGGTACTTGTCGCCGGTAACGTTTTTGTACAGGCTGTCGCCGCTGCGCTCAGAATGGCCCATCTTTGCCGAACACGCGGCCGTCCGGGCTGGTAATGCCCTCAATGGCCAGCACAGACCCGTTGGGATTGTAGCGCATATCCATGGTGGGCACGCAGTTCAGGTCAACATACTGGGTGGCAACCTGGCCGTTGTTGATCAGCTGCTGCAGCAGGCCGTCATTGCAGACAAAGCGGCCTTCGCCGTGGCTGACGGCGATCAGGTGTTCATCATCCACATTGCATTCGCTCAGCCAGGGGCTCTTGTTGGAAGCTACGCGGGTGCGCACCAGCATGCTCTGATGGCGGTGGATGGTGTTAAAGGTTAGGGTCGGGTCGTTCTCGGTAATCGGGCGGATCTCACCATAAGGCACAAGGCCCAGCTTAATCAATGCCTGGAAGCCGTTGCAGATGCCCAGGGCCAGGCCGTCACGCTGGTTCAGCAGACGGTTGACGGCATCGGCCACAGCGGGGGTGCGGAAGAACGCCGCAATGAACTTGGCGGAGCCGTCCGGCTCATCGCCGCCGGAAAAACCGCCCGGCAGCATCAGAATCTGGCTCTGGTCAAGCTCTTTCACCAGGGCTTCGCAGCTGGCGGCAACGTCGGCGGGGGTCAGGTTCTTCAACACCAGAATGTGCGGGTCGCCACCGGCGCGGCGGAATGCGCGTGCAGTGTCGTATTCGCAGTTGGTGCCGGGGAACACAGGGATGATAACGCGCGGGGTGGCCAGGCGCACAGCCGGGGCAACGCGCTGGAAGCAGTTGACCTTGTATTCCAGGGATTTAACTTCCTCGCCAGCCTTGAGGTAGGGGAAGACAGGCTGCAGCTTTGCTTCCCATACATCCTGCAGGTGCTGCAGGTCGATGTTTTCGCCGTTGACGTTGATGACGTAATCCACGGTGGTGGAACCGAGGAATTCACCGGCAGAAGCATCCAGAAGCTCCAGAATAACTGCGCCATAGCAGGGCTTGAACAGGTCGTCCAGGTTGATATCGCGGCTCAGGGACAGGCCCACGTGGTTGCCGACGCACATCTTGAACAGTGCTTCGGCAACGCCGCCGTAACCCGGCGTTGCTGCGGCCAACACCTTGCCTTCGTCGATCATCTGCTCCACGATCTTGTAGATGGAAAGCAGGCTGCCGATCTCCGGCATGCCGTCCTTGTACTGCGGCTTCAGGATGACAACAGAGCTGTTGGCTTTCTTGAACTCAGGGCTCATGACGTTGGCGGTGTTGCCAATGGCGGTGGCAAAGCTGACCAGCGTGGGGGGAACATCCAGGCCTTCAAAGCTGCCGGACATACTGTCCTTGCCGCCGATGGAAGCAATGCCAAGGCCCATCTGGGCATCCAGCGCGCCAAGCAGGGCGGCCAGCGGCTTGCCCCAGCGTTCGGGGGCAGTGTTCAGGTGCTCAAAATATTCCTGGAAAGTCAGGTACATATCCTTGTGGCGGAAACCGGCGCAAACCAGTTTGGTCACGCTTTCCACAACGGCCATGTAAGCGCCGCGGTAGGGGTCCGCTTCAGTCAGATAGGGGTTAAAGCCCCAGGCCATGCCGGAGCAGGTGGTGGTTTCGCCATCCACCGGCAGTTTGGCAGCCATGGCCATGGTGGGGGTCAGCTGGTATTTACCGCCGTAAGGCATCAGCACGGTGGAAGCGCCGATGGTGGAGTCAAACCGCTCGCCCAGGCCTTTCTGGCTGCAAACGTTCAGGTCGCCAACCAGGTTTTCCAGCTTTTCGGCAAAGGTGGAACCGGCCCACTGGGGCTGCCATACCGTGCCGGGCAGAACATGCACATCGGCATGGCGCTCGGCACCGTTGGAGTTCAGGAATTCGCGGGAAAGGTCCACGATGGCAACGCCGTTCCAGTTCTCGCGCATCCGCTTTTCCTCGGTAACGGTAGCAACCACGGTGGCTTCCAGGTTTTCCTCATTGGCAAGGGCAATGAACTTTTCGGCATCCTCAGCGGCAACGGCAACAGCCATGCGCTCCTGGCTTTCGCTGATAGCCAGCTCGGTGCCGTCCAGGCCCTCGTACTTCTTGGTAACTTTGTTCAGGTCAATGTTCAGGCCGTCGGCCAGCTCGCCGATGGCAACGGAAACGCCGCCTGCGCCAAAGTCGTTGCAGCGCTTGATCATGCAGCAGGCGTCCTCGCGGCGGAACAGGCGCTGCAGCTTACGCTCAATGGGGGCGTTGCCCTTCTGCACCTCGGCACCGCAGGTTTCCAGGCTGGTCAGCTTGTGGGCCTTGCTGGAGCCGGTAGCGCCGCCAATGCCGTCACGGCCGGTGCGGCCGCCCAGCAGGATGATCACATCGCCGGGCTGGGGCTCTTCGCGGCGGACATGGCTGGCCGGGGTAGCACCCACAACAGCGCCGATCTCCATACGCTTTGCCACATAGCCGGGGTGGTACAGTTCAGCAACCTGGCCGGTGGCAAGGCCGATCTGGTTGCCATAGCTGGAATAACCGGCAGCAGCAGTGGTAACCAGCTTGCGCTGGGGCAGCTTGCCGGGCATGGTTTCGGCAACCGGCTTGAGCGGGTCGCCTGCGCCGGTCACGCGCATGGCCTGGTAAACATAGCTGCGGCCGGACAGCGGGTCACGGATGGCACCGCCGATGCAGGTAGCAGCGCCGCCGAAAGGTTCAATCTCGGTCGGGTGGTTGTGGGTCTCGTTCTTGAAGAGGAACAGCCAATCCTGCAATTCGCCGTCCACATCGCACTTGATCTTGACGGTGCAGGCATTGATCTCTTCGCTCTCGTCCAGGTTCTGCAGGATGCCGCGCTGTTTCAGGGCCTTGGCGCCGATGGTGGCCAGGTCCATCAGGGTGCGGTTCTTTTTATCGCGGCCGGTCTCGGCACGCAGGGCCATGTAACGGTCAAATGCAGCCTGCACAACTTCGTCGTCAATCTGGACATCGTCCAGGATGGTGCCGAAGGTGGTGTGACGGCAGTGATCCGACCAGTAGGTATCGATCAGGCGGATTTCGGTAATGGTCGGGTCGCGCTGTTCAGATTTGAAGTAGTTCTGGCAGAACACAATGTCGGCGTGGTCCATGGCCAAGCCCTTTTTTCATTGCGGAAATTCTCCAATGCAGCGTCATCCAAAGCGCAGAAGCCGTTCAGGGTTTCCACAGCGGTGGGCACGGCAAATTCCATTTTCAGGGTATCGCGGGTGTCCAGGCTGGCCTCGCGGGCTTCCACCGGGTTGATGACGTACTTTTTGATGGCTTCCAGATCCTCTGCGCTCAGCTCGCCGTCCAGCAGGTAGATGCGGGCACTGCGCACAGACGGACGCTCGCCCTGGCTCAGCAGCTGGATACACTCGGAAGCAGAATCTGCACGCTGGTCAAACTGGCCGGGCAGATACTCCACAGCAAACACCGTCTTGGCGGTGGGCAGCTCGGTATAGGTCACATCGACTGGCGGTTCGCTGAACACGGTGGGGATGGCTTTCTCAAACAGGTCGCGGTCAATGCCTTCCACATCATAGCGGTTCAACAGGCGCAGAGCTTTCAGGCCCTTAATGCCAACCAGCTCAACCAGTTCATGCTTCAGGCCCTGGGCTTCGCCGTCAAAGCCGGGCTTTTTTCTACATAAATGCGGTAAACCATTCTTGTTTAACCCTCCTGTGCTTTCATTGCCGCAAGGGCACGGGCACCAATATCACTGCGGCGGTGCAGTTTGTCAAAATGGATGCAGTCAGCAGCGGCGTAAGCCTTTTTCAGGGCTTCGGGCAGGGTGGCGGCGGTTGCCGTTACACCCAGCACGCGGCCGCCGTTGGTAACCAGCTTGCCATCCTTGATGGCGGTACCGGCATGGTACACGGTCACATCAGCAGCACCGGGCACCTGGCCATTCTCCAGGCCGGTGATCTCCTTGCCCTTTTTCATAGGCAACGGGGTATCCGCCGGAAGCCAGCACCACACAGGCGGCAGCGCCATCGCTGAACTTGACCTCGGTCTTGTCCAGCGTGCCGTTGGTGCAGGCCTGCATCACGGTCAGCAGGTCGCTTTCCAGCAGGGGCAGTACTACCTGGGTTTCGGGGTCGCCAAAGCGGCAGTTGTATTCAATCACCTTGGGGCCGTCCGGGGTCAGCATCAGGCCGAAGTACAAACAGCCCTTAAACGGTCTGCCCTCTGCCTGCATGGCGGCAACCGTAGGCAGGAAAATCTTCTCCATGCACTCGGCGGCAATGGCGGGGGTGTAGCAGGGGTTGGGGGCAACGGTGCCCATGCCGCCGGTGTTCAGGCCCTCGTCATGGTCCAAAGCGCGCTTGTGGTCCATGCTGGAAACCATCGGCTTGACGGTTTTGCCATCACAGAAGGACAGCACGCTGACTTCCGGCCCGGTCAAAAATTCTTCCACCACAACATGGTTGCCGGAAGCGCCGAACTTTTTGTCCAGCATGATTTCCTTTACGCCATCGGCGGCTTCCTGCTCATTCTGGCAGATCAGCACGCCTTTTGCCCAGTGCCAGGCCATCCGCCTTGATAACAACCGGGTACTTGCCCTTGCTGCGGATGTAATCCATCACCTTGGCAGGGTCGTCAAAGGTTTCATAGCCGGCGGTGGGAATGCCGTATTTTTTCATCAGGTCCTTGCTGAACACCTTGCTGGCTTCAATGCGGGCGGCAGCGGCATCCGGGCCAAAAGCGGGGATGCCCACCTTGGCCAAAGCATCCACCATGCCAAGGGCAAGGGGATCGTCCTGCAATGCAACAACAACATAATCAAAGGCTTCTGCCTTGGCAAAGGCGACCATGGCGTCTACATCCGTTGCAGGGATGTTTTTGCAGGTGGCATCGTAACCAATGCCGCCGTTGCCAGGGGCACACCAGATATCGCCGCAGTCGGGGCTTTTTTTCAGCGCGCGGATAATGGCGTGTTCACGCCCGCCGCCGCCAACAACCAGAATTTTCATGGCAAACTCCTTAGCTTGAAATGAAAAAAGAATAATGAATAAAGAATAATGAAGGTGGACCGCGTTGCTGCGCACCGCTTAAAAAATATTAGAACTCTAATATCCAAAACCGTGCCGCTTGCGGCACACCTTCATTCTTAATTATTCTTTATTATTTATTATTTAGCAAAAACTTCGTTTTTGCTTAGTGGTGGAACAGTCGGATACCACAGAACGCCATGGCGATGCCGTACTTGTTGCAGGTGGCAATAACCTGATCATCGCGGATGGAGCCGCCCGGCTGCACAATGGCGGTCACACCGCTGCGGCGGGCGCGCTCAATGTTGTCCCCAAAGGGGAAGAATGCATCACTGCCCAGGGCAACATTCGTTACCTTGCTCAGCCAGGCTTTCTTTTCCTCGGCAGTCAACGGGGCAGGCTGCACAGTAAAGGTTTCGGCCCAAACGTCATCCCCAATCACATCCTCCGGGGTATCGCCGATGTAAACATCAATCGCGTTATCGCGGTTGGGCTTGGAGATATCCTCGCGGAACGGCAGGTCCAGAACCTTGGGCATATGGCGCAGCTGCCAGTTGTCGGCTTTCTGGCCTGCCAGGCGGGTGCAGTGGATGCGGCTTTGCTGGCCGGCGCCCACACCGATGGCCTGGCCGTCCTGCACATAGCAGACGGAGTTGGACTGGGTGTATTTCAGCACGATCAGGCTCATGATCAGGTCGCGCTTCTGGGCATCGGTCACCGTCTTGTTCTCGGTTACAAAGTTTTGCAGCATGGTATCCACGCTGATCTCCAGATCCTGGCGGCCCTGCTCAAAGGTGACACCGAATACGGTGCGGCGCTCCAGCGGGCGGGGATATAATCCGGATCAATGGCAACGATATTGTAGTTGCCTTTCTTTTTGGTTTCAGCACTTCCAGGGCGTCGGCGTCATAGCCGGGGGCAATGATGCCGTCCGAAACTTCGTGCTGGATCAGCTTTGCGGTGGCAAGGTCGCACACATCAGACAGGGCGATCCAGTCACCAAAGCTGGACATGCGGTCCGCACCGCGGGCGCGGGCATAAGCGCAGGCCAGGGGAGAAAGCTCAGCCCTCTGCACTAATATGATACATCTTTCTCAGCGTTTCGTCCAGTGGCAGGCCAATGGCGGCACCGGCGGGGGAAACATGCTTAAAGCTGGCAGCAGCAGGCTGGCCCAGGGCTTTCAGGTCGCGCACCAGCTGGTAGCTGTTGAACGCATCCAGAAAGTTGATGTAGCCCGGCTTGCCATTCAAAATGGTAACGGGAAGATCAGAACCGTCTGCCATAAAAATGCGGGCAGGCTTCTGGTTGGGGTTGGTGCCGTATTTCAGCTGGAATTCGTTCATAAGTTCAGCCCTCCACCGTGTTGTATTTGTTCAGGATCACATCTTCATAATCGCCGGTTTCCAGCGTGATGGCACGCACAAACAGGCTGACCTTATTATCTTCGTTCAGGGCTTCCCACAACTTTCCGGCAAATTCGTCGGCATCGTTCTGGTCCAGTGTCACGCGCAGCGGCTCACCGGCAAAAGCTGGGGATGGGGGGAGCCGTTTTTCTGGTAGGTGGTAATCAGCTGGCCTTCGCCTGCAACGGGCTGCGGATAGTCAAAGGTCTGGCGCTGCACGCTGGCGGGGTTGCCATCGCAGCTTTTCAGGATGCTCAGCTTGTAGCCGCCGCGACGCATATCCACAACGCCGGAAATGCGGGGGGTAAAGTTGGGGCATCGTCCTCAAAAAGTGCGGGTGGCAAGGGGCTGCTTCAAAGCCGTAACCAGGGAACAGGTTATCCCGCATGTAGCGGTAAATGGTATCCGTCTGGTCACCGTTGGTCACAATGGTGGTATCGTTCAGGGTCAGAACCGGGTTATAGATGATCAGGTGGGGATCTTCCAGCTTGGCGGGGTCTGCGGCTACCGTGCGGATGCCGCCGGGGATGGCGTCAAACACGCGGTTGCGGCTGTTGGCGCTGCGGCCCATGATCCAGTAAGCAATCATGGCCTTGGTGCCGTCCGGCGAACGGCCGATGCAGATGCCGCGGCCGGGATATTCGTTACCGGCCAGATAAGTATAAAGATTCTTTTTCATGCGGGAATCCTCCTTGTTCGGTCAGGCTTCGCCATTGCACACCATGGCAATGGCCTGGGGCAGCAACTTCCATTCGGCTTCCACCATCACGCGCTTCTGCAGCACTTCGGGGGTATCACCGGGCTGCACTTCCACGGCTTTTTGCAGCAGGATGGGCCCGCCGTCACACACTTCGTTGACAAAGTGGACGGTAGCGCCGGTCACTTTCACGCCGCGCTTCAGCGCTTCCTCATGCACTTTCAGGCCATAGTAGCCGGGGCCGCAAAAGCTGGGAATCAGGCTGGGGTGGATGTTCAGGATGCGGTTGGGGTAAGCGGCAATCACGCTGGGGCCCAGCACGCTCAAAAAATCCTGCCAGAACCACCAGCTCAATGCCATGGTCTTTCAGCACACTCAGCAGGGCAGTGTCAAACTCCTCGCTGGTGGCGTAATCCTTGCGGCGCACCACGGCGGTTTCCACGCCGAAGTTTGCAGCGCGTTCCAACGCATACACACCAGGTTTGCTGGCAACCACCAGGGTAACCTTACCGTTGGGGTTCTCCCCGCGGCGTTCGCTTTCCAGGATGGCCTGCAGGTTGGTGCCGCCGCCGGAAACCAGCACAGCAATCTTCATCATACCAGCTGCACCCCGCTGCCTTCGCCAATCACACCAAGGCGGTAAGCATCCTCGCCGTTGGCTTTCAGGATCTCAATGGCCTTGTCGGCATCCTCGGCAGCCACGGTCAAAATCATACCAACGCCCATGTTGAAGGTGTTGAACATATCGCGCTCCGGAATGTTGCCCTCTTTAGCCAGCACATCAAACAGCACGGGGGTGCGCACATCGCTCTTCTTGATCACAGCGCAGCAGCCGGCTTTCAGGCTGCGGGGAATGTTCTCGTAAAAGCCGCCGCCGGTAATGTGGGAAACGCCCTTGACGGTAACTTCCTTCATCACGGCCAGCACAGGCTTGACATAAATCTTGGTGGGGGGCCAGCATGGGGGCTTCGCCCAGGGTCTTGTCCATGCCGTCAAAGGTCTTTTTCAGCACATCGGGGTTGTTCTCCAGGTCAAAGATCTTGCGCACCAGGGAGAACCCGTTGGAGTGTACGCCGGTGGAAGGCAGGGCGATGATCACATCGCCGGGCTGCATGGTGGAGTTGTCCAGGATCTTGCTCTTGTCCACAGCGCCAACGGTAAAGCCGGCCAGGTCGTACTCGTCCTCCGGGTAAAAACCGGGCATCTCGGCGGTCTCACCGCCAACCAGGGCACAGCCAGCCTGCACGCAGCCTTCGGCTACACCGGCAACCAGCTCGGCAATGCGCTCCGGCACGTTTTTGCCGCAGGCGATGTAATCCAGGAACACCAGCGGCTTGGCACCGGCGCAGATGACATCGTTCACGCACATGGCAACGCAATCAATGCCAACGGTGTCATGTTTATTCATGTACTGGGCAATGCGCAGCTTGGTACCAACGCCGTCCGTGCCGGAAATCAGCACGGGGTGGGGCATATCGGTGCAGTCCAGCTCAAACAGGCCGCCAAAGCCGCCCAGGCCGCCAATGCAGTGCTCGTTCATGGTGCGGGCAACGTGCTGCTTCATCAGGTCAACTGCCTTGTAACCGGCGGTAATATCCACACCAGCGGCAGCGTAGCTTGCAGAATAGCTTTTTTTCCATTATGTTTCTCTCCTTATCAGCTTACAGGCGTTTTTGGTCTGGGACTGGCTCAGGGGTTTATCGTATACAATGTCCATCGTCTCGTTGGGCGCGGCCACGGGGTACTTGCCGGTAAAGCAGCCGGTGCAGAACCCGCACTTGCTGTGGATGGCCAGCTGGGTCACATGTTCAATGCTCAGGTAGCCCAGGGAATCGGCCCCCACGATCTGGCGGATCTCCTCCACCGTATGGCCGGTGGCAATCAGGTCTTTTTCGTCCGGGATGTCGGTGCCGAAATAGCAGGGGTGGGCAAACGGCGGGGCCGAAATGCGGTAGTGTACTTCCTTGGCACCGGCGTCGCGCAGCAGCTTGATGGTGCGGGCGCTGGTGGTGCCGCGCACGATGGAGTCATCCACAAGCACAACGCGCTTGCCCGCAACGGTGGAGGAAATTGCGTTCAATTTGATGCGCACACTGCTTTCACGCTGGGCCTGGGAGCCCTGGATGAAGGTGCGGCCCACATATTTGTTTTTAATAAAGCCCACGCCATAGGGAATACCGCTTTCCTGCGCATAGCCAAGGGCGGCATCCAGGCCGGAATCCGGCGCACCGATGACGACATCGGCTTCCACCGGATGCTCCTGTGCCAGAAAGCGTCCGGCCTGCAGGCGGGCGTCATGCACGCAGGTGCCCTCGATGATGGAATCGGGGCGGGCAAAATAAATGTACTCAAACACGCACATCGTGTGCGGCGCGGTGCCGCAGTGGGTGCGGATGGTGCGCAGGCCGGTGTAGTCTGCCACCACGATCTCGCCGGGCAGTACATCGCGCACAAAGCGGGCACCTACAGCATCCAGCGCACAGGATTCCGAAGCAAAAGCCCAGCCGGAGCCATCCGGCAGCTGGCCAATGCAGAGAGGGCGGAAGCCATTAGGATCGCGCGCGGCGATCAGTTTGGTGTGGTCATAATGACCAGGCTGTAAGCACCCACGATCTGCTCCATCGTGCGGCAGACAGCTGTTTCAATATCCGGGCTGATCAGGCGGTTCTGGGTCAGCAGATAGCCGATGACCTCGGTGTCCGAAGTGCCGTGGAAGATCGAACCGTTCATTTCCAGCTTGTGGCGCAGCTGGGGGGCATTGGTCAGGTTGCCGTTGTGGCAGATGGCCATAGTGCCCTTGCAGTGGTGCAGAACCATGGGCTGGGCGTTGGCGCGGGTGCGCTGGCCGCTGGTGGCATAGCGCACATGGCCGGTGGCCATCTTGGCATCCTGCGGCAGGTCAGCCAGCACGCGCGGGGTAAATACCTCGCTGACCAGGCCAAGATCGCGGTAGCCGGTCAGCACACCGTCCACGTTCAGGGCAATGCCGCAGCTTTCCTGGCCGCGGTGCTGCAGGGCATACAACGCGCTGTACACGGCGCTGACCATGTTGGTTTTGCCGGTGGAATCATAGATACCGAACACGCCGCATTCTTCATGCAGTGCTTCGGCGGGACAAAGCTCCTTCATTCAGTTCTCCGTTTCCTGTTTCAAACGATGGCAGGGTGCACCGGAAGAGCGAACGGCGGTTCCAGTACACCCTCGAACATTGGCTGGACTAAGCTTGGTTCAATCAGCCCAGCAGGCGCTTCATAACTTCCTGGTAGGCATCGGCCTCACCGCCAAGGCTGCGGCGGAACAGGTCTTTATCCAGGTGGGCACCGGTGGTGGCATCCCAGAAGCGGCAGGTATCCGGGCTGATCTCGTCAGCCAGAATGATGGTGCCGTCAGACAGGCGGCCAAACTCCAGTTTGAAGTCAATCAGGCGGATGTTGGCATCCAGCATGATCTTCTTCAGCACTTCGTTGACCTTGAAGGCGTACTTGGCAATGGTGTCCAGCTCTTCCTGGGTGGCAAGGTCAAGGGCCAAGGCGTAATAATGGTTGATGAACGGGTCATGCAGGTCGTCGTTCTTGTAGCTGTACTCCAGGATGGGGGTCTTGAACACCTTGCCCTCGGGCACGCCCATGCGCAGGCTGAAGTGGCCGGCGGCAACATTGCGGATGATGACTTCCAGAGGAACGATCTGAACCTTCTTGACCAGGGTATCGCGGTCGTTCAGCTCCTCAACATAATGGGTGGGGATGCCTTCTTTTTCCAGCTTCTGCATCAGAGCGTTGGACAGCTTGTTGTTGACAATGCCCTTATCGCGGATGGTGCCCTTCTTTTTCGCCGTCGCCGGCGGTGGCATCGTCCCTTGTAATGAACCATAACGATTTCGGGGTCAGAAGTTGCGAATACCTGCTTAGCTTTGCCTTCGTACATCTGTTCTTTAATTTCAACGTTCATTGTAATGCTCGCTCCTTTTATATTCTTTCATGAATTGATTTATGGAATCCTTTTTTATAAAAAGGGATAAAACAACAGCAAATAAACCGGGATTTGAAGTTACATAGCTGCGGCTTCGTCAGCGATGGCGGCGTCCTTTTTGGCAATTGCGGCGGCGGTGTCGGCACGGAACTGATCCAGCTTAGCGGCAAGCTCATCATCGGCAACAGCCAGGATGGCAACGGCCAGGTAAGCGGCGTTCTTGGCACCGTTCAGGGCAACCGTGGCAACCGGGAAGCCGGAAGGCATCTGCACGGTAGCAAGCAGAGCATCCAGACCGTCCATGGCACCGCCCTTCATCGGGATGCCGACCACCGGCAAAGTGGTGTTGGCGGCAAAGGCACCTGCCAGGTGGGCCGCCATACCGGCAGCGCACAGGGATAACACCGTAACCATTGGCGCGGGCAGATTTGGCAAAGGCAGCGGCGGCTTCCGGCGTACGGTGGGCGGAAAGAATGTGCGCCTCAAACGGTACACCGAAATCTTTCAGCACCCCGCAGGCACTTTTTACAACCGGCCAGTCACTGTCAGACCCCATGATGATGGCAACCTTTTTACGGTTCGGCATGTTACAGATCCTCCTTCAAAAAATAAGAGCGCGGTGTACACGGGTACACTGCGCTTATACAAGGCTATTATGCTTATAATACACCGCATGAAGAACACAGCTGCGCAAACCGACCGGGAATGGTCCGAAAAGATTCGTGTAATGCACAAAGTCGCCCTCCATCCTTTAATGTATGGCTGGATCCCCCGGCGGGCTGTGTACAGAATAACACACAAAAACACCCGTACGGAAAATCTCTGTAATTAAAGTGTAAAGCGTGCAGCGCAAAAAAGCAAGAGCCAAAACTTTTTTTGGCGCACTTCCTATTGTGTTTAAAATAAGATAGGGCTTTTTGTCAAAGTTGATGGAGAAAAACGGGGTGAAGTATGACTTTTTTGATAAGGATTTTTGTGCTATAATAACCATACCAGAAAATACTGCCATAAGGCAGGATGGGAAAGGGGTATCGCAATGAAATTGTTCCACACAGCCCTTGTGCTTGGCAAGGGGGGCTTTGGCACACAGCTGGGAGAAATGCTGGCGGAAGCCGGCGGCTATTCCCGTATTTTGTACCTGGATGACCAGGCACCGGACGCTGCGGGCAAACTGGCAGATTACCTGGATCCCACCATCAGGGAACGCTGCACCGCGGCTTTTGTGGGCCTTGGCAACAATGAGCTGCGGCTGCAATGGCTGCAAAAAGCTGGTGGCTGCGGGCTACCAGACACCGGTGTTTGAACACCCGGCGGCAGAAGTATGCAGCAGCGCAGCCCTGGGGGCAGGGACCGTGGTGCTGCCATTTGCCTTTGTAGGCGCAGGAACCAAAGTGGGGGCAGGGTGCATCATCAATGCCGGTGCCATTGTGGACCATAACGCCGTGCTGGAAGACGGTGTGCATGCCGCCCCCCGTGCAACCATCAAAGCCGGGGCAACCGTAGAGCGCTGCATGAAAGTGGACAGCGGCGAAATTATCCGCAGCCCATGGGAAAAATAATGCAGCTGCGCGGAACCGGCAGCCAAACAATGCAGGCAGAATTTTGAAAAAAGCGGCCCCGCAATTTGGGTATATTGCGGTGTTGCCATAAGTCGTAAGCAAAGGCGAAAATCAAGCAGGGAACAGCCTGCCAAAAGAAGCAAAGCGCTTACCCGACGTTTTCAACATTCTCCTCACCATCCACCGGCAGGGTGGTGCGCGGGGTCACGCTGAGGGGGTCGGGCAGGGTGTTGTTTTCAACATCCTGCAACACCTGCGGCACACCGGGGAAGAACTTGGCGATGCCGCAGCCCTTGCAGTGCAGGCCATCGAAAAAGTCGGTCTCATCCAACCCCTTAATGCAGGTGGGGTCATAACTGCCGTACAGCGGAATATTGTGGTCATGCGCATACTGGCGGATCCAGTTTTCGGTTTCAAAAAGCCCTGGTGCTGGTCGGTTTCCGTCAGCAGAAAGTCATACAGGTACGGGTGCCAGGGGGAGAGGGCCAAAATCACCGTGGTGCCCTGGTTTTGCGCATACTGGATAAACTTGTCAAACGCTTCTTCCTGCTTGGGGGAAAGCGAGTCGAACCCTTCCATATGTACGCTGTTGAACGTGGGGCAGGCTTCGGCGGCAAGGGCGCGCACCTGGTCGGTGTTGGCATCCCGGAATGCGGGGTCATACAGCACACTGCCGTCAGAGCGCTTGATGGTGGTGGGCTGCTCGTAAGGGTCGCCGTCCACCGGGTTAAAGTCAATGGGGTTGCCATTGTCATCCGTCACAACGCTCTGGCCGCGGTTCTTTAAGTAATAGTCTACGTTGCCCTGAAAATAAGCCGGTTCCACCAGCGCTTTCCACAGCGCCACGCGGTCCTCTTCCTCATAGTCGGTTTCAACACCGAGAACCTTAGTCAAAAATTCGTTGTACAGCTCCACATCGGCGCGCTTGTCAAACGCGGCTTCGTCCCCATACAGCACCCAGGGATCCACGCTCCAAATCAGCACCTTGGGCGCTTTGCCGTAACAGACCATCTTATAATAGCTGGTCATGTTATCGCGCACATCCGCGCCGGTAACGCCCATGTTGAAAAAACTGTCGGTTCCGACAAGTTCCCGTGTGAACTGTAATACGCGGCTGGAGCCAATGCCGATCACTTCCGGGGTGTCCGGAACATCCTGTGCAAACAGCTGGACAACCTCGCGCTCAATTTCGTTCATCTGCTCAAAGTTGCTCACATCATAGCCCTGCAGCATCAAGTCCACAATGCGGCGGGGGGCAAGCTCACCCTGGAACAGGCCGCTGCGGTCTACCGTATAGCTGAACCAGATCATGAAAACCAGAATGGGAATGAACAGGGCAAACTTGAACAACGTTTTGCTGCCAAAGTATAACCGGCGGACCAAACCATGCAAAAAGCGAACGAAGATATTTGGCTTTTTGGGGCGTCTGCGCGGTGAGGGAGCGGATTTTTTTTGCTTTGTGGTGGGCTTGCGGGCCGGGGCGGCAACAGCACTGCGGCTGACCTTTTGGGTGCCGCGCGGGGCGGAAGCAGGGGTCTGTGTTGGCATAATTGATCTCCCTCCCCCGTTAAAATTGCTGGTAAATGAACGCCGACTGCCCGAACGCGGCAAAGAACAAGATGGATACCGCAGCGGCATAATAGACCGTCCAACGCAGCACAAAGCACTGCTTGCGGATCCAGCGGGCAACATTGTTGCCGTTGTGCTCCATGGCCAGCACAATGGCGGTACCGCAGGTCAACACCACCGGCAGGCGGCCGTCAATGCCGCTGCTGGTGACCAGATTGGTAACGCTTTCCCCATCCAGCCGCAAAGCCGCCCTGCCAGCCCTGCAGTATTCCGGCGAATACCTCGCCGGGGGCAGCGTTGTAAATGGCAGAAGCAAAAAACACCATTGTAAAACTGAACAGCAGGTAGGTGATGCAGCGCTGGAGGAATGTCTGCACGGCAGGCTCGCGGTACAGCGGGTTATAGCGCCACAGCACTTTGCGTGGAGCTTTGCTCAGCTGGGCAATGACTGAAATCACGCCGCAGGCAATGCCCCATTCCAGATAGCGCAGGTCAGCCCCGTGCCATAGGCCGCTGACGGCAAACACGATCAGCGTGTTCAGCATATGGCGCACCACTATTGCAGCGGCTGCCGCCAAGAGGAATGTAGATATAATCCCGCAGCCAGCCAGTCAGGCTCATGTGCCAGCGCTGCCACAACCCGGCAAAGCTGGTAGCCTCGAACGGGCTGTGAAAGTTTTCCAGCAGGTCATACCCCAAAATGCGGGCAGCACCGATGGCGATATCGCAACAGCCGGAAAAATCCAGGTAGAGCCGCAGGCTGAACAGCAGGGTGGCGGCCACCAGGTTGGGGCCGTTCATCTCAGCGGGGGTATCGTACACCATCTTGATGTACAGGTTCATGTTGTCCGCCAGGACCATCTTTTTGGTGTAGCCCCACAGCATGCGGAACGCACCGCCTGCGCAGCGGGTGTAGCTGAACCGGCGGGATTTGTGGATCTGTGGCCGAAAATGGGGATACCGCTCAATTGGGCCGGTGGTCATGGTGGGGAAAAAAAGCTGACGAACAGCGCATAATGCAGCGGGTTCAGCTCAACCTTGCAGCGGCGCTTGTATACATCAATGGTGTAGCTGAGCGCAGCAAGGGTAAAGTAGCCCAGGCCAAGCGGGGTAACCATATCCGTGCGGGGCTGCAATACCGTGCCGCTCAGGATATCTGCCGCCAACAGGTTCCAGTATTTGTAATAGAACAAAAGCCCCACACAGGTGAACACCGCCAAAAGCAGGAAAATCACCCGCACGGGACCTATCCGGCATTTGCCGATCACCAGCCCGCAGCCCCATGTGACCAGTGTTGCCGCAACCAAAACCGGTACCAGCAGGCGGTCGTTGGCCCCCCAACAGTAAAAACAGGTAGCTGGCAGCCAGCAGACAGTAAGGGCGCAGAACACGGGGCAGGGTATAGTTCAAAAGCGCTACTGCCGCAAAAAAGCCAAGAAATAGCAGTGTTGTCAGTTCCATCCTCAAACTCCTTTGGCGGGATTATTTGCCGCTGAGTTTTTTCTCCAAATCCCGCACGCGCTTTTCCAGGATGGCATTTTCCTGGGTAAGGCGCTTGCACTTATCCGCAAGCTGGCTGACGCCGATGCTTAAACTGAGCAGCACCAGCAGCACAAAGCAGAACATGAGCATAAATACCAGGTTGACCGGCATTTGTACATCCAGCAGATCACGCAGGACGTAAACAACATAGGGGAATACCGCAAAGATGACAAGAACCACGGCCAGTGCCAGCCAGAGAAGGCTGTATTTTACGCTCATTTGGCCCTTTTTCAGCAGCGCAAAAATAATCAGCAGCAGGATGGCCGCACCCAAAATCATAAAAAACTGGAAATGTGCCGTCATGGGGGCGTTGTGCCTCCTTATTTGCTTTTCGGCTGGTGGATTTTCTTGATAGAAAGGCGGTCAATGATCAAAGACAGGGAAACCTTGATCATGTAATATGCGCTTTTAAAACTGCGAATGCTGGAAACGCCGCCCTGACGTTCTTTCATGACGACCGGGGCTTCGCCTACGCGGAACCCGGCCAGCGTGGCAGCCAGAATGGCTTCCGGCTCCGGATAATCCGAAGCATAATGCTCCGCAAAATAGGCGGTTAGCTGGGGACCGGTGGCACGGAAACCACTGGTGACATCCAGAATGCGCTGATCACAGAGAATATGGATGAGCCAGCTTAAAAAGCGGATGCCGACCCGGCGCATAAAGCTTGTCTGGAAGCCTTCGCACTTGATAAAGCGGCTGCCGATGCACATATCCAGCTTGCCGTCCAATACCGGCTGAACGACCTGCATCAGATAAGCGGGGTCGTGCTGGCCGTCACCGTCCATCTGCACAGCAACATCATAACCATTGGCGCGGGCATAGCGATAACCGCACTGCACGCCGCCGCCAATGCCAAGGTTGACCGGCAGATCCAAAAACGGGTAGCCATGCTCCGCCAGCAATTCAGCCGAGCGGTCGGTGGAACAATCGTTGATGATCAAAAAGTCAACCTGCGGGCAGGTGGCACGCAGGCGTTCCACGGTGCTGACGATGTTGGCTTCCTCATTATAACAGGGAATGATAACAAGAATTTTGGCTGGGTGATTCAAAAGGGGCACCTCATCATCAGGGGAACGGCCGGTTTGGCATCAAACGCGGCCTTCCAAAATAAAATGTTCCAGTTTGCGCAGCAGCTCGCTGCGGCGGTAATGCGCAAGATAATATTCTTTGGCGCTCTGACCCATGGCGGCGCGCTGGGCGGCGTCCATGCGGGTCAGTGCCAGCAGGTTGTCTGCCAGGGCAGCGGCATCACAGGCAGGGGAACTTAACCCGCCCGCCGCGGCAACCGCCGCATTGCCGGCACCGTCCATACTGGCCAGGACCGGCTTGCCGGCGGCCATATAACTGGCAACCTTGGCCGGTACGGTCAGCCCCAAGTCCGGCGAATCTGACAGGCAGACGATCAAAGCATCGGCCAGCGCGGTGAACTTGGGGATATCCGTTGCCGGAACACTGCCGTAAAACGTAACGGCGTCCTCGGCGTGCAGCTCTTTCACTTTGGCTTCCAGCGCGGCGCGGCTCATGCCATCGCCCACCAGCAACAGGTGCAACATATCTGCCCCGCGGCTGCGCGCATCCTGCACCGCCGTGATGACGGTCTCCAGGCTTTGGGCGGGGGTAAAAGTGCCGGTAAACACCAGGTTGAACCGCCCGCCGAACTGCGCCTGCAAAGCGGCATCCGGCTGAGGAACGGCGTAAAAATCCTCGCAGTACTGCGGGATCACAGCAATTTTTTGCGGCGGCATACCGGTGCGCTGGCACAGCCGCTGCTGCAGCGGCTCACTCATGGCAATCAGTCGGTCGGCCTTCTTATATAAAGCGTCGCTTACACCCTGGGCAATCGCGCGCAGGGCTTTGTTCTTCACATTCAGCACGCTGTACAGGTTTTCGGGCCAGATATCCAGCACATAGTTGGTAAAGGGAATGTGGTGCTTTTTGGCATAGCGGATGGCAGGCCAGCACATCAGTACCGGGCTGGTGTTAAAACAGAACACCGCATCGTACCCGCCCGGCAGGCGGTGCAGCGCATGGGCGGCGTACCACGGCCAGCTGACATAGTTCAAAAAAATGTTGACCGAGGTGTTGCCCCTGCGCGGAACCTCTTTGCAGCGGTACAGGCGGGCACCGTGCCATTCTTCTTCAAAAGGGCCGGCGGCGCTGTAACCGGGGAACCATTCGCCTTTTGGGTAATTGGGCAGCCCGCAAAGCACATCCACCGCAATGCCATCCTGCAAAAAACCTTCCACAATATCATTGATGCGGAAATTTTCCGGCCAGAAATGCTGCGTAACAACAAGAATCTTTTTTTGAGAGGGCAAAGGGCACACACCTTTCGAAAGTTAGGAGTTAGGAAGTAGGAGTTAGGAGTTGAAGAACGGCTGCTAGACTTGAGGTCTTTTGCAATCTATAAAATGCTCTGTAGGGAACGATCTTGACCGTTCCAAAGCATTCAGCTTGTCGCAGCCTCAAAAAAAAACTCCTAACTCCTCACTCCTACCTCCTAACTAAAAAAACTCAGTTTTTTCTCCACACCATCTTATTAACCACCCCGGTGTAGCTCTGGATGATCTTGACGACCTTGGTGGAAACGTCTTCCGTGTAGTAGGGGACGGGGATGCCGTTGTCGCCGTTGGCGTTCATGGCAACGGCGGTGGCAACCGCCTGTTCCACGCCGCCCTCGCTGATGCCGGCCAGCACAAAGCAGCCTTTGTCCAGTGCTTCAGGTCGCTCGGTGGAGGTACGGATGCAGACAGCCGGGAACGGATGTCCCACGCTGGTAAAGAAGCTGGATTCCTCCGGCAGGGTGCCGGAATCGCTGACCACGGCAAACGCGTTCATCTGCAGATGGTTGTAATCATGGAAGCCCAGGGGCTCATGCAGCTTTACGCGCTCGTCCAGCTGGAAGCCCATGGCGTCCAGCCGCTTTTTGCTGCGCGGATGGCAGGAATACAGAATGGGCATATCATAGGTCTGGGCCAGGTGATTGATGGAGGTGAACAGGTCGATAAAGTTCTTTTCGGTATCAATGTTCTCCTCGCGGTGGGCGGAAAGCAGCATGTATTTGTGCGGCTCTAGCCCCAGGCGCTCCAGCACATCGCTGGCTTCGATCTTGGCCAGGTTGGCGTGCAGCACTTCCGCCATGGGGGAACCGGTCACAAAGGTGCGCTCCTTGGCGGTGCCTTCGGCATTCAGGTAACGGCGGGCATGCTCGGAATAGCACATGTTCACATCGGAAATGTGGTCCACAATGCGGCGGTTGGTTTCCTCAGGCAGGCACTCGTCAAAGCAGCGGTTGCCGGCTTCCATGTGGAAGATGGGAATGTGCAGCCGCTTGGCCGCAATGGCGGAAAGGCAGCTGTTGGTATCGCCCAGAATCAGCAGGGCATCGGGCTTCTGTTCCACCATCAGGGAGTAGGACTTGGCAATAATGTTGCCGATGGTTTCACCCAGGTCCTTGCCGACGGCATCCAGATAGAAATCCGGCGCACGCAGGCCCAGGTCCTCAAAGAATACCTGGTTCAGGTTATAATCATAGTTCTGGCCGGTGTGGACTAGAATCTGGTCAAAATACACATCACACTTTTTAATCACAGCCGACAGCCGAATGATCTCCGGCCGCGTGCCGATAATGGTCATAAGTTTGAGCTTGTTCATTGTAAAACACCCGATACAGTTAGGAGGTAGGAGTGAGGAGTTAGGAGTTGAAGAACGACTGCTGGTTTTATTGTCTTCCGCAAACGATAAAGAGTTTCGCAGGGAACGGCTTTGAATGTTCTGAGACATTTACCTTGCCCAGGTTTCAAAACTCCTAACTCCTACCTGAGTATATACGTTTAAAATGTTACACTTTCAAAAAGAACGTGTCCGGCTTGGTGGGGTCAAACGGTTCGTTGGCCCACATCAGGGTCACAAGGTTTTCAGTATCGCTCAAGTTGATGATGTTGTGGGTGCAGCCGGGCAGCATCTGCACGGCGGTGGGCTTATCGCCCCACACCTCAAACTCCATCACTTCGTCACAGCCAACTTTGCGCTCCTGGATCAGCCCGTGGCCGGAAACCACAATAAAAAATTCCCACTTGGTGTTGTGCCAGTGCTGGCCCTTGGTAATGCCGGGCTTGGAAATGTTCACGCTGAACTGGCCGCAGTTTTCGGTTTTCAGCAGCTCGGTAAAGCTGCCGCGCTCGTCTGCGTTGACTTTTAAGGGAAAGGCAATTCGCTCTTTGGGCAGGTAGGAAAGATAGGTGGAATACAGCTTTTTTGGCAAAGCTGCCCACCGGGATCTCCGGCACCACCAGCGTGGCGGGCTGGGCGTGGAACTGTTCCAACAGATCCACAATCTCCCCCAAGGGTCACTTTGTGGGTGACGGGAGCAAAGCAGTAACGGCCATCCACGGCAGGCACCGGGGTAAGGCCGTCATAATTGCAGCGGTGGGGCGCAGCTTCCAGCGCATCCAGCATCTCTTCTACCAGATCGTCAATGTACAGCAGTTCCAGCTCAGTTGCGCGGTCATTGACGGTGATGGGCAGGCCGTTGGCAATGTTGTGGCAGAAAGTAGCCACGGCGCTGTTGTAGTTGGGGGCGGCACCATTTGCCAAACAGGTTGGGAAAGCGGTAAACCAGCACCGGGGCGCCGGTGGTTTTGCTGTATTCAAAGAACAGTTCTTCTCCGGCCAGCTTGCTTTTGCCGTAATCGCTTTTTGCCATAGCGGCCGATCAGCGTGGCCTGAATGGAGCTGGACAGCATCACCGGGCAGGTGTTGCCGTGGGCTTTCAGCGTATCCAGCAGGGTGGAGGCAAAGCCTCAAGAAATTGCCCGCCATGAACTCGCTTTCCACTTTGGGGCGGTTGACCCCGGCAAGGTTGAAAACAAAGTCTGCCTTGGCGCAGTATTCATCCAGCAGCGCCGGAGCCGTGTCCAGGTCATACTCAAAAAATATCAGTAATGTTCAGGGCCGGGCGGGTGCGGTTTTTGCCATCGCGGATATTTTTCAGGTTTTCACACAGATTGCGCCCGACAAACCCCTTTGCCCCGGTGACAAGAATGTTCATGCCTTGCCTGCCTCTTTCAGTGCTTCCTGGATGTACTCGGTGGTCATGATCTTTTTTTGATGGTGCCCTCCACATCCAGGCGGCGGGTGTTGTGGCTGGTATAATCTTCATCGGCCTGGGTGTGAACCTGGCCCTTGATGAAGTACTTGTCATAGTTCAAGTCGCGGTTGTCGGCGGCAACGCGGTAATAGTTGCCCATATCCTCGCTGCGCATCCGCTCTTCCTTGGTCATCAGGGTCTCGTACAGCTTTTCGCCGTGGCGGGTGCCGATCACGCGGGTGCCGGTGTCGCCAAACAGCTGCTGCACGGCTTTGGCCAGATCGCCAATGGTGGAAGCATCGGATTTCTGGATGAACAGATCGCCCGGATTGGCGTGCTCAAAGGCAAACATGACAAGGTCAACGGCCTCATCCAGGTTCATCAAAAAGCGGGTCATGTTGGGATCGGTGATGGTAATGGGGTTGCCGGCCTTGATCTGCTCCACAAACAGCGGAATCACGCTGCCGCGGCTGCACATCACGTTGCCGTAACGGGTGCAGCAGATGACCGGGCCGCCGCGCTGTGCGCTGACACGCGCGTTGGCAGTGATAACATGCTCCATCATGGCCTTGGAGATGCCCATGGCATTGATAGGGTAAGCGGCTTTATCGGTAGAAAGGCAGACCACGCGCTCCACGCCTGCTTCAATGGCGGCATGCAGCATGTTGTCGGTGCCCTCAATGTTGGTGCGCACGGCCTCCATGGGGAAAAAAAACTCGCAGGAAGGAACCTGCTTGAGCGCAGCGGCATGGAAGATAAAGTTGACGCCGGGCATCACATCGCGCAGGCTCTGGATGTTGCGCACATCGCCGATGTAGAACTTGACTTTATTGTAATAGTCAGGATAGTTGGCCTGCAGCTCATGGCGCATGTCGTCCTGCTTTTTCTCGTCACGGCTGAAAATGCGGATCTCGCCGATATCAGTCGTCAAAAAATGCTTGAGCACGGTGTGGCCAAAGCTGCCGGTGCCGCCGGTAATCAACAAGGTTTTATCTTTGAAAATGGTATTTGCCATGGTTTCCTCCTGTCAGGGGACGAACTTTTGGTGGTAGGCGCAGCAGCGTCGGGCATCTTCCAATGCCCATAAAGCCAACACTTCCCCCTATATACAACCAATTCTAACATAAAAGTTACAGCTTGAAAAGGGCCTGACCTTGGAAAATGCTGTTTTTGTGGTACAATACCCCAGTGCAACCATTATCATTATACAATAAAGGAGAATCAGATTCTATGCGCGCTTATGAACGTTTGCTGAATTACGTTAAGGTGTATACCACCTCGGACCCCGTAAGCGATACCCACCCCACCACCGCCCGCCAGTTTGACCTGGCCCGCATGCTGGTCAAGGAGCTGCAGGACCTTGGCCTTGCGGATGCCCATGTGGATGAGCACTGCTATGTTTACGCCACGCTGCCCGCCACCCCCGGCCACGAAGCTGCCAAGGGCCTTGGATTTATTGCCCATATGGATACTTCCCCGATGCACCGGGCGAGAATGTGAAGCCCCAGATCCATGAAAATTATGACGGCGGCGATGTTGTCCTGCCCGGTACCGGCGCAGTTCTCAGCACCAGGCAGTTTCCATTCCTGGCAAAGCTCAAGGGCCAAACCCTGATCACCACCGATGGCACCACCCTGCTGGGTGCGGACGACAAAGCCGGTGTGGCCGAGATTATGACCATGCTGGAGATCCTGCAGAAAGAAAACCGCCCCCACGGCAAGATCTGCGTGGGCTTTACCCCCGATGAGGAGGTTGGCCAGGGTGCTGACCTGTTTGATGTGGAGCATTTTGGCGCAGCCTATGCCTACACGGTGGACGGCGACGAAGCGGGCGAAATCAGCTATGAAAACTTTAACGCTGCCGCTGCTTTTGTCACGGTACACGGCTTCTCGGTCCATCCGGGCAGCGCAAAGAACGCCATGAAGAATGCGCAGAACATTGCCATTGAGTTCCACAACGCCCTGCCGTATTACGACCGCCCCGAATACACTGAGAACCGCGAGGGTTTCTACCACCTGTGCAGCATGGAAGGCGATGTGACCGGCGCCAAGTTGGGCTACATTGTGCGTGACCACAGTGCCGAAAGCTTTGCCGCGCGCAAGGAGACCATGCGTCACATTGCCAAGCTGCTGAACGAAAAGTATGGCGAAGGCACCGTGGAGCTGGAGCTGAAGGACAGCTATTTCAGCATGCTGGAAAAGATCAAGCCGCATTTCCATCTGGTGGAAAATGCCCGCGCCGCCATCCGCAAGGTTGGCCTGGAGCCGCTGGAAACGCCCATTCGCGGCGGCACGGACGGCGCGACCCTGTCTTACATGGGCCTGCCCTGCCCGAACCTTGGCACCGGCGGCTTTAACTACCATGGCCCGTGCGAAGGCATCACGGTAGAGGCTATGGATAAGGCAACCGAGATTCTGCTGAACCTGGCCGATATTTATAAGGATGTCCAGTAACCAGCGCGGCCTTTTTAAAAAAAGGCCTGGCGAAAAACTTTAGGCAATACCGCACAATTCCCGCCTAACGGCTCAAGCACCGCTCCGGCGGCTGCGGCACGGCATCTGCGTTGCCAAAATGCTCGATAAGACATCCAGTATTATCTGCGCTTTTGGCTTGGCATCTGCCGCACCTCGCTCGCCGTATCGGCACTTAGAATTATGCGGTATTGCCTTTAATTGGCTTCGCATAAAAAAGAGTAATAGTCGTGTGGTGCCCACGGCGGTGCACCGACATTATTCATTATTATTTATTATTTCATTCCTGATAGAAAAATAGCGCCCGACGGTTTAAGCGTACCTGTCGGGCGCTGTTTGCTTATTTATCCGGTTCACAGTCCAGAATGGAGGGAATATTGGCCCATTTATCCGGTTCGGCCTCGTAACGTTCATGCAGCCAGGCAACGGCGGCATCGAGCCCCTCCTGATTGCCGGGGAACTCTGCCATCTCCTGCTTTTCATCGGCGGTGTGTTCCAAGCTCCATGGGCCGGGCCAGATGGTGGCGGTCAGATATTCGATCTTCCGCTTGCCGCTTTCATCGGCGGGGTCAGCTTTTTTGGCGGGGGCTACCAGATAGCGCATGCCGCCCTGTGCGCCGGAGTACGGGTTGCCGCAGTGGAACCAATGGTAGATGGGCAGGCAGTCCAGCATAAAATCTCCTCACTTTCAGGTTTTGCTGCGGTTCAGTTCCGCGCGTAGTTGGATCAGGCGGGCAATATCTTCCTTATCGGCCTGGGTCAGTTGGTCTTTCAGGTTCTGGTAGGCGGCAATGGGTTCGTCCTGAATCAAAGCGTCCAGTTCCGCCCCGGCAGGGGAGCCCTGCCACCCGGCCAGGTAGCCGGGCGCCACGCCAAGGCAGGCGGCAATGCTTTCCAGCTTATCCAGCGGAATATTGGTTACAATGCCGGTCTCGTATTTATAAACCGCTTGTTTGGTCACATGCACCTGTTCGGCCAGCTGCTCCTGTGTCAGCCCTTTGGCGGTGCGTGCTTCGCGGATGCGTTCCCCAATGGTCATGCGGATCACCTCCCAAAAAGTATAGCAAAAAACCTGCGGGTTTACAAGATGATAAAAATAACTTGACAAGTTACAGCAAGGATGCTATCCTGTGAGTAACCTGATAAGTTTCAAGAAGGAATGTTCTCTTTCGGCTGCAAAACAGGCAAAGACAGAGAAAACAGCAAAGCGGCGGCAGCAGGGCCGCTTTCATTTGAAACACAAGTAACTTATCAGGTTTCAAATGGATCATAAGGAGGAATGGAATGACCCACGAAATTGAACTGGAAGGATATTACCCTAAAATTCTTGGCAGCCCCATGCGTATGCTGTGCCTTGGCACCAAAGCCAGCTATGGCATGGAGGTTCTGCATTTCCAACGCGGCACCGGGTGGGATGGCCTTGCGCTGGATGTCACGTTTACCCCGGACCCCCAGGCGGAGGGAACAACGGTGCTGGCGGATGCAGGGGACACCGTAGCGGTGCCGCCCGCCGCCACAGCGCAGGCAACCAACAGTGGCAGCGTTACGGTGCGCGGCGTGCGGGATGGCGTGCAGTGCATCAGCTGCAACATCCCATACCTGGTGCTGAACCACGCCCCGGTGCCCGGCCAGCAGACCGACCCGGCGGAAAGTGTGTGGAAACAGTATGCCGATAAGCTGATCCCCGCGGGCGGCAGTACCGGGCAGGTGCTGGCCAAGGCGTCCGCGCAGGATATGGACCTGTACTGGGCCGACGGCACCACCACCCAAACCGAAACCACACCCCACATGCTGACCAACGCGGGCCGCAGCAAAAAGAAAGCCATTGTATCGTTTGTGGATGACGACTGCCGCAGCGAAGCGTACACCGTGCTGTTCCCGCTGGTGCAGGAGCTTGGTATGCCTTATACCGTGGCTTGCCCGGCGGGGCTTATGGGCAAAACCGGCCGCATGACGGTGGAACAGCTGCAGGAAATGGCGCGCAGCGGCGTGACGGTGGCATGCCATACGATGACCGAAACCGATATGGAGCAGGATACCCCCGAAACGCTGGAAGCCACCCTGCAGCAGTTTGAAGCAGAGATGCGCCGCTGGGGCATCCGCGGGGTGCGCAGCTATGCCTATGTGAACGGGCGCTATAAGGCGGACTGCCTGAACACCGTAAAAAAGCATTTTGACCTGGGCCTTACGGTGGAAAAAGGCATCAACCAGATCCCGTATGAAAGCTGCCGCATGAAGCGCGTGGAAGTGTTCCCAAAGAACAAAAGCTACACGCTGGAGGATGTAAAAGCGTGGGTAGACAAAGCCGTGCAGGATGGCGGCTGGCTGATTTTGATGACCCACGCATGGTACACGACCTTTGATGCAGCACAGCTCAAAGAGCTGGTGGGTTATATCCGGGCCAGCGGTGCGGAGCTGATGGACCTGTACGATGCACTGGATGCCACCGGCAACGTGGTGGAAGCGGGCGACTACCAAAAGCCGGGCGCGGATGCAGCGGAACCGTTTTTTGTGGTGGATGCGGATGGCCGCGCCTGGACCAACGCGCTGGAGAACTTACGCCCGGCAGATGGCATCACCAATGTGGGGGCAGCCCTGCAAAGTGGATATGTGATCTCCACCGCCACCGGCAAGGCAATCAAAACATCAGATACCGGGTTCCGGGTCACCCAGCCGGTGGATGTGACAAGCGCGGCCCAGGTGTTGGTAACGGCCTGGGCGTATACGGGTTTTGCGCTCTATTCTTTCTTTGATGCGGCGGGTACCTGCCTTGCCGTAAAAGCGGCCGATGCCGATTATGCTGCGGGCGGCAATACCCTGACCCGGCAGGCAGTGGCCGTGCCGCAGGGGGCAGCCACTTTGATCGTGGCGGGCAATTTGTACCAGGCGCTGCCCGCCGTCAGGCTGGTCAGCGCGGCAAACCTGGTGCAGCAGGTAAAAAGCATGACGGTTGCCTGGCACGCCAACTATGTGCTCAAAATTTCCGGCTCGACCGTCAACTATGCAAACGAGAATCGGCGCATCAGCGAAAAAGTTGCCGCTGCGGCAGGGGGATACCTACCGCCTGAGCTGTTCGGCCAACTGGAACAACGCGCTGTATGTGATCTATGCGGCAGACAACAGCGTGCTGGCCTGCCGCCAGGCCCCCAACAATGCCGCCGGTGAGGTACTGACCGACTTTGCGGTGACAATGCCGGAAAACACTGCCTATTTCCGCGTGGCAGCAAACCTGGAAATCCAGCCGGAATCCTACGCGGTGGCCCAATACACCACCCGCATTGCGGCCAAAGCCCCGGTGCTTACGGTTGCAGCGGTGCGCACCCTGCTGGATATTTTGCGGGCGGGGACCTATACCCAAAGCCAGCAAAGCGCCATCCAGAATCTGGAAAATGCACTGCTGATCATAGACTGACAATACAGCGCGGTTTTTCAACAAAAAATCCAAAGGCTGTTGAATAAAAAGAAAAAGCGCAGAACCACTTTTGGTTCTGCGCTTTTTGAGCGGGATACGAGTCTCGAACTCGCCACCTACTGCTTGGGAAGGGGAGCGACCTATACGCTATAACGCCAAAAACGGGGAAAATACAGGTTTATTACAGGTTTACGGGAAATTTATCGCCACTGGATTTTCTCCAGATTGGCGACCAAAAGGGCAGTGTCGGGGTGGGTGTAAATGTTCAGGGTGGTGGCGATGTCGGCATGGCCGAGAATCTGCTTGACCACCTCCGGCGGCAGGCCGCTGGCCGCCATTTTGGTGGCGGCGGTGTGGCGGCAGGTGTGCGGGGTGACACCCTGGATGCCCAGCTTTTGCATCAGGCTGCCGAAGGACTTGCGCACGTTGTTGTGGTCCCGCGGCAGGCCGTATTTGGATGCGAGAAGGTAAGGCGAGCTGCCGGCGCCGGCGGCAAGCCAGTCGGTGACAAAGGAGCGAACATCGGGGTGGATGGGGATCACGCGGCGGCGGCCTGCTTCGGTCTTTTCGCCGCCGATGAGGTAGCCTTCCGCCAGGTGGACATCGTCCCGGCGGACGGTAAGCAGCTCGTTCAGGCGCATCCCCGTGTAGACCAGCACCAGCGCGATTTTGGCGGTTTCGCCCAGGCGGCTGTCATTGGCCATGCCCCAGATGGCGCTGACCTCGGCGGCGGAAAGCACCCGCGTTTTGGGCGCGCTGGGGGAGGGCAGGGACAGCGCCGTTGCATAGTTGGTGTGGATGATGTCCTGGTGGATGGCGTACTGGCACAGCTGGCTGAACAGCTGACGCTGCTTTTCGCACAGGCTGCGGCTGCCGCCCGCGTCGGCGATCTGCTGGATGATGGCCTGGTAATCCTCGGTTTTCAGCTCGGCGATGCGGCGGCGGTGCAGCGGTTCCGCCTTGTTGTATGCGTTCCGGTATGACTGCTGTGCCGACTTGCTGATTTTGGGGTAGTGCAGCACGCTCCAGCGCTCGTACACGTCGCTGAGGGTGTAGCACAGGCGGTCGGGCGCGGCCTGGCTGGCGTTGACGCGGTCCAGCGTCTGCACCGCGTCGCCCGCTGTGGCGAACGAGCCGATGCGGGTGCCGTCGGCGGCAACGGCAACGTAGGGGCGGTTTTTGTTGCGTGGGTCCTTCCAGACGGTGCCGGTGCCGCGCGGGCGGCGGTGGCGGCGGCGCTGCGGGGATTCGCAGTCTGCCAGGCGCTTGCCGCAGTAACAGCACAGGCGCGCGTCCGGCGGGACGCTGCGCCGGCAGCGGGGGCAGTTCATACGCAGGCCACCTTTCCCTTTTTGCCGCGCGGGCCGCACCGCGCGGATTTTTACTTTTGTTGATGGAAGCAGCCACCGAGGATTTCTCGGCTGCTGCCTATTTCTGCCAGTCTTTCCCTTTGGCCAGCTTCTTCTGTTCCCGCTGGATCTGTTTGATGCTCTTTTCGGGCGCGGGCAAATCCTCCGGCATGGTGCCGCCCAGCTCTGCAATGGTCTGGCGCACCTTGCGGCCAACCTGATAATGCGTTTCGTTGGCGGCGTCCTTCCCCTGGATGTTTTCCCGCCGCAGTTTTTCATCGGTCTGGGTGGCGCGGAACAGATTGGCGGCCAGCTCAGTGCTGCCCATGTGGTCAAGAATTTTCTCGTTCGGTTTCAGCCCCTTGCGGGCGTGAATATCGCGCATTCCCAGGCCGCCATATAAGCCCTGATACCCTTTGTTTTGGAACAAGGCGTACTCCTGCGGCGTTTCGACCCCGGCCTGTTTGGCGGCTTCGGCCAGTGATTTGTTATGTTCGACCATCTCGGCGCGGATCGCAAGGCGTTTTTGTTCTTCGCTGAGGATGTCGTAGTTTTCGATCAGCTCCTGCTGTCGTGTCTTAACGGCAAAATAGGTCTGGCCGACGGCAATCGCCTCTTTGCGCGGGTCGCCGTTCTGAACGATGAGATAGCAGGCATAGCGGGACAGCATGAGATCGTCAACCTTTCGCTCTGCGCCGCTGCCGATTGCAACCATTTTGCCGACATTGGCAAAATGGTCTTCGACGGAATATCCGCTGTTCTTGCAAGATTCTTTTGCACGTTCTATCACTTCAGAAAAACGCCGCCACTGGGTATATTCCAATACCGCTTGCAGCTCACGGGCCAGCCAATATTCCTGACCGTCTGCATTGGTGTGCTTGATGGATTCAAAAGTGGCGTCGGAGTATTTTTCAATATCAGACATTGCCTAATCCTTTCTTTGTTACCCCGGCGGGCGGTTATTCCTGTATCCCCCTGCACAGCCCCACGGCCAGGCCCTCGATGTACACGTCGTTCATTTCCTCTTTGCGGCGGATGATGGAATCATAGGCGGGGTTTTCCGGGCGAAGCTCGACATAATCGGGGTGGAGGTAGACGCGCTTTAGGGTAGCCTCGTTGTCAATGCGGACGGCGGCGATCTGGCCGTTTTTTTACCGCCGAAGCGGATTTTACGAATTAAAGTCCACACCCCTGCACGCTGTCCAATAGTGCAGGGGTTACTGTATCTCCTGCATCATCTGGTGCAGCCAGGCGGGGCATTTGTTGCCTACCTGTAGCAGTTGACCGTTACGGTATTCGGCTACCAGCGCAAAGCCGTTGTCGTTATCAAAAAATTTAGCCTCATCGCAATAGGGCAGGATCTTCGCCACATCGGCAAAGCGGTGTGCAAACCGTGCCTGTACATCCTTGGCCGGGATGTCATGGCCGCCGCGCTCGACGCGGTTTTTGATGCGGCGCAGGCTTTCCTCGGCAGTGTCCAGGCCCACATAATACAGGCGTATAAAGTAACCGGCCTGCTTGGCACGGCGGCACAGCCGCTTGGGGTAGCCGCCGGAGAGGGTCGTTTCCTGGGTAAAATTCACGCCATCAGCAAGGGCGGTCTCGATGCGCTGCACGGCCAGTTTGCCGCCCTCGTACTCATCGCTGCCGCACTGGGCTGTCAGCTGATCCGGGTCAACGACGATGCCAAGGTCAGTGCGCTCGGCCCGCAGCGAGCCGGTCAGACTGGATTTTCCTGCGCCGTTCACACCGCCGATAATCGTATAAATCTGCATACCTTGCTTCCTTTCATATCCCGCGGCAGATGCCGACTACGCGGCCCTCGATGGTGATCTCGTTGAGCTGGTCGCGGGTGTAGACCAGCGGGGAGAAGGCGGGGTTCTCGGCCTGGAGCATGACGGTGTCGCCCTGGCGGTAGAAGCGCTTGAGGGTGGCCTCCTCGCCGATGCGGACGGCAGCGATCTCGCCGTTCTCGACTTCCGGCTGTTTACGGATGCAGACGATGTCGCCGTCCTGAATCATGGCTGCCATGCTGTTGCCGTGGCAGGTCAGGGCGAAATCGGCCCGCCAGAGGGCCGGTACGCCGATGCGGGCCTCGATGTTCTGCTCGGCCAGGATGGGGGTACCGCAGGCGATGCGCCCCACCAGGGGCACGGCGGACATTTCCGGCATGGGCTGGAAGCCGGGAGGGATGGGGGCGGGGGCCAAAGGGTGCCGCTCCATGGGGACATCCCATCCCATGAGCCACGCTTCGCTTACATTTAAGGCTTCAGAAAGAGCGTAAACGACTTTCTGCTTTCCTTCCCAGTCACCTTTAACGTAATGCGTGATGCTTGACTTTGAAACGCCGGATTTCTCCGCGAGTTCAGCTTTGCTCATCCCCCGCAGATCAATGGCAGCCTGCAATCGCTGGGCAAATGTCGCGGCTCGCTGGTCTTTCATAGTACACACTCCTTCAACTCTTTGGTTATATTATACGGGCAGAGTTGCGAAAAATCAATACTGCGCAAAGTGAAAATTGAGAAATCTAAAAAAATGTGTTGACATTTCGCAACCATAGGATTATACTAAAGCCGTGGTTGAGAAAACGCAACCAAGAAAGGAGGATATAAATGCCGCCGATTGATTATAACCCCTTGCGAAACCGAATCCGCGATCTGGGACTGACCCAGAAGGAATGTGCGGAAAAAATCGGGATCAGCGAGGGTCAGCTTTGCCAAAAGATGGCTGGAAATTTACGAGTTTCGCCAAAGCGAAATCAGCAAGTTGTGCGACCTTTTGGGCATTGAAGGGTCTGACATAAAGGTTTTCTTTTTTACACCCAAGAGTTGAGATTTATCAACTTTCCCACGCCCGCCGCCCCGCCAACCCCCGGCGGCCCCGCCGCCCCACACCCACCCGGAGGTGATGACCGACGTTTCCCCATTTATTGACCGAGATGAAAGTAAAGCAGTATTCCCAAAAGGGGCTGGCCGCGTACATCGGCATCAGCGAGCGCGCCATGAGCAAGAAGTTCAACGGCAAAACCGAGTTCACCCTGCGGGAAATGCGCGCCATCCAGCAGGTATTCCCCGAATGTACCCTGGATTACCTGTTTACCCAGTACGGGCAAACAGATTCTGGGAGGTGACCCAATGGACGCCATCATTGCCATTGCAATCATCTGGATCGTCGGAGTTTGCAGCATCCCTGCCATGCGGAAGATAGACAAAGAACTGGTGCCGTTTCAGACAGGGTGGGCATTGTTCGTTTGCGCCGTGTGTACTGTATGGCTGGCATATTACGCATCTGTTCGGTGATTTTGAAAAAAGAAACACCCCGGCGGGCTGCGCCCGCAGAAAGGAGGCCCCCATGGACTGGACGGACAGGGAGATGGAGCTGAACCCCACCATGACCATCACAGACCTGTGCGAATTTTTTAAGGCGAACTGCATCCCGGCCGCGCCGGACACGATGGGGCGGTACATCACAGAGGGGAAGTTCCCCTTTGCGGTGGGGCTGGACGGCAGCGCCGACGGCAAACGAAAACGGAACTTTATTATTTTCAGGGCGGACGCTTACGCCTGGCTGGATGCCAAGCTGCACCGCGAAAGCATTAAGCCGCTGCCGTACCGCCCGCCCGAAACATGAGGAGGAACGACCATGGAATTTGACAACGAAAACAGCCGGTGCGTGAGCGCCGGGCCGGAGCCGGATGCCCGCGTGTGCGTGATCCTGCGCGGGGAGGAAGTAGAAATCGAACTGAAAGGCAGAAGCATGGACCTTGTAAAAATGGCAACGGCGGCGCTGGTGGAAAGCATCAAGAAAGGCGTAAAGCCCGGCTGCTGGCCGGGGGTGCTGGACCAGATCGCCGATGCCATGTGGGCCAACCTGGACAACTGGGAACCCGTCCCGACACCGGAGGAGCAGTTACGAAGCTGACAGACAAGGAACGCAACACCTGCGCGGCGCTGCTGTGCCGCTGGGCGGCCAGGGACAACGAGCTGATGGCCAGCGACTATTACGGCAGCAGCCAGTATTACAAGCTGCTGGGCGCGCTGACAGCCCTGCGCACGCTGGGCCTTATGGCGGAAACCGTCCTTTCCGACGCACCCGCGCCCGGCGGGTATTACAACTTTGGCAAGATCATGCTGGACGGCATGGTGTACGACGTACCGGAACCGAAGGAGGAAATGGAAAATGAAGACGCAGACGATCCGCCTGCCCAGCGATAACGCCCTGCGGTGCCGCGCGCTGGCGCAGGAAAACGCCGCCCTGCGCGCGGCGGCGGCCCGGTGGGCCAAGGCCCGGCGGCTGGCGCTGGCCGTGAACGGCACGATCGGCGCGGTGGGCGTGGGGCTTGTGGTGGGCAGCGGCCTGCCGGCCGCCCTGTGCCTGACGCCGTGGGACTGGCCGCTGACGCTGGCGGGTGCCGTGCTGGCGGGGGCCGCGTGCGTGGTGGAGTGCGCGCTGACCGACCGGTACACCCGCCAATGACCCGCCGCGAGCGCCTGGAGCGGCTGGCGGCTGCCATCCTTGCGCGGATGCAGGCGCAGGCCGCCGCGCGGATGGACCGGCACGGCAGGCCGCAGACCAACCCGTACATGACCAACGTCGCCCACCCGGCGATCCTGACCCTGTACACCCAGTGGAAGCGCAGCATTGACGCGGGCACCTACGCCGTGGGCGATTTAGACCGGATCATGTTTGAGCTGTCCCTATTGAACGACCGCGCCGTGGCCGCGCTGGAGAAAGAGTACGCAAAGGAGCTGACCACCAATGACGGGCTGCCGTGACGCCGAAGCGCCCTATTGCCAGTGCGCCGCCTGCGCGGGCAGCTGCTGCTGCCGCGCCGAGCACCTGGTTCTGCCCTGCCCGGTGGCGGACTGCCCGGATTATGTGCCCAGGGGCCGCGACGATTTTGTGCCGGTGCTGACCAGCAAGCAGCTGGCGGAACGGCAGGCCGCCCAGGCCGCCATAACGCCGCCCGCCCAGCAAACCACGCTTGCCGAAATACGCGCCAGGCTGACGGAGGCCAGGGCCGCGTGGGAGAAACAAAAGGAGATAACGCAATGAGGAAACGACAGGAAGATCAAGACATGCTGCCGGAGGTGACCGCAATGTGGAACCAGCGCGCGAAGCGGGGCGTTCCCCAATTATTCGGCAATTCTCCCGCCTGATGAGGCCCGGCGGCACCGGGCCGAAACGCCGTAAGGCGTAGCGGGGAGCTTTTCGTGGCACGCTCTGCGGCGCTGCCCATTTTCCTGCCGCGTGCCTGGCCGCGCGTAAGTTGGCCAGGGCCGTGCAGGCAAAGCACAACCCCGGCGGCAAAGTTTTCCGCCGGATTCATGCAGCAGTCGCCCAGCGGAAGGGCAGGAGGCTCATAACCTCCAGACTGCCGGGTTCTATACTTCTGCCCGGCGGGGCGCGGGTTCAAGTCCCGCCTGCTGCACCAGCGCCGCAAATCCTCCCGCGGCGCTACATTCTCTCTTGGCACCTGTCCGACCGCCCAGCAAAGGCGGCAGGCCCAGGCACTGGCAATGCCTGGGTCTCTTTTGACGACCCACGCCCCGCATGAAGGGCGCGGGCCGAAGCAAACCAGACAAAAAGCGAAAGAAGGCAAGAAAATGAGGCCGAAAGAGCAAATTTTGCAAAACCCCCGGCTGAAGATCGTGCAGGCCTGGAAAAGCGGCCTGATGGGGTATCTTTTGCAGCCGCAGGCCGGGCCACGCGAGGTATCGGTTGTGGCAAGGTGGGATGACGACACGGAGCACGTCAGCGTTGCTGCGCAGAACCGTGACCCGACACGGGGCGAAATGCGCATGGTACAAGAAATTTTTTGGGGCAAGGGGGAACGCGTGGTGTAGCGAAACCCGCGCTTTAAGCTGCACGGACACGGCCTGCACCTGTGGAAAGAGAACGGCACAGACACAGCCGCGCCGCCGGAAGGGGAAAAATGATGGTCGCTTTTTTGATCGGCGCGGCCATAGGCTTTTTGGCCGGCTTTGAGGAGGCCAAAACCGAACGGCGGTACGAGGACGCGGACGAGGAGCCGGAAATCTACCGCCCCATCCCCATGGAGCACACCCACGGCGGCGAGGATTGACCCGCCGCCACCTTGATAATACAGACCGGACGCCAACGCAAAACAGCCCCCGGTGGGCTGTTTTTCCGGCTTGTATACCGTATTAACATCCGGCGGGAAGTTTGTTGAAACCAGTCGTAAGTCAGTCGCAAACCAGTTGCAACCCAGGAAAGGCGGAACCCTATGCGCTGTTTTATGCGCCAGGTCAGCTGGCGCAGCGGAAAAGGATACAAGCAGGTGGACATTATGCCCATCCCCACCGAGGGCATCCACCGGGGCGCGCGCGGCAAACGGCGGCACGCGTCCAGCCTTGTGCAGCAAAGGCTCAACGGCAAGCACAGCCGCCGCTACCTGGTGCAGCTGGTGAACGCCAACTTTGGCGCGGGGGACTGGCTGCTGACCCTGACCTACGCGCCGGAGTATCTGCCCGCCAGCTTTGAGGAAGCCTGCCGCCGGATGGAAAATTCATCGACCGGCTGCGCGCCGCCTGCAAGCGGGCCGGCCTGCCCGCGCCCGCCTATATCTGGGTGACGGAGGGCGGCACAGAGGAGGCCGAAGCTGCGGGGGAAGCCAAGCGCTACCACCACCACGCCTTTCTGCGCTGCGCGCTGGACGCGCGGGCCATCACCGAGCTGTGGTGTACGGGGCGCGGCAGGCACCGCCGCCCACTGGGCCGGGTGCATCTGAGCCTTGCCCAGCCGGAGCAGGGCAGCCTGGAAGCCTGGGCCGACTACTGCATCAAAACCAAGCACTGCCGCCGCAAGTGGCGGCAAAGCATCGGGCTGAAGAAGCCCGTTGTCACCGTGAACGACAGCAAATACACCCGCCGCGCCATCGAGCGCGCCGTGCGCACCGGCGAGGCCTACCGCCCCGCCTTTTGGGAGAAGGCCCACCCCGGCTGGCGGTGCCGCTCCGTCCGCATCGAATACAACGAGTACCAGCGCGGGTATTATGTCCGGCTGGAATTTTGGAGAGAGAGGAACACCCCATGACCGTGCCCTGTTACCATTGCCCCGACCGGCAGGCGGGCTGCCACGCGCAGTGCGCGGCATACCGCGCTTTCCGCGCCGAGCTTGACGAGCGGAACGCAGCCGCCCGGCGGGCGGCCGCCGTGAACGACGCCGGCGCCGCACGCGGGGACAAAATACGCCGTGACGTGCGCCGCCACGGCCTGAGCGGGAGGAAAAACCGATGAGCAACCAAAAAACCACGCCGGCCGTTGTTGAGCTGGCGTGCATCCAATGCGGGGCACCGTACCCCGCGCTGCCGGGCGGCAGCGGGCTGTGCCCTGCGTGCGCCCAAAAGGCAGCCCGCACGGCAGTATGCGCCAAATGCGGCAGGCCCTTTGCCCTGCCGCGCGGCGGTCGCTGGCCCAAGACCTGCCCCGCCTGCCGCCCGGAACGGCACACAAAGGGGGCACGCGGGCCATATTTTGTCGATACGGCCAAAAAGCCGCCGGCCGGAGCCGCAGGCGCGAAGAAAGCCCCGCCGCGCCGCAGGCCGAAGGGCAAAGGCCCCGGCGGCAAGCTGGGGGCGCTGCTGGCCGACCTGGACAAGGAGAACGCCCGGCGGGGAAAGAAGGGACTGCCGCCCCTGAGCTACGGAAAGTACGTGCAGCTGTTTGGGAGGTGATGGCGGGTGCCACGATACCGGCCCTATGGCCAGACGCGGGCGGTGTGCCCGTATTACCTGCGGGACAGCCGGTTAAAGATCAGTTGTGTGCCGGTGACGGAGCAGGCGGCCTGCTGTGCCGTGGAGTTTGACAGCGAGCAGGAAAAGCGCAGATACATGCAGGAGCACTGCTTTAAGCGGCAGTGCTGCTGTGCTGTGCGCAGAATGCTGGAGGGTGAACAGGGCGGAGGGTTCGCGGAAGTTCGCCGGTGAGAATTAAAAATATTTCCGCGCGCGTGCGCGCGAGGGCAGGGGCGACCCTGCCCTTTTTGAGTTTTTGGGGCAAGTGGGGGCGCGGAAGGGGCGCGGCGGCTGGTACATTGGACAAAAGGGAACGACAGGAGGGCGGCGGCGTGCGATACCGGGACAACACGGTGAAAGGGACCCGGCGGGGCAGCAAATGGCCGGAAGCGGTGAAAACCGCCTGCATGTGCGACCTGCTGACGGACAACAACCTGAGCGTGGTGGCGCGGCGGCACGGCGTGCCGGAAAGCACGCTGCGCACCTGGGAGCGCCAGGCGCGGCGCAAGACGCCGGGGGAACAAAAAAGCCTGTTTGAGGCGGCCAGGGAGCAGGAGCTGCGAGAGCTGAACCGCAAGGCGAGCGCGGCGGCCAACAACAGCGTGGACTATGTGCGCAGGCGGCTGGAGCGCAACGACCGGGACACCGAAATTTACGAGTGGGCGCTGCGGCGGCTGAACGAGCTGGACGGGGTGATCCCCTATGATGGGCCGGACGACGCCGAATGCGAGGCGCTGGGGCCGGTGCGCGCCGTGCGGCCGGAGGAACCGGGCGAGCGGGAGCGGATGCAGGCGCTGATGGAGCGCAACCGGCCCATGAGCGATTTTGCGGCGGCCAGCTATATGCGCGGGCTGGTGAGCGTGACCGAGCGGGTGAGTAAAATGCTGGGCGACGGAGCCGAGGACAGCGGCATTGTGGTGGTGCTGCCGGAGGACAAAGGGGCGTTTGAATGACGTATGCCATGTGGGATACCATCAGCGCAAAGCAGATGGAGTTTATGCGGCGGCGGGAAAAGTACATTGCCTACGGCGGGGCGCGCGGCGGCGGAAAAAGCTGGGTGGCGCGCACCAAGGCCGTGGGAATGTGCCTGCGGTACGCGGGGCTGCGGGTGCTGATGGTGCGCAAGACGTTTGCGCAGCTGCGCGAAAACATTGTTTTGCCCATGCAGGAGCAGTTTGCGCCGCTGTACCGCGCCGGAGCGATGCGGTACAACGGGCAGAACAACGAGGTGCGGTTTTACAACGGCAGCCGGATTGTGTTTGGGTACTGTGACAGCGACCGCGACCTGCTGCAATACCAGGGCGTAGAGTACGATGTGATTTTTCTGGAGGAAGCCACCCAGCTGAGCGAGTACCAGTTTGGCATTATCCGGGCAAGTTTGCGCGGCACGAACGACTACCCCAAGCGGATGTATTTGACCTGCAACCCCGGTGGGCAGGGGCACGCCTGGGTGAAACGGCTGTTTGTGGACCGGCAGTTTACGAAGGACGAGGACCCGGCGGAGTATGCGTTTATCCAGGCGAAGGTGTACGACAACGCCGTGCTGATGGAAAAGGACCCCGGATACCTGCGCAATTTGCAGACACTGCCGGACGGGATGCGCAAAGCCTGGCTGGACGGCAGCTGGGATGTGTTTGAGGGGCAGGTGTTCACCGAATGGCGGGACGACCCGGAGCATTACGCCGACGGGAAGTGGACGCACGTGATTGACGAGTTCCGGGTGCCGGAATGGTGGAAGATATGGCGCGGGTTTGACTTTGGCTACGCAAAGCCGTTCAGCGTGGGGTGGTACGCGGCGGACGGGGACGGGAAGATTTACCGCATCCGCGAATGGTACGGCTGCACGGCGGTGGCCAACGAGGGTGTGAAGCTGGATCCGCAGGCAATTGCCGCGGGGATACGGGAAATTGAGCGCACCGACCCCAACCTGGCGGGGCGCAAAATCCTGGGCGTGGCTGACCCCAGCATTTTTGACACGAGCCGGGGGCGCAGCGTGGCCGACATGATGGCCGACGCGCCCAATTTTGTGACCTGGACGGGCGGCGACAACAGCCGGCTGGCGGGCAAGATGCAGTGGCATTACCGGCTGAAATTTGACGCCGACGGCGACTGCATGATGCAGGTGTTCAAGGGGTGCCGGGAGTTCCGGCGGACGATACCGGCGCTGCTGTATGACGCAAAGCACCCGGAGGACATTGACACCGCAATGGAGGACCACATTTACGACGAATGCCGGTATGTGCTGATGGAAAACCCCATCAGCCCGCGGCAGGACGAGCCGCTGCCGCCCGTTGGCGACGACCCGCTGAACATGGAGCGGGATTTGCGGCGTGAGAAGTACGAGAGGAGCAAAGCATGGCGATGAACCCAACGAACGGCATGGCTGCCGGACAGCCGGGAACCGGGAACCCCTTTGCGGGGCGCAGCGGGCAGGTGCCCGCCGCGCAGGATGTGCAGGGCAGGCAGGCCCCGCGGGAGGAACAGGCGGCGCAGCCCATTGGCCCCAAACAGCTGAGCGAGGCGACGCAGGTGCTGCTGAAGTACAAGAGCGGCAAGGCGGCGCTGGACCGGCGCATTGTGGAGAACGAGCACTGGTACCGCCTGCACCGCGACACGGAGGACGGCAACTTTGCGGACAGCGGGTGGATGTTCAACAGCCTGGCGAACAAGCACGCCGACGCGATGGACAACTACCCGGAGCCCAACGTGCTGCCCCGCGCGCGGGATGATGCCGACACGGCCAATGAGCTTTCGAGCATATTGCCGGTGGCGCTGGACCAGAACGAATACGAGCAGGTGTACAGCGACGCCTGGTGGTACAAGCTGAAGCACGGCACGGCGGTGAAGGGTGTGTTCTGGAACGGGGCCAAGGACGGGGGCCTGGGCGACATTGACCTGCGGCTGGTGGACCTGCTGAACCTGTACTGGGAGCCCGGCATTACCGACATACAGGCGAGCCGGAACGTGTTCCATGTGGAGCTGGTGGACAACGAGGTGATTTTGGAGCAGTGGCCGTTTGCCAAAAACCACCTGGGGCAGGGGCTGACGGCGCAGCGATACCAGTATGATGAGAGCATTGACACGAGCGACAAAAGCCTTGTTGTGGACTGGTATTACAAGCGGCGGGGCGTGCTGCATTACTGCAAGTATGTGGGCGAGTGTGTTTTGTATGCCAGCGAGAACGACGCGCAGTATGCCGAGCGGCTATTACGACCACGGCAAGTACCCGTTTGTGTTTGACGTGCTGTTCCCCATGGCGGGCAGCCCGGCGGGGTTTGGCATGATCGACGTGATGCAGAGCGCGCAGGCGGCCATTGACCGGCTGGACAAGGCCATTGTGCGCAATGCCGACATTGCCAGCCGGGTGCGGTACTTTGCCCGCGACACCGGCAGCGTGAACGAAACGGAATTTGCCGACCTGGACAAGGACTTTGTACACTGCGCCGGCGACGTGGGCGAGGACAGCCTGCGGCAGATTGTGGTGAACCCGCTGGCCGATATTTACGCGACGATTTTGAACAACAAGATCAGCGAGCTGAAGGAAACCAGCGGGAACCGGGATTACAGCCAGGGTGCGACGACCAGCGGCGTGACGGCGGCCAGCGCCATTGCGGCCCTGCAGGAAGCGGGCAGCAAGCTGAGCCGCGATATGCTGAAAAGCGCCTACCGTGCCTTTGTGCAGGAGTGCTATTTGTGCATTGACCTGATGCGGCAGTTTTACACCGCGCCGCGGTGCTTTAGGATCACGGGGGAAAGCGGCGCGCAGGCGGGGTTTGTGGACTTTGACAACCGGGGCCTGATGCCGCAGCCGCAGGGCGTGGAGTTTGGCGTGGCGCTGGGCGACCGGCTGCCGGTGTTTGACATTACGGTGGTGCCCGCCAAAAAGAGCACGTACAGCCGGTTGAGCCAGAACGAGCTGGCGAAGGAGCTGTACGGGCTGGGGCTGTTTAACCCGCAGCTGGCCGACCAGAGCCTTGCGGTGCTGGACATGATGGACTTTGACGGCAAGGACAAGGTGGTGGAGAAGATCAGCCAGAACCAGACGCTGTACACCCAGCTGATGGCGGCGCAGGCGCAGATGGCGCAGATGGCGGCGGTGATCGACGGGCTGACGGGCGGCAGCACGAACCTGACGGGCAACATGGCGGCCAGGACAGAGGCGACCGCCAACCAGGACAGCCCCAACAAGGCCGAGGCGAAAACGACCACGACCGACGCGGTGGGCGGCACCCTGGCGGGCGACAGCCTGGCCGTGCAGGCGCGCCGCCGCGCGCAGAACGCGGCTGACCCGAACAAGTGATCCGCGTTAGGGTGCGCTGTGGCCCCGGCGGCGCGGAGCTGACGGCACAGGGGCACGCGGGGTATGCCCCGGCGGGGCAGGACATTGTGTGCGCGGCGGTGAGCAGTGTTTTGTACACCCTGGCGGGGCTGCTGGACGCGAACGGGGAGCTGGAAGCGTTTGCGCAGGGCGAGGGCAGCACCCGCATTGCGGCGCGCGGGGAGCGCGGGACAAAAAGCGTGGCGCGCGCGGCGGAGATACTGCGGGGGCTGGCGGAGCAGTGGCCGGAGTGCCTGCGGGTGGAGGAAACGGCGTTTGAATGAGATGTTAAAGCGGGAAAGTTTTGGGGCAAGTGGGGGCGCGGAAGGGGCGCGCGGCGCGGTAGGATAAAGGCAGACGCGGGCCGTGTGCCCGGCCGGATACAATGACACATCGGAAAGACGAGGGCTTTGCATGATTTGCAACTGGAAACAGCAGTTTGACATCCAGCGCTTTGCCGAGGGCGGCGCTGCGGGCGGGGCGGCTGCGGCCGCCGGAAGCGCTGCCGACGCCGGGCAGCCGGGCGAAGGGGCCGGTGCGGGCGCACAGAGCGCGCCAAACGCGGCCCAGACGGGGCAGGACGCCACTGCCGGGGAAACGCCGCGCGACCTGAAAGCCGAGTTTGACGCCCTGGTGAAGGGCGAATACAAGGGCGAGTTTGACGCGCGGGTGCAGAAGATCATCAACCAGAGGTTTGCCAAGGCAAAGGCCGCCGAGGAAGCCAACGGCAAGATGCAGGCCGCCATGGACGTGCTGGCCCAGCGATACAGCCTGAAGGCCGACGATTACGACGGCATTGCGGCGGCGCTGAACGACGACCAGAAGCTGTACGAGGAGGCCGCGGGCGAGGCAGGCATGGACGTGAAGCAGTTCATGCGGGTGCAGCAGCTGGAGCGGGAGAACGCCCGTTACCAGCGCCAGCAGGCCGAGCTTGCCCAGCGCCGGCAGATGGACCAGGCGTACCAGCGCCTGATGCAGGAGGCCGACGGCGTGAAGGCGCAGTACCCGGCGTTTGACCTGAACGCCGAGATGCAGGACCCGGACTTTGTGCGGCTTTTGCGCGCGCAGGTGCCGCTGAAAACCATTTACGAGGTGCGCCACCAGGACGAGATTTTGGGCGGCGCAATGCAGTACACCGCGCAGAAGGTGGCCGCCAAGGTGGCCGCCGGCGTGAGCGCCAACAGGGGCCGCCCGGCGGAAAACGGCGCGGCGGCCAGCGGCGCCAGCGGGGCAAGGTTTGATGTAGAACATTCGACAAAGGAGCAGCGCATGGCGCTGATCCGGCGCGCGGCGAACGGAGAACGAATCGAGTTTTAAGGCCTGCCTGAAAGGCGGGCAGGAAGGAGGAAACCCATGATCTGCAACTGGAAACAGCATTTTGACATCCAGCGCTTTGCGGCTGCGGGCACCCAGACGACGGGCACCAGCACCCTGAGCGCCGAAATGAAAACCTTTTACGACAAAACCCTGCTGGACAATGCCGAACCCCAGCTGGTACACGACCAGTTTGGGCAGGAGCGCAACATCCCGGCGCACGGCGGCAAGACGATCGAGTTCCGCAAATTTTCGAGCCTGGCGAAGGCCACGACCGCCCTGACCGAAGGTGTGACCCCGGACGGCAAGAGCCTGACCGTGACCAGCAAGACCGCCACGGTGGCGCAGTACGGCGACTACATTGTGCAGAGCGATATGCTGGAGCTTACCGCCATTGACAACACCATTGTGGAGGCGACGAGGCTTTTGGGCGACCAGGCGGGCCGCACCCTGGACACCGTGACCCGCGAGGTGCTGGCCGGCGGGACCAATGTGCTGTACTGCCCCAAGATTGCCACGGACGGCACCGAAACCGCCGTGACGGCCCGCGCCAGCCTGGACGCGACCTGCCTTTTGACCGTGAAGCAGGTGTTCCGCGCGGCGGCAATCTTGAAGGCCGCCAACGCGCCCAAGATCAACGGCGACTATGTAGCGATCATTCACCCGTATGTGGCCTATGACCTGATGATGGCCGCGGGCGACGCCTGGATGGACGTACACAAGTATGCCAGCCCGGAGAACATCTACAACGGCGAGATCGGCAAGCTGGGCGGCGTGCGCTTTGTGGAAACCACCGAGGCGAAGATCGTGTCGAACAAAGCGACCAGCCCCATCAACATTTTCTGCACCCTGTTTTTGGGCGCGGACGCCTACGGCAAGACCAAGGTGGAGGGCAGCGGCCTGGAAGTGATTGTGAAGCAGAAGGGCAGCAGCGGCAGCGCCGACCCGCTGAACCAGCGTTCCAGCGTGGGCTGGAAGGCAATCAAGTGCGCCGAGCGCCTGAGCGAGGAGTACATGGTGCGCGTGGAGAGCGGAAGCACCTGGAGCAGCCAGGCGGCGGTGAACTGATAACAGAAAGGACAAACAGCGATGAGCAGCGTGAAAAAAAGCATTGAAACGGCAGAAAGCGCACAGGCGGCCGGAGCCGGAACCGGCGAGGACGCCGTGCGCGAGGCACAGCGCGAGGGCCATGGCCCCCGCCCGCGTGGCGGAGGAGGGCGACCCCAACATGACCGAGAAGGTGACGGTGCGCCTGCCGGTGAACCGGGAGAACCCCGGCGACAACGAGGTTGTTGTGGGGCTGAACGGGCGCTTTTACAAGATCAGGCGCGGCGTGACGGTGGAGGTGCCGAGGGCCGTGGCGCTGATTTTGCAGCAGAGCGAGGAACAGGACGCCGCGACGCTGGAAATGATCGAAGCGATCCGGGACGGCAAACAGCACCAGGGCTGATGCCGCGATAACGACACCCTACACAGGGGCGACGGGGAGAAAAGCCCGCCGCCCCTGATTTTTTACCAGAGAGGTGAAGGACATGACGATACGGCAGGCTTTGACACAGGTGGAGCAGGTAAAGCCGAACGCCGTGCCGGACGAGGTGCTGGTGCAGTGGCTGAATGAGGTGGACCAGACGATTTTTAAGGAGCTGGTGAAAACACACGAGTACGGCACAGAGCTTGTGTTTGGCGGGTACGACCGCACGGACGAGAGCGGCGCGGACAGTGTTGTGCTGCTGGCGCCGGAGCCGTACAGCCAGCTGTATGTGTATTACCTGTGCGCGCAAATTGACATGCAGAACCAGGAGTTTGACCTGTACCGGAACAACGCCGCCCTGTACAACAAGGCATACAGCGACTATGCGAGCTATTACAACCGGAAGATCATGCCGGTGAGCGGGGCAAGGTTTAACGCCTGGGGGGTGAGGTGATGCAGCTGCCGAAGCTGGAGGGCAAGACGGGAAGCACTGAGCTGAACCGGCGCTTTTTGGGATACCGCCATGTGGACGCGCCGGACGAGGGCGCGTTTTACGAGATGGAAAACGTGACAAGCGAACGCTACCCCCTGATGGCCCCACGCAGCCCGCGCGCCAGGCTGTACACCCTGCAAAGCCCCGGCGGGCTGTGCGCCAAGACGGCGCTGGCGTGGACGGAGAACGGGAAGCTGTATTACGGCGGCGAGGCCGTGGCCGATGTGAGCGATGGCGAAAAAACCTTTGTGAGCATGGGGGCATGGCTGATCGTGTTCCCGGACGGGGTGCGGTACAACACGGCGGACGGCACGGTGGATGCCATTGGGCAGAAGAATGTGACGGACGGGACTGTGAACTTTACCCTGTGCGAAGCGGACGGCACGGCGTACAGCGATTATACCGTGAGCGAAACCGAACCGGAGGACACGACAAAATACTGGCTGTGTACCGGCAGCGACCCGCACTGCCTGAAAAAGTACAGCGCTGCCACAAAGCTGTGGAACACGATACCGACCACCTATGTGATGATAAGCGCCGCCGGCATTGGTAAGAACCTGGCGGAAGGCGACACCGTGACGGTGAGCGGGGTGCTGGACAGCGTGGGGGCCGACCTGAACGGCGAGATGCTGCTGCAGCAGGCGGCGGACGACGCGGTTGTGGTGGTGGGCTTTTTGGACGAAACGGCAAGCCAGACCGACGCGGTGACGCTGGAGCGCAAGGCCCCGAAGCTGGATTATGTGGTGGAGTGCAACAACCGGCTGTGGGGGTGCAGCAGCGAGGAAAAACGAGATTTACGCCTGCAAGCTGGGCGACGCGACCAACTGGAACTGCTTTGCTGGGCTGGCGACCGACAGCTACACCGTGAGCGTGGGCAGCGACGGGCCGTTTACCGGCGCGGCAGTGCAGCTGGGGTATGTGCTGTTTTTTAAGGAGAACTGCCTGCACAAGGTATACGGCAGCAAGCCGAGCAACTTCCAGGTGAGCATGACGGCCTGCGAGGGGTGCAGCCGGGCAGCGCCAAAAGCCTGTGCATGGTGGGCAGCACTCTGTATTACAAGGCCGACCACGGCGTGATGGCCTATGACGGCAGTGTGCCGGAAAGCGTGAGCGCGGCGCTGGGCGGCGTGTATTACCAAAACGCCGTGGCGGGCACCGAGCGCGGGCGGCTGTACCTGAGCATGCAGGACGCGGCGGAAAGCTGGCACCTGTTTGTGTACGACACGGAAACCGGCATTTGGTGCCGCGAGGACGCGACCCACGCGGCGGCGTTTGCAACGCTGAACGGGAACGCCTACATGCTGGACGCGAACGGCACCGTTTGGAAAATCAGCCCGGCGGACGGAGAGGCAACCGAGGAGCCGGTGCGCTGGATGGCCGAAACCGGGATGCTGGACCCGTATGTGCTGGACGCGCACTACACCAACCGGCTGCAAATCCGGCTGTGGCTGCCGGAGGGAAGCCGGTTTGCGGTGTGGGCGCAGTATGACGACGGGGACTGGCAGCGCGCGGCGGATTTTGCGGGCAGGCGGAGCCGGAGTGTGTTTTTGCCGGTGATCTTGCGCCGGTGCGACCATGTGCGGCTGAGGCTGTGCGGTGTGGGGCCGTGCAAGGTGTACGCCATGAGCCGGGTGACAGCGACGGGCAGCGAACGGCGCGAGCAGGGACAGCCTGAACGGATGAGGAGGTGCGGGCAATGGCAAACCTGAGCCAGTTGCAGATGCCGAGCATTGACACGGGGCAGCTGAGCGGCAAGGACGGCAAAAAGATAAAAAGCTACCTGTTCCAGATACAGGAAATGCTGCGGTATGCCCTGAACGACATTGACGAGGACAATTTAAGCGAGGAGCTGCGCAGCAAAATTGAGAGCGGGGGCCTGAGCAGCGAAATCAGCCAGGCGCTGGATGCCATTACCCTGCGGGTGACGGGGCTGGACGATGCCCAGGCCGAGCTGAAGCTGACGGCGGAAGGGCTGACGAGCCAAGTGGAGGCACAGGGCGGGCGGATCAGCACGCTGGAACAGACGGCCACAAGCATTACGGCGCGGGTGGAAACCGCCGAGGGCGATATTACCACCCTGGAGCAGACGGCCACCAGCCTGACGGGGCGCATTGAGAGCGCCGAGGGCGACATTAACACCCTGACGGCGACGGCGACCGGACTGGAAGGGCGCATTGAGAGCGCCGAGGGCAGTATTACCACCCTGACGGCGACGGCGGACGGCCTGAGCACCCGTGTGGAGAGCGCGGAGGGCAACATTACCAGCCTGACGCAGACGGCGGAAGGGTTTGGCACCCGCATTGAAACGGCGGAGGGCGACATCAGCAGTTTGCAGCAGACGGCCAGCGGCCTGACGAGCCGCATAGAAACCGCCGAAGGTGATGTGACCGAATTGCAGCAGACAGCGGGGAGCCTGACGGGGCGCATTGAGAGCGCGGAGGGCGATATTACCACCCTGACGGCAACGGCCAACGGCCTGAGCACCCGTGTGGAGAGCGCCGAGGGCAACATTACCAGCCTGACGCAGACGGCGGACAGCCTGAAAACCCGTGTGGAGAGCGCGGAGGGCGACATTACCACCCTGACGGCGACGGCGGAGGGGCTGAAAACCCGTGTGACGGACGCGGAGGGCAACATTACCACCCTGACGGCAACGGCGAATGGCCTGACCACCCGCGTGGAGAGCGCGGAGGGCGATGTTACCACCATCAAGCAGTGGGCGGACAGCCTGACGCTGAGTGTGGCGAACGGGGACAGCAGCAGCACCATACGCCTGATGGCGGGCAGCACCGAGATTTCCAGCGGGAGCATTGGGTTTACCGGCGTGGTGACGTTCAGCGACCTATCGACCTGGCAGCAGGACAAGACCATCATCAACGGCGGCAACATTACCACGGGGCAGATACACAACAGCGATTATTCGACGGTGTACGACCTGGACAACGCGTGGATACGGATGGGCGCGTCGGACGGGAACCGGGTGTACATCGACAAGAGCGGGATCCAGTGGTACGGGGGCACCGCCACCAGCAGCGGGATGTCGCAGGGGGTGATCCAGAACGGGCTGAAAACCACGACGGAGGGCGACACCACCATTTTCTGCGCGGACACCCGCTACCAGAAATACGGATGGTGGCACGACAGCAGCTTTCAGGGCATCACGATCGAGCAGGTGGACAACAGCGTGGGGTGCAGCGGAAAACTGGAGGTGAACCAGGGCATCCAGTGCCGTTCCCTGAGCGCGTGGGACGCCAAGAACCGCATTGTGCGCACCGATTTTGGAAACCTGGCCATCAACGCGGTGGAAAGCCCGGAGCCGATGTTCTGCGATGCGGGCAGCGGCGAGTGTGATGAAACCGGCCTTTGTTACATCGCAACCGAACCGCGCTACCGCGAGACCGTGAGCGAAACGCAGGATTTGCGCTGGGCGCTGACCCCGACGGGCGCAAGCGCCGCGCTGTGGGCAGAAAAAACGGCCTTTGGCGCAATCGTTCACGGCCCGGCGGGACAGTGCTTTGACTGGGTGTGCTGGGGCGTACAGCGCGGCTTTGAGGGCGTGTACGCTGACGTGAGCGATGCCAAGTACCCGGAGGAGGAGAACCGGGGCGCGGCCCTGCTGGACGCGGCGGAAACAGAAGCGGCGGTGAGTTTGCCACTGACGATAGAAGAAGCGAGTTGAAAGGAGATTTGACCATGAACAAAATCACAGGCTTTAGCGTGCTGACGACCGGCGAGGGGGAGCGGGTGACGCTCTCTTACAGCGTGCTGGACGCAGACGGCAACATTGTGAGCACCAACAACCGCAAGAACTACGTTGTACTGGACGAGGACGTGCTGACGGCGATCGCCGCCATCCGCACCGACGCGGCGGCGCATTTGGAGGGCTGAGATGAAGAGCATTGACAAGCGCGTGCGGGAGCTGCGCAGGGCGGTGGAGGGTGTGCTGAACACCTACGGCCTGCCCCTGAGCATTGACGAACTGGTGCTGGAGGGCCTGCTGAGCACGGTGCGGGCGCAGATGGAACGGGACAGTGACCCGGAGGAGGCTGAAAATGGCAAACCGAAGCAAAGTTGACCAGATCGAACGGGAGCGCCCCGGCGCATACACCCGAAGCGACCGGGTGACAAGCGCCGAGGCGGAGCGCAAGAACTACCAGACCACGCGGCCCAGTGAATACACCAAAAGCCAGGCGGTGCTGGACGCTGAGGCGGCGCTGAAGGATTACCAGGCGCAGCGGCCCGGCGATTACACCAAGAGCCAGGCGGTGCTGGATGCCGAGGCGGCGATCAAAAATTACCAGGCACAGAGGCCCGGCGACTATGAGAGCCAGTACGGCGCGCAGATCGACAGCCTGCTGGAGCAGATACAGAACCGGAAGGCGTTTGCCTATGATTTTAACGCCGACCCCTTGTACCAGCAGTACAAGAACCAGTACACCAAGCTGGGCAGCGACGCGGCGGCCAACGCGGCGGCGGACGCGGCAGCCCTGACGGGCGGCTACGGCAGCAGCTACACGGCCAGCGCTGCCGCGCAGGCCAACCAGCAGTACCTGACGCAGCTGAACAATGTGATCCCCGATTTGTACCAGGCGGCCTATGAACGGTACCAGGGCGAGGGGAACGACCTGTACAACCAGCTGAGCGCTTTGCAAAACCAGGATGAGATGCAGTACGGGCGCTGGCAGGACCGGTACGCGAACTGGGCGGATTACCTGGACTACCTGACGAACCGCGCGGACAGCGAATACCAGGCCGAGTACGGGCGATACCAGGACAAGTACAGCAACTGGGCCGACTACCTGGATTACCTGACCGACCGCGCCGACACGGCGTACAGCCAGGACTACGGCGAATACAGCGACAACTACAACCGCTGGCAGGATTACCTGGACTACCTGACGGAGCGCGAGGACACCGCCTACAACCAGGATTACGGCGAGTACAGCGACAATTACACCCGCTGGCAGCAGATGCTGGACTACTATTACGGCGATTACCGCGACATGGTGAGCGACGAGCAGTGGCAGCAGGAGTTTGCGGAGAGCCAGAGGCAGTTTAACGAGCAGCTGGCGTTTGACAAGCAGCAGTACGCGGACAGCCTGGCGGCCAGCGCGGCGAGCGCGGGCGGCAGCGGGAGTTCTGCGGGCAGGAGCAGTTCGAGAAGCAGCAGGAGCAGTTCGAGAAGCAGCGGGAGCAGCAAGAGCAGCAGCGACGATACCGTGCAGTATTGGATCAGCAAGATTGACCCGATGGCGGGCAGCGGACAGAGCTATGATTCCAGCACCCGCGCAGGCAAGGTTGGCATTGCCAACATGATAAACAACGGCTACAAGAAAGGGAACCTGACCAAAGCACAGGCAAAGTCGATTGCCGCGCACTACGGAATTTCGATTGATTAAGGAGAAAGCAATGAGCGTACATTTGAACCTGCGGAACGGAAAAATCAGGACAGACGACGAGGAGGACATTGTACAGACAGCGGCCCCGGCGGCGCAGGAAACGGCGGCACAGACAAGCGCCGATTACGAGCGGCAGGTACGCCTGAACCTGAAAAAAGGAACCGTAAGCTACGGCGGAAAAAGCTACGGCCTGAGCCATGAGGGAACGAGCAATGCCGGAAGCCAGGCTTTGCAGGAGCGAATTGACGCGAGAAGCCGGGAGCAAAAGGCGCGCACGGGCAATATCTGGCAGGCACAGAGCCAGACGGCGAACCGGCAAAGCACGGAAGCCCGGCAGGAAGAAACCGCCAGGCAGAAGGTGATCACCATGTTGGCAGCGGGGGCCGCGGGGCTGGGGAGCCGGAGCACGGGCAGCGCGCGCGGCACGGCAAGCAGCTATTTGCAGGGCGGCGGCAGCACGGGCGGCAGCGCCTACGCCGCCGCCCTGAGCGCCCCGGCGGGCCGCACACAGCGGTATGTGAGCGGGCGGGAACAGCTGGGGCAGGACATTTTGAACCTGAACCGGCGGCAGGATGCCGAACAGGCGCTTGGCAGCCGCGTGATGAGCGACACGGCGCGCACCGACACGCTGGAACAGGCGGCGCGGGACACCGTGATCGATGCCATGGTGCGGCAGGCGCAGGCGGGCGGGCAGACGCAGGCGGACAAGGCCCGCGCTTTTGACCAGGTGAACGCCTGGCTGGACGAAAACCCGGAAGCCAAGACGCTGTGGGACGCCGAGCGCGGCGCGGGGCGCGGCAACCCGGCGGCACAGCGCGCGGCGCAGAGGATACGCGCCGGGATGAGCGAGGAGGAGGAGCGCGCCTACGAGCAGGCCGGGGAGCTGTACGACAGTTACGGCAGCGCGTGGAGCGCGGCGCACCGGCTGGGCAGCGACGTGAAGGGCCTGGCACAGCAGGCGGCGGGCAGCTGGGCGACGCTGGCGGAAAGCATTGCCCCCGCCACCCGCGACGAGGCAGCCAACAACAGCGCCGAGCGGCATGCGCTGGCCGAACTGCGACGCCTGACCGACGAGGGCAAAGTGTTTGAAACCGACGAGAACGGGCAGATCCGCACCAGCGACGAGTACGAGGCGGCGCTGGCGCGCTACAACGCGGCGAAGGAGGCCGGGCCGCAGGACAACCAGAAAACCGTTTTGACCGATGAGAACAGCGCCGGGATGCGGCTGTACCACGAGGGCGGCGAGAACCTGGCCAAAGCGCAGGCAGGCCTTGGCAGCGCGGCGCGGTTTGGAGCGGACACAGCCAACGCCATTGCAGGCAATTTGCCCAACATGGCACTGGCGCTGATCCCCGGCGTGGGGCCGGCGGTGAGCCTGGGCGCGCTGGGGGCGCAGGCGGCCGGCGGGCGCATGGCCGAGCTGTACGACGAGGACACCGGCGCGGACGAAGCGCTGTGGCGCGGCCTGGTGAGCGGCGGCATTGAGGTGGGCACCGAGGTTTTGCCGGTGGGCAGCTGGGTGAAGATTGTGAACCGCGGCGGCAAGGGCCTGGTGCGCAACCTGCTGCAGCAGATGGGCGAGGAAGGCACCGAGGAAGCCGTGGGGTATGTGGTGAACTACCTGGCCGACGTGGCCGCCAAAGACCCGAACGCCGAGTTCAGCTGGGCGGAGCTTGCGCAGAATGCCGGGATGGGGGCCATCAGCGGCGGGTTCTACGGTGCGGCAGGCACAGGGCTGAACCTTGCTTTGAACCGCGCCAACACCCGAATGGCGGAGAACCTGGCAGGCGGCGAGAACCAAGTGCAGCAGGCGAACACCCGCACGGCGCAGGCTGTGCGGGAGGCGGCGCTGACGCAGGCGCAGGATATGCAGCAGGCCGTCGCCGACCCGCTGGGAGCCGCCGCGCGGCTGGAGGAGGAAACCCGCCCCGGCAGCACGGCGGCAGAGGAAAAGTATGCCCCGCAGGCGGCCCAGAGCGCGCAAAACGCTGACGGGGAACTTGCCGCCCGGCAGGCGGAAAACGCCGCACAGGCCGCCGCTGACGCGCTGGCGCAGGAGAAAGCGGCACAGGACGCCGACACCCTGACCGGGGAGGAAGCGGCACAGCGCGCCGATGCGCAGGCGGTGAGCGAGGCGGCGCTTGCGCAGGCCGCCGCCGAGCGGTACGCGCAGGAAAGCGCGCCGCAGGCGGACACGGTGGCACTGGAGCGGGGCACGGTGCGCCGGGAAACCGTGGAAGGAATACAGGCGTTTGCCGACGCGGAGGAAAGCTATACCCCTTACATGAAAAAGGCGCTGGTGGAGCGGTACAAGGGGCAAAGCCCGGCGGTGTATGTGCAGGAGATGCACAGCATGTATAACGCCGGGCGCGAGGGCGTTTTGAGCTTTGAGCAGGCGAAAAGCGCCAGCGCAGCGCGCGCCGCCGTGGTGCAGGACGACGCGGCGCTGTACACCGCGTACAGCCTGGGGCGCAACGCCGCCAGCGCCCTGACGGTGCAGCAGCCTGCCGCCGCCGTGACGGAACCGGAGGTGCGCTATGACGGCGTGCCGGCCGGCAGCGCGCAGGTGCCGGATGCCGTTTTGCAGGGCGTGGCGGAAAAGTTTGGCATGAATGTGGACGTGGTACGCCAGCTGACCGCCGACAACGGCGGGGAGGTGAACGGGTACTGGGCCGCCGGTGCGGCAGCCCTGACCGTGGGCGAAAACAGCGCCAACGCCTACCAGACGGTGCAGCACGAGCTGACCCACTGGATGGAGGGCGAGAACCCGGAGGGCTGGGCCAGGCTGCGCGCGCGGACGATGGCGTTTGCGGCAAGCGAATACGGGCTGGGCGGCGTGCAGCAGCACATTGGCCGGTACGAGAGCAGCTACGGCGACAGGACGCAGGCGGCGGACGAGTATGCCCGCGACCTGTTTGCCGGCATTATGAGCAGCGAGGAGAACACCCGCGCGTTTGTGGAATATGTGAGCGAGGACAGCGAAACGACGCGGGAGGAGAAGCGCAGCGTTTTGCAGGCTTTGCGCGAGATGCTGGACAAGATCGTGGGCAGCATCCGCAGCCTTTTGCGCGGCGGCGACGCGACGCTGGGCGCCGCAGACGGGCGGCGGCTTGCCGAGCGCGCCGAGAACGCCGAGAAAGCGCGCGCCGTGTGCGACGAGGCCCTGGCCGAGCTGGAAACCGCGCGCCGGAACGCCCGCGCGCGCCTGGAGGCCGCCGGACAGGCGGACAGCGATACAAAAAACGCCCCCGCGGCAAGCGAGGGCGTGAAGCTGAGCAAAAACGAACAGAGCGGGAAGAAAGACTTCCGCGAGGACAAATATTACCGCCGACAGGTGGAGCAGTGGCAGAGCCTGAAACCCGGCAGCCGCGTGAAGGTGGGCACGGTGCAGGAGGGCAGCGCGCTGAACCAGGTGGGATTTGCGGCGGCGGACGTGTACTTTGACGCGAGCAAGCTGCAAAAGGAGCTGACGAACCACGGCGACCATTTGACGGCGGAGCTGGTGCAGAGAATACCGGAGCTGCTGAACGACCCGATTGCCATTACGCAGGCCATGACGCTGAAGAACACAGTGAACGTGTTTGGCAACCTGCAAACAGCAGACGGCACGCCGGTTCTGGTGGGTGTTATGGTGGCCAAAGATGTGGCCGGGCGAAACGCCGTAACAAAAATCCGCACGATCCACGCCCGCAGCGACTTTGCAAAGCTGATTACAGATGAAAGCATTTTGTATTTGAATGAAAACAAAAAGAAGACCAAAGAGTGGTTCCAAGTCCGCGGCAACCGCGTGCCTTTGGACGGAACCAGTTTTGGTCTTATTCGCAGTATACAGCTTGGGGACGCGGATGTCAAGTACAGTGAGAAGATCAGCGGCGCGGTGACACAGGAAGAACTGGAAAAAGCGCGGGCGGAGTACCGCGAAGCGGAACGCGCCCTGAAGGACAGCTGGGCGAGGGAAAAAGCGTGGCGGCAGCAGGACGAGGCCGAACATGGGCGGTTTTTGGCCCGCCTGATGCAGCACAAGCGCGCCGGGGACGCGGTGCAGTGGAAACAGAGCCAGGAATACCTGGAATACAAGGCGGCGGAAAACCGGTTTAAGGCCGAGCAGGACGCGCTGCTGGAACAGCGCGACCTGGCACAGGAAGTGATCAAACAGGCCCGCGAGCAGGAGCAGGACAAGGCATGGCAGAAAAAGCAGGCCCAGCAGGCCGAGTACGACGCCGAGGTGCGGGAAAGCGGCATGAGCCGGGAGGATTACCACCGGGAACAGGCAGCGGACACCTACGGCACCACAAAGTGGTTTGAGAGCGCCGGGTACATTTTGCCGGACGGGCGAATGCTGGATTTCAGCGGAGGGAGCGACAAGAGCGTACGCGACCTTGACCACCGCGACATCCAAAGCGTTTACGGCCCGGCGGAGCTTGCGCGCGGGGCAGAACAGACGGATTACCTGAATGCCTTTATTGCCGAAGGCAATGTGCGGGTGATGGCGGAAAGCCCCGGCGTGGACGTGAGCGCCGAAACCGAGGTGAGCGACGCGCAGAAGGCGGCCATTGCCGAGATGGCCGACACGCTGGGCGCGGCAAAGCATGGGTTTAACCTGGACATCAGCCGCAAAGACGGCAGCACTGCCGCGACGCGCTGGTACGAAGGCCGGGTGCGCGGCAGCGAAGTGGTGCGCGACCTGGAAACATATTACCGCACAGGCAGCCTGCCGGAGCAAAGCGAACTGAACCGGTTCCGGTACAGCAAGAAGGTAGACGCCGAGAAACACCCGCAGAGAAGGAAAACGGGCGAAGAACAGGTGAGCTTTGAAACCCTGCGGGAACTGCCGGATATGGAGATCACCGAGGTGGAGGAAAACGACCTGGCCGACAAGCCCGTAAAGGAAATTTTGGATGCGGGCCTGGCGAGCACGCAGCGCATACCGGGCAAAAACAGCGGGAGCGTGGTAAACCGATACACGGGAGATACCATTGTTGTGACGAGGGCTGGGCTGCGGCACGGGCTTTTGAACGCGGCCCAGATACAAAAAAATGCCCCGTATGTGGGGCAGATCGGGCCGATTTTGGAGAACGCCGTAAAGGTGAACGAGCTGGAAGCGCGCGGCAAGGAGGTGCGAAGTGATTTGTACCTTGGGGCGGCACGCATGAGCGACGGCAGCCTGATGGGGGTCCGCTTTGTTGTAAATATGTACGAGGACGGCCAGAAGGTGCTGGATGCCGACAGCATGGAACCCTTGCGGGGAAGCCTGTACGCCCATACAGGCAGACAAATTAAAAATGGAACCGAATCCCTCAAGGGGCGAGAGGTCAGCACGAATGCCGTTGCTCTGTACGGTTCCAACATCAGTATAGAAGATTTTTTGGGCAGCGTCAAGGAGGAACTGGGCGAAAATTTATCTGCGAATGTAAAATATGCCTTTGGCATGGACACGGAAACAACGGCTGGCTTTGGCGAAGGACTGCGGTACAGCGCCCCGACGGAGGCGGACTATGACGACCTGCGGGCGCAGAACCGGGAGCTGGCGCAGAAACCTGTACATGGAACAGCAGATGGAGGTGCTGCGGCAGGAGTTTAAGGCATCGGGCGGGCACAGCGTAAGCCGGGCGAGCGCGCGGGGCATTGCCCAGCGCATTTTGAAGCTGACGGGCAGCAAGTACGGCGTGGACAGGCTGAGCGGCGATTTGTGGCGGGTGTTTAACGTGGAAGGCAACGGCGAGCCGACGCTGAACGCCGACGCGATGGACGCCCTGACCGACGTGATGCGCGGGGTGCTGAACGAGAGCGAGCAGAAAAAACACCGAGCTGCGGGAATACTATAAACCGCTGCGCGAAACCCTGCGCGGTACGACGCTGGAGGTGCGCCAGGGCAGCGCGGAGTTTGCCGAGCTGATGAACGCCTACGGCGACGGCAAAAACGGGCGGCAGTGGGGCAACGTGCGCAAGGCGCTGTTTGGCCGGCTGAACGTGCGGCTGACCGACGGGGCCGGAAACTGGGACACGATGCAGGCCGAGCTGGCCGAGAGCTGGCCGGGAACCTTTGACGCGGAGAACACCGACATTACCGCCTTTACCGACGCGGTGCTGGGGGTGTATGAGGCAAGCGTGCCGGTGGTGGAGAACCCGTATGGCATGGACATGGAAACACTGGCGCTTGACCTGGCCAACGAGGCGGTGGAGGGATACCTGAACAGCCCGACACGCCGCACCATGGCAGACCGCGCGGCGCAGGACGCGCAGAAGGCCGCGCGCGCCGAGTACCGCAAGGGGCGGCGGGACGCGCAGGCCGAGATGAAGGCCCTGTACGACCAGGCATACGCCAACCGGAAAGAGCGGTTTGACGCCATGCTGGAGGTTTACAAGCAGAAGGCACAGAACGCCAAGGACGACGCCGTGATGCGGGAGCGGATGCAAAAGCTGAAATGGGTGCAGACGCGGGACAAAAAGCTGGTGCGCCAGCAGGCGGAGTTTGCCACGCGGATGCAACGGCGCAACGACGGGCTTTTGTACCGCAAAAGCCGGGACAGTGCCCAGAAGCAGGTGCGCACCCTGGCGGCCTGGCTGCGGGAGCCGACGGACACCAAACATGTGCCCAAGAAGATGCGCACCGCCGTGCTGAACGTGCTGAACCTGTTTGACTGGAACACCAGCAACGCGGGCACGGCGACGGCGCAGCGGTGGCAGGAAACCATGAAGGACATTGCCCTGATGGCCAAGGACGCCGAGGCGCTGGAACACATGGGCGCAGGCGCGGGCGACTATGCCGATTTTGACCCCAGCCTGCCGGGATACATTGACACGCTGTTGCAGCAGACCGGCGGAAAGACGGGGATTGGGCAGTTCAGCGGCGAGCAGATGCGGCAGCTGGATGTGATTTTGAAAAGCATGACCAAGAGCATCACGCAGGCCAACAAGCTGCTGGCCGAGGGCAGCAGGGAAACCATTGCCGCCGCGGGCGACGCGAGTGTGGCCGAGATGGCCGCGCGGGAAAAGCAACAGGTAAAGAACAAAAACAACCTGTTGGGCAAGGCGGTGAAGGCCGCCGCCGACACCACGGCGGGCGACGCCCTGGGGCAGCTGCTTGGCGTGGATATGATGGACGCAGGGCGGTATTTTGCCGCCCTGGGCGACACGGCAGAGCAGATGTACCGGCCCATACGCGAAGGGTTTGACAAGCGGGCGTGGAAGCTGCGCGAAACGGTGGAGTGGACGCAGGCCCTGCTGAAAGACAAAACGGACGTGGACAAGTGGACGGGGCGCAAGGCCGAAAAGCGCAAATTTACCGTGACCGACGCGGCCAGCATGGCGGACACCGTGCTGGAGCTGACACCGGGGCAGGCCATGGAGCTGTACTGCCTGAGCCAGCGCGCGGCGGCGAAGGAGCATTTGATGATCGGCGGCATCCAGCTGAAGGACGCCAAGGGCAAGCCGGGGCGGCGGGTGAAGCTGACGCCGGGGCAGCTGGCGGAGATTACCGGCAGCCTGACGACCGAGCAGGTGAAGACGGCACGCGCCATGCAGGAATACCTGAGCACGACCGCGGCGGCGTGGGGCAACGAGGTGAGCAACACGCTGTACGGGTACGACAAATTTACCGAAACGCACTACTGGCCGATGAGCAGCAGCAACGACTTTACCGCCACAACGGCAGCCAGCAGCAGGCAGGCCGGGCTGAACGGCATTAAAAACGCCGGCATGACCAAGGCGCTGGTGAAGGGCGCCAACAACCCGCTGGTGGTGGGCGACGCCTTTGACACGTTTTTTGGGCACACGACGGAGATGGCGACCTATTACGGGTGGTGCATCCCGTTAAGCGACATGATGAAGTGGTACAACTGGCGCGCACCGGAAAGCGCCGTGAGTGTGAAGGAGGGCATTGACAACCTGCTGGGGCGCAAGGGCAAGGACTATTTTGAAACGCTGATGCGGGACATTAACGGCCAGGGCCGCGCCGAAACCGCCAGCGGCGGCGAGCGCCTGATGAACACCGTGACGCGCAACTGGAAGGTTGCCAAGGTGGGCGCGAACCTGCGCGTGGCGGTGCAGCAGCCGACGGCGTACTTCCGCGCGGGGGCGGAGATCGCGCCCAAATACCTGCGGGGCGCTTTGGGGCGCGGCGCGGCCAACCTGGGCAAAGGGCTGGCGGCCAGGGCCAAGGGCCAGACCTTTGAGGGCGGCATGGCGAAAGCCGAAAAATACTGCGCCATTGCCTGGTGGAAAAGCCAGGGATATTTTGAAACCAACCTGGGCAAGGACGTGCGCGCCATGGCGCTGGACGAGGAAACGGCGCTTGAGCGGGTGCGGAGCGCCAGCACCGCGATGGCGGAGTGGGGCGACAAAACCACCTGGGGCGCTTTGTGGAACGCCTGCGAGCTGGAAACGCTGGACAAGCACCCGGAGCTTGAATATGACAGCGAAGAATTTAACCGGCAGTGCGCCGCGCGGCTGAGCGAGATTGTGGACAAGACGCAGGTGGTGGACAGCGTGCTGCACCGCAGCCAGATCATGCGGAGCACAGCGATGTTTACCAAGATGGTGACAAACTTTATGGCGGAACCCATTAAAAGCTATGCCATGGTGGCCCAAGCGGCGGTGAACCTGGCGCAGAACCCGAAGGACAAGGCCGCGCGGGCAAGGTTTGCCCGTGTGGGCGTTACCTATGTGGCAACGGCGATGGCGACCGCCGCGGCCGCGGCCGCCGTGGACACCCTGCGGCACCCGCGCGGCGACGACGAGGACGACGACGAACGCCTGACGGCGGCGAGCCTGGCCAAGGTATATGCCCAGAACGTGCTGGAAAACTTTGCGGACGGGGTGAATTTGCCGGGGAACCTGCCGCTTTTGCAGGATGTGATCGGGTACATCACCGAGCGCGCGGACGGGAACGCGACCTATACCATAAAGCGCAACGACGTGGAGTGGATCGGCGACGTGATGGACGCGGTGAGTGTGTGGAACAAGTACCTGACGGGCAAAACAACGAGCCTGTACCAGGTGCTGTACCGCACGGCCAACGCGGTGAGCAATGTTACCGGCGTGGCGGTGAGCGCAGCCCTGCGCGACGTGAAGGGCGTATACGACACGCTGACCGGCCTTGCCGGCGCCGACGACCCGCTGGGGATGGACAAGGACCTGAACCGCATTGCCCTGGCGCTGGACGGCGGCGACGCTGACAAGGCGAGCCGGCTGTTTGCCGGGCAGGTGGATGCCAAGGTAAAGAGCGGCACCGACCCCGCCGACGCCGTGACCGCCGCCCGCAGCACCGTGACGAAGCTGTACAGCAAGGCGTACCAGCAGGCGGACAGCGAGGAACGCGCCGAGATGCTGGACGCCCTGATGGGGCTGGAATACGGCGGGGAGCGGGTGTACGATTTGGACACCGTGACCGGCTGGGGCGTGACGGTGGGCAGCGCCGACATTACGGCGGCGCTGGACACGGCGGACGCAGACGCGGTGCAGGAGATGATCGACGAGAGGGTACGGCAGCTGGAGCGGGCCGACGAGGAAGCGGCGGCGCAGGCAAGCCGGATGATGGAGGCCGGGACCCTGACCCGCGAGAAATATGACAGCGTGCTGGACAGCGCCAGGGACGCCAAGGAACTGCGCACAGCGATCCGCAGCGCCATAACAAAAGAGATGAAGCCGAGATACCAGGCGGCGGACACGGCCGGGCGGCAGGAGATCGCCGAGATGCTGTGCAGGCTGAAGGTGGACGGGCTGACGGTGTACGAGGCGGACGATTTTAAGAAATGGGAATGAAGCTCCTGAACCAATAACGCATAAAGATGCCCCCGGCGGGCCGTGTGAGAGCGGCAACCGGGGGCGTTTTGAATTTTACGGGACAAGTGGGGGCGCACCCGGATACGGCGGCATGGCAAAATAAAGGCAGAAGCGGGCGCACCGGCGCAAAAGCCAGAAAAACAGCCCGGCAAGGAGGGTATGGTATGACCCAGGGAACGACCCCGACGCTGGTGTTTGAGCTGGACATAGAGCCGGGAACGCTGGTAAGCCTGTATTTGACGTTCCGGCAGGGATACGGGAGGGAAGTGACCCGGCGGGAGGACAGCATTACCGCCGACAATGACGCCAAGACCCTGACGGTGACGCTGACACAGGAAGAAACCTTAAAATTTGAGGAGGGCGGCAACGTGGAAATACAGCTGCGCGCCGTGACAACGACCGGCGCGGCGCTGGCCAGCAACATTGTGGCGTTGCCGGTGGAGCGGATACTGCTGGGCGGGGTGATCACATGAAGCTGAGTTTGCTGAACAGCAGTGAAACCGTGCAGATGAGCATGAGCGGCGGCGAGGCGGTAAGCCTGAGTTTGAAAACCGGCGCCGTGCAGACCGGCGGAAGCCTGAGCATTGGCCACGGCCTGAAATGGGAGAGCGGCGCTTTGTGTGTGGACTGCGCCGACGCTGTGGAAACCGACAATACCCTGCCCGTGACCAGCGCCGCCGTGGCGGTGGAGGTGGGCAACATCGCGGTGCTTCTGGGCACCATTTGAGGAGGATAGAACATGCCAGACACGACACAGACCAACATTGCGACCGAGATCACCCGCATCCAGAACGACCGCAACACCATACGCACCAAGCTGGTAGAACTGGGCATGGCGGAAAGCACGTCCAACCTGGACGCGCTGGCCACCGCCATCAGCGGAATCACCAACCAGGGCGCAGTGAGCGCGACGGTGCAGGAGGGCGACACCTACACTATCCCCAAGGGCTACCACAACGGCAGCGGCACGGTTTCCGGCGTTTCCGGCGGCGGCAATTACAGCCTGCAAAGCAAGAAGGTGACGCCGACCAAGAGCCAGCAGAGCGTGACGCCGGACAGCGGCTATTATGGCCTGTCCGATGTGACGGTGGCGGCGATCCCGTCCAACTACCAGGACGTTTCGAGCGTGACGGCGACGGCGGCGGATGTGCTGTCCGGCAAGATCGTGGTGGACAGCACCGGCAAGACCCTGACTGGCACGATGGCCAACAACGGCGCTGTGACCAAGACGCTGGACACCACGACCACCAGCTACACCATTGCCAAGGGCTACCACAGCGGCAGCGGCAAGGTGAGCATTACCAAAGAGAAAGCAAGAGCGTGACGCCCACCAAGAGCGCCCAGACCGTGACCCCGACCAGCGGCAAGGTGCTTTCCAGCGTGAGCGTGGCGGCCATTCCCGCGCTGTATGTGGACACGACGGAGAGCACGACCGACGCGGCGAGCGCAGCCAACATCCTGAGCGGCAAAAAAGCCTGGGTGAACGGCAGCCAGGTGACGGGCACCATGGCCAACAACGGGGCCACCAGCCTGACCATTGACGGCCTGACGACCCTGAGCGTGGCTGTGCCCGCGGGGTACACGAGCGGCGGTACCGTGAGCCTGACGGATGATATTTACGACGCGCTGGCGGCGATCTGATGCTGCTGAAAGGAGAAGCGGATGGCGGACACGAACATTAAAACGCAGATCAGCCGCTTAAACGGGGCGAAAAGCGACCTTGCCACGGCGATCACCGCCAAGGGCGTGACCGTGCCGGATGACACAACGCTGAACGGGTACGCCGCGCTGGTGGAGCAGATCGACACGGGGGTGGATACCAGCGATGCTACGGCGACAGCCGGGGAAATCCTGAGCGGTAAGACTGCGTATGTTGACGGGTGCAAGGTAACGGGGACGATGACAAACAAGGGCAAGATAACAGCCAATCTTGTTCCCGGACAGACCTACACCATTCCTGAGGGGTATCATTCGGGTGAAGGCACCGTTACTGGTGTCTCATACCGAAAGGCTATATCGTACGCCAAGACCCTGGCGAGCGGGAGCAACGATATTGCATCGTATGTGCTGCCGGAAGCAGATTATGCTATTTCGGTATTTGTCAAGCCGTACAGTTATAAATCTACTGCAACAATCGGGATTCTATGCTCTGAGCTTGATAAAAAAGCTGATGATGGGACGCTATCTTATACAAAAGTGGGACGCTGGAAACGGAATAATCAATCAAACCGCTGAAGGGACAAAATTAAAGTCAATTCATCTATATGCTGGGACGGACGATATGCCGAGTATAAAAGTAACGGCAACTGCCTCCGCGGAAGTGCGCTCGCAGAGGTGGGCGTATATATTTCGCGTGTTGGGGGAAATGCCGCCTTAACAGTAAACGGCACAGATACCAGCGATGCGACCGCCACCGCCGCCAACATTGTGAGCGGTAAAACCGCTTATGTTGACGGGGCAAAGCTGACCGGCACCATGACCAACAACGGGGCGGTTGCCAAGACCATGACGGCCAACGGCAGCTATACCATCCCGGCGGGCTACCATAACGGCAGCGGCAAGGTGACGGTGAACGTATCGTCCAGCAGCGGCAGCAGCAATAACAACGTTGAGGCTTATGCCATTACGAACACCAACCCCAGCGTTAGTTTTAAGCGCACTGACGGGGCAATCAAAATTTGGGGCTACGGCACCATGACCAGTTCCGGCGGCTGGGGCCAGCAGACTACGAGCCTGGTCGCGTTTGAGGGCGACAAGTACCACAAGGGCGCTATATATGGCAGCCCAAGCAGTACCAGTTTGAGCCTAAGCATCAGCAACGGAAAACTGACTGGCCTGCCGAGTGGACTGACGGCGATCAACGCGATTGTAACAAGAGGTATATGATATGGCAACACAAGCAGACGGATTGACCAGCAGTGTGCCGGACCCGCTGAGCGAGGTTTTGGGCTGCGGGCTGGACAGCGGCGACGACAGGCGGCAGGCACAGGCCTATGCCGTGCAGGCTGCCAAGAGTGCCGTGCAGGCAGACGCGGACGCAAAAAGCGCGGGGAACGCAGCAGTACGCGCCGAAAGCTGGGCGGCAGGCGGAACAGGGACCCGAACCGGCGAGGATGCGGACAACGCCGAATACTATGCCGGGCAGGCCAAAACCAGCGCGACAGCCGCAGCGGCAGACAGGGCCGCCGCGGAAACAGCCAGCCAAACCGCCGTAAGCAAGGCGGAGGCGGCGGCAGCCAGCGCAGAAGCGGCAGCCAAAAGTGCCATTGAAGCAAAGCCGAGCGATGTGGCAACGCAAAGCACAAACGGCCTGATGAGCGCGGCGGACAAAACGAAGCTGGACGGCATTGCCGAAAACGCCAACAACTACACCCACCCCAGCTACACGGCAAGGGCCAGCGGGCTGTACAAGGTGACGGTGGACGGCACCGGCCATGTGAGCGCGGCGACAGCCGTGGCTAAAAGCGACATTACGGCGCTGGGAATACCGGAAAGCGATACCACATACAGCGCCGCCACAACAAGCGCAGAGGGCCTGATGAGCGCGGCGGATAAAACAAAAGCTGGACGGGGTGACGGCCGGGGCAAACAAGTACACCCACCCCAGCTACACGGCAAGGGGCCAGCGGGCTGTACAAGGTGACGGTGGACGGCACCGGCCATGTGAGCGCGGCGACGGCTGTGACCAAGAGCGACATTACGGCGCTTGGGATACCGGAAAGCGATACCACATACAGCGCCGCCACAACAAGCGCAGAGGGCCTGATGAGCACGGCGGATAAAACAAAGCTGGACGGGGTGACGGCCGGGGCAAACAAGTACACCCACCCCAGCTACACGGCAAGGGCCAGCGGGCTGTACAAGGTGACGGTGGACAGCACCGGCCATGTGAGCGCGGCGACGGCTGTGACCAAGAGCGACATTACGGCGCTGGGGATACCGATTGGAGAAGATCACGAAATAACCTTTTCAAACATTGCAACAGGCATAACTATACCGAACGGCATCGGAAAGGACAAGTGCTATTGCTATACAGTAGGAAAACTGGGATTTTTAAGTATAACATTTAAGACCGGAGATAGTACCAGCGGCACGGCTATTGCAGCAGGCAAAACACTTTTTTATGTGGAAGGGGTGCCAAAATCAATTCACACCAGATATTCGAGCCTGAATGACGACGATGGGGATTTCATCGCCATCAGAAGCAGCGACGGGGAACAATATATACTTGAAGCAACTCATATCTCAACCGGCGCACTAATGATAAAAGCAAAAGAAGCTATCCCTGCCGGATACAGGTACAAAATCAATGTGGTGTTTGTTGAAGTATAAAATGTCTGAACGACAACGGAGGTGTAACCCCAATGAGATTACAAAACGGCGATGTCCTGTTTGCCTGGCCGCTGGCACAGCACGTCATCACGGCCGGCTGGACGTACACCAGCGGCGCGGCACACAATGCCATTGACCTGCGCACCCAGAGCGGCACCAGTTGCGTGCGGCCGGTGTATGCCGCCGAGGACGGCACGGTAGACCAGGCGCAGACCTGGGACGGCAAGACCTGCACGGGGATGCAGAGTTACGGCAACATGGTGCGGCTGCGCCATGCCGATTACAACGGGAAAAAGCTGCAAACGCGGTACGCGCACCTGCTGAAGTGCGTTGTGGAGCTGGGCGACGCGGTAACGGAGGGCCAGCTGATCGGGTACAGCGGCGCAAGCGGCAACTGCTACGGCGCACACCTGCACTTTGAAGTGCTGTACAAAGGGCAGGCGGGTGAACCCGCTGAACTGGCTAGACGCTGATTTTACGCCCGCCAACGCGGCGGTGCGCAGGCACTTGGGCAGCTATACCAGCGTTGCCCGCCCGGCGGATGCCGAACCCGCCGCGAATGCCCTGCAAACGGTGCAGGCCAACGGCCTGACGAACGCTGAGGCCATGAGCGTGTACAGCCTGGCGCTGGCGCTGGGCCTGGTGGGGCTGGGCCTGTACAGCGCCGAGTACGCCGACGCGGCGCACACAAAGCAGAACCTGCGCATTGGCCCGGTGAGCGCCGGGGACGCCAAGGCGCTGATGGACAAGCTGACCGAGCTGGGGGCCGCGGACAAGGCCGCCAGTACGGCAGCATAAGAAGGAGGGAACAGGCATGACAAAGCTGTTTATCAGCCAGCCGATGCGCGGGCGCAGGATGGCCGACATTGTGCGGGAGCGCAAAACGCTGGTGGCCGACGCGGCGGTGGCGCTGCAGGAGGACGAGATCGCGGTGCTGGACACCCTGTTTGACGACACCGATGCCACGCCGCTGGCCCTGTTGGCGCGGGCGCTGGGGAAGCTGGCCGAAGCGGACGCGGTGATTTTTGCGCCCGGCTGGGAAACGGCGCGCGGGTGCCGCATGGAGCACCTGGCGGCGGAAGAATACGGGATCAGGATCGTGGAGGGGTAGAAAAAATGGAAGAGCAAAATATGTTTTTGTGGATCAAGGCGGCGGTGACGGCGCTGTGCGCGGCGTTTTCGGCGGCCTTTGGCTGGCTGGGGTGGCTGGTGCTGGCCTGGGCTGTGTGCATGGTGATCGATTGGATCAGTGGCAGCGCGGCTGCGGCGTCCAAAGGCGAGTGGTCAAGCGCTGTGGCGCGCGCAGGCATCTGGCACAAGGCCGGGATGGTGGTTGTAGTGATTGTAGCCGCCATGGCCGACGGCGTGCTGGGCGTGGCGGTGGAAAACCTGCCCGTATTGGGCATACAATACACCGTGCTGATTTTGCCGGTGGTGCTGGTGTGGTACATTTTTACCGAACTCGGCTCCATCGCCGAGAACGCCGCAGCCATGGGCGCACCTGTGCCGGAGGGCCTTATAAAACTTTTGGCCGCAGGAAAACGCGCGGCGGAAAAGTGCGTGACGGATACCGATACTGACGAAAAAAATTGTGAATAAAACGCGAAAGCGGCGGGCGGCCCTGTGTTTTGGGGCCGCCCGCCGCTTTTTTGCATGTGCGGAAGGATGGGAAATGGTGGAAATAGTGCCTTGCCTGTACAGGCTTACATACAGGCTTACGAGAGCTTACACGACTTTTTAGGTGGTAAAAATGTTGCAGGGAAAAATAAGAAACGCCGCAGATTTAACGAGCTAACGCTAAATCCGCGACGCTTTTGGAGCGGGATACGAGTCTCGAACTCGCCACCTACTGCTTGGGAAGCAGTCACTCTACCGGATGAGCTAATCCCGCATCGGTAGCTTTTATTATACTTCCCAAGTTCCGGTTTGTCAAGCCCTGGTCAAAGGTATCAGCCGTCAACGGATTCAATCGCGCCAACGGGGCAGGTCTGCATGGCATCGGTGGCGGCGGCTTCATCGGGGCCGGTTACATCGGCAGGGGCAGCGGCTGCGGTGCCGCCGTCCGTCATGGTAAAAACTTCGGGGCAGGTGCTCACGCACAAACCGCAGCCGATGCAGTCGGCATTTACATGGAACTTCATGGGCAGTCATCCTTTCACGATGTGTTATCAACAGTATGCCCAATCAGCGGCAATCAATCCATGCTTTCTGCGTTTTCTGCGGCGGCTTCCCCGGCGGCATAGCTTTCGTTGGTGTGGCCTGCAAAGGGGTAGGTACGGGTTTCGGTGGCGGTAATGCTGGTTACGCCGAACCAGCGGGCGCGGCCCAAAGCGAGGGAATCCTCACCGTTTTCGCGGATATCCGGCAGGCCGTATGCGCCGCACCATTTGGTGTAGGGTTCGATACCATAGCTAATAATGCTAGCCGCGGCGGGCTCATCCAGCTCGCTAATCTCCTGCCGCAGCGTCTGGGTGCGCACATGGTCCATCATCCAGTAGCTGGCAATGTCATACCCGGCTTCCAGCATGTGGATGCCGCAGACGATCCCCACGCAGGCACTCAGGCAGGCAAGGCCCCGGCGGAACGCTTTGCTGTTCAGCTGTACCAGGCAGGCGGCGCAGGCGGCAGCCAGCAGAGCAAACACACCGTGGGTGGAGCGGGGATAGTAGTCATGGCTGCCGATCATGGCAAAGTTTGCCCCCAGCGCCCCGGCCAGCAGAATCAGCGGCCACAGCAGGTCAGCTTTTACAGCATCCTGCCGGGCAAAGCAGAGCAGCAAAAACAAAATCGCAAAGGAAAACAGCAGGGGCAGGGCATAGTCTTTGAGCATATTCAGGCAGGCAAAAAAGCGCATGGCGTACCGGGTCAGCAGACTGTCGTAATCGCTGAAGCCGCTGGCACGGTTAAAGTTGCCGCGCGCGGTGATGAGCAAAAGCAAACCCAACCAGCGCCCCGCCAGGCCGGTCGCCATCCAGGCGGGCAGCCTGTGCTCCCGCTTGAACACAACAGCGCCGGCCAGCACCAAGCAAACCAGCATTCCGGCGCTGGTATTCTCGCTTAACCAACCAGCCAGCAGCCCGGCCAACGCCATGCCGGCCGCCATGCGCGCCGTACTGGCAAACGGCTGCTGCAAATAATACCGCCAGGGCAGCAAAAAGGCGCAGCATCCCACCGTGGCCCACAGGTAGTTGCAGGCGCCGCACATCCACAAATTGGTCTGGCCAAATACAGGGCTGATCTCCCACAGCGCGGCATAAATCAGGGCCAAAGCCAGCCAGTCCGCTTTTTGGCTGCGCCGCCCAACGGCCAGCTTGTACAAAACCAGACCCAGCGCCATAAACATCCCAGCATTGCACACATTGAACAGAAGCTTGGGAAACATGGTGAACCCCTGGGCAAAAAATTTGACGATGACCCGGCCGCTCCATTCGTGATAGTGGAACACCAGGCTGGAAATCAACTGCGGCAGGCTGTGCAGCCGTTCGCCGGTATCAAAGGCATAAGCGAAAGTGTAATCATCGGCCAGGTAGGGCGTTAAGCAGTTCAGCAGCAGCATCCAGCAGAACACCAGCCCGGCCACAAGCCGGAACATGCGGCTGCTGAGGGGCTTTTTTGTTTGTGCCATGGGCAACCTCCAAAACAAAAACGGGCCCCCTGCCGAACAGGGGAGCCCGTAAGATCAACATTATCTTTATTATATCGGTTGTGCTGCCAAAGTGCAAGGTCAGTCCTTTTTTTGTTGCGGGCGATGCCTGCAACAACGCCGGAAAGCGCCAGCAGCGCCAGCAGGTTGGGAACCGCCATCAGACCGTTAAAGAAGTCCGCCAGCGCCCAAACCAGATCCACTTTCAGGGAAGAACCGATCAGGATGAACAGCACAACAATCAGGCTGTACACCTTGGTGTACTTGGAGCCGAACAGAGCGTTGAAGTTGACCTGGCCGAAGAAGTACCAGCCCAAAATGGTGGAGAACGCAAAGAACAGCATGCAGATGGCAATGAACACCTTGCCGAAGGAACCAAACGTCAGGCTGAATGCGGCCTGGGTCAGGGCGGTGCCGGTCATGCCTTCCGGAATCAGGCCGGAGGTGATCAGTACCAGGGCGGTCAGAGTCAGGATGACAAAGGTATCAACGAATACGCCGATGATGGCCAGTGCACCCCTGGTCCTGCGGCTGCTTGACCTTGGCCAGTGCGTGGGCGTGCGGGGTGGAGCCCATGCCGGCCTCGTTGGAGAACAGGCCGCGGGCAACGCCGTAACGCATGGCCTGCTGCACGGTAACGCCAGCCACGCCGCCGGCAATGGCCTGCGGCTGGAAAGCCAGGGTGAAGATCTGAACAAATGCGTTGGGAATGGCGGATGCGTTCATGACCAGGATGATGACGCAGCCGATAATGTAAAACAGTGCCATGATGGGAACCAGCTTTTCGGTAACAGCGGCAATGCGCTTAACACCGCCCAGGAAGATGAAAGCTGCCAGAACAGCGATCACAACGCCAACCACCACGCGGTTAACGGCGAACGCATTGTGGAACGCATCACCAATGGAGTTGGACTGCACCATGTTGCCCATAAAGCCGAGGGCAAGGATCAAAGCAACGGAGAAGAAAGTGGCCAGGAACTTGCCAAACTTGCCCTTGAATGCCGCGCGGATGTAATACGCCGGGCCGCCGGTCACCTGGCCGTCCACCGTGGTGCGGTAGGTCTGGGCCAGAACGGCTTCGGCGTAAATGGTAGCCATGCCGAAAAAGGCAGAAACCCAGGTCCAGAACAATGCGCCGGGGCCGCCGCTGACCAGAGCGGTGGCGCAGCCGGTAATGTTGCCGGTGCCAACCTGTGCGGCAATGGCGGTGGCCAATGCCTGAAAAGAGCTCATGCCGTCTTTATCAGCTGCCTTGCCGTGCAGGCTGAAACCTTTGAACAAGTGACGCACACCATCTGCAAAACTGCTTAACTGAACAAAGTGCAGCTTGATAGTAAAGAAGATGCCGGTGCCCACCAGCAGGAACAGCAACAGATAATTCCACAAAATGTCGCTGGCCTGCTCTACGATCTGCGTAAATGCTGCCATGATTAAAATTCCCCCCTAATACAATATCCCATATCTTACATCCGGCAGCGCCCGGTATGGGCAGCTGCCACGAAGCGACCTAGTAACAATACCATGCCCACTAGATAAAGTCAAGTGTATTTATACCGAAAACACTCTGACGTGACAAAGTATGACTTTTCCTGGAACATGACGCGGAAATTGAGAAAACAAAAAATGATTCGCAAATTCGAGAAAACGCCGGGACAAAACGCCGGAAAATCCGTCCGCATTGGGGGAAACACAGGAAAAGAAAAATCTTGGGCCGTATTTTGCTTTTTGTAAGCACAGGAAGCAAAAAGCCCCGGCAGGGGCGGCAGCACCGCACCACCGGGGCAGAAAGTTAAAATTCAGGAAATCAGGATTCAGAGGATTGCTCTTGGGGCAGGTTCTTTTTCAGCAGGCTCAGGATCAACCCGCCCAGAATGCTGCCAACGGCCAAAGCAACGCAGTACATCGGGGCGTTGGTGACAACGGGGAACACGAAGATGCCGCCGTGGGGGGCGCGCAGGCCGCAGTGGAACGCCATGGAAAGCGCACCGGCGGTGGCTGCACCAATGGCGCAGCTGGGGATAACGTGCAGCGGGTCAGAGGCTGCATAGGAGATAGCGCCCTCAGTAACAAAGCAGAGGCCCATTACATAGTTGATCACACCGTTGCGGCGCTCGTCCGGGGTCCACTTTTTGGGGAAGAAGGTGGTGGATAATGCAATGGCGATCGGAGGAACCATGCCGCCGACCATAACGGAAGCCATGACCTCATAGTTGCCGGAAGCAAGGGCTGCAGTGCCGAACAGGTAACCAGCTTTGTTGAAGGGGCCGCCCATATCAATGCTCATCATAACAGCAGAGACAGCGCCCAGCAGGATGGCAGAGGTGCCGCCCAGGGAGTTCAGCCAGTTGGTGATAAAGTCGTTGATGATGCCCATGACCGGGTTGATGCCGCACATGAACACGCCCATCACAAACACACCGCCCAGCGGGTAGATCAGCATGGGGCGCAGGCCGCTGACGCTTTTTGGGAGCTTTTCGGTGATCTTTTTCAGGAAAAAGGACTACATAACCGGCCACAAAGCCAGCCAGCAAGGCAGCCAGGAAACCACCGGAAACGCCATCCATCTGGCCGTTCAGCAGGCCGGTAAAGTTAGTGCCGTTCATAGCCAGCACACCGCCGGCAAAGCCGACAGCCAAAGCGGGTTCACCGGCAATGGAAATGGCAACGTAAGAAGCCAGGATGGGCAACATGTAGTTGAATACAGCGGAGCCGACCGTCTTAAAGAATGCGGCAGCCGGGGTGTTCATGCCAAAGTTGGCGGGGTCAATGCTGTAATCATCCAGCAGGTAAGCAATGGCAATCATGATGCCGCCGCCCACAACAAAGGGGATCATGTGGGAGATGCCATACATCAGGTGCTTGTACAGGGGTGTGGCCAAGGCTGTCCTTTGCGGAACCGCCCCGGTTCTGCTCCAGCAGGTTCTTGTCAGATTCGCGCACGGTGGAATGGAACACCGGAACTTTGCCGTCCAAAACGCTCTGCAGCAGCTGCTCTGGCTTATGGATGCCATCATCCACATGGGCGAACAGCACCGGCTTGCCGTCAAAACGGGCGGTTTCCACATTTTTGTCAGCTGCCACAATAATGCCATCGCAGGCGGCAATCTCATCGGCGGTCAGCACGTTCTGGGGGCCATCAGAGCCATTGGTTTCAACCTTGCAGGAAATGCCAAGCTTCTGAGCGGCCTTGTTCAGTGCTTCGGCGGCCATGTAGGTGTGGGCAATGCCGTTGGGGCAGGCGGTAACGGCCAACACGCGGTAGGTGGCAGGCAGCTCTTCCTGAGTAAAGCTCGTTGCCGAACTGGGCTTCCTCCTGGGCGTCAATCGTATCCAAAAATTCTTTGGGCGTTTTGACGGCGTGCAGCTTTGCCACAAAGTCTTCATTCATCAGCATCTGCATCAGGCGTGCCAGCATATCAATGTGCAGACTGCCGTTTTCCGGTGCGGCAATCATAAACAACAGATCCGTCTTGCCGTCATCGTCAGCATTGTACTGCACGGGGGTCTTCAGGCGCAGGGCAGCCAGGCTGGGGCGGGTCACGCAGGCGGCGCGTGCATGCGGCACCGTAATGCCGTTATCCACATAGGTGGAAGCCTCCGCTTCACGCGCATAAATGGCAGCTTTGTACGCGGCTTTGTCGGTCAGGTTGCCGTGGGTGGCCTGCAGCTCCACCAGTTCGTCAATGATCTGCGCCTGGTCCGCTGCGGCAGAATCCAGCGCAATGGATTGGATGTTGAATAGTTCCGTGATACGCATCTTTCCTTCTCCTTCTACATGTTTTGCATTCACTGGGGTGGTAACAAAGAAATAGACTGAATTTTCGACTTTTCAGATCAGCCTGAATCATTCAATGGTTTTCAGCAGGGCATCAATATCGCGGCGCTCGGCAAGGCCCAGGCTGAATGCCGTTGCGCTGCCGCAGGCGGTGCCAAGGCGCAGGGCGTAAGAGTAGCTCCCGCTTTGCAGGTAACCGGCAATAAAACCGGCTACCATGCTGTCCCCAGCGCCAACGCTGTTTACCACTTTGCCTTTTGGGGTGCCAATGCGGTGCACCGCACCGGTTTCATCCAGCAGCAGGGCACCATCGCCTGCCATGCTTACCAGAACATTGCGTGCACCACGCTGCTGCAATTTCCGGGCAGCCTGGGTAATCTCTTCATCACGATTGAGCTCTTTGCCAAAGATCTCACCCAGTTCATGGTTGTTGGGTTTGATCAAAAACGGGTGGTAGGGCAGTACCTTTACCAGTAAATCACGGGTGGCATCCACCACAAAGCGGATGCCGCGGCCATCCAGCCGAGCCAGAATCTGCTGGTAAACATCCTGCGGCATGCTGGAAGGAATGCTGCCGGCAAGTACCAGAATGTCACCCTCGCCCAGTTCTTCCAGATTGTCCCACAGGGCCTGCATGGCTTCGGGAGTAATGTTCGGGCCGGAACCGTTGATCTCGGTCTCTTTTGTGCCCTTTACCTTAACGTTGATTCGGGTCATGCCGTCCGGCAGGCGGATGAAGCGGGTTTTCAGGCCGGAAAGCTGCAAGCCGCGCTCCAGCCAGGCACCAGTTTCGCCAGCTGTAAAGCCAAGGGCGATGCTTTCGCACCCAAGCTCCCGCAAAACGCCGGAAACATTGATGCCCTTGCCGCCAAACTGGCAGGCTTCGTCTGAGGTGCGGTTGATCTCGCCAACCGCCAGGGGGGCAGTCAGATGCAGAACGTAGTCGATCGCAGGATTAAATGTGACGGTGTAGATCATACGGAACACTCCTTTACAAAGGTAAGCTGTGCGTACCGGGGGTCCGGGCAGTGGTTGGTCAAAATGGCCCCGCAGCCAATATCCCCGATCACGGCGGAATATACCATATCAAACTTTGTGTTATCCACCAGAAACCAGCGTTCCCGCGCGCGCTGCAATGCGGCGGTTTTGATGCTGGCTTCCTCCGGGTCCGGCGTGGTAAAGCCCTCCGCAGGGCTTACGCCGTTGGCACCCATAAACGCTTTGGTAAAGTTGTAGTGCTGTAAAGCGGCCAGCGTTTCCGGCCCGGTAATGGCTTCCGTGATGGGGCGCACCTGCCCGCCGGGCAGGTAGGTGCGGCAGCCCTTTTGCACCAGCATGCGCGCATGGGCAATGCCGTTGGTCACATAGGCAGCCTGCAGGGCAGGGCCCTCCAGCGCGGCGGCCAGCGCCAGCGTGGTGCTGCCGGCATCCAGAAAGATAAAGTCTTTCTCGGTGATCATTGCGGCGGCGGCGCGGGCAATCAGACGCTTTTCTTCCACAGACTGTTCCTCGCGGGCCGCCATGGGGGGCTCATCCGCCAAAAACGGTGTGCGCCCAACCAGCGTGGCACCGCCGTGTACCTTTTTTTAACAGGCCCTGCCGGTCCAGCTGGGTCAGGTCGCGGCGGATGGTGGATTCGCTTGCATCCAGGGCATCACACAGCTCCAGCACGGTGGCCGAGCGCTTTTGTGCCAGCAAATCTAATATCATAGCAAAACGTTCTTCGGCAAGCAAGACAATATCCTCCTTAAAACCGGACAATACTTCAGGTAATTCCCCTGGCGATTCTTGAAGCTTTTTGCTTTACGCCTGTATTATACACGCACAAACAGTCAAAAGCAATCATGAAACGCCAAAACAAAACATAAAATTTACGGACTGCTTTTTGTGCAATTTGACAACGATAAACGCTCTGCATTTGGAAAACAAGCACATAAAAAGCCGGGCACTGCGCAGCGGCAGTGCCCGGCCGAGAAATATGTATCGTAAGGATCGTCAAAAAATGGAAAATAAAAATCAGATTCCGTCAAAAAGCGTCAATCCTGAAAAGCGCGTTCAAAGCGGTCGATTTTTTCGCTTTTCCCAATCACCAAAATGGTGTCCCCGTTCTGGAACCGAGACTCCGGCGAAAACTCCACATCGGTACGGTGGTCGCGTTCGATGGCAATAATGTTAATGCCGTATAGCCGGCGGATATCCAGCTCCCGGATGCTTTTGTTCAGCATCTTGCCGTTTACCTGGATGCGCTGTACCTCCACACCGTCCTCCAGGGCAATGTAGTCCAGCAGGTTGCCGGAGATTAGGCGCTTGCCAATGCGCACTGCCATATCGGCTTCGGGATAAACAACGGTCACACCCAGCCGCTTGAGAACCTCGCCATGTCCAACGCTGCTGGCTTTGGCAATCACATGCGGCACCCCCCATGTTCAGCACCAGCATGGAGGTCAGAATGCTGATGTCGATCTGCTCGCCAATACAGATGCCTACCGTACCGCAGTTCTGAATGCCGACTTCGGTCAGAGCCTCTTCGCTCAAATCATCTACCACAAAGGCATAGTCAGTATATTTGCGAATCGCCTTGACCTTCTGCTCATCGCAGTCAACGGCAATTACCTCTTTGCCGGCTTCGGCAAGGGTGCGGGCCAGCGCAGAACCAAAGCGCCCCAGCCCGATAACGCCGAACAAAGCGGAAGAATCCTGTTTTTTCATAATGCACCTATCCAATCGTAATGGCTTCTTCTGTAAAGTGCGCGTTGGGTTCCGGGCGTTCCACCCAGAGGGAAAGCAGGGTAAAAGCCCCAACGCGGCCCGTGTACATGGTAAAAATCAGCACCAGCTTGGCGGGCAGGCAAAGCTGCGCTGTAATGCCGGTGGAAAGCCCGGCAGTGCTGTAGGCGGAGACCGCTTCAAACAGCAGGCTGATGAACGGCAGGCCGGGTTCCAGGATGCAGAGCAGAAATGTGGTGCAGCATACCACCAGCATGCCCAGCAGCCCAATGGTGGAAGCCTTGGCAATGGCGTTGGCAGGCAATGCACGGCGGAATGCACCCGGCCGCTGCTTGCTGAAGATGCAGCGAATCTCTTGCGCCAGAACAAAAATGGTGGTGGTTTTGATGCCGCCGCCGGTGGACCCCGGCGAAGCACCAATGAACATCAGGATAAGAATCGTAAACAACCCGGCGTTGCTCAGTGTGCCCAGATCCAGCGTGGCAAAGCCGGCCGTGCGGGCTGATACGCTCAGGAAAAATGCTGTCAGCCAGCTGAGAGGATCGGTGAACTTTAATAACAGGGCACCTGCTGCCAGCAAAAATGCCGTGGTGGTTACCACAACCTTGGAATGCAGGGTGAATTTGCGGAAGCGGAACCGACACTTGACCACATCCACCATGACCAGAAAACCGATACCACCCGAAATAATCAGAAAACAGGTGCTCAAATTCAGCAGCACATTATCCCGATAGGGGGTCAGGCTGCGCCCGCCACCTAAAATATCGATGCCAGCGTTGTTGAAGGATGAGATGGAGTGGAACACACTCAAACCCAGCGCCTTCAATGGTGGATAATCCTGCGCAAACACTGCAAAGATGGGGATGACCCCGGCCAGCTCAAAGGCAAGGGTCAGTTTAATGATGGCGCGTACCAGCCGCACCATGCCCTCCAGACTGCTCACATTCATGGCTTCCCGGATCAGGGTACGCTCCCGCAGGCTGATGCGCCGTCCCGCAGCCAAGGCGAGCCCCATGCCGATGGAGGTAATGCCCAAACCGCCGATCTGGATCAGCACCGCCATCACAGCCTGCCCCACGGGGGTAAAGGTATCGGCGGTATCCACGGTCAGCAGGCCGGTTACACAGACGGCGCTTGTGGCGGAAAACAGAGCGTCCACCGGCTGTACGGTAATGCCCGACCGGATGGAAAATGGCATGAGCAACAAAAGCGTACCCAGTAAAATGGTGGAAGCAAACCCCAGAGCAATCAATCTTGCAGGAGGCTGATGATTGAAAATTTGTTTGAATCGTTTCATATGCAGTATCAGGCCGGGGGTCAGCAAGGCAACAACTGAACCCACTTATCATATTTGTTTGGACGAAAAAGCTCACTTGATATATAAACATAGCCGCTTTTAGCGGCGATGTCAAGCATTTTGTGCAAAAGATAAAGGCAGGATAAGGATTGGGCACCGGGCAGGGAAAGAGGAATAAAGGAATCTGGCTGCGGTAGAAAATGTATACGAAACAAAAACGGCCCGGCAAAAAATTGCCGGACCATAGGGGAGATGATGGAATTTTAACGCAGTGGGGCAGGCGGAAAATTATTCGCCCAGGTGCCAGATATCGCTGTTGTACTCTGCAATCGTGCGGTCACTGGAGAAGAAGCCAGCCTTGGAGATATTGATCAGGCACTTGCGGCGCCAACCCAGCGGGTCGCAGGCATAATCAGACAAAGCCTGGCCCTTGCGCACCACATAAGCGTTGAAATCGGGCAGGGTCTGGAACCAGTCCTTGGTTTTCAGTTCATGCTGCAAACGGGCCAGATTTTTCTTCCTTGCCGGCGGCCAGCATTTCGGGGCCGGTCAAAAAAGTCGATGGCACGGCGCAGGTTGGGGTCGCCCTCGTACCAGTCTGCCGGGTTGTAATCGCCCGCAGCATAGCGGTGGATGACCTGGCCGGAGGTCTGGCCGAAGATGTAGATGTTCTCGTTGCCAACCTGCTGGCTGATCTCCACGTTTGCGCCGTCCATGGTGCCAAGGGTCAAAGCACCGTTCAGCATAAACTTCATGTTGCCGGTGCCGGATGCTTCCTTTGGAGGCCAGGCTGATCTGCTCCGAAAGATCGCAGGCGGGGATCATCTTTTCGGCGGCGGTCACGTTATAATTTTCCACAAACACGACCTGCAGCCAGGGGCCACCAGCGGATCAGCGGCAATCACTTTGGACAGGGTCAGCAAAGCGTGGATGATATCCTTGGCGATGATGTAAGCCGGGGCGGCCTTGGCGCCAAAAAAATGCTCACCAGCGGCACAGCCGGGGTGTGACCCGCGCGAATCTCGAAATACTGATGGATGAGATAGAGCAGGTTCAGCTGCTGGCGCTTGTACTCATGCAGGCGCTTGGACTGGATATCGAACATGGCGGTGGGGTCAACCTTCACACCCTGGGTGTGCTCCAGCCAGTCAGCCAGGGCCTTTTTGTTGTCGGCCTTGACCTGGGAGAACTTTTTGCAGCACATTGGCATCCTCGGCATAGGGCAGCAGTTTTTCCCAGCTCGGCGGCATCCTTGCGGAAACCGGGGCCAATCAGGGATTCAATCTCTTTGACCAGTGCGGGGTCACATTCCAGCAGCCAGCGGCGGAAGGTGATGCCGTTGGTTTTGTTGTTGAACTTTTCCGGGTACAGCTTATAGAAGCCGTTCAGCTCGGATTCCTTCAAAATTTTTGGTGTGCAGGGCGGCAACGCCGTTGGTGGTATGGGTAAAGTGGATGTCCATGTGGGCCATGTGCACGCGGTCGTCGGCGTCAATGATGGCAAGGCCGGTATCATTGGTGCGCTTTTTGGCGGCAGCATCCAGCTTTTCAATCACCGGCATCAGCTGGGGCACAACTTTGTCAGATAGCTGCGCGGCCAGGTTTCCAGCGCTTCGGCCAGGATGGTGTGGTTGGTGTAAGCGCAGGTGTCGGTTACGATCTTGACGGCTTCGTCAAACTCGATGCCCTTTTCGCCCAGCAGGCGGATCAGTTCGGGGATAACCATGCTGGGGTGGGTATCGTTAATCTGGATGGCGGCGTAATCGGCCAGGTCATGGTAGTTGCAGCCGCGGGCGGCGCATTCGGCCAAAATCAGCTGGGCACCGGCGCTGACCATCAGGTACTGCTGGTAGATGCGCAGCATGCGGCCTGCTTCGTCGGAATCGTCCGGGTACAGGAACAGGGTCAGGTTTTTGGCAATGGCGGTTTTATCGAACTGGATGCCGTCATGCACGATGCTTTCATCAATGGTGTCCAGGTCAAACAGGTTCAGGGTGTTGGTGCGGCCCTCGTAGCCGGTCCACGGCCAGTTTGTACAGCCGGGCAGTGTAAGGTTTGCCTGCCAGGGTGACGGGGTAGGTGATATCGGTCTTTTCCGCCCAGGAATGTTCGTTCAGCCAGGGGTCCGGCAGTTCGTTCTGCAAGCCGTCGGCAAAGCTCTGGTGGAACAGGCCAAAGTGGTAACGCAGGCCGATGCCGTCGCCCGGCAGGTTCAGCGTTGCCAGAGAATCCAGGAAGCAGGCAGCCAAACGGCCCAAACCGCCGTTGCCAAGGCTCGGCTCCGGCTCGACTTCCTCGATGTCGGAAAGGCTCTTGCCTGCGGCAGCAAGGGGCATCACGCACATCATCATACAAGCCGAGGTTGATGAGGTTGTTGGAAAGCAGTTTGCCGATCAAAAATTCAGCCGAGATATAATACAGCTTGCGGCCGTTGACCGGGCGTACCTGTGCGGCGCTCTTGCTGCGCACAAGATCCAGCAGGGCAAGGTAAATTTCCTGGTCGGTGGATTCGACAAGGGGCTTGCCGATCAGCTTCTGTAAAGTTTCCGTCATGGTCTGCATAGCGGGTTCCTCCTAAAAAATGAATTCGCAGAGGCCAAGGCGTTGGTATCGTCTTTGGTTCAGGCCTCAAGTGGGGAAGCTTGCGGTGCGGCCCGCACTTCCTCTTGCTATATCCAGAATATCATACAAAATCGGTAAAATTCTTGTGCAATTCTGCCGGATTGTGGTACAATACAAGCATCAGGAATGCAAAAGGGGGCTACAACATGCCAAACCAGGAACGCTTGCGGGAAACCAAACACCATGGTGCGGTGCGGTTCCCTTTTTAATATCTACCCCTGCACCATACCGGGGGACTTTTTGCAGGTGCCGTTGCACTGGCACGACAGTATGGAACTTGTCTATGTTAAAAAAGGCAGCGGAATCGTGCAGGTCGGTGTGAACGCTTACCCGGCGGAGCAGGGCGATATTTTACATTTTGCCCCCGGCACCCTCCACGCCCTGCACCAGCGCGGCCAGGAGCCGTGATGGAATACGAAAATATCATTTTTGAGCTGGAGCTGCTGGGTGGTGCGGATGATCTGTGCGCCGAGCGCTACCTTTTGCCGCTGCAAAGCGGCCGCATGGCTTTGCAGCCGCGCATCATCCCCGGCGAGGCGGGCTACCCCCAGGCGGCGGCCTGCCTGCAGGAAGCGGAGGAAGCCAACAAGGTAAAAACCGCCGGGTATGAGCTGGCCATCAAAGGGGCGCTGCTGCGGTTTTTGTCCATCCTGATTGGCCAGCACGGCACCTCGCTCCCGGCGGATACTACTGACACCCGCCGCCTGAAAACGGTCTTGCAGCTGATCGAAGCGGAATATGCTACCCCGCTGCGGATTGAGGACGCCGCCGAAGCCTGCGGGTGCAGCCAAAGCCATTTTATGCGCTGGTTCAAAAAAATGACCGGCCAGGGCTTTACCGCCTACCTGAACGACCACCGGCTGAACCTTGCCGCAGAACTGCTGCGCATTACTGACGCCACCGTGCTGGATATCGCAGGCCGGGTGGGGTTTGATAACCTTTCATACTTTAACCGCCTGTTCAAGCGCCGCTATGGCATGACCCCGCGGGAATACCGCAGCAAATAAAGCAGCAAAAACCAAACTCCGCCGCCCGGAATGTGCACAGCATCCGGGCGGCGGGGTTATATATTCTTATGGCAACACCGCACAATTCCCGCCTTGCGGCTTAAGCACCGCTCCGGCAGCTGCGGCACGGCATCTGCGTTGCCAAAATGCTCGATAAGACATCCAGTATTATCTGCGCTTTTGGCTTGGCATCTGCCGCACCTCGCTCGCCGTATCGGCACTTAGAATTATGCGGTATTGCCCTTATAGAAATGATAAAGTGGGCAATCCGGCAGGAAAGCGGTGTGGCCGGGCGGGGATCCTACAGGCAAAAGAAAATAGCGACAAAAATTACTTCATCCAACGGATCTGCTGCTCTTTTACCAGCGGATAGCTGACAAGCTCGGTACCGTCCATGTCCTCTTTGTGCATATCCACAGCGGTGATCTGGCTGTTTTCATAGGTGGTGTAGTAATAAATGCCTTTGTCGGCATTGCAGCAGCTGGTGTACAGGGTAATCTCGTACTTACCGTTGTCCAGCTCGCAGCAGCCGCGCTGCTGCTCTACCGAGCCGAGAATATGGAAAAACTGGCTCACGCTTTCTGCTTCGCTTTCCCCGGAGCGAGAGTTGGCGCGCACGAAAGCTGCCCGCACAAACCGCGACTGAGACGAAAGATCCCCGGCAGACCCATGGCCCCCATGCCGCGGCTGTAAGCGTTCAGCGGCAGGTTGGGTGCAAAGTGGTTGCCGGTTGCCTTTGGGGAAAGCTGCATATAATTATTCAAAGCAAACAGCTGCATGGGGAACGGAGGGTTGTTGGTCAGCACACCGGCGGGGTTATCATATACATGCAGGCCGTCTTTGGTAGATTCCAGCGTGATGCACTCATGATGATCGGCAATCATCCAGTGCAGGCTGGCAACGGGCATCCCTTCGCAGAACGGGGTATCCACCAGGTTCATGCGGTCCAGCAGGGTGCGGGCATCCTGTACGGTAGCGCAGCGGCCCAGCAACCAGGGGATCAGCTCAAACTGGGCAACATTATCTTTGCCGGGTTCATCTTTGCAATACCAGGCGTTGCCCACAAAGTTCAGCCCGGCAATGCATAGCCCTTTTTCGTTGATGGCATCGTAATACAGGGGATAGTTATTCTGCACGCAGGCCATGCCCAAAATGGCATAGTGCTGGTCCAGCACGCCAAGGCCGTTCAGCTGGAACGGATAGCGCCGCGGGTAAAGGTGACGGTCTCGCCGTAACCGAATTCATAGTCCAGGTTGCGGCCAAAATAAAAATCTTTGGTCTGGTACGTTGCAGCAGTGCACATACAAATAAGCCCTCCGGTCGTATCGTAAATGATGTCTTTAACGTTATTATACCACGGCGCAGCGCTGCTATCGAGAAGATTTTGTGAACTTTTGAAATTTTGTACCAAATAAAAAATCCCGCAGCCCTGCTTTGTAAACAGGTCCTGCGGGAGAAAAATGGATTTACACCAGCTTGCGCACCAGTGCAAAATCAAAAAAGTCCGTATAAAAAGTGCGGCAGCGCAGCACCGGGCGGCACAGGCGGGAATAGCAGGTTTCGCTCAATTCCAACAGGGCCTGATCACGCTGCAGGGCCAGGGCATGGCGCACGGCGGGGTCCCCCATGGCGGCGCGTAGATGGGTAATGGTGCTGGAAACCTGAATTCCGCACGCTTCATCCAGAATATCGAAAATGGGGCGGGTGAAGTCAATGCCATCGGTGCGGGTGGTGCCGAACAGCGAGCATGGCACGATATCGGTAGAAAATAATACTGGGGTGTTATCCGCCAGCACCCGGCGGCAGATGTAATAAACCGGGGTATCCAGGCTGATGTTCAGCGCCTGGGCTGCATCGGCATCTGCCGTATGGCGCGATACCCGCAGATCGTCGCTGTTGGGCTGCATGCCGCGCGCCCGGATCATTTGGGTGAATTCAAACTTCTGGTCCATGCGGCGGGCCAGATTGACCACATCGCGGTTGATCACGGTGCCAATGCCGCGCACGCGCTCAATGTAACCGGCACGTTCCAGTTCACTCAGTGCATCGCGCACAACGGTACGGCTTACGTTCAGCCGGTTGGCCAGCTCCAGTTCGGGCGGCAGATGGTCGGTATCCTGCCAAATGCCGTTGCGCAGCTGCTCCAGCAGCTCGGCCACAACCTGGTTAGAAATCAATACGCCGCCCAGGCGGGAGGCGCTGTCGGGATTTTTGGTTGCCATAATCGGGTTCCTACTTTCCTGTGCGTGCCGGTGCAGGCCGCAAAAGTCGTACTCTTATTATAGCATACCCCAAAGCCAAAAACCAAGTGTTTTATAAAAAAGCAGGCAAATAAAAGGCGTGGTGTGATGTGGTGCGTTCCTTGCTTCAGTCCGCTTTGCCTTCTTCATGCGCATAGCGGCACACATCCCGCAGGCAGCAGCGCTCACAATACGGTGTGGTGCGTGCGGTGCACACGGCGCGGCCATGGTCCACCAGCCGGTGGCAGAAATCACTGCCCTCCTGCGGGGGAATGATCTTCCACAGCGCCATTTCCACCTTTTTGGGTTCCTTGATGTTATCTACCAGCCCAATGCGGTTGCACAGCCGGATGCAGTGGGTGTCCGTTACAATGGCGGGCTTGCCGAACACATCGCCCATGATCAGGTTGGCGCTTTTGCGGCCAACGCCGGGCAGTTCCAGCAGGGCGTCAAAATCATCGGGCACGTTGCAGTCATACTTGTCGCGCAGCATCCGCATACAGGCCCTGATATCCCGCGCCTTGCTGCGCCCCAGTCCGCAGGGCCGCACGATCTCTTCAATTTCCTCCGGTTCCGCGGCGGCCAAAGCGGCCACATTCGGGTATTTGGCAAACAGATCCTGTACCACAACGTTCACGCGGGCATCGGTGCACTGTGCGGCAAGGCGCACTTCCACCAGCAGCTGCCAGGCGTGCTCGTAATCCAGCGTACAGTCCGAAAGCGGGTATTCTTTTTTCAGCCGCTCAATGCAGATAGCGGCCAGCTGTTTTTTATCATGAATCTCCATGGGGTCACACTCTCTTTTTATCACTTCCCGGCGCGCGGGCCGGCGGGGCTTACGGCTTGATTCTACCACGGATAGCGTTTATAATGCAAGTAGCATGGTGCCGCCCTCTAATGCTGCAAAGCTTCAAAAGAGGGGCCGCTGTCCCTTGCTCCCTCACAAAAACCTACCTTCTCATGCCGGGGCGGCACGCGAACATAATTTTTTGCTCACAAAGGATTTTGAGCGTCAGTGCATGTCTGCCGCTTTAGAATATATTTCCTTATATATAAAGGTAACATAAAGGAGTACCCCCATGAAGGAACCGCTTGCCCAACGCCTGCGCCCGCGCACTTTGGATGAAGTGTGCGGCCAGCGCCATCTCCTGGCCCCCGGCCAGGTGTTCCGCCGCACCATTGACAGAGGCGTGATCCCCAATATGATTTTTTACGGCCCGTCCGGCGTAGGCAAAACCACCGTGGCCAGCATTATTGCGGCCAACAGCGGTATGCGGCTGTATAAACTGAACGGTACTACCGCTTCCACCAGCGATATCAAAAGCGTATTGGGCGATATTGGCACCCCTGAATGCCGCCAACGGAATTTGCTCTATCTGGATGAGATCCAGTATTTCAACAAGCGCCAGCAGCAAAGCCTGTTGGAATGTGTGGAGCAGGGAACCGTGACGCTGATTGCCTCCACGACCGAGAACCCATACTTTTATGTATATAACGCGCTGTTATCCCGCTGCACAGTGTTCGAGTTCAAATCCCTGACGGCAGAGGATATTGCCGAAGGCGTGAAACACGCCGCCCAGCGCCTGGGCGAAAGTGACGGTACGCCGGTCAACATCCCGGCGGATGCGCTGGAATACCTGGCCCAAAGCGCGGGCGGCGATATGCGCAAGGCGCTGGGCAACCTGGAATTTGCCGTCAACGCAGCCCCCGTGCAGGATGGCACGCGGCTGGTTACGCTGGAAATGGTCACGCAGGTGGACCAGCGTACCGCCATGCGATACGATAAAGAGGGCGATGACCATTATGATATTGTTTCGGCCTATCAGAAGTCGATGCGTGGGTCGGACCCGGATGCAGCGCTGCACTATCTGGCCCGGCTGCTGGAAGCGGGGGACCTGCCCAGCGCCTGCCGCCGGTTGATGGTGTGCGCCTGCGAGGATGTTGGACTTGCTTACCCGCAGATCATCCCGATCGTAAAAGCGGCTGTGGATGCTGCCAACATGCTGGGCCTGCCGGAAGCGCGCATTCCGTTGGCGGACGCGGTAATTTTGGTGGCGACCAGCCCCAAATCCAACACGGGCGAAGCCGCCATTGACCGTGCGCTGGCAGATGTGCGGGCAGGCCGCAGCGGGCCGATCCCGCGGCAGCTACAAAATAAGCATTATGATGGCGCCGATGCCGCAGTAAAAGGCCAGCATTATCAGTACGCACACGACTTTGCCAACCATTGGGTGGACCAGCAGTACCTGCCGGATGCCATCCGGGACCGCCAGTATTACCAGTTTGGCGATAACAAAACGAGCAGGCCGCCGCCGCTTACTGGCAGCGCATCAAGGGTGATAAGTTCAAAAAATGAACTATCATTGCGCGCAATAAAAACCATAATAACCTATATCAAAATAGGAATATAAAAATATTTTTTTGATGAAAATATTTTATGGGAATTGAACAAAAAAGAGAAAAAAACAGTGTCAAAAATTAAATCATCTCCTGAATGACAAAAGAAAAATGCCGAGATAATAAGAAAAGGCAACATTATTACAGTCAATTCCTGTTAGCTTGAAAGAAAATATCAAGAACTTTTTCGAAAAAACGTCACATTTTAATGTATTGACAATCTTTAATATCATTTGATATGATAGGGTGCTACAGGAATCATGTATACAATGTGAAGTGGAAAATATTTCGAGTTCTTTCCTCTGCATTGTATGAGAAGGAGATTTTTAGTATGCGCTATTCTCATCAACGTGAACTGATTTTGCGGGAGGTACTTTCGCGCAGCGATTATCCAACCGCGGAGCAGATCTGTACGTCTCTGCGGGCAGTGTGCCCGCGGCTGAGCCTTGGCACCGTTTACCGCGACCTGAATACGTTGGTTGATATTGGCAAAGTGCGGCGTGTTTCCATCCCCGGCGAAGCAGACCGTTTTGAGGGCCCGCAGGAGGATCATCAGCAGCTGTATTGCCGCAGCTGCCAAAAAGTAAAAAGCATCCATATTTCGGATGCGAAGCTCAAAGCCCTGATTGATGCCTGCCCCGATATTGTGCCGGAAGATTACAGCCTGACTGTGTTTGGCCTGTGCGATGAATGCGCCGCCAAAGCGGCCCAGGAAACCGAGAAATTGTAAGGAGACCGCCTGCCCGATGTTCACCATTCAGGCGGGCTGTTTTGGCATTTGTGGGGTGAATTTTGTGCAAAACAGCGTTGCTGTGCGTTGTTTTGCGCGGTAAACTGTGGTACACTATTTATAGAATAGTGTATGTGCTGCCCTGTGCGGTGCGGCCAGACCAAAACAGCGGAGGTAAGACCTATGCCCCAACTGCAGTGTGAAGAAATTCGTTTCCCGTCTGCCGATGGTGTTCATACCGTGACGGCCAGCATGTATACCATGCCGGGGGTGCCGGTGCGCGCCGTGCTGCAGCTCAGCCACGGCATGTGCGAGTATGTACAGCGCTACCGCCCCATGGCGCAGTGGTATGCCCAGCGCGGCATAGCTCTGGCCGGCAACGACCACCTGGGTCACGGCGGTACCGCAAACAAAGGGGAGCACGGCCATTATGGCGAGCCCCGCGGCCGTTACCACCTGCTGAATGACCTGCACACGATGAACGGCATCATCCACCAAAAGTTCCCTGGCGTGCCGGTATTTTTGTATGGCCACAGCATGGGCAGCTTTTACGCCCGCTGGTATGCCGAAACCTGGCCGGAAAGCATCTCCGGCGCTATTTTCAGCGGCACGGCGGGTCCGCACATCCGCAACCAGGCGGGCTGGGCGGTTGCCGCGCTGACCGCAGCTGTGCGCGGGCCAAAATATGTTTCCAAAACGCTGGTCAAGCTGAATATGGGGGGCCTATTGCAACCGCATTCCGGATGCTGTTTCGCCCAATGCCTGGATCAGCCGTGACCCGGAAGTGGTAAAGGCATACGATGCAGACACGCTGTGCACCTTCCCATTTACCGCGGCGACCTACCGCGAAATGCTGGCCACCCCCTGTGCCATGTCAGCAGCCGCAAATGGGCACAGAATATCCGCAAGGATCTGCCGGTGCTGCTGATTGCCGGAACGGCGGACCCTGTTGGTGATTACGGCGCGGGCGTGCGCAAAGTGTGGGCCATGCTGGGGGATGCCGGTGTACAGGACCTGAGCTGCGAAATCTGGCACGATGCCCGCCATGAGCTGCACAACGAAACCAACCGCGAAGAAGTGTTTGATTATGTGTACGGCTGGCTGATGGATCGCCTGCCGGAAGATGAGAGTCAATAAATAATGATAGGGCAATACCGCATAATTCTAAGTGCCGATACGGCGAGCGAGGTGCGGCAGATGCCAAGCCAAAAGCGCAGATAATACTGGATGTCTTATCGAGCATTTTGGCAACGCAGATGCCGTGCCGCAGCTGCCGGAGCGGTGCTTAAGCCGCAAGGCGGGAATTGTGCGGTGTTGCCATAGGATAAATGTGGATTGCACGGTATTCTGTAGGGAACGGTCTTGACCGTTCCGATACATTGGGGCATATGCGATAATGGAAATTGCATCGCTCCACAAATAATATGTTCGTTAGTTGCACATTTTTAATGGGCCATATGGGCATGGGGCAGCGGGATGAGGTCATCCCGCCCTGCTGGCAATTTTATTGTTTATCGCGCTTTTTGAAGCGCTGACACGAATATACTTTATTATTTATTGCAAATAAAACTTAAGGCCCGATGATTGCATCGGGCCTTAAAAACATAGTAAACGCTAAGGTGTATCTGAAAACAAAGAAAATGACGGATATTTCGCAAACACAAGCAGGATTTAGCGTAAAATCCTGCTGCGCTTGTAGAAATAGACAATATTTTCGACTTTTCAGATACACCCTAAATAGAAATCATAGGCTGAAAACGTACCGGGGCGATGCCGGGCTGTTGCAACGCTCGGCAGGCGGGGGGATGGAATGCCCGCAGTTTTAGTGCCCAATCAAAAAGTCCAGCACATCCCAGCCTTCGCCGCCGGTCTGGCGGTACAGCTCGGTGTAGCCGCAGTTGCAGCAGCTGATGGTGACGAACTTTTTGTTCTGGATGTCAAACATTTTGGCGAAGTTCCCGCCGGTGGCCTGCAGCCGGTCCGATTCATACTGCTGGCAGCCGCATTTAGGGCAGATATATTGGTGCTTTTCCATAATGGATTCCTCCGTATTGTAAGGCTGGGTCAAACGTGGCTCAGCCAGTCGGCCAGCGGCAGGCAAAGCAGGTTGGGAGTAACTTTTGCCGCGGCACGGTGCAGCGTGCACACCAGCCCCGGTGTGCTGACGCGCAGGTTCAGCGCGCTGTCCCGCAGGGCGCGGCGCACAACATCCTGGCTGCGGCTGGCCAGCGGATAATGGCGGAAGCCATGGCCGCCTTTTTCCGCAATGCCGATGAACTCGGTATCCTTGACCCAGTAGGGGCATACCGCAGTAACATGGATGCCCGCAGGGGAAAGTTCATAATGCAGCGTCTGGGTGTAGCTGAGCAGGAACGCCTTGGTGGCGGCGTACACGTTCAGCCCCGGAATGGGCTGGAACCCCGCGGTGGAACAGATCTCCAAAACCTGACTGCCGGGATGCAGGTAGGGGAACGCCGCATCGGTCACATCCACGGCGGCGCGGCAGTTCAGGTCGATCATGGCGTCGTTGTCTTTGGCGGGGATATCCACCGTCGGACCCATGCGCCCCATGCCTGCCGCATTGATCAAAATGCGAATGTCCGGCAGTTCATCCTGCAGGGTGTTGCGCAGGTACTCCATATCGCCCGGGCGGGTCAGGTCAAGCGCCAGCACCCGGATGGGCACTGCGCTGATGGATTGCAGCGCTTCCAGCCGGTCGCGGCGGCGGGCGATGGTCCAAATTTCTTCCACTTTGCCCTGCTCCGCAATCTGGCGCACAAACTCGCGCCCCAAACCGCTGGAAGCACCGGTCACCAATGCAATTTTCATGGCAGTTATCCTCAATCACAGGGCAGGTTGGGTCTGTCCTGGTCGCCGTCAGCCTTGAAAAGAACAAAGCCGTCCGGCTGGTTGGTAAAGTAATAATACTCGGTGTTCTGCTGCAGCGGCGGGGTCAGATAGTTGGGGATGATGACCCCATCGTCCTCGCACCGCTCCGTCAGCCCGGCGGCGGCCCATACGGCGGCAGGAATACCGGCGTTGTAACAATCCAGATATTCCGCGCCCGCATCGTGCAGCAGCTTGTCCAGTGCGCCGCCAATGCGGGGCAGAACAGCATCAGCACCGATAAAATCCACCAGCCGCACCACCGGTACGCAGCCGGTCTCGGCAGCTGTGATGGTGCGGGTGATCGCGTAAGCCAGCAGGGCACCGGCTTCCTGCACCGCCCACACATCGTAGCTCTGGTGCGGGTAGGCAAAGTACCGGCGCTGCAAGTACCAGAGATCTTTGTGCGGCGTGTGGCTGCTGTGGGGCAGGCCAAGCGCGGCCAGCGCAGCGGCATCCGGCACATGGATCAGGGGCAGGTCATCCTGTACCGGCAGGGGAGCAGAATTTGGACCCGGCACCGCCAGCTGCCAGCCCTTTGCACCGGGTGCGCCAAGGCGGTAATAATGCGGCAGGCGCTCGGCCTGCCAGCCCAAAAAGTGGTACAGCACACAGGTGTTGGCGCGGATGTTGTTGCAGGCAACCACGCGGGCATTCAAAAGCCCGGACAGGGCGTCCATCAGCTCCAGCCCCACACCATTATGGCCCTTTGCGGCAACCCAAACCGAAACCCAGACATCCGGCGTTTCGCTCTGGTTGGCCAGAATGTACCCGGCGGCGCACAGAATTTCGCCGTCCTGCTCCGCCAGCGCAAACTGCGGGGCAGCACCGGGTGTGGGGCATAATAGAATTGGTAAAAATCGGCCCGGTTGATCAGCGGCAGGCGCATATCAAAATTCTGATTGATGAAATCCGCAATGCGGGCGTCCTCGCCGGGGCGGGCTAAACGCAGCACAAAAAGGTCAGACAATGGCGGAACCTCCCGTGACCGGCAGGGGTAACGCCGGTGATAAAGCGGGCTTCCTCGCTCAACAGGAACGCCATGGCCGGGGCAACATCCTCCGGCGTGGCGTTGCGGCCCATTGGGTTGTCTGCCGCGGCAGCCTGCACGATCAGGTCCGGCGTATCCTTCAAAAAAAGTGGGTCTCCATCATGCTGGGGGCCACGCAGTTTACCGTTATGCCAAAGCGGGCGTACTCCACAGCCAGGCTTTTCACCAGCCCGCCGATAGCGCTCTTGTTCATCACATAGGCGGCTGTATTTTTGGGCGGGCAGCCAATGGTGTAGCTGGTCTGGATAAACAGCACCCGGCCAAACTTTGCCTTGCTCATGGCGGGCAGCACCGCCTTGCACAGCTTAACGGCGGAATGTACCTGAATCTCCCAGTCCTTCTGGAAGCGGGCTTCATCAAACGCTTTGAACTTGGCGTTCACCACCGGCAGGGCCGGCAGGTGTACAAAATGGGTGGGGCAGGGCAGATCCCTGCCAAAGCGGGCGCACAGGGCATCCACCGCTTCGGGGCTGGAAAGGTCCGCGTCAAACGTGACAATCTGGCCGGGGAACTGCTGTACCAGAGCATCCAGCCGGGCTAGATCTCCGCAGCCCTGTGCCAGAATGGTGCGGTCCTCGCCGGGGGCTTCGGTCAGCAGGCGGCGAATCAGTGCGGCGCCCACATCGCTGGTGGCGCCGGTGATGAGATATGTATATGCCATGGAAGTTACCCTCACTTTTATTTGGCCAGCCCGGCTTTGATGATGCCGCGCGTGACCCGTTTGCCGTCCTGGTTGGTGATAACAGCCTTGATCTCCGCTTCAGCCACGGCTTCACTCACGTTTACCACGGTGCCGGTAATGGTCAAAGTATCCCCAATGAAAACCGGCTTGGCGAACTTGCACTCCACGCCGTGCAGCAGGCAGTGTTCGCCCGGCAGGTAAACGCCCGCCAGGGTGGAGAAAAAAGCTGGCACCCAGCATGCCGTATACCACGCGGCCGGGGTAGCCGCGCTTTTGGGCGTATTCGGCATCCATGTGGATGGGGGAAACATCCCCGGTGATGGCTTCAAACCGGGCCATCATCTCTTCCGTTATGGTAACGGTAAAGCTTTCGCTCAGGCCGGGGGTCATCTCGGCCAGTGTGTAGTGGTTCATCTTAACCCACCATGCGGGCAACCAGGTCCAGCAGGTCGCCAACGTTTTTCAGGTTGCGCACATCGGCCAGCTTGAATTTGATGTTGAACTTTTTCTCGATGGCGGTCAGCAGGTTGATCTGCTCCAGGCTGTCCCAATCCTCAATGTCATCAGCGCAGGTGGCGCGGGTGATTTCAGGGTATCATCGTCAAAATTATCGCGGAAAATTTCCTGTACAGCTTCCAGAATTGCCTGTTCGGTCATAGTTAGAACACTCCTTACAAAAATAAACACATTATATAATGACAGCAATCATTCAAGATGGTGGCTTGCCGCAGGGGACACTACCACATCTTAGGCAATACCGCATAATTCTAAGTGCCGATACGGCGAGCGAGGTGCGGCAGATGCCAAGCCAAAAGCGCAGATAATACTGGATGTCTTATCGAGCATTTTGGCAACGCAGATGCCGTGCCGCAGCTGCCGGAGCGGTGCTTAAGCCGCAAGGCGGGAATTGTGCGGTGTTGCCCTTTATTAAATAGAAGTGTACCATAAAATGCCCGGCAACACAAGCGCAGACAGGGTAAAAGGGGGCTACAGGCCGTAATCTTCCAGTTTTTGCTGCAATTCGGCTTCGGTATAAATGCTCACGCCCTGCTGCAATGCCAGGCAGTCCGGCTCCGGCAGCAGGCGGGTGTATACATCGTACTGCGCCAGGGGACCGGTGCCGTCCGGGGTATACAGGGCCAGCCGCCCGGCGTTATCTTTTAACAAGTATTGCGCCTGCGGCTGTTGTTTTTGCACCGGAACAAAAAACACTGTTACGGCTGCTGCAATGCACAGCAGCGCCAGCATGGCCAGCCCCAGCAGGTAGCGGCGATAGCCCCGCGGCAGTTGGTAACGCATGGGCAAAAACCTCCCTCTATTTTTGTGGTATTCGCAAATTTCACAAATCAAATAGTACGCTCCTGCAAGCAGTATGTACCCGGTTTGGCGGCACCCAAACCGTAAAAAAGTGAAAATTGTCTGCCTGCTACTGTACTTTTGGCAATACTTTGTGATATAATTCATTCTATGGCTTTATGCCCATCTGCGTGACCGCGCTGTGCGGCCGCGTATCAGTGCAGGCGCAGGCAGGCTTCGCGCCTGCCGCAATTATCCCAAAGGAGGCGGTCCCCATAGACCCCAAACAGGAACGGCACATTTCCATGCAAAGTGCAAAAAGCCCGGAAACAGCCGCAACTTCCGCCCAAAAGAAAAACGGAAAAAAGAAAAAAAATAAGCCGCGCCGCAGTATATTCGGCACCATCATGCGGTTCATTGGCTGCCTGCTGTGCGTTTGCGTCATGGCGGCCAGCGCCGGTGCGGTGCTGCTTTCGCTGTATGTGGTGCAGGTGACCGAGGACCCGGACGGCAAGCTGGACCTGGATGAGCAGAAGCTCAAACAGACCTCCATTGTGTATGACCGCGACGGCAACGAGGTGAACACCTTTGCTGGCGAAAATAACCGCATCTGGCGCGATATTTCGGCCATGCCGGAAAACCTGCAGAACGCGGTCATCGCCGTTGAGGATAAGGATTTCCGCAGCGAGCCCGGCATCAACGTCAAGCGCACCATTGCCGCTGCCCTGAACGAGTTTACCGGAAACGCGCTGCTTGGCTCCAAGCAGGGCGCTTCCACGCTGGAGCAGCAGCTGGTCAAAAACCTGACCGGTGATAGTGAACAGGACATTCTGCGTAAGGTGCGCGAGATTTTCCGCGCGTTGGGCCTTTGCAACTCGCTACAGCAAGGAAACCATCCTGGAAGCTTACCTCAATACCATCCCGCTGACCGGCACCATCTATGGCATGGAAGCCGGCGCGCAGGAGTATTTTGGCAAGAGCGTGGAAGAATTGAGCCTGGCCGAATGCGCCGAGCTGGCTTCCATCACCAAGAATCCCAAGAGCTTTAACCCGGCTACCAACCCGGAAAATCTGCTCAAGCGCCGCGACCATGTTCTGGCTTTGATGCGCAACCAGGGATATATTACTGATGAAGAGTGCACTGCTGCACAGGCGGAACCCATCACCCTGGCCGAGAGCAAATCGGCCACCGAAAAGGTCACCCGTACTTCCCGCAACTCTTATTTTGACGACGCTTTGTTTGCGGATGTCACCCAGGCAATCATGGAGCAGGAAAGCTGCACCCGTGCCGAAGCACAGGATAAGATCTTCTCCGATGGCCTGCGCATCTACTCTACCCTGGACCAGAAAGCACAGTCTTCCATGGAGCAGGTCATGCTGAACGAGGACACCGGCGACGGCGAGCTGTTCCCGGCCCTGTGGCACGAGGAAGAGGTTTCTTCCGGTATCCCGGCGGACAGCGAGATTACCTATGACGAGAGCGGCCTGCCGCTGAACCCGGACGGCTCTTCTGTGTTCACGGACGATGATGTGCCGGTCTATGCCGATAAGGAAAACACCACCCTGAAAACCAGCAAGGATGACAACGGCAACCTGATCTTCTATGAAAGCGTGCGCACCCAGGCGGCTATGGCGTCCATCAGCATGGAGGATGGCCACCGCGGCGAGATCGTTGCCCTGGTTGGCGGCCTGGGCGAAAAGAAAGTAGACCGCGGCACCAACCGCGCCACGCTGCCCCACCAGACCGGTTCCACCATGAAACCCATTGCTGCTTATTGCCTGGCAGTGGACAGCAAGATCATCAACTATTCTTCGCCCATGGCGGATACGCCGTATTACCTCAAGAGCGACCATCAAGTGCTGGATACCGACCGCTGCCTGAAGCTTGGCCTTTCTACTGACAAGTATAATGCAGTCAACCAGTCCCGCGATGATGTGTGGCGCGACTGGCCCACCAACTATGGCGGCGAAGGCGGCGATGGTGCCACCATGCTGGTGTATGATGCACTGCGCCGCTCTTACAACACCATTGCGGTCTGGATCGGTTCCTATGTCGGTGCGGAAGAGCTGTTCAGCTTTGCGCATGATACCCTCAACTGCACCTATCTGGATCCCGAACATGACGTTGACCTGGCGCCTCTGGTGCTGGGCTCCCAGAGCCAGGGCCTGACGGTTGTGGAGCTGGCTGGCGCTTACTCCATTTTCAATGACGGCAAGTTTACCACCCCGCACTACTGGACCGAGATCTATGACTCGGACGGCAACCTGTACCTGGATAACAGCAAGCGCGTTACCACCGTGCAGGCCATTGACCCTGCAGCCGCTACCATCATGAACCGTCTGCTGAGCAACGTGTGGAAAAAGCCCGGTACGGCAAACGGCATGAAGCCGGAAACCGAGGGCATTGATACCATCGGCAAGACCGGTACGACCAGCGACTTTAAGGACTATACCTTCGCCGGTGTTTCCCCGTACTATTCCACCGCTGTGTGGTGGGGCTATGATAAGCCTTTACAGCATGTGGGGTGTGGATGGCACCCCTGGGCAACAATGGTAAACCGACCCAGCGCGCCTTTAAGCGGTATATGGAAGCTGCCCAGGCCGATAAGCCTGCCAAGAACTTCTATTATGATGACTCCGTTGTGCAGAAGCAGTTCAGCACCTCCACCGGTGCGATCGTATCCGGCGGCGGTGAGACCGGCTACTATACCGAGGACAACCTGCCGGATGACTGCTACGCCACCCTGACCGACCCCAGCGTGAACACGCTGGACCCGGCGGCAGGCTGATCGCGTAAAGTTCCAATAGTCTGAAAATTCAATAAGCCAGATCGGGCACAGCAGTTTACAAAGCTGCTGTGCCCGTTTGTTGTATTGGAATGGAGGACATGCTATAATGGCAGCAGCGAGAACCATGCGGATGAGGAGAAAATGCATTGCCCTTTTGCGGCCTTAATAAGGCGGGCAGAAGCGTATCAAATGTACGTGCACGAATGAAAGACATACTTCCACCGCATAAAAACAGATAAAAGCACGGGAAGATTCCACCGCACCAACAGGCCAGTTGTGCATCATGCTCAAATACACAACATTTTTTCTAAAATGCTTGCAAGCCGCGCACACTTGTGGTATGATTATCCCCGTTGTGAATACACATGTACATAGGAGGGAAACAACATGGGCGAGCGCCGTTTTTTGTTGGTAGATAGCTCCGCTTTGCCGGATGTGTTCCTTAAGGTACTGCAGGCCAAGGAGCTTCTGGCTTCCGGCAGCGTGAGCAATATTTCCACGGCAGCGCGTCAGGCGGGCATTTCCCGCAGTGCGTTCTATAAATACAAGGACTATGTGTTTGACGCCGAAACCGGCCGCGAGGCCATTACCGTGATCGCTACCCTGCTGGACAAAACCGGCGCTTTGCAAAGCCTGCTTTCCGGTATTTCGGCAGCGGGTGCATCGGTTGTTACCATCACCCAGTCCCGGCCGGAAAATGGTACCGCGCAGGTGGAAGTTACCGTGCGCACCGGAACCATGCAGATGACCGTTGAGGAAATGCTGACCCGGCTGGCCCGTCAGTCGTTTGTGGTGGAAGTGCACCGCGGAACCTGAAAGTGAACACACGCCGCCAAGGTGCACAGAACGGAATACCGGATGCGGGCAGCCGCATAAGGAACAAGGGGAGTATAGTATGGCTAAAATTGCAATCATGGGATTCGGCACCGTTGGCAGCGGTGTGCTGGAAGTCTGCCGCCGCAACGCCGCATCCATTGCCCGCCGCGCGGGTGAGCCGGTGGAGGTCAAGTACATCCTGGATGTGCGTGATTTTTCTGATTCTCCGGACGCAGCGCTGTTTGTGAAAGATATCAATGTGATCCTGAACGATCCGGAAGTCAAGGTCGTTGTGGAAACCATCGGCGGCACCCGCTTTGCTTATCCGTATGTGCGCCAGTGCCTGGAAAGCGGCCGCAGCGTGTGTACCTCCAACAAGGAGATGGTTGCCACCTATGGCGCAGAGCTGCTGGCTCTTGCACGGGAGCATAAAGCAGCGTTCCTGTTTGAAGCCAGCGTGGGTGGCGGTACCCCCATCATTACTCCCATGCACCAGTGCCTTGCCGCAAACCAGATCAGCCAGATCCAGGGCATTGTGAACGGAACCACCAACTTTATGCTGACCAAGATGAAGCGCGAAAACATGGGCTTTGATGCCGCGCTGAAAATTGCCCAGCAGCTGGGCTATGCCGAAACCAAGGATCCCGGCGACGATGTGGATGGCCGTGATGCCTGCCGCAAGATCGCCATCCTGAGCAGCCTGGCCTGCGGGCATCATGTTTACCCGGATAACATCCCCGCCCGCGGCATCCGCGATGTGACCGTGGAGGATGTAAAAGCTGCCGAGCAGCTGGACTGCGCCATTAAGCTGATCGCCTGGTACCATGAAAACCCTGAAGGCGCAGCCGATGCGTTCAGCGCCGGTGTGGAGCCGATGCTGGTGCCGGAGTCCAACCAGCTGGCAGGCGTGAACGATGTGTTTAACGCTGTGCTGATGCAGGGTGATATGCTGGGCGATGTTGTGTTCTATGGCAAGGGCGCCGGCAAGCTGCCCACCGCCAGCGCCGTTGTGGCCGATGTGATCGATGCCCTGAAGGACGGCAGCAAGATCCATGACAGTCTGTTCTGGAAGCCCGCCGAAAAAGCTGGATCACCAGCTGATGGATACCGCCAAGTATTCTTATTACATCCGCACCGCGGGCGTGCCCGCCGCCGCGCTGCCCAATGTGGCCGGTCCCGGCAAGCTGGTGTTTGACTATGGCGATTCTGCCGCGTACCTGATCGAAGCTGCCACGGCTGCGGACTTAGAGGCTGTGGCAGCCAAGCTGGAAGTTCTGGGCGGCCGCCTGGCGCTTGTGCTGAAAAGGCTGCCGGAATAAGCCCCGGCAGGGAAGGGAGCACATAACATGATTACCGTAACTGTACCGGCAACCAGCGCCAATGTCGGCGCCGGGTTTGACAGTCTTGGCCTTGCGCTTTCCATGCACAACGTGTTTACCTTTGAGGAATGTGACCGCATCCGCATTTCTTCGGTGGATGGCACCCATGTGCCGACCGGGGCAAACAACCTGGTCTACCGCAGCGCCCGCGCTGTGTATGACCAGCTGGGCATTCCGCTGCGCGGCCTGCGCATTACCCAGCGCAATGATATTCCCATGGCGCGCGGCCTGGGTTCCAGCTCTGCCTGCATTGTGGCGGGCATTTTGGGTGCCAACGCTTTGCTGGGCAACAAGCTGACCAGCCGCCAGATGCTAACCCTTGCCACCGCCATTGAGGGCCACCCCGATAACGTGGCCCCCGCCATGCTGGGCGGCTTTGTTACCAGTGTGTATGACGAAGGCCAGGTTTACAGCGTAAAAAAGAACATCGATGAACAGCTGGCATTTGCCGCTTTTGTACCGGATTTCCGCCTGCTGACCTCCAAGGCGCGCGCCGCGCCGCGCCGGATATGGTCAGCCATAAGGACGCCGTGTATAATCTGTCCCGCGCCGCGCTGGCTACCGCCGCGTTCTGCGATGGCGATTACAGCCTGCTTGGCGTGGCAACCAAGGATTCCCTGCACCAGAAATACCGCCTGCCCCTGATCGACGGCGGGGACGAAATGTTTGAACTGGCGCAGGACCTGGGCGCGCTGGCTGTTTATATTTCTGGCGCGGGTCCCACCATTATGGCGGTTGTCCCGCGTGACGATCAGGAATTCTTTGCCCGCGCGCAGGAAGCTCTGCCGCAGAGCGAAAAGCTAAAAGCATTTACCGTTTACCGCCTGCTGCCCGATAACACAGGCGCAACGGTGAAATAAGGGAACAGGGAGGAAGAGGTCTTTATGGGTCTTATCGTACAAAAGTTCGGCGGTACCTCGGTCAAGGATCGTGACCGCATCTTTAATGTTGCGCGCATTGTGGCCAACACCCGCAACCAGGGCAACGATGTTGTTGTTGTTGTTTCTGCCCAGGGGGATACCACCGATGACTTGATTACCAAAGCGGCCGAGATCACCAGTGATCCGTCCCACCGCGAAATGGATATGCTTGCTGGCCCCCGGCGAGCAGATTTCCATCTCACTGCTGGCCATGGCGCTGCAGGAAATCGGCGTTCCGTCCGTCAGCCTGACCGGCTGGCAGGCCGGCTTCAACACCGACCGCGCTTACACCAAAGCCCGCATTAAGCGCCTGAACACCGAGCGTGTGGAAAGTGAGCTGGCCCGCAACCGCGTGGTAGTTGTAGCTGGTTTCCAGGGACTGAACCGTTCGGATGATATCACCACCCTGGGCCGCGGCGGCAGCGATACTTCCGCCGTTGCCTTGGCAGCCGCTCTGCATGCAGACCGCTGCCAGATCTATACCGATGTGGAAGGTGTGTATACTGCCGACCCGCGCAAGATTCCCAAGGCTACCCGCCTGAAGGAGATCACCTTTGACGAGATGCTGGAACTGGCATCCCTGGGTGCACAGGTGCTCAACAACCGCAGTGTAGAACTTGCCAAAAAGTATGGCGTCGAGCTGGAAGTTCTGTCCAGCATCAATCCGGTGCCCGGCACCGTTGTTAAGGAGGAAACCAAAGTGGAAGGTATGCTGATCAAAGGCGTTGCAAAAGATGAGGACGTCGCTGTTGTTTCGATCCTGGAAGTTCCCGATGTGCCGGGTATGTCCTTCAAGGTGTTCAGCCTGCTGGCACAGAAAAACATCAACGTGGATATCATTCTGCAGTCTTCCGGCAGCGCTGGCTGCAAGGATGTGATCTTTACCTGCTCCAAGGGCGAAGCTGAAACCGCTCGTGCAGTGCTGGAATCCAACAAGACCCGCTTTGGCACTGATAAGATCACCGTCAACAATGACTGCGCCAAGGTCAGCATTGTCGGTGCCGGTATGCAGAGCCACCCTGGAACGGCTTCCACCATGTTTGAAGCTCTCTACAGCCAGAACATCAACATCCATATGATCTCTACCAGCGAGATCAAGATCAGCGTGATCATTGATAAAGCCGATGCTGACCGTGCTGTTGCCGCCATCCATGATGCTTTCATCCAGTAAGCGGTAATATCCATCTGGTGTAAAAAGTTTACAAGTTTCAGCCCCTGCCGCCCGGCGGGGGCTGTTGCCATATCCGGTACGGAATGGTATAATCAAACGCACAGCCGGGTGGGAATCATTCCCGCAAGCCCGGTTGTGCCCAATGTATTCTGCTGCAAAGGAGGTAACATATGGAATATATGGACGAAACCACCCTTGCCCACAAACACACCAGCCCGTGGCTGATTGCGTTCCGGATCATTTTTACCATTGCGCTGATCTGGTGCATTCTGTTTATCTTTCATAACTCGCTGGAAACCAGCTCCATCTCGTCGGCCCGCAGCCATGAGGTCATGCAAAAAATCAATGCCATCCTGGCACATCTCAATATCGGCCCGCTGAGCGAACATGTTGTGCGCAAGATGGCGCATTTTTCAGAGTTCACGCTGGAAGGCTTCCTGCTTATGCTCTGTCTGCGGGTTTATACCCGCCGTTTTGTGCGCCATGTCAGCTGGCCCATGCTGGGCGGCATGGCGACCGCGCTGCTGGATGAAACCATCCAGCTGTATGTGCCGGGCCGCACTTCGTCCGTGCGGGATGTGTGGATCGACTTCGGCGGTGTGATTGCCGGTTTGTTCGTGGCCCTGCTGTTGCTGCTCATCGTGCGCGGGCTGACCTCTTTCCATGCCATGAAAAAAGAAAACCGCCGCCTGCGTGCCGAACGGGCCGAGCTGCTGCGCCAGCAGCGCGCCGACCGGATCAACACAGCGGATGACCGTCCCGAAAGCCCAGATAGGAGAGAATATTTATGACAGAACAACAGGCGATTGAAGCCCTGCACGCCCTGCCGCGCCTGCCCCGCAGCGGCGCATCCCTGGAGCGTATGCAGGCACTGCTGGACCACCTTGGAAACCCGGAAAAGCAGTTTAAGTGCATCCATATTGCGGGCACCAACGGTAAGGGGACCCTTGCCGCTATGACATCTTCTATCCTGACCCATGCGGGCTACAAAACGGGCCTTACCATCAGTCCGTATGTTCTCAATTTTCGGGAGCGTTTTCAGATCAATGGACAGATGATGTCCCCGCGCACCCTGGCCAGCCTGACCCGGAAAGTGCTGGATGCTGCCGATGCCATCATCGCTGAGGGCGGGGAAGGCCCGGTGGAGTTTGAAGCCGTTACCGCCATTGCCTTCCTCTGGTTTGCCCGCCAGAAGTGTGATTTTGCCGTGGTGGAAACCGGCCTTGGCGGCCGCTATGACGCCACCAATGTCATCCCCGCGCCGCTGGTTGCGGCCATTACCCGCATCGGCATGGATCATACCGAAATTTTGGGCGATACCCTTGCCGAGATCGCCGCCGAAAAAGCCGGTATCATCAAAGAGGGTAGCGTGGTTGTCTGCTACCCCGAGCAGCCGGAGGAGGCCATGGGCCCGCTGCTGACCGCCGCGGCCAACGCGCATACCTCGCTGGTGGTGCCGGATACCGCCGATTTGCAGCAGCTCAAGTGCCGCCCGCTGGAAAACTATGTTGATTACGGCGGCTATCGTGCTCTGCTGCAATTCCCTGGCAAGCATCAGGCCAACCATGCCGCTATGGCGGTGGAAATTGCCCTGGCCCTCTGGCGGGAATACCATTACGAGATCCCCGATGAAGCGATTGAAGCCGGTCTGCGGGATGCCAAAATGCCCGCACGGATCGAGGTCATGCGCCGCCACCCGTTGCTGCTGCTGGATGGCTGCCACAATGCCGATGGTACCGCAGCCCTTGCTGCAACTCTGAAAAGAAGCCGGATATGACGGCAACCTTGTGGCGGTCCTTGGCCTGCTGAAAGATAAGGATCACAGCAAAATGCTGGAAAACCTGGCCCCCTGCTTTGAGAAGGTCTTTACCGTCACGCCGGATAGCCCCCGCGCCATGACGGCAGAAGAACTGGAGGAGGAAGCCAAGTACCATATGGATGCCGAAGCCGCCCCCAGCGTGGCAAAGGCCATCCGCCTTGCGGTGGATTACGCCGATGAAAACAACCTGGCTGGTGTGGTGGTGTGCGGCAGCCTTTACCTTGCTGCTCAGGCCCGTCCGCTGCTGCTCAAAGAAGCGGAAAAGTAACCCCAATTCCAACAAAATATGCGCACAGCGCCCTGTATACTGGGAACATACCCCAGCAGCAGGGCGCTTTTTGCTGCTATTACCAAAAATGAAAGAGGTGGACAACCCCCTTGGCGAAAGTTTGTTTTGTTCCGGCGCAGGGAACATTGGCGGCTTACCTGACCGGTGAGATCGACCACCATGCCGCGCAGGCCCTACGGCGTGAAATTGATGCGCAGATCGATGCCCGCATGCCGGAATTGCTGACGATGGATTTTTCCGGCGTTACTTTTATGGATTCCTCCGGTGTGGGGCTGATTCTGGGCCGCGGGCGCCAGATGTCCGGCCTGGGTGGGCGGCTTGTTGTGCAAAACGCACCGGATACCGTGCGCCGCATGCTGGACCTGGCGCATATCCATTACGTTTGATCGTGGGGGAGGTCACATCATGAAAATGCTGAATCAGGTCAAAATGACCTTTGCCAGCCGCAGCGTCAACGAAAGTTTTTCCCGTGCGGCACTTGCGGCGTTTCTGGCCCAGGCGGACCCGACCGTGCCGCAGCTGGCGAGATATCAAAACGGCCGTGTCAGAAGCTGTCACCAACTGCATCGTCCATGCCTATCCGGATACCGTCGGCCCCATTACGATGACGGCTGTTTTGTATGAGGGCGGCAATGTGCGCATTACCATATCGGATAAAGGCGTTGGTATCCCGGACGTTGCCAAGGCAATGGAGCCAATGTATACCACCGGCAACCCGGACGAGCGCGCGGGCCTGGGGTTTGCGGTAATGCAGAGCTTTATGGATCGGGTCCATGTATCCTCTGCGCCGGGACGGGGAACACGCGTTACCATGAGCCGTCACCTGGATTCCCGGTGAGTTTTGGCGTGTGCGCTCCTACATAGGGCAGAATCAGCCAGTACAGCAGAGTGGAATCTGTTGACCGTTGCGGATATGCCCGCTAAAACCGGAACGAATCAACGCCTAGTGGCAGGGCAGACGTTCGTTCCCGATTGCAGGGAGGCAGCTGATATGGCAACCGCAAATCCCACCGCCCTTTTTCCCACATTACCGCGCACGGAGTTCATCCAGAAAAACCTTGGCCTTGTACATTCCTGTGCTGGCCGCTTTACAGGCCGCGGAATCGAATACGAAGAATTGTATTCGGCGGGCTGCCTGGGGCTTGTCAAAGCGTGCGATGGGTTTGACCCGGACCGCGGGGTCTGTTTCTCCACCTATGCGGTGCCGGTGATCTTGGGTGAGATCAAAAAGCTGTTCCGGGACGGGGGAACCGTTAAGGTCAGCCGTTCGATCAAAGAACTTGGATTAAAAGTGACAGCGGAACGGGAACGCCTGATGAAGCTGACCGGCGCAGAGCCAACCGTGGCACAGCTGGCACAAAACCTGGGGGCAACGCCGGAGCAGGTGGCGGTATCCATTCAAGCTGCTATGCCGGTTGTCTCCCTGACCCCGGCGGATGATGAGGACGGAACAAGAGAATGGGATATCCCGGTGGATTCACCGGAAGAAGTATTGGCGGAACGGATCAGTTTGGCGGAAATATTGAAACGACTGAATGAATCCGACCGGCAGCTCATCTGCCTGCGCTTTTATGCGGGCAAAACCCAAAGTAAAACGGCACAAATCCTTGGTACTACCCAGGTACAGATATCGCGCCGCGAACGAAAGATTTTGAAATGGATGCGCAAAGAGCTGACAGGCGAATAAGAAAACACAAAATGATGGCTGTTTTTCCAATTCGGAGCCATAAAAACTGTGCGATTCGACAAAAGTATGACTTCTGCACGTTTTGCCCTTGACGAGGACACTTTGCATGTGCTAAAATAACACCACTTTGAATAGCACAGGCGATATCCAATAGGGGCGCATGGCTGGACAAAGCAGCATCAGAAAATTTGGAAAAATACTCAAAAAAGTGTTGACAAATCAAACCTGATGTGGTATCCTAATAAAGCTGTCCGAAAGACAGCGGCTGATTGAAAAGATTGTTTAAGAAAATTTCAAAAAAAGTACTTGACAAACAGGACTTGATGAAGTAAAATAAACAAGCTGTTTCAAACAGCGCAGGACCTTGAAAATTGAACAATACTGAAACTTGTGGAACCTTAAACGTGATGGAAAATCACGAAAAACAATTCCAAAGCCGAGAGATCGGCAAACAAGTAATTCATACAGGACGCAAGCGATTGTGTCTGAGTGAACGAGATTTAACACTTTATGAGTGATAAATACCATTTATAAAGAGTTTGATCCTGGCTCAGGACGAACGCTGGCGGCGCGCCTAACACATGCAAGTCGAACGGAGCTTAGAGAGCTTGCTTTTTTAAGCTTAGTGGCGAACGGGTGAGTAACGCGTGAGTAACCTGCCCTAGAGTGGGGGACAACAGTTGGAAACGACTGCTAATACCGCATAAGCCCACGGTACCGCATGGTACTGAGGGAAAAGGATTTATTCGCTTTTAGGATGGACTCGCGTCCAATTAGCTGGTTGGTGAGGTAACGGCCCACCAAGGCGACGATTGGTAGCCGGACTGAGAGGTTGAACGGCCACATTGGGACTGAGACACGGCCCAGACTCCTACGGGAGGCAGCAGTGGGGGATATTGCACAATGGGGAAACCCCTGATGCAGCGACGCCGCGTGGAGGAAGAAGGTTTTCGGATTGTAAACTCCTGTCGTTAGGGACGATAATGACGGTACCTAACAAGAAAGCACCGGCTAACTACGTGCCAGCAGCCGCGGTAAAACGTAGGGTGCAAGCGTTGTCCGGAATTACTGGGTGTAAAGGGAGCGCAGGCGGGAAGACAAGTTGGAAGTGAAAACCATGGGCTCAACCCATGAATTGCTTTCAAAACTGTTTTTCTTGAGTAGTGCAGAGGTAGATGGAATTCCCGGTGTAGCGTGGTGGAATGCGTAGATATCGGGAGGAACACCAGTGGCGAAGGCGGTCTACTGGGCACCAACTGACGCTGAGGCTCGAAAGCATGGGTAGCAAACAGGATTAGATACCCTGGTAGTCCATGCCGTAAACGATGATTACTAGGTGTTGGGGGATTGACCCCTCAGTGCCGCAGTTAACACAATAAGTAATCCACCTGGGGAGTACGACCGCAAGGTTGAAACTCAAAGGAATTGACGGGGCCCGCACAAGCAGTGGAGTATGTGGTTTAATTCGAAGCAACGCGAAGAACCTTACCAGGTCTTGACATCCGATGCATAACACAGAGATGTGTGAAATCCTTCGGGACATCGAGACAGGTGGTGCATGGTTGTCGTCAGCTCGTGTCGTGAGATGTTGGGTTAAGTCCCGCAACGAGCGCAACCCTTATTGCCAGTTACTACGTTAAGAGGACTCTGGCGAGACTGCCGTTGACAAAAACGGAGGAAGGTGGGGATGACGTCAAATCATCATGCCCCTTATGTCTAGGGCTACACACGTGCTACAATGGCGTTAAACAAAGAGAAGCAAGACCGCGAGGTGGAGCAAAACTCAAAAACAACGTCTCAGTTCAGATTGCAGGCTGCAACTCGCCTGCATGAAGTCGGAATTGCTAGTAATCGCGGATCAGCATGCCGCGGTGAATACGTTCCTGGCCTTGTACACACCGCCCGTCACACCATGAGAGCCGGGGGGACCCGAAGTCGATAGTCTAACCGCAAGGAGGACGTCGCCGAAGGTAAAACTGGTGATTGGGGTGAAGTCGTAACAAGGTAGCCGTATCGGAAGGTGCGGCTGATCACCTCCTTTCTAGGGAGTCAGACGAAAGATCTAGCAGGTCTGGATGTTTCGGACAGGTTAAAGTAAGTTTCAGTTATTGTTCAATTTTTGAGGGCCTTGCAAAAGGAAACCTCAGGTAAGACGAAGAAGCGACACCCGATCGCAATGGCGTGGGGGTATAGCTCAGTTGGGAGAGCACCTGCTTTGCAAGCAGGGGGTCAAGGGTTCGAATCCCTTTATCTCCACCATTTGGGCTGATAGCTTAGCTGGTTAGAGCACTCGGCTGATAACCGAGAGGTCGATGGTTCGAGTCCATTTCAGCCCACCACGGGGTTCACCTAGTGATGGGGAACCCACAAAGTCTTACGACATGTACCTTGAAAACTGAATATAGAACTGCGAAATAAGATTTTGATCAGAGTCTAGAGATAGACGAAGATCCCCAAGTAAAATTAATTAGCTAACTGATAAAGTTAGGGAACAATTTCACCAAGCGGTAAAAAATCTTGTTGGCAAATGGAGAATCAATTGAGAAAACGGTCAAGCTAAAAAGGGCGCAAGGTGAATGCCTTGGCACTGGGAGCCGATGAAAGACGTGGTAAGCTGCGAAAAGCTTCGGGGAGGAGCAAACATCCATTGATCCGGAGATATCTGAATGGGGCAACCCAATGGAGTTCATACTCCATTATCCAATACTGAATCCATAGGTATTGGAAGGGAACCGCCTGAACTGAAACATCTAAGTAGGGCGAGGAAGAGACATCAAACGAGATTCCGTAAGTAGTGGCGAGCGAACGCGGAAGAGGGCAAACCGAGAGGAGAAATCCTTTCGGGGTACGGACTGCTTTTAGGACTGAAAGAGTTAACAGAATGGCATGGGAAGGCCAACCGAAGAGTGTGAGAGTCACGTAAGTAAAAATTCTGACAGCTGCGCAGGATCCAGAGTACGGCCAGACACGTGAAACCTGGTCGGAACATGGGGGGACCACCCTCCAACCCTAAATACTACCCAGTGACCGATAGCGTATAGTACTGTGAAGGAAAGGTGAAAAAGGACCCCGGGAGGGGGAGTGAAAGAGAACCTGAAACCTTGTGCCTACAAGCACATAGAGCCCGTCAAAGGGGTGATATGGTACTTTTGTAGAACGGTCCGGCGAGCGATTGTACGTTGCGAGCTTAAGGTCTTAAGGACTGGAGGCGTAGCGAGAGCGAGTCTAAACAGGGCGTTTAGTAGCGTGCAATGGGCCCGAAAACCGGGTGACCTACCCATGATCAGGCTGAAGTGAAAGTAAAATTTCATGGAGGGCCGAACCGACCTCCGTTGAAAAGGCGGCGGATGAATTGTGGGTAGCGGAGAAATTCCAATCGAACTCGGAGATAGCTGGTTCTCCCCTCGAAATAGCTTTTTAGGGCTAGCCTCATGTTAGATATCCGGAGGTAAAGCACTGAATGGCCTAGCGTCCGAGAGGATAGCGAAGCCTATCAAACTAAGAATGCCGGAATATTGATGCATGGGAGTCAGACAGTGTGAGATAAATCTCATTGTCAAAAGGGAAACAGCCCAGATCTACAGCTAAGGTCCCAAATTGTATCTAAGTGGAAAACGATGTGGAAATACGCAGACAACCAGGATGTTGGCTCAGAAGCAGCCACTCATTTAAAAGAGTGCGTAATAGCTCACTGGTCGAGCGTCTCTGCGCGGAAAATTTAACGGGGCTAAGATACAAACCGAAGCTTAGGCTGCATACGAAAGTATGCGGGGTAGGGGAGCGTTGTGTAAGCGGAGAAACAGTAGCGGAAGCGGCTGTGGAGTTTACAGAAGTGAGAATGCCGGAATGAGTAGCGCGAATGATGTGAGAATCATCATGGCCGGAAACCTCAGGTTTTTGGAGGAAGGTTCGTCCGCTCCAAGTTAGGCGGGAGCTAAGGTGAGGCCGAAAGGCGTAGCCGATGCACAGACGGTAGAGATTCCGTCCCCACCGAAAGATTTAAGCGCAGGGACACTTTTTAGAAGGTCGGAGCCAGGTGTTGGTTCTGGTAGAGATCGAGGGAAATTTAGTACCGAAGTCCGGCTGGATAAGAGGCGAGAAAAGCTGCGTGTATATCTAAGGCGCCCGTACCGCAAACCGACACAGGTAGGTAGGAAGAAGATTCTAAGGCCAACGGGAGAAGGGTTGGTTAAGGAACTCGGCAAGTTGACCCCGTAACTTCGGAATAAGGGGTGCTCATGAAAGTGAGCCGCAGAGAATAGGTCCAGGCAACTGTTTACCAAAAACACAGGTTTGTGCTAAATCGAAAGATGACGTATACGAGCTGACGCCTGCCCGGTGCTGGAAGGTTAAAAGGAGATGTGCAAGCATTGAATTGAAGCCCCAGTGAACGGCGGCCGTAACTATAACGGTCCTAAGGTAGCGAAATTCCTTGTCAGGTAAGTTCTGACCCGCATGAAAGGCGTAATGATCTGGGCACTGTCTCAACAGCCCGCCCGGCGAAATTGTAGTACCGGTGAAGATGCCGGTTACCCGCGACAAGACGGAAAGACCCCATGGAGCTTTACTGTAGCCTAATATTGGGTTTCGGTGTTGCATGCACAGGATAGATGGGACGCTGGGAAGTGAGTGCTTTGGCATTCATGGAGCGGCCGTTGGGATACCATCCTTGCGACATTGGAATTTAAACCTGCGCCTTTGAATCAAGGCGGGGGACATTGTTAGGTGGGCAGTTTGACTGGGGCGGTCGCCTCCTAAAAGAGTAGCGGAGGCGTTCAAAGGTTGGCTCGTCCTGGACGGAAACCAGGAGAGAGAGTGCAAACGCAAAAGCCAGCCTGACTGCGAGACTGACGGGTCGAGCAGAGACGAAAGTCGGAGTTAGTGATCCGGTGGTATGTGAGTGGAAATGCCATCGCTCAACGGATAAAAGTTACCCTGGGGATAACAGGCTGATCTCCCCAAGAGTCCACATCGACGGGGAGGTTTGGCACCTCGATGTCGGCTCATCGCATCCTGGGGCTGTATTCGGTCCCAAGGGTTTGGCTGTTCGCCAATTAAAGCGGTACGCGAGCTGGGTTCAGAACGTCGTGAGACAGTTCGGTCCCTATCTGTCGTGGGCGCAGGATATTTGAAAGGCGCTGTCCCTAGTACGAGAGGACCGGGATGGACGAACCTCTGGTGCACCAAGTTGTCACGCCAGTGGCACAGCTGGGCAGCTATGTGCGGATCGGATAAACGCTGAAAGCATCTAAGCGTGAAGCCGGCCTTAAGATAAGATATCCCACTGAGATAATCAGGTAAGACCCCTTGAAGACTACAAGGTTGATAGGCACAATGTGTAAGTGGCGTGAGTCATTGAGCAAGCGTGTACTAATAGGTCGAGGGCTTGACCCCATTTTCGATTGATACTTCATTTGCTGAAAGCAGTTCGATATTCAGTTTTGAAGGTATATGCCTTCAGAAAAAAGAGAAGCTGACGTTGGTCAGGGGTATGGCCGGTGTCGATGACGGTGAGGAACCACCTGTTCCCATTCCGAACACAGAAGTTAAGCTCACTTGTGCCGAAGATAGTTGGCTGGAAACGGCCTGTGAAAATAGGTAGATGCCGGCTTCTCTTTTTTTATGGCCCGTTGGTCAAGCGGTTAAGACAGCGGCCTCTCACGCCGTTAACGTGGGTTCGATTCCCGCACGGGTCACCAGGAAGAGCACCATAGCGTAAGCTAAGGTGCTTTTTTATGTCTAAAACCACTCGCTAGGCGAGTGGTTCGATAAAGATTATATCGATGAGTAATGAAACTCAAACGAAGAATTTTGGAATAGTACCAGTGGGGCAATTCCAGACTGGGTTATTGGCGTATCGCCGGTAGTCCTGTATGAAAAGGTTCCATTGCAAACGAAAGACTCGCAGAAGCAGGATATTTTAGTATCCTCAGGCGCTACTACGAGTCCTTGCACTTATGCGGCTGAACCGCCGTGTACCGGTCGGTACGCACGGTGGTGTGAGAGGTCGGCGCTTTCGTTAAGAGAGCCTCCTACGCGATTCTTTTAGGTAAAAAAGCAAACAAACAGAACACTTCATTCAAATGCATATAGCGGCTATTTATTTCATACAGAGACAAATAGCGGCACAGAACAGATATAATAAAAGAAGCTATAAAAAGCAGGTATTCACGTGGAGGACGATATCGTTTCTACATGAACACCTGCTTTTTTATTTATTATTTACTGCTGGAATAAATAGTGGTAGCCAAGTATTCATCACACTGACCCAACCATAAATCCCATTGTAATATACAACAACCCAGTCAGGCACATTGCTGCTATAGCCGCATTCCCATACGATGATACCGTAGGGGATATTATCCATTTTTTCATAATTTGTACCGGGACCTTTACGCATAACCAGCCCATGATCAGCAGTGGTGTAGGTACAAAGGCTATCAATTCGGCTAAGCGTTACATCTGGTGCAACGCATCCATCCGGCAGAATAACGTTGGCATTGTTTTTCGGTATAATCCTGTACTTGCAGCAAGCCCCAAAGGCCATTCTGTTTTTGCCCATACGCAGCCATCGCGCGCGGGGGGCTAAATCTTCATATTGCCCAGCGGAAATTATCTCATTGCCGTAAACATCCAGAACTAGCTTTTGTCCGGATTGGGTTTTCACAACTACCATGCCAGATAAGTCTGCGTAAGGATATTCAACAGTTTCGTTCATGATGGACAAACTCATCTGCGGCTGATAAATGCAGGGGATTACTAAAGCACCGCTTTGGTCGCAATATCCCCAGTTACCGGCTGCATCCTTTACCGCGATTAAAGATTCACCGGCCATGCAGGCATCCTGGTAGTCGAAATCGGTTAAAATTGTACCGTTTTTTTATCCGCAACGGCAAAAGGTGCAGAATTGTCAACAAGATAACCGGCATATTCATCATCCCAAATGCCTTGCTGGATGCCAACCAAATCAGGAGCATACACCTGTTCGATGGGCGTGCCACTAAATGTATAGACACCAATAGCAGAACGGTAAATCTGGCTGTCACCTAAAATCCACTGGATGCCATACCCGCCGTGCCCGCCCAGCATGGTTGTAAAAGGCATTTGTTGGGCAACCAGCTCCTGGTTAATCTGTTCTTCCAGGGCATTCAGCTTCTGGTAATCGTATGTATCATCTACCCCAATGGAGAGCTCCTGCTCACCATACAGGTACGGGATGCTTTCTGACAAATCTTCCAGAAAAAGCATTACAGTTGGCAGCATTAAACAGGCTCCAGCGTTCGCCCTTGCGCACAGCGTACAGATTTCGGGCAGCGGCGTAACCGGCAGTGTGGGTTTCGCGGGAGAAGAGAGGAATCATCTCGTCAAAATCATATTGCGGCGGTAACTTCCAGTTGGCATTGCTAGTGGATGGTATAGCTGTGGCAACAGCTTCACTGGTCGGGGAAAAGAGCAGCGGAGGAAGCAGGTTTATTTTCTGGCGCTGCAGCACAAGCGGTAAGCATTATTGCGGTGATAACACTGGCTGAAAATGAGAATAACTTCCTTTTCATGGCTTTTCAATCCTTGCGTAAATGATTTTTCGGTAAGATGAAGAAGTAATATAAGAAAGTGAATTCATAAACCCTATAATATCTTATTTTATCAAAAATATCTGCTAATAGGAATAGCTAACAATTCTACATGGATAAATTTGGATAGTATGACAAAGATTGCAGAACTGGAGTGAAAGTCCGAATTATGGGATGAGTGATTTGCTATAATAGAGAAAAGCAAAACAGAAGGGAGTTTGATTATGCACCAGGAGAAAAAGATGCTGGCTCATATCAGTGAAGACGGAACCCGCGTCCAAACGGTAGCGGACCATTTGCAGGGAACGGCAGTCCTATGTGGGCAATTTGCAGCAGCCTTTGATGCCCAGCAACAGGGAACTTGGCTTGGATTACTGCATGATATTGGTAAATATAGTACAAAGTTTCAAAAGCGCCTGCAAGGTGGAGAGAAAGTGGATCACTCAACGGCTGGTGCACAGGTGGCTGCCCGATATGGTCAAATTCCACTGGCTTTTGCTATTGCGGGACACCATAGCGGCCTGCCGGATGGAGGAGGCCGAAGCGATACCGCGCAGGATGCGACAATGTTTGGGCGATTGAAAAAGAGCGTTGAACCCTATACCCAATGGACGAATGAGATTAAACTGCCGTCCATACCGCCCCAGCCGGAAATGATGAAGGAAAATCGTTTTACACAGGCATTTTATACCCGGATGTTGTATTCCTGCCTGGTCGATGCGGACTATCTGGATACGGAAAACTTTATGAGCAGCCCTAAACCGCGCGGACAAGGCCAGACAATGGATGAACTGCTGAAAAGGTTGAACCAATATACCGCAAAATGGAGCCATCCCCAGGGAACCTTGAATCAGCGCCGCAGTTCAATTTTGAGTGCCTGTACAACGGCAGGGCAAACAGGGCGGCGCGGCCTTTATTCCCTGACCGTTCCTACAGGCGGGGAAAAACGGTAGCGTCATTGGCATTTGCGCTTTCGCTAGCTGTAAAGAACCATATGGACCGGGTTATTTATGTGATCCCTTATACATCCATTATTGACCAGACCGCGGATGTGTTTTCGGAAATATTAGGAGCAGAAAATGTTTTTGGAACACCATTCAGGGGTGGACTACTCTGCCAAGGAAGATGATGAGCCGGCAGCCTACCGCAAAGCATTGGCGGCGGAAAACTGGGATGCTCCGGTGGTGGTTACCACATCCGTGCAATTCTTTGAATCACTTTACGGCAACCATGCGTCACAATGCCGTAAATTACATAACATTGCAAATAGCGTGGTCATTTTTGACGAAGCACAAAACCTGCCGGTTCCTTATTTGCGCCCCTGCGTTGCGGCAATCGCGCAGCTGGTACAGCATTACCGCGCAGCAGCGGTGCTTTTGCACGGCCACACAACCAGCTTTGCAGCCCTTGTTTGATGAACTGGCGCCTGGGCTGCAGATGACGGAACTTTGCCCACATCCCAAAGAGCAATATCAGGCATTCCGGCGTACAACGCTAAAAATGCGCGGAGAACTGGAACAAAGCCAGCTTGGTGCAGAACTGGCAGCGCAGGAACAAGTGCTGTGTATTGTAAACCGGAGAAAAACAGCACAGGAATTATACAATAACCTGCCCAAAGAGGGCAGCTACTGCCTGACAACATTGCTATACCCAGCCCATCGCAAACAGTTATTGCAGGAAATCCGGGAACGCTTAAAAGATGGGCTGCCCTGCCGTGTGATATCAACTTCTTTGATCGAAGCGGGTGTTGATGTGGATTTCCCGGCTGTGTACCGCGAGGAAGCAGGTTTGGATTCCATTTTGCAGGCGGCGGGGCGCTGCAATCGAGAGGGAAGACGCCCGGCGGAGCAGAGCTTGGTACAGATTTTCACATTGGAAGGGCAGCATGTACCGCGCATGCTGGAACAGAATGTATCCGCAACGCAAAGCGTCCTGAAAAAATATGCAGATCTGGCATCTCTGGAAGCAATCGAAACATACTTTCTGTTTTACCGTACCTTAAAAGGAGATAAAAGACTGGATGAACAGCAAATTCTGCAAGGGTTCGAGCAGGATATGGAAGGGCGCATTTTCCCCTTTGCAACAGCGGCAGAGAGGTTCCGCTTAATTGAAACACCTGCCGTGACCGTATACATTCCCCAAGGGAAAGGGGAATATTTGCTTGCACGATTGCGTGCAGGAGAGGTAAGCAAAACTTTGTTCCGTCAACTGGGGCAATATGGTGTTCCGGTTTACCCGGATCATCTGAAAACGCTGGAGAATGCCGGGGCGGTTTGCCAAATCAGTGAAGGCATATGGGAATTAACGGACGGAAGCCTTTACGATAACAACACGGGCCTTGCTATGGAAGCTGAAACGGGAGCAGCCTGGTTTGCATAAAGCAAAAGCGGCAGGGAGCCTGCCCTGCCGTTTTTTGTGCGCTAAAAGTAAAATCAACTATTTCTATCCACGGCATAAGCTGCCGACACAACTTATTATAAAAGAAAACCGAATGAAAAGCAAACAAAAAGTATACATGATAAAAGGATTGACATTTGGTGCCAAGTAGCGTATATTGAAACTATAGCAAAAATATAAATTAAAAACAACTGAAAAAATATAAATGCAAAGGAGTTGATGCAGATGATCCAGCTGGAAGTATGGGGAATTATGCTTTGCTCTCGAGGCCTGAGCTAAAAGTCGAAAGGGTTTCATATGAAGTCCTCACCCCTTCCGCGGCACGCGGCATAGTAGAAGCAATCTATTACCACCCTGGCTTACGGTGGAAAATCCGGAAAATCTATGTTATGAACCCAATCCGCTTTACCAACATCCGTCGGAACGAAGTAATAAGCAAAATTCTTTGTTCCGATGTGCGCAGTGCAATGAAGGGCACAGGAAAAGAACTTTACCTTGCCACGTCCCAGCAGATCGTTCAGCGTGCAGCCATGGTGTTGCAGGACGTTCATTATGTGATTGAGGCAGAATTTGAGATGACTGACCGTGCGGCACCGAGCGACAATCCGGGAAAGTTCCAGGATATTGTTACCCGGCGCATGTCCAGGGGTCAGTGTTTTCATACTCCCTATTTTGGGTGCCGTGAATTTCCTGCCGCATTCCGCGCATGGCCCGGCGGGCCAATCCCGACCATTGAGGAAACACGGGATTTGGGATTCATGCTATATGACTTTGACTACACTGACCCGCAGAACATAACCCCGATGTATTTCCATGCAAAATTGGAACATGGTGTGTTGAATGTGGCAGACTGCGAGGTGTACCGATGATTTTACAGGCTTTGGTACAATACTATGAAGATTTGCTGGCCAATGGCAAAATCACGCGCCCCGGTTGGACAAGCGCAAAAGTCAGTTGGGCTTTGGAACTGGATGAAAACGGCCAACTGATGGCATTGCACCCCTTTGCAGCAAGAGGAAAAGCGCGGTAAAAAACGGTGCTTGCTCCATGTCAGCTGCAAGTTCCGGAACAGGTTAAACGCTCTAGTGGTGTGGCAGCCAATTTTTTTGTGTGATAACAGTGCTTACATGCTCGGCATTGACGGAAAAGGCAAACCGGAGCGTGCAATGCAGTGCTTTGCCGCTGCAAAGGAGCTGCATCTTGCCATTTTACAAAATGTTCCTGGTCAGGCGGCACAGGCAGTGCGGAACTTTTTGTAAAATGGGACCCCAAGGCGGCGGAGCAGAATCCAGCGCTGGAACAAAGTCTCAAGGAACTTTACAAGGGTGGCAATCTGGTATTTCTGATTCGGGAAAACTATGTTCAGGACGATCCGGAAATACAGGAAGCCTGGCAGCGGCAGTGTGATAAGAACACGGATGCACCGGAAATCCGATGCCTGGTTACAGGGCAAAAGGCACCGCTTGCCCGCCTGCACCCGGCGATTAAAGGCGTGACCGGGGCACAGCCTTCCGGCGCATCGATTGTTTCTTTTAATGCGGACGCTTTTTGCTCATACGGACATGAACAGGGGGGCAATGCGCCGGTTGGCAGTTATGCGGCCTTTGCCTATGCACAGGCATTAAACTATCTGCTGGCAGACAGGGAACATGTTCAGCGCGTGGGCGATACCACCATTGTCTGCTGGGCAGCAGGTGGTGAGACCGCCTACCAGCAGGTAGCAATGGATGCATTGTTTGCCATGGATGCGCCTGTCAGCGAAAGCGATGTGCGAAATGCAGTGGACAAGCTGGTCCATGGACAGAGTGTAGAGTGGCAGAACGTGACACTTGACCCACAAAGGCACTTTTTATGTGCTTGGTTTGGCCCCTAATGCGGCGCGCCTCTCGGTTCGCTTTTTCTGGCAGGATACATTTCAAACGCTGCTTGATAATGTGCAGAAGCATTATGACCGCTTAGAGATTGTGCGCCCCGCTTATGATAAATTCCCGCGGCTGGGGCTGTATTGGCTGCTGCAGGAAACCGTCAACACCAATTCCCGCAGCCCATCGGCAGCACCGCAGCTGGCGGGCGATGTTCTGCGTGCAATCCTGAATAATACAAGGTACCCGGCAACCCTGCTGGATGGCGTTATGATGCGTATCCGCGCAGAGCAAAAAGTAACACGCGGCCGTGCCGCTATTATAAAAAGCATACCTACCTGCGTAATGAAGATCCCCGTTGCCCAAAGGAGGTATTAACTGTGGAAAATAACAAGGAAACAAATTATCAACCGTATGTTATGGGTCAGCTTTTTGCTGTGCTGGAAGCAATCCAGATGGCGGTAAACCCGGATATCAATACAACCATCAAAGACCGCTATTTTAATGCGGCGGCATCCACCCCAGCTACTGTATTCCCGACAATTCTGATGCTGGCACAAAAGCATATGCAAAAAATGAGCAAGCCACAAAAGATTTATTACGATAAGCAGATCGCTGCGCTGGCGGGCGGAAAAACTGGAAGGAAGCTTTCCCGCACGGCTGACTCTGCCGGAACAGGGCTCTTTTATTCTCGGCTATTACCATCAGACACAGGAACGCTATACAAAGAAAGTGGAGGAATAACAATGGCACAGGCAATCAAAAACCGGTATGATTTTGTAATTCTGTTTGACGTTGAAAACGGAAATCCGAACGGCGACCCGGATGCAGCGGCAACATGCCGCGTGTCGACCCGGAAACGGATATGGCATTGTTACAGATGTCTGCTTGAAGCGTAAGATTCGCAACTATGTCGAAGTGGCCAAAGAAGATGAAGCAGGATACCAGATTTACATTAAAGATCAGGTCCCCCTGAACCGCAGCGATAAAAAAGCACTCGAATACTTGGGCATTGATGCTGATGCCAAGGATGCCCTGAAAGTCGCCAAGAAAGATGATCCGGAGTTGGACCGTAAAATCCGGGACTTTATGTGCCAAAATTTCTATGATATCCGTACCTTTGGCGCCGTTATGACAACTTTCGTAAAAGGCGCACTGAATTGCGGGCAGGTACGCGGCCCGGTTCAGTTGAGCTTTGCACGCTCGGTGGATCCTGTCCTCCCGCAGGAAGTGACCATCACTCGTATTGCCATTACGACCGAAGCGGATGCGGAGCGTAAAGGCACCGAGATGGGCCGCAAGTATGTGATCCCGTATGGCTTATACCGTGCT